>Ga0172379_10001156_pt1 | contig 55682 bp, 63 predicted proteins | sample GrowelOW334metaG_FD_119756 | JGI IMG/M metagenome (GOLD analysis project Ga0172379, IMG submission 119756) | Groundwater microbial communities from an aquifer near a municipal landfill in Southern Ontario, Canada - Groundwater well OW334 metaG | ecosystem: Environmental > Aquatic > Deep... | reverse complement strand
CCGGATACAACTGATGCACCGTTGACGAATAGAGGGAAGTCGCTAATGGTCTTAGTTCCACCATTATCGTTGACGACTGTTTTGATGACAGTAATCGTTCCGATTTGTGCATTACTCCCTTCTCCTGCCACCGCAGGTGCGGTTGAACAGGTAGGAGGCACAGTAATGCTGGCGTTTGTGGCAGGAGTTGAAACCGTTGAGGCATATGACAACGCTCTTCCTATCCAAGCCACAGTGTCGCCTATTGTAATTCCTGCGTCATCAATGACCGTCCCTTTGAATTTAGTGTTCGCACTAAGTGTTGTAGCGGCTGTCGGAATCCAGAATACATCGCAGGCCGATGCACTGCCTGTTAGTGCAATCTCTGTGTTGGCTTCTGTAGTAAGTTCTCCATTTGGTCTAAAGATGTATGTTCCTGCGCCATTGAGAGTGACAGTTACGCCGGTGACTATATTCATTGGTCCGCCACTGGAGTAACAACCAGGTGTGTAGGTTCCAGACAGATTTACTGCGCCGCCACCTAGAGATGTACAACTGGCGAGGAATTGAGCATTGAGATTTGTCCATGCAGCGCCCTGATCTATGCCCGCCGTAGCATAGGGAGAGCCACTTCCGTAGTTCGTACGCACGCCGAGAGGTACGACTGCTGGTGCTATGGTAAATCCAACATCTCCAGTAATCGTCGTTGGTCCTGTCGCGTTACTGTATGTAGTCCCAAGAACACCATAGGTTGTCGCTTTTCCGAGAGATGGTGTAGTTGCGGCTAACGCAGTAATTGGAACGGTCAGCCCAAGTGTAAATACAATAGCTAGAACACTTTTTGAGACATTTTGTATGTTCATACTTTTTATTAATTTTTATTAATTGATTCACGCGTAAGAGGACCAAAATTTCCGTTCGCCGGTGTGATTCCATTTGCTTTTTGGTACTTCATAAGTGCCGCACGAGTTGCATTTCCGAAAGTCGTCGTTTCTTTTCCTGGAGAACCAGCACCACTTGTGGCAATAGTATAACCCTTTGCATTCAGGAGTTCTTGAAGTGCTTTTACCTCACTACCAAGAGAGCCGACTGTAAGATTTGATTTGAATACCTTTACTGCCGCGCTTGTCACGGAACCCGTAATCGCGCCCTCAAGAGATGCCTTTACTTTCGCAATCGTTGCCGCGTTAGCATTGAAGGATGTTAGTACATCAAGAATTGATTGAATTTGTGTAGCCGAGAGTTTGTGAGATGTAGATTTTGTTGATGAGTTAGTAGCAGAGGTTGCTGGAGTTGCTGACACTGTAGGAGTAGCCGGAACGACAGAAATAGAGACAGAAGGTGCTGTGATGGTGTTAGAATCAAGCGTAACTGCGGACTGTGCGAGCGCTATACCATTTAATACAGCACCGGTATTTAATACAATCGCCGTTTGATCTAAGATATTTCCATTAAAGACAGCCGTCGTACCAATAGTCGTTTGTCCAGCAACTTGCCAGAAAATATTGGAGGCCTGCGCACCTCCAGAGAGAATTATTTTCGTAGCAGGACTGATATTTAGATTCTGCGCTATTTGGAAGATCCAGACATCATTTGCACCACCCGATAGGGTAACATCTGTTGGAATGGTCACGCCGGTGCTCCATTTATAAACACCTGGGACGAGTGTCATTCCTCCTATATTTCCAGCACCAAGTTCAGTCACTGTCGGTGCGCGTCCTGCGGCGTCTGTATATGCGGTCTGCATATCAAGTACCGCAGTAGTTAGGGTGGTAGGAGTCGGGTTAGCATAACTTGGTGCATATACTTTTCCAGTCACGAGCGCTGAAGTGGAAAACGCACCTTCTGAAGGGAGGGTCAGCGCGAATCCGGTTATATAAGTTGCCTCGGCTGGACTAATTCCAATATTACCTACCACTGATGTAGTTCCAGTAGTTGAGATTCCTGTTTTAGCTAAAATTACGAAATTACTTGCAGTTCCTAGATTTACCGTTGCTGGGCTAGCCGCTAGGGTAGTAACTGGTCCTGCGAAGATAAGAACAATAGAAATAGCCAATGCAGTTACTGTTGAGTTTTTGATAGAGTTCATAATTTATTTTTTATTAAGTATTAGTTGTTGTTTCATTTGAAAATTATAGCACGATATAGTTGTCAAGAGTGGAATTGTGTATAAAGTCAAAATGATGTTAGAATGCACAAATTCTCTCTCACTATGAATGAATTTCTAAAAATGGACATCTTTTTCTTCATAACGGCTGTAGCAGTTGTCCTTCTTACTCTTCTCGTGGCATTCGTGCTGTGGCAAGTATCTTGTATTCTTAAGAATGTAGAGCATATCTCGGAGCAGGCCGCACTAGAGAGCAATAATATTCGTGCCGACCTCGCCAATATGCGCGGCGATATACGGCGCGGAGAAGGAAGGTTGAAATCATTGTTCGGTTTTTTCAGCAAAATAGTGAAGAGGGTATCAAAGAGCACATAGTGTACATTTAATTTTATTAGCATACTTTATAATATGAAGAAATTAACACATACTAAAAAAGCGATAGGGAAGGTGGCACGCGCAAGGAAGACGGCGATTGAAATTGGTACCGGGCTGGCCGCAGTCGGTGCTGTTGCGGCAGTAGCGGGATACTATTTTTATGGGAGCAAGACAGCGAAGAAAAATAGAAAGACCATAGCGAAGTGGGCTACTAATATGAAGAGAGAGGTAATAAGAGAAACCAAGCGTCTTACGAAAAATAATCCAAAGGCAGTTGCTGCAGTCGTGGACCGTGTCGCGAAGGCCTATCAGGATGCACACTCTGTAAACGCTGCTGAGGTAAAGCGTGTGGCGAAAGAGTTGAAAGCGAATTGGGACATTGTGCAACGCGAGGCGAAAAACACTGCCCGAAAGAATGTTCGTAAAGCCGTTTCTCGTGCAAAAGCAGTAAGAAAGCGCGTATAGAAACGCGCGAAGTAGATAAAAACAACACTACATCTCTTTACGATTCGTGAATGCGGCGCGGAGGGTTTCTGCGTCGGAGTATTCAAGCTCACTACCTGTCGCGAGACCGCGACCGAGTTCTGACATTTTCAACTGGTCGCGATATGGAGCGAGGAGTTCGTGTATTCGGTCAACAGTGTGTTCTCCTTCACTTGTTGCAGAAAGTGCGAATACTATTTCTTTTCCGCCGGAGGCGGACCCGCCTCCGGCGGGTAAACCTTTTTGCAGATGTCTTTCAATTCTGCGCACTAATTCTTTTTCGCGAATAGAGCCCTTTCCAGTAAGAGTGAGTATTCCTCCGAGAACGAAATAATGCCCGTGATAAGTACCAGCTCGTTCTATCGCAACCAAGTCCTGATCTTTTTCAACAAGCATTAATTGCGTATCATCGCGTGTTTTGTCAGAACAGTAATTGCAGATTGCTGATGTACCACCATTATGAAAACGCAAACATTCAGGACACTGACGGACATTTTTTCCTAATGATGAAATAAGTTCTGCGAGTTTCGTGCGCTCGGTAGAGGGAGTCGCGAGAAGATAAAAAACAAATCGTTTTGCCTGTCTCGGTCCTATGCCGGGGAATCGAGAAAGTGCTGCGGCGAGCTCATCAATGTGATCCATATTAAAACTCTGCGGCAAGTTCGCCAAAATCCGATTTATCCATCGGCTGGAATGTGGCGCGCTTTTCGTCAAAGTAAAGCTCGGTCTTTCCTGTTGGTCCGTTGCGATGTTTTTCAATAAGGATTTCCGCGACATTCGGTCGGTCACTCTCCGGATTTCGTTTATCTTCACGATGGATAAAAATAACAACATCAGCATCCTGTTCAATACTTCCGGAATCGCGTAAGTCCGAAAGACGCGGTTTACCTCCGCGCTGTTCTACCGCGCGCGAAAGTTGTGAGAGAGCAATAACAGGAACTTTGAGTTCCCGTGCAAGACCTTTTAGTGAACGGGAAATTTCGGTAACTTGTTGAACGAGAGAATCAGAAGCCTTGGTTGAAGTCGGTGCCATAAGTTGGAGATAATCAACAACTATGAGCCCTATCCCGCGATCTCTCTTCAATCGTCTCGCGACTGCGCGCATTGCGAGAATGTTATTGCCCGGTTTGTCGTCAATATAAATTGGTGCTTTTGAAAGCGTCTCAAGAGCGTCGCGAATACGACTGAAATCGTCCTCTTGTTTTACTTGTCCGGTGCGCAATTTCCACGAATCAACGAATGACTCCGCCGCCAACATACGGTCAATAAGTTGCTCGGAACTCATTTCAAGCGAGAAAATACCAACGGGAACATTATGGCGCACTGCGGCATTCCGCGCGATATCAAGAGCGAGAGATGTTTTACCCATAGAAGGTCGCGCGGCAATGATAACTAAGTCAGAAGGATGAAATCCAGATAGAAGATTATCAAGAGAAGGGAAGCCGGACGGCACTCCGCGAATACCGTCTTCTTTTTTAGAAAGCGTTTCAATGCGGTCCCATGCTTCGTGGATTTTGTCACCAATCGCTATGAATTTGTGTGCGGAAGAGGCGTCGCCAATGGCGTAAATACTTTTTTCCGCTTCATCCAACACTTCCATTGTGTCGCGCGCATCGTTATATGCGGACTCGGTTATTCCATATGCGGCATCAATTAAAGAACGCATTAAGAATTTGCGCGAAACAAGTTCGGCATAATGAGAAAAATTTCCAGGTGCTGGCGCCGATCCGGCGAGCTCTGCTAGATAACTGCGACCACCTGCGTGTTCAAGTAATCCTTGATTTTGCATTCGCTCGGAGAGTGAGAGTAAATCAATTGGTTCTCCTCGCTGTGCGAGTTCGCTCATCGCTCCGAATATGATTCTGTGTTTTTCTGCGTAAAAAGAGTTAGGGCTGATTAAATCAGAGACATCGTGAATAACATCTGGTTTCAAAAGTAGAGCGCCCAAAAGAGCGCGCTCGGACTCGAGTGATTGTGGTGGGACGCGGTCAGAAGCCATTACCGCCAATTGTATCAAAGAGCGGTCCGAGTCAACACTGGTCCATTCGGCCCGTCATCCACACGATATCCACCGTTTAGTATATCGTCACGAATACGGTCGGCTTCTTTAAAATCCTTGGAAATACGCGCCGCTTCGCGGCGCGCCAGCAATTCTCTGATTTCTACAGGGATATCTTTTTCTGTCAACGCACCAGTTGTTGGCGGATTGAGAAGTGAGAGTCCTAAGTGTGCATCGGCATCTTCAATGAGTCCCCATTTTTCTTCCGGTGTGTATTCCTCACTTCTGAGTGAATCCCAAAGGATTCCAAGTGCTTGTGGTGTCGCCAAATCATCGCGCATTGTTGCGAGAAAATTACTGCGTGCTTCTGATGGTTCACTCTTTCGTTTGGATTCAGACGCAATTTCGCGTGAATGATTCCAAAGTCGCTCAAGAGCACTCTCCGCGCCAGCAAGAGCATCCCACGAGAATGAAAGGGGAGTGCGATACTGCGCCTGCAAGAAAAAGTAGCGCAGCGCGAGCGGATGGAATCCTTTTTTTATGATTTCAGATAGGTACACTATGTTGCCGAGCGACTTCGATGCTTTCTCTCCACCCATCGTGAGAAATGCATTGTGCATCCAATAGTGGACGAATGTACGACCGCTTGCCGCTTCCGATTGTGCGATTTCATTATTGTGATGTATGGCAATATGGTCTTCACCACCTGTATGAATATCAATTTCTTGTCCAAGTAAGGAACGGGCCATTGCAGAACATTCAATATGCCATCCCGGATTACCACATCCCCATGGGCTATTCCACTGTTGAAGGTCACCGGGTTTCGCTTTTCTCCAGAGAACGAAATCCGCAGGTTTGTGTTTACCCTTTACTACTTCAACGCGCGCACCTGCCTCAAGAAGAGCATCAGAGAGCCCTCCCAATTTACCGTAGCCAGGGAAGCGGCTAGTGTCAAAATAGAGACCGTCAGCAAGAAGATAAGCAAAACCTTTTTCTTCAAGTGTTTTTGCTAGTGCAATCTGTTCTTGTATATACTCTGTTGCGCGCGGAAAACGAATTTCATCAATATCAATATTTAGTTCGTCTAGATTTTCGATGAAAAGTTTTGCGTAGCGCTCAGATATGGCTTCTGGTGTTGTTTTTTCTCGTTTTGCGCCGACTGTCATCTTATCTTCGCCACGATCTCCGTCACCAACCATATGCCCGACATCGGTAATATTAATGACACGACGAACTCTGTGACCGCTTTCGGTTAAAATGCGCGCAATGGAGTCAGAAAAAACATAAGAGCGCAGATTTCCAATATGTGCAGGTCCATAAACAGTTGGTCCGCAAGAGTACATCAGTACAAGCCCCGGCTTTTGCGGTATAAAACGCTCTTTCTTTCCAGAAAGCGTATTTGTAAAAAATATCTGCACCAGTTGATTATGTGTCTCGTTTTTCTTTTTTCCTAAGATGCGATCGAGCCATTTCATATGATGCTTCATCATTCTGTAGAGTACACTAAAAAATCCAGCGTTTTTTCGCGAGGAAAAGTGTTGTAATAATTCCCACTACAACCATACTGCCGATAATAATCCAAAATTCATTCGGGTTTTGGGCAAGTGGCGCACCGAGCGAATGCATACCAAATATGAAAGTAATAAGTTCAAGCGGTAGAAAGATAAATGTGATAACAGTAAGAACTTTCATAATTTCATTTTGACGCGATTCAAGAAGTGCGCTATTTGTTTCGCGCATTTCAGTCGCAACTGCACGGTGTGTTTTAATGAGCCGCATTGCTTGAGCGCGTTCTTCTAGAATACGGTTAGTGCGCTCCTCAAAAGAAGCGTCAAATAAATCGCGCACAGTGTTGGCTCTTAAAAAGCGACCAATTGGTTCTTCTTGATTGGCGAGTGCCGCCTCCAAATGAAGGAAAGCGCGACTGATATTTGATATAGAACGAACTGTAGTGCGCTCGTGCCCATTGAACATATCCTTCTCAATACATTCAAGACGGTTTGTAAGATGACTTGTATGATCGCGCACCGCAGCATACAAATGTGCGAATAAAATTTCAAGAAGGATATCGGTCGTGATTGATTCGTGCCCAGTTACCAAGTCCCGCGCCTCAAAGAGTTTTTTTAAATGATGAATCGGCTCTATTATTTCGTACCGTAAAGTTACGATAAAATTATTGCCGACAACAAAGTCAATTTCTTGATTTTTTGTTTCGCCACTTTCGGAGCCCTGTGTTGGGAAATGAAGAACAAGAAGAGCGCTTGTACCACCATCCACAACAAGAGGTGAAGGAGTGGGGGAGAATAACTCTTTTTCAATAAGTTCACTAATTGAAAATTCGTGTGCAATTTGCTGGATTTCCTCATTAGTCGGCTGTTCAAGGTCAATCCACACTCCGCCTCGATACTCATATCTAAATATCATATTTTTAGAATACCATACGCGAGGACTGTATTATTGGGCGTGGTATACTTTGTGGAATGAAGATTTTTGGGGAAAATAATGGTTCAAGCCGTGTCGCGATGAGCGGCATTTCTTTCGCTCTTGTTGCTGTAATTGCATTTAGTGCTGGACTTGTTATGGGGAATAACGGTTCCACTCCGGCTTCAGTCATCTCACGAATTCCAATTGTTGGTGATGGACTTGATGCAACACCTGACAATAGTGTTGATTTTACTGACTTCTGGAAAGCGTGGAATGCTCTTGACTCAAACTTCGTCATCACACACGCATCCTCTACACTTCCTTCAACTAAAGACCGTCTTTTCGGCGCTATTTCAGGTCTTGCTTCTTCATATGGTGACCCATATACCGTTTTCTTTCCGCCAAAAGAGGCAAAAGAATTCGCTGATACCATTTCAGGAAGTTTTGCTGGTGTCGGAATGGAAATTGACATAAAAGACAGCGTTCTTACTGTAATCGCACCATTAAAGGGAACACCGGCTGAAAAAGCTGGTATTAAGGCGGGTGACCAAATCGCGGCAATTGATGGGAAATCAACTGATGGTCTTGCTGTTGATGAAGCCGTGAGTAAAATTCGTGGTCCTGTCGGTACGGTTGTCAATCTTTCAATTATCCGTGCTGGCGAATTGCTCAATATTGAAATAACTCGCGAAATAATACAAGTACCAGAGACCGAAGATGGTCTTGATGCAGAGAGTGGCGTGTATCACATAGCACTTTACGAGTTCACTTCCAATTCTGCGGATTTATTTGATCAGGCATTTGATAGATTCAAAACGACTGGTTCAAAAAAACTTATTATTGACTTACGCGGCAATCCTGGCGGATATCTTGATGCTGCAGTTGATATCGCGAGCCATTTCATCCCTAAAGGCGCAACTGTTGTTACTGAGGATTTTGATGGGAAAGCGCCAAGCCAACCGCATACAAGTATCGGCTATAACGATACACCGACAGGAACAAAAATAGTTGTACTTATTGATGGCGGCTCCGCTTCGGCCTCAGAAATTTTTGCAGGCGCTTTGCAAGATACAAAAATCGCAACCTTGATTGGTACAAAATCATTCGGTAAGGGTTCGGTACAGTCACTTATGGATCTTGATGGCGGTTCGCTCAAAATTACCGTCGCACGATGGGTTACTCCCGCTGGTCACTGGATTATGGGCAACGGTGTTACTCCTGATATTGAAGTACCGTTTACAAAAGCAGATGCCGATGCGAAAAAAGATCCGCAAATGGCGCGCGCTATCAAATTTTTGACTACAGGGAAGTGATAAGGTAAGGTAGTGTTATATGAAAGTTATATTGATTAAAGATGTGAAGGGGATAGGGCGGACACATGATGCGATAGAAGCGAAAGATGGTTATGCCCTTAATTACCTAATTCCGGGCAAGTTTGCCATTGCCGCTACTCCGACTGCGCAAAAAGAGGCGGAAACTCGTAGAAAGCAGATTACAGACCGTTCAGAGCTCAATGCCAAACTTCTTACACAAAACATTGCTTCTCTCGCTGATGCGAGAATTGTGATTAAAGTAAAAGCAAATGAAAAAGGTCATCTTTACGATGCAGTAGGGGAGACGGAAATTAGAGACGCCGTAAAAAATCAGGCGAAAATTGATATATCTCTTGATGCAATTAAACTTGAAAAGCCGATAAAAGAACTCGGCATCTTTGATGTTCCCGTCGCAACAGCTGATACATTCGGCAAATTTTCTATAACAATTGAAGCGGAATAAGTGTTTCGCCAGCAAGCAAGAAAAAGTAAGCGCTCAGGCCGCTAGGCCGATTCAACATACTTTTTCTTGCTTGCTGGCTTAATTAGACAACATCAACGACTTTTTTTGAGGAGATGCTTCCTGTGAAGGATGTCTTGCGTCGTGAGCGAAATGAGACGGTGCCGGTTGTCATTGAAAAGAGAGTATGGTCGCGGCCGACTCGTACATTTTTACCCGCTTCTATCTTAGTACCACGCTGGCGAACGATGATCATACCGGGACGGGCAGCAGAGCCGTCAGCGAGCTTAACTCCGAGGTATTTCGGGTTTGAATCGCGCAAGTTTTTTACTGATCCGCCAGCCTTGGTATGTGCCATAGTGGTATAGTTTTACCTAATGAATATAGCAGAAGTACGAGAAAAATGCAAAACACTCGTTTCCAAAATACCCAGAGATGCCCTAATTATCAGCATTTTGGTCCTTGCTTCGTTTGCGAGTTTCGGACTTGGATACCTAGCTGGATTAGATGTGGCGACGGGCCCTCCTTCGCCAAAGGCTACGGAGGGTACAACAGGGGAGTATGTAGCGTCAAAAAACGGCACAAAATATTATCTTCCTTCATGTGCTGGAGCAGATAAGATTTCGGAAGCAAATAAAATTTGGTTTGTTTCCGCGGCCGCAGCGGCCGCGGCCGGTTATGCTCCTGCTGTGAATTGCAAAGGACTTTAGTTTGCTACAATTTAAAATATGAACGACGATCTTACTGCAGAACGACTTGCAGAAGCAGTACACGAAGGACAACGAACAATGCCTGACAACCGTCCTTCATTGGTCTGCAAACCAAAAAAAATAGAGTCGTGGCGTGTATTTAAAATAATGTCAGAGTTTGTTGAGGGCTTTGATGTTATTCGCCGCTATGGTCTTGCGGCAACTGTTTTTGGTACTGCTCGCGCTTCATTTGAAGACAGTGTTTATAAAGATGCCGAAGAACTCGCGAGTCGACTCGCAAAAAAAGGGTTTTCTGTTATTACCGGTGGCAGTGCTGGCGTTATGCAAGCCGCAAATAAAGGTGCGTTTGAAGCAGGAGGTGTTTCAGTTGGTCTCAACATTAATTTACCCGATACTCAATACTACAATCCGTATCTTACCGAGAAGTTTAGTTTTGACCATTTCTTTGTACGAAAAGTAATGCTTACTTATGCATCTGAAGTGTATGTTTATTTCCCAGGCGGTTTGGGAACACTGAATGAATTTTTTGAAATCATAACGCTTGTACAGACCGGCAAAATTCGCAAAGTGCCCCTTATCCTATTCGGTAGGGAATACTGGACACCGCTTCTCTCCTTCTTTGAAAAAACGCTTTATCAAAAACACAAAGCAATTGATGAAAAAGATTTATCACTCTACACACTTGTTGACTCAGTTGATGAGGCATACGACTACATCATTGCAAATGTATCGTGTTAAAGGGTAGGGCTGGTTTGTCCGAGATTTGTCTCTAGGCGTCTGTCGTAAAAGATATATTGTGCGACACGCGTCTATCCCTATCCCCCTCCTGAATCATAAATCTTAAATCGTGTTTCTACATCTTCCCCACAATCCACTGCCATCCCTGATTAATAAGATTAAAAATATAATTTATATTTTCTTGCCCTGCCGGAGAATTTATAATCGCTTGGATTGAAATGCCAAAAAACGACAAAGCAAGAAAAAGGACAAAAAGCCAAAAAATGAGTTTAAACATACAATAATTTTATCATATTTTCACTTCCCCATTATTCCTATTATTATTAAAAATACGAAAGAGGATCTAGATATGCATTTGTAGGCGCGATTGGTATAGTCACGACAGACCTATTTAAACAGGTGTACTGCTTGAACGAAATCGCTTCAGCTATATATAAACCAAGATGAAGATGAGGTCCCGTTGCATAGCCGGTGTTGCCAGAAAATCCGATGACTTGACCGGTGTAAACTGTAGCCCCTTTCTGCACATTAATTTCAGAGAGATGCGCGTAGAGCGTAGCAAGACCGTTCGGATGTTTAATGAGAACCCACTTTCCGTATTGGCAATTCGGCACAGCACCATTGTTAGTAGATAGTACTGTTCCAGAAAGTGCTGCGCGAACAGGCGTTCCGATTAGTGCTCGGAAGTCCACACCATTGTGCGTTCCTGAAACATAAAGTCGCTTTGAGGATGTCGTTTTACCAAATTGTTGTGTGATGAAAACATCGCTGAGCGGCCATCGCAACACACCTTTGCCAATAGGAGGAATATGACTTGGGTCTAGTACATATTTTAGTTGCGACTCAAGTTCAAACAATGCCGCTCCGAAAGCGGCTTCCTCGGCTTTCTTATTTGCAATAATTTTCTGATAAGCACTTTCCTGACTTTTCGTGTCAGTTAAAAGTTTTTGTTGAGCCGTTTTTTGAAGGTCAATAGATCTTTTTTGTAATGAAAGATCGTTCTGAAGCGATACGAGATTCGCTTTTGCCGCAGTTACCTGGTCGCGATTGGTTGCAAGCACTGTACGAGCGGCGCGTAAGTCCTTTATATCATTTGAAAGTTCCCTATTGAATTGAACAGCCGCGTCAGCCGCCTGCCATGCATCACTTAATGAGCGCGAAGAAATTAGTTCTGCGATAAGGGGTGTATCTTCGCTCTCTGCGATACTTTGAAATGCCTTGCCGATTGCATCTTGATTCACTGCTATAGTTGTCTCTTTATCTCCGATAGAAAGGGTTAATCGTTGTATATCTAGATTCGCAGATGCGATTTTGTTTTGTGTTGCTTTAATCTGCGTTGCAAGTTGTTTTTGAGAAAGAGCTAGTGAATCAATCGTTGATTGGAGTGTATTCTTTTTTGAACCCAGTGCATCAAGTTGTTTTTGGTCTGCAGCGATTTCTGCTTTGAGTATTTCAAGTTGTTTATTATTCGTTTCAATTTGCGCTTGGATATTTGAGGCGGTCTCGGCGCGAGCAAATGACGGAACGCCACCAATAAATCCAGCGAGAATTATAAAAAGAAAAAATAAAGACCCGACGCGCATCATTCCTTGAGTATAGCAATTGCTTTTCGTATTCGCGAAATTGTTTCTTCTATACCAAGAATTGAGACAAGTGTAAAAGGGTCAGGCGAACGGTCTTGTCCTGAAAGCGCATAACGCAAAGGCCAAAGAACGGCTCCTCTGCCGCCCTTTCCCTTTCCTTCCTCGGCATTCGCTAGTGGCATAAGTACCTCTTTTACCGTCTCGGCAGATACTCCTTCCGGAAGGGTTTTTAGGGGCTCTAGGAGGCCTTCTAGGGCGGTTTTGGTCATTCCAAGGCGATCATTTGGCTCTTTTATAACAAGTTGATTTCGGTCTAACGATGGCTCTTGGAAAAGGCAAGAAAGCTCGCCAGAAAGCATCTCTCTGGCCTCTTTAAATGTCTTTGTGCGCTCTTTCAGAAGCGGTACGGCTTTCATAAGTTTGTCGGTGTCAAACTTGGAAGTTGAACTTGGAAGTTCAACTTCCAAGTGGGTAATGAAAGAGTCGTCGGAAAGTTCGCGCATCCAGTGTTGGTTTACCGAAAAAAGTTTTATTTCATCAAAAATGGCGCTTCCCTTCTGTACGCGCGAAATGTCAAAGTCCCTAATAAGTTCTTCTTTAGAAAGATATTCTCGGTCATCGCCAGGATTCCATCCGAGAAATGCAATGTAATTAAGCAATGCTTCAGGTAATATTCCCATATCACGATATTCGGTCAGTGCTTTAGCTCCAGTGCGTTTCGAAAGTTTTTTATGATTGCTATCCATAATAAGCGGCAAGTGCGCATACAATGGTTCAGGAAAACCGAGGGCTTCTCGGATAAGCATTTGGCGTGCAGTATTTGATATATGATCGCCGCCGCGAATAATATGAGTCACTTTCTCATCAGCATCGTCCACCACAACTGCAAAATGAAAAACCGGTTCATCAAACGAGCGGGCAATAATGAAATCACCCAAATCGCTCACATCGGTAGTTATTTCTCCATGAACAACATCAACGAATGTTCGTGTCCCACCTGGATTTCTAAAACGAATAACTTCTTCTCGATCGCCCGGTTTTTGTGGCGTCTCTTTTGAAATGTATGCAGTGTTATTTTCTATTAATTTTTCAAGAAGTTCTTTATGTCTGGCGCGGTGTTCGCTTTGTCGATATTGTTTGTCGGCTTTAATATCAAGCCACTCAAGAACTTCAAAAATAGGTGTTTCATATTCTGTCTTTGATCGTGCTTTGTCGGTGTCTTCAATACGCATAATGAATGAACCGTTTTCATGTTTTGCAAAGAGATAAGCGAATACCGCGGTGCGATAATTGCCTGCATGCAATAGTCCAGTAGGTGACGGAGCAAAACGAGAGACGATTGTACTCATGATTCGTGTGCAAGAGCTAGGTTTAGCACTTCGCGGGCGAGAATTCGCGCGGCATCCGGATCGGTAAAGCCCTCTGCTAAAGTACTCATTCTTTTAGCAAGTTCAGGGTCATTGGTAATTCGTTTTATTTCGGATACCAAAAGATTAGGCGTTAGATTTTTTTCTTCAATCACGACCGCGGCCCCTGTTTTAGCATAGGCATATGCATTGCTTCGTTGGTCATGGCTCACCGCCTCTGGAATCGGAATAAGAATAGACGGTTTCTTCCAAAGTCCGATTTCGGCAATACTATTTGCTCCAGCTCGCGAGACAACCAAATCAGTAACACCTGCTGCTCTCTGCAAGGATATTTCTGAAAGATAGTTGAGAGGATGATAACGGTCTGCGTGCGGATTATTCGTTAGAATCACTCGCGAAACCGACTCAACATCTTTAAAATGTAATTGTCCTGTTTGGTGAATGATATTGACGAAAGAAACAAGAGTCGGCAGAGATGAAAGTACTGTCTCGTTTATTTTCTGTGAGCCCTGTGAACCTCCAATAATGAGAATTGTTGGGATTTCTTTTTCAAGTCCGAGATATTGTCTAGCGCCTTCCGTCTCAACTCGCATAAGCGCTTTGCGAATAGGAATGCCAGTGCGCGCAATTTTGCTCTGCACATTTTTTGGAAAATAATCAGCGGCGCTTTCAAATGAAATTGCAATTTTTTTTGCCCACGAAGCGGCAAGCAAACTTGCGCGACCGGGTTTTGAATCCGATTCGTGAATAATTACTGGAATGCGCAATAACCGCGCAGCAAGTATTGTTGGCACACTACCGTAGCCGCCCTTCCCTACCACAACATCAGGAAAGAGACGAAAGAGTGTGATAACCGCGTGTATAGTTCCAACGAATGTAATAAAAAAGCCAGTCACATTTTTTAATGACCAATAACGACGCACCTTTCCTGCTGGAATTTTTATATAAGCGATGCTGTTATCAAAAAGTGCTCTCTCGTCAAAAGCACTAGGGGCGAGATAATAGAGATTAGGCGAAATGAGATGGTCTTCTCTCACAAGGTCTTTCAATACTTCAGCGATAGCGATAATCGGATAGAAGTGCCCTCCTGTGCCGCCTCCTGTAAATACGATAGTCATATATTATATTTAAACATTTAAATATTTAAATATAAAGCGCCGTTAGGCGCTTCTGCGATGTGCGGCAACATTGAGAATAAGACCACACATAATGAGGACTGCCATAAGTGCAGTTCCTCCGTGAGAAATGAATGGTAATGGTAAACCCGTCAACGGGATGATTCCAAGCATCGCACTGATATTAATAAATGCCTGCAGAATTATGATGAATGAAAAACCAAGCGCGACAAGCCCCCCAAAAAGGTCGTTAGAGTTGCCTGCTATTACGATGCCTCGTGCTGAAAGAGCCACAAAGAGTACAAGCAAAAGTAATGCGCCAATAAATCCGGTCTCTTCAGCGAAGACCGCGAAAACGGAATCGCCATCGGGCTCCGGCAAATAATTAAATTTTTCTACACTTTGGCCGAATCCTCTGCCGAGTAGACCACCGGAGCCGATGGCGATTAATGATTGTTGGATTTGATAACCACTTCCAAGAGAATTTGCCGATGGATTAAAAAATGTTTCAATTCGTTCGCGTGCGTATGGTCTCACTGTAATAATTGTGCCTAATGCAATAATAGAAATAAGAAATAGGACTCCGAAATCACGCCAAGATGCCCCAGCCGCGAAGTACATTATCAAACCGGTAGCGATGAATAGAAGTGTCGTTGATGTATTTGGTTGAGCCAACAGAAGCAGAACTGGCAAAATTAGGATAATAACAAAAGGAATCAACCCCTTTTTTGGATTGTTAAGTTGTCGCGAGTGCGGTGCGAGCCACCATGCGAGTACAAGTACGAAACCAATTTTTAAAAACTCTGATGGCTGTACGGTTGTAAAACCGAGATTAATCCATCTAGTTGCGCCGCCTGAATGGAATCCGATACCATGAACAAAAACAAGCGCCGTGAATATAAGTGTTGCAATATAAATATAAGGCGCCCATCGTTTTATCAGTGTAAATGGAATAGCACGAGCCGCGAAGAGAGCTATAAAACCTAGACCAAGTCCAAGACCGCTCTGAAGCAGAATATCTTTTGAAATAGAACTACTCTCTCTAGCGAGTAAACCGAGCGTGGCAGAAGAAAAAACCGCAAGACCCGCGAGAGCCGCACAAAGAACTAGTAAAAAAAATGGGCGATCGCCTGAAACAAATTTCATATCGTGCGTGCAAGAAGTGCAATAGTAAGACCGATGACACCTGCGATAATGGTAATAACCCAATAGCGCATCGTAATTTTAGTGGCAGGCCATCCGATTGCTTCAAAGTGGTGATGAATAGGAGCGACAAGAAATAATTTTTTATGGAAGACCTTTTTCCAAAACACCTGAAGAAGAGTTGTAAGAACAGTCGCTGTTAATGGAAGGGCTACAAGCGGAAGTACGAATACACCAACGCCGCCGGCGAGTGTATCAGAAGCAAAAGCAGTCATCGCAAGAGCGAGAGTAAGCGCCATACTGCCGGTCTCTGACATATAGAATCTCGCGGGCGGAATATTGAACCAAAGGAAAGCGAGAGTTGCGCTTGCGATGACCGCGGCACAGGCCGCAAGCGAAATCTGCCCTTCTCCAAAAGCAATGCCTGCATATACCATAAAAATAATTGCGAAGACGCCGCCTGCGAGCCCATCAAGTCCATCAATTGTACCGCCCGCATACAGAGCGAGTGTTACCAACGCGAAGAACGGAATAATAAGCCAGCCGAGAAAAAATGGTTCCGAAAAAGGAATACCGATTGTCGTAACGCCTAATTTTGCATAAAACCACCAGCCGGCGACGAGCCCGATAATTCCAACAATAGAAAGTCGTCGCGCAAGCGAGAGGCCTCCCTCCCCTTTTGTGATTTCAAGAAAATCGTCAACGAGTCCTGCAAAAGCGCCGGCGGCGAGCGCGAAAATAGGAAGCCATGTCTCGCGCCGATTCACGAAGTCCAATGACGGCCAAAATGTATCAAATGACCGTGCGAAAATCCAAAAAAGAAAAGCTGTTGCAAGTACCGATGCCCAAATTAGAACACCTCCCATTCGGGGAGTTCCAACTTCTCGTTCTTTATGAAGTTCGTCAAAAATCGGTGTCTTACCGCCACCGATTCCATCGCCTTTACCGGCTTTTTTCTTCCAGGCCTTTGCGCGATACAAAATACCAGCGAGCAAAGGTGCGAATGCGATGCCAATAACGAATGCAGTTGCTGAAGGAATAAGAACGCGTGCGGCGGTGCTAATCATAAAGAATCAACGCCTGCAAAGTGTGCAAGTGTTGCGGAAACAAGAGTTGCACCATCGGTAAAACGGGCCTTCTGCGAAGAACCAAGAACAACAACAGCAATCGGGTGTCCAATCCCACTGTCAAAAACAAGAGCAAGATTTCCACCAGCGAGATCGGTATAGCCGGTTTTTGAAAGTAGAAGTCGAGGAATAGTGGAAATCATCGGGTCGGTATTTTTAACACTGAAAGATTTTCCGTCTTCGGATATTGCCTCCGCAGAACTTTTTGTAGTTGCTCTCGCAATTTCCGGTGACTGTTCAAATAAAGCACCAGCAAGGATAGCTAGATCGCGTGCAGAACCGTATCCGCCGGAAACAGCAGCATTTACATCAAGTCCACTCCCATTTACTGCGTATGTTTGAGAAAGGCCAAGCGCGGCTGCGGCGCCGGCAAACATTTTATCTTGAGAATTATTTTCTCGTTCTGCTGTTGCTTCGGCGATTGCCGCCGCCCCATCATTGAGAGAGGCAGTAAGCGTTAAACGAGCTAGGTCAGAAAGTGCTAGCGTTTGCCCTGCAGAAAAAATGCGTGGAGAATCAAGACGCGTTGCGTTGGCGGAAATAGTTATTGGTGTGTTTGGCGATAATTCGCGAAGTGCCGCATATACAGTTAAAAGTTTTGTGAGCGAAGCGAGAGGAAGTTGTGCATCAGAATTTTTTTCGTACAGCGTCTCTCTCGTTGCAAGGTCGTATACAATTGCAGCCCTTGCTTCAAGAGGAATTTGTGCAAATGCGTCAGGCGTTGTCGTGGTGGTAGTAATTGGTGCGGGCAATTCGTTCTTGGGTGAAATTGGTACGAATAGAAAAAGAGCGAGAATGCACGAAGCAAAAATAAGAGCAATACCAACCTCGTGTCCTGAACGAGTGCGCTCTGCAAGTTTTTGTAAGTCGGCTATGTCCATATTATTCTTTTTCTTCTTTATTGATTTCTTGTACGCCAGTAGTGAGCTCATTGTAACGCGGCAGGTCTTCAACGCGCGCAAGCCCTAGATGTGCAAGCGCTTCAGTAGTTATTGAGTAACGGACCCGTCTCTTATCTCGTTCATCTTCCTTACCTTCTATAAGGCCGCGCATAAGGAGTGTGCGGAGTGATGCAGAAGAATTAACGCCACGAACCCAATCAATTTCTCCACGAGTTGCACCATTGCTTGGCTGACCCGCCTTATAAGCAATAACAGCAAGCGTTTCCATACTCGCCTTGCCGAGATCTCTTGCGAGTTCACTCTCGTGGAGTTTTTTAACAATAACAGATGCTTCAGGAGCCGTTCTTAGTTCTACCTCGTCTGCGGTCTCAATGAGCGTGAGGCCGCTTCCCTTCAATAAACCAGCAAGCGCCCGAAGCACTACAATGAGTTCATCCGTTTTTATATCCAAAAGTTCAGCAAGTTGTTTTTTCTCAAGCGGCTCGCCAGATGAGAATAAGAGTGCTTGTACCGCTGCAGGAGGAGTGAGCATCTCTCTATCATAGCCGATGAATCATCGCACTGTCGAGTGCCTGTCCACTTTTCTTCAAACGGCTCAGACGGTTTGAGCCGTTCATAATCGTTTATCCGTAGCGCGGAACGGCGGCAGAGGCGGTGTGGCTGATGCGGATGTCTCCGTAAGTGTCGTACTGCTCGGCGGCGACAGCACCCTGCTTTACCAATTCAAGAAGAGCAAGAAATGAGACAATAATTTCCACTCTCTCGTTTGTACCTTTAGAAAATTCGTTGAAAGAAAGCGTCATTGCGCTTTGCACGCGTTTTGCGAGGCGATCCATCATTTCCTCAATCGTTACGAGTGGCTTCACGCGTGCTTCAGGAAGTTCTTCAACTGCTTCTCGTGCGGCTAGGACGCGCGCGAGCGCTTTAGCGAGCGCAATTGTTGATAAATCACGAGACGGAGCAAATGATGGTTCAGGAAGTCGTTCTCCCGATTGCAACATCATCATTTTTCCATATATGCGCGCGAGCGCGCGCGATGCTTCTCGTACTTTTTCATATGCCGCAAGTCGCTTTTTCAAGTCCTCAACATCTGTATTTTCTTCTTCAGAGAGCATCAAATCAGGAATGAGCGACTTTGATTTGATGAGAAGAAGCGTCGCCGCAATTTGAATAAAATTCGCGGTCTCTTCAACAGGAAATTCTGTCTGTGCGCGCACATGCTGAATAAAGTCCTCGGTTATGGAGGCGAGTGCAAGATCATTGACAAGGAGTTTCCTCGCTTCAATAAGGTCAAGCACGAGTTCAAACGGTCCCTGATAGGCCTCCGTCTGAATTCTGAAATTAGTCCTCGGAATCGTCGTTTGCATTGGTGGAGAGAAGTAAGTCGATGCGATTAATATCTCGTGGGAAAAGTGCCGCCTCTTTCACATTTGCAAGACCGAGCATTTTTTGAGTGAGCCGTTCAAGACCCATACCCCATCCGCCGTGCGGCGGCATTCCATATTTGAAGGCCTGCAGATAATACGAGAATTTATCAGGATCAAGTCCTTTCATCTTGATCCCTGCAACTAGATTGTCGTAATCGTGTCGCCGTTGTCCGCCAGTTGTTATTTCAACTCCACGGAAAAGCAAGTCAAAACTTTTGGTATAGCCCGGATCGTCTACATCTTCCATCGTATACATTGGCCGTTTGGAAACCGGATAGTGTGTGATGAAAATGAAGTCGCTTCCCTTTTCTTTTGCTGCCCATTCGCAGAGCCAGCGCTCATCTTCCGGCTCAAGGTCTGGTTCATTACGATTATCACGACCGGTTTCTTTATAAATAAGTTCAAGCGCCTCGCGAAGTTTAAGAGTCGGGAATTCTTCTGGTGCACTTGGAAGTGTTGCTCCCAACATTTTGAATTCTTCTTCGCAATTCATCTGTAACTGTGAGATGAGAGCATGTATCAAACGCGTTTCAATAGCCATAATGTCGCGATGATCCGCAATAAATCCCATTTCCATATCCATTGAAGTGTATTCATTTATATGGCGCGTAGTGGAATGTTTTTCTGCGCGGTAAACATTGCCGATTGTATAGACCCGCTCAAGAACACCAACCATAATTTGTTTATAGAATTGCGGAGAAGTGCCCAAATGCGCGGTCTTGTCATTAAAATAAGGCACAGAGAAAACATCCGCCCCGCCCTCGGCATCGTCTCCTATAAGTTTTGGCGCTTGAAATTCGGTAAATCCTTCTATACCAAGGAAACCGCGATACGCATTTGTGATTTCTGCCTGCACTTTGAAAATGGCGCGAGCGCGTTCAGAACGAAGAGTCAGCGGCAAGTTATCAAGATAGGTATCAAGATTTACTTCTTCATCTTTCGGGAATGGCAATTCTTGCGCCTTAGCGAGAATGACAATAGAGAGTGCTTCAAGTTCAATGTTTCCATTCGTACCTTCGGTACGCATCTTTTCAGGGCGCTCGTTCACAATGCCTTCAATCGCTATGACTGATTCTGGATTTAGTTTCTGCGCCTCGGTAAGAACCTCGGCATGATCTGGCAAGCAGATCACCTGCACTTTTCCCGAGCGGTCACGAATGTCTAAAAACACCAGCTTCCCGTGGTCGCGACGGACATCCACCCAACCGCTTATTGAAACGGTCTCTCCGATTTTGCTCCCGAGCCCGACAATAGTAGTTCGTTCCATATAAATATTATGACACGCCAATCGCGCGGCGAACTTCTTCCATTTTTGCTTCGCTCACGGCGCGCGCCTCGCGCTTACCTTCTGAAAGCACTTCTTCAACAATGGCAGAATCGTTTTTAAGTTCTTCATACTTTGCGCGCATTGGCGCGAGATAGCGGTCAAGGTCTTCAATAAGTAATTCTTTCAACATTTTGTAATTACCGCGGTGTTCTTCGTAGAGTGCTTCAAGTTCATTCTCGTTTCTGACAAGCTTGTGAATCGCATACACATTTTCAGGTCGTTCGCCCGAAGAGTCGGTTACAATGCCCATCACACTTTTTACGAGTTCGTCGCGTGAAGCGAAAAGTGGAATTACATTGCCATAACTTTTACTCATTTTTTGTCCGTCAGTACCGGGAACAACAGCAACATCGGGCATAATGTATGGCTCGGGTTGTCTGAAAACCTCGGACTTGAAAATCCGATTGAATTTCTCCGCAGTGTCGCGCGCAATTTCAATATGCTGTTTTTGGTCCTGCCCGACTGGTACGACAGCCGTGTCGTAGAGCAAAATGTCAGCCGCCATCAGCATCGGATAATTGAACGAACCGACACAGATTTCTTTATTCTTTGCCTCGGCATCTTTGAAAGCGTGCGCTCGCATCAGGTACGGCATTGTAGTAATCGTGTCAAAAATCCATGCGAGTTCTGTGTGTGCGGGCACATCTGATTGTTTGAAAAATACAACTTCTTTCGGGTCAAGTCCGATAGCGATATACGCCATCACAATTTCGCGCGTGCGACGATGCATTTCTTCCGCATCCTGCATTGTATTGAGAGCGTGATAATCAGCGACAAAAATAAAGGTGCGATACTTCCCTTCTTTTGTTAATTCTACAAACTGGCGCATTGCGCCAAAATAGTTTCCGATATGCAAATCACCGGTTGGCTTAACTCCCGAGAGTAAAACAGGTCGTGTGTCAGTCATAAGCAAATGATATCACAGCTACTGCAACGAGGAGACACCTCTCTTCGCGAGGAGTCACCTCGTTGCGACATATCGCTCACAAATCGCTTTTATGAGTCCAGGACCTTCAAAAATCATTCCAGTAATTAACTGAATGAGGTCAGCTCCGGCGGCAAATTTTTCCATTGCATCATCCGGAGTGAGGATGCCGCCTACTCCAATAATGGTAAATCGCTTGCCATATTTCTCTCGCGTTTTGCGGATAAGTTCGGTAGAGAGAACGCGACAAGGTGTGCCAGAGATTCCTCCGCGGAATTCTTTCGGAGCATCTTCGGTATAATCTAAGTCCGCATATTTTTTGCTCACATTTCCGATTATGAGTCCCTGTATGTCATTTTCGTCGGCAAGATCAGCGAGTTCAGAAAATTGTTCCCACGGAATACTGATTGGCATTTTTAGATAGACCGGTTTGATGCAATGGACTTCTCGCAAACGAGGAAGAAGTTGTGCGAGCAATTCTGGCTTAATAAATGTCTCGCCAGTGTGAGCGTTCGGGCAGGAGATATTTATTGCGTAATAGTCGCCAATTCCTGCGGCATTCAACTTTCGGAACGATTCAACATAATCGCGGATGCCTGCTTCAACATCAATTGCCGCCTCTTTTTCATTTGTGCGAGCGATAGAGATACCAAGTACGAAATTTGGAGAACGCTTGGTTTTCAATAATTTAGAAATAAGTACATCAACTCCATTGTTACGAAGACCTTTATATACTACAAAGCTCTTATTGCGAATGAGTCGTAGAAAATGAGGGCGTGGATTCCCCTCGCATTTGTGTGCAGTTATTGAACCAATTTCTTCGCCTCCGAACGAGAGCGATGACAACACTTGTGTGAGTTGTCCGTCGGGGTCAAATCCTGCCGAAAGTAATATGGGCGTTCTGTAAGTTATGCCGTCAACTGTTTTGCTGATGTCAGGACCACGATAATTATAAAAAAGCCCAAGGAGCCAACGAGAGAATGTAAATCGTCCAGCTATCTCACCGATAGTAATAAATAAATTATGTACAACATCAGCATTGAAAAGAAACAAAATTGGTTTGAGCACGCTACGATAAAGGAAGTTCATTTTTGAGTATCATACGCTATGAATGTATCTTGAAGCAAGAATACAAATATAAAACACTCTCGGAGGATGGAAATTTCCGAGAGCGTTTCCGCGAGGCGGCGAACACCATTTAAGGAGGAACTGCGAAGAAAGAGCAACTACTTTTACCATTCGTCCTGGTCAGTTGAGCTTGTGTGCCGATTCTCTCTTACTGCGATCAGCAATCACTGGGAATACAACCCAAAGACCATTAATGATATTTTAGCGCGAAGTATATAAAAATGCAAAATTAAATTAAAGGGTGTGGATAACTTAAATTGGTGCGCCGGGGAGGATTCGAACCTCCGTAGCCCATTGGGCGACAGGTTTACAGCCTGTTGCAATTGACCGCTCTGCCACCGACGCGTTATTTATTTAACAATGCACGAAAAGCATTTCCGCCTTTGTACTTCTTAATTTGTTTTTCGCGAGCATAAGCTAAACCTTGCTCAACGAATAATTCACTATATACCACAGACCATGGCATGTGCCACTTGGTAGATGCGTTGCGACCAGCATTATGTTCGAGCAATCTTCTATTTAAGTTGCTTGTGCAACCAATATAAAATCTTTCATTTTTAATGCTTTTAAGAATGTAAACAGTCCACATTGCAATTGACCGTCCCGCCGATGGCGGGATAAACTCTGCCACTTTACCCCGCCCTTTTGGCGGGGCGACGCAATACGGACACTATAGCCGAAAACGGCTTTATTTCAAAACGAGAATTAGAACTCCTTGTTTGCCTTTACGAATAAGTGCGTAGCCGCTAGATAAACCCGTCTGCGCAGACAGGTCACCAGTATGGATTTTTTGATCAGGATTTTCTATCGGAAATCCAGAAAGCGTAATTCCCTTCCCTTCAATAAGACGCCGCGCGTCTGATTTAGATGAAGCAAGTCCTCCCATTACCAATACTTCAGCAAGCGAGTATCCCTCAGCAAGGTTTCGCCTTGCTAATTCAACTGAAGGTGCTTCGGCAAGTGCAGCTGTTCGCGCTTCGCGCGAAAGTTCGTTAAAAGGTGTCATACCAAAAAGAGCATCTGTTGCCGCCGCTGATTGAGCGGTCGCCGCAGGACCATGCACGATTTCGGTTACGAGCCGTGCGAGTGTCTCTTGTGCCTGCCGTTCTCCCGGCTGTCGGCGATGGAGCTCCATCAGTGCATCAATCTCAAGAAGCGGCAAAAATGTATAAACCTTCAGATATTTCTCAATGTCAGTGTCTGGTAGATTAATCCAAAATTGATAGAAACTAAATGGAGAGGTTTTTTTCGCATCAAGCCAGATAGCATTACCTTCACTCTTGCCGAATTTCTTGCCTGTTGAGTCCGTGACAAGAGGCATACTGAACGCATACACTTGTTTACCAAGTCGTTTTTTAACAAGATCAACGCCCGATAAAATGTTCGTCCACTGGTCTGTGCCGCCGACCTCAAGGTCAACGCCATACTTTTGATTGAGCGTCAGATAATCATAACCCTGTAGAAGTGCGTACGAGAACTCTGTGTACGATATACTTTCGTCTGGAGTATCTAGGCGTTTTTTAATAATGTCGCGTTTGATGAGGTCATTGACGGTGAAATGTTTTCCGATATCGCGTAAAAATGGTATAAGTTTTACTTTTGATAGCCAGTCGGCATTGTCAACCATTTTGAAAGAAATATTCCCTAAAATTTTTTTCAATTGTGATTTAAGAGCACGGGTATTTGATGCAACAATTTTTTCATCTAACATCGGACGCTCGCCCTTTTCCTTTGGGTCACCAATCATTCCAGTACCACCGCCGACGAGGAATACGAGTTTGTTGCCAGTGTCGCCGAGGCGCTTCATTAGAAGAACCCACGCCAAATGTCCAACATGAAGAGAATCGGCGGTCGGATCTACTCCAATATAGACAGTTCTCGGTGCAGAAAGAATTTGTTCAACAGGAGTAGAAAAGTGTTCAACCAGCCCGCGCGCTTTTAGTTCTTCGGCAATAGTCATGCAGAAACTATATCATTATCGCGCAAGGAATAAGAGACCTACTGCAGGAGCGGCGAACCACCAGAAGAAATATTGTGTTGGGAATAGTGCAGTAATAGCTGGTGTGAATTGATAGATTGGTGCGATTAGGAACACATTTGATGCGAGCGCGATGAGAAATGCCGCACCAAGAAATGAAAGTATGATGAGTCCGAACAATCCGATATAGAGAAAGTCAGAAACAATAACGCGCCTAAGAATGAGAAAGAATATAAATACAAAAACAGCGTAGAGACCGACATTCGCGAGGAATGCCATCAGAGGCGGTGTTGTTGGAAGATATGAGGTGTATGGAAATATGATGTATGGCGCATACGCCGCATAAAGTGAAATGAGAAGAGCGACAAATGGGCCGCGCCCGACATACCACGCGAATAGAAAAAAGATAGCGAGCAGAATAAGCACGATAAGAAAATCATTCGCCACAGACCAAACAGACATCGCAGTATTTGTTGCGAGTGTGCTTACTTGTGCAATTCCATCAGTAGCGTTCATAGTAAGTGTTTATTTAAAGCAAATAATATCATAGGACTCTATAGGTCCAGTATAGCCGACATGAACAGAAGTCGAAGAACCTTTTGAGATTTGCACTTCTTTAAAGAATTTACTGAGCAAAGTTTCAATTATTTTGAGATCGTGTACAAATTTAGGAACATTTATTTCTTCTTTGGTATGAATTCCTCCCGATTTGTTGTAGCTAATGAGTAAAATCCCTTTTTTGGTTAATGATTCAAAAATGTTTCTAATGAGGTCATCTAAAGATTTAATATCAATATATTGAATTATTCGAGTCAAAATTACTGCATCATAAAAAGAATACACCCATTTAAAATGGGTAACATCTTGTTTCTGAAAATGTATATTTTTTCTTACCTTTTCAGGTATCTGTTCAAGCCATTTTAGATCTGCAACATCAATTGCGTCAACAATACATCCTTTATTTGCTAAAAAAATTGAGTTTCTTCCATTGCCACAACCAATATCAAAAACAGTATTTCCTTGCGAAAAAAGATGTTTGTTTGACTCAATAACAATGCTTGGCTTTAGAGTTGTAATCTTAAACTTATTTTGTTTGTATACAGTTTCCCAAGGATGCACCATACGAATGGTTTAAAGTCCTTCTGTTTTTAAGTCCTCAACAGATTTTTTCGCTTTGCTTGAAAGTTTGCTTGGGAGTGCGACTTCAAGACGAATGATAAGGTCTCCGCGACCGCCTTCGCCAGGAATACCTTTTCCTGCGACGCGCAGTAATTCTTCTGCTCGTTTCATTGGCGGAATTTTTACTTCCAATATTTTCCCTTCTAGTGTTTCAATAGAAGCGATAGTGCCGAGAAGTGCATCAGTAATCTTCACTGGTAGATTCATAATCAAATTTGAGCCCTCACGACGGAATGTTTGATGTGCTTTCACATGAATCTTCACATACAAGTCGCCCGCGATGCCTGTTTTAATTGCCTCGCCTTTTTGCGGCAAACGAATCATTTCTCCATTATCAATACCGGCAGGAATGTTTATATGAATCTCTTCTTCCTTGCGTCGTGTGCCTTGACCCTTACATTCAGAACATTTTTCTTTTGGTATCTTACCGGTGCCATCGCAAGCCGTGCAGACGCGCGCACTGGTAAATTGTCCTAGGATAGAATTGCGTGTTTCGTGTATGCGTCCACTGCCGTTGCAGGTCTTACATGTTTCAATCTCAGTGCCCTGTTTTGCTCCACTCCCTTTGCAGAGTTCGCAAATTGAGACCTTCGCGATAAGGACATTTCGTGTCGTGCCGAACACTGCATCTTTAAATGAAATTTCTAAATCAATGGAAATATCGCGCCCGCGAGGTGTTCGCGATTGTCCGCGACCTCCTCCGAACATATCGCCAAAGATATCGCCAAAATCAAATTCCATTCCTCCTTGTCCGAAGCCCTGTTGGAATCCGCTAAAATCAAACCCCCCAAATGGATTTCCCTGTCCACCGGCTTGCCGTGAGCCCGTTGAACCAGCGAACGCCTGACCATAAGTATCATATTCGCGGCGTTTTCTGTCATCGCTCAATATGGAATAGGCCTCGGTAATTTCTTTGAACTTTGATTCGTCAGTGCCACCTTTATCTGGATGATATTTGTGCGCCAATTTTCGGAACGCTTTTTTAATATCGTCCTTAGTCGCTTTTTTATCCACCCCGAGCACATTGTAGTAATCCTTCGCCATTGCTACGGTTTCTCCTTGAACTCTGCGTCCTTTGGCTCGCCGGAGCCCTCTGGCGGAGGCGGCGGTTGCCCGCCCGCTTGCCCGCTAGAAGCGTTCGAGGGCGGGGTTTGGGATTGCTGTTGTTTTGCCATTGCTTCACCAATTTTCATAAGTGCTGACGAAAGCGCTTCAGTTGCACTTTTTATCGTTCCAGCATCTTCGCTGTTGCGAGCTGTCTTCAATGCGTCAATTTTATCCTGCACTTCTTTTACAACTTCTGCACCCACCTTTTCTCCGTGTTCCTTTATTGCTTTTTCGCCCGCATAAACAGCTTGATCAGCACTATTGCGAACATCTACGAGTTCTTTTCTTTTTTCATCATCAGAGGCGTGCGCCTCGGCATCATTTTTCATCTTCTCAATATCTTCTTTTGAAAGTCCTGTTGAGCCGCTAATTTTTATTGACTGCTCTTTGCCAGTTGTTTTTTCTTTGGCAGTAACTGTGAGAATGCCGGAAGCGTCAATATCAAACGACACTTCAATTTGTGGCATACCTCGTGGGGCTGGAGGAATACCATCAAGCATAAACTTACCGAGCGACTTGTTATCGGCGCTCATCGCGCGCTCGCCTTGCGTGATGTGGATCTCAACCGATGATTGATTGTCTGCGGCAGTAGAAAATGTTTGAGACCGAGAAGTAGGAATTGCAGTATTGCGCTCCACAAGCTTGGTCGCTACACCTCCCATTGTTTCAATAGAGAGCGAAAGTGGAATAACATCCACGAGCAAAATATCTTTCACATCTCCCTGAAGAATTCCCGCCTGAATCGCCGCACCGATAGAAACAACCTCATCAGGATTGACGCTCATATTCGGCTTCTTACTGAAGAACTTCTCAACAGCCGCTTGTATTGCTGGCATACGGGTCTGGCCACCGACAAGAATAACCTCATCAATATCGCCTACCTTAAATGGCGAAGCATCCATCGCGCGCTTTGTAATATCCATCGCGCGAGTGATGAATTCTTCCGAAAGTTCTTCAAGTTTTGCGCGACTCATCTTAATGAGAAGATGGCGTGGACCTGATGCGTCTGATGTTAAGAATGGAATGTTTATCTCCGATTCCATAGCGCTAGAGAGTTCTATTTTCGCTTTTTCGGCTGCTTCGTCCAAACGCTGACGCGCCAAAGCATCACTCCTTACATCAATGCCGCTTTCTTTTTTAAATTCATCCGCGAGCCAGTTTATAATCTTTTGGTCAATATCTTTACCTCCCAAATGAGCATCGCCATCAGTACTTTTCACTTCAATAACATCGCCGCCCACTTCCAACACAGAAATATCAAATGTTCCACCGCCGAAATCAAAGACCGCTATTTGTTCGTCTTTCTTTTTATTAAAGCCATACGCGAGCGCCGCCGCAGTTGGTTCGTTAATGATGCGCTTTACTTGGAGACCAGCAATTTCTCCTGCTGCCTTTGTCGCACTTCGTTGGTCGTCATTGAAATACGCGGGAACTGTAATAACTGCCTCGGTAATTTTCTCGCCAAGTTTCGCTTCGGCATCTGCCTTCAACTTCCCCAAAATCATTGCTGAAATTTCTTCAGAGCGATACCACTTATCTCCGCCACTAGCTCCGGCGGACATCTTTACTTCAATACCGCCATTGTCGGCTTTACGCATTTCAAAAGGCACTGACGCTTTATCTTTCTGCACAGCCGGCTCGTCAAAAGAATGGCCGATGAATCGCTTAATTTGGAAAATAGTGTTGAGAGGATTGGTAACCGATTGGCGTTTCGCCAAAGTACCGACGATGCGCTCGCCATTCTTTCCTATCGCCACAACAGAAGGAGTCGTGCGTGAACCCTCGGCATTTTCAAGAATGCGCGGCTCACCACCTTCCACAATTGCCATAGCGGAATAGGTCGTACCCAAATCAATACCAAGTATTTTTGCCATAGTGAAATATTTTTTATTATGCTAATAACAATTTTACAAAAACCACAATAACAAATGCAAGATATTTGATTAATCTTTGAAATGCCCCACGCGCACTTTCGCAGGCCGTATTACGGTGTCGCCCACTCTCCAACCCTTCTCAAGGATTGCCGTAATTATATCATCTTCTTCAATTGATTCAACTACATCTTGCCCAAATGCCTCGTGCATGGCTGGATTGAACTTTTCTCCGACTTTCCCTATTTCTTCCAGACCAAGCGAAGCAAACGCGCTCTCTATTTGCTTCGCAATTGCCAAAAAGCCCTCTGGTATTTCTCCGTGTTCTTTCGCTCTTTCAAGAGCATCAAAAGCCGGCAAAAGTGTCTCTACCGCCTTTACTTTACCTCTTAACTCCGACGCCTTGGCGTCGGTTTCAAAGCGTTTCAAAGCATTTACATAATCCGCTTTGGCTCTCTGCCAGCCGTCCATATATTCCTGCTTTTCTTTCCGACACACATTTATCTCCTCGCGCATTTTCACGATTTTGTTTTCCGCCCCTCGCTCTTCGAGCTCGGGGTCTTCGCTTTCAGCTCCGACCTCAATCTCTGGTTCTATTTTTATCTCATTTTCTTCATCCATCATTTCATCAGTATGCCCGAAATGTCTTATGGAGTCAAAATCTACCTTGTATCAAATCTCATCCTATAGGATAAAAATTGATACATTAACAACTATCAACAAGATGTAACTATAGGCACAACTCTTTGATACCTAATACATTTGTCCAACACCGAGTGTTTGACAGTTACTATTTGAACGGCTCAGACGGTCTGAGCCGTTCAGTGTGGAAAGTTTGTTAATTACATAGGACTGCCCTATGTGTTCTGCCCTATGTGTTCTTTAAATGGCTTTGAGAATAAATCCTTCAGATACCGTGTTACCATTAATCTTTACATTCATTATTTTCTTTTCAGTATCTGTAACATCAACCTTATAATTATTGCGCAATTCTTTAATTAAATAATTTTCGGTATTAAAAAATCCGATACGCCCTATTGAGGCGGATTCTTCTTCACTGAGTTCTTTCGTTAAGAGATCAAAAAGATAATCAAATCTCTCTTCTCTTTCTTTTTCGCTCGTTATTTTATCAATCGAATTAGATGAAACAACCAATGACCATCTATCAACAAACTCATCCATTTTGAATACGGCAAAAACAATTAGAGAACCATATTTCTCTTCAAAAGACGACATAACCTTTTTTAATTTAGTTATCATTTTGATTTCTCCAAATATAGGTTAACACACCTGCATTGGGTTTAGTTAACGCCCCATACACTCGATCGGCATCATCATGAGAATAAGTATCTAATGGTTCATAACGATCCGAAACATCCCATTTTGTTGCATCTGACCAATTTTGATATCTACGGTTATTACCTTGTCTCAATTCAAAATCATTTTGTAGACCAGCTAGCAAGAGAAGCTTATCGAAATCGTGCGATCTGAAAAATCCTGTTATTTCTTTTCTCTCTGCACGACCGTCAAAATCTGGATAGTATCTTAACTTTAGTGTTTCACAAACACAAGCTTTCAAAGCGCATTCAAGTGCCATTCCAAACATTTCGATTGCGAGAGTATAATCTCCACTATCGATAAGATCTCGTCCGATTTCTAATCGCTTTTCGGCTATTCTCCTGAGCTGCGGTCCTGAAATCATTTTATAAATAACATACCGCCATTTGTTTGTTTACGAAAGCAAAAATTTTTTAGCGCTTAGACCACTGTGGGGATTTGCGGGCTTTTTTGAGACCTGGTTTTTTGCGTTCTTTCGCACGAGGATCGCGCTTGAGAAACTTAGCAGTTTTGAGAACAGTTCGTGTCTTTGGTTCTGCTTTTGTGATGGCGCGAGAAATGGCGTGGCGAAGAGCATCTGCCTGCGCGGCTACGCCGCCTCCTTCTACATGGGCGATAACAGCATAATTTTCGGCGCTTCCGGCTGTTGCAAGTGCTTCTTCAGCAATCTTCGCGCGTTCGTTTGTTTTAAAATAATCCTTCGCGCTTTTACCATTAACGATAACGCTTGATTTAGGAGCGACACTTATACGAACGCTCGCTATAGCGGTCTTACGGCGTCCTACTGCAGTGGTAAAAATAGTAGCCATATTATGAGTTTACGATGAGATTTTTCATTCGTGGTTTGTGAAGTTTGTTGTGCGGAATCATTCCCTCTACTGTTTTTTTCACAACCTCGGCAATACCCTTTTTTTCAATCATTACCTCCATACTCATTTGGCGGTCGCCACCTGGATAACCGGTGTAGCGAGTATAAATTTTTCCTTTCGTGCGACGCGATGGAAGATGAAGTTTGTCAGCATTGTTGATTGTAACGGTAACCGGCTGTGCCTGATTTTTCGCGAAATGTACTGAGCGCTTTCCAAGAAGTGCGTGCGCCGCCTCGCTCGCCACACGACCAAGCGTGCGGTCGGTCGCGTCAATAATATGAGTTGTCGGTTGTGGTTTCGTGTTAAGAGTCATAGATACAATATGGATACTAGACAAAAGCGATATACGCAAGTTTTCTCGCATCATTCAATCCGCGCTTTGTGCGCTTCACGACGCGTGTATAACCACCCTTTCGGTCGGCATATCGTGGCCCAATTGAGTCAAATAGTTTTTTAACGGCAGCAGTGTCTCCGAGCCGCGTCTTCGCGAGTCGACGGCTCGCGAGTGTATTTTTCTTCGCGTAGGTTACGAGCCGTTCAACGAAAGGTCGTAGCGCTTTTGCTTTCGCTTCAGTTGTAGAAATGCGCTCTTCTAGAATCAGAGATCGCGCGAGAGAACGCAAAAGCGCCCGATATTGGCTAACCGGACGATCAAAACGCGCTTTGCGGGTAAATGTCATATATTAGTCGTTTTTCAGCGTGAGCCCGAAACCTGCGAGCGCTGTAGAAATCTCTTCTACTGCCTTCTCTCCGATTCCGTCAAGTTCCTTCAATGCACTCGCCGACTTGCGTGCGAGTCCGGCGGCGCTCTTAATGCCAGCACCTTCAAGAGCCGTCGTAATGCGAGGAGAAAGGTCTAGCTCCGCGAGTTTTATCTTCGCTGCGCCTGCATCAGGCGCAGCGTCTTTCGTTGTCTTAGCGGAGTAGGACGAATCGTTATTTGCTGAAACACATTCTTCTTCCTGAAAGCCGATAACCGACTTTAGTTGATGAATCATTGTCTCAATTGATTTCTCCAATGCCTCGCGTGGAGGGATAGTTCCGTTGGTTTCAATAAGAATTCGCAAACGGTTGAAATCAGTACGGTCGCCAACACGCATATTTTCAACTTCATAATTCACACGACGAATCGGTGTAAATGTTGCATCAAGCGCAATAGTACCGATATCAACTTTCTCATTTGTCAAAACCTCGCGCGGGACATAGCCAAGACCGCGTTCAATCGTAACTTCCAATTCCAAAGATGCTTTTCCTGAAAGGTCGGCAATATGCTGTGAAGGATTTTTTATTTCCACTTGGCTCGGCAGATTGAAGTCATTTGCAGTCACTTCGGTTGTACCCTTTGCTTTGAGCGATATGGTCTGTGGTTCATCGCCGTGAAGAACGAAGTGAACACGCTTGATATTCAAAAGAACTTCTATGACGGTCTCGCGCACACCTTCAATAGTGGCGAATTCGTGTGGGACTCCTTCAATTTTAACTTGTGTAGCCGTTGCGCCTGGAAGTGAGGAAAGAATAATGCGACGCAATGAATTGCCGAGAGTGTGTCCGTAACCCGGATACAAAGAATCAATTTCGTAAACGCCCTGTATCTCATCTTCAGAAACGACACGGGGTTTGCTTGGAAGTGTAATGTGGTATTCCATAACTCAATCGTAATTACCTTTTAATTTTTAAATATTTTATCTCGTGTAGAACGAGAGCACCATAACAAGATCACCAGCCGGATCCGCAGATGCGGCCGTTGGCCGTTCTTTCATAGAGCCCTCCATCTTCTTCGGGTCCCATATGAGCCACGACGGAAGTGTGTGATCTTCAAATCGCTCACTAAATCCGACGAGGACTCCGTGTTTTTTTGAACCATCACGCACTGCTATTTTGTCACCGATTTTAAGCGCTTGCGATGGAACTCGGGATTTCTTTCCGTTTACCATCACATGACCGTGAGCGACCATTTGTCTCGCGCCTCTGCGCGTCTTCGCGAGGCCGAGACGCCACACGACATTATCAAGTCGCATTTCAAGAAGCTCGTGAAGTCGATCAATCGGCTTCATATCGTGTGTATCAGAAAGCGCTTTATTCACATAATTGCGAAATTGACGCTCTTGCAAACCGTAGGTAATGCGTACTTTCTGCTTCTCTAACATCTGCTTTGAATATTCGCTCTGACGACCGCGTCCGCGTTTTTTATTTTTTGCACTGCGGTCGGCAGAGAGCGCAAACTTCTGCGTTTGCGCTTTTTCAAAGACGGATGCTCCGAGGCGCTTTGCTATTTTGTATCGTGGACCAGTAATCATATTTAAATATCTTTACACGCGACGCGGTTTCGGTGCGCGCGGACCGTTATGCGGAACTGGCGTTACATCTTTAATGGACTTAATTTGAATGCCTTTCCCTGAAAAAGCTCGCAAAACCGATTCGCGTCCGGCACCGACACCGCAAATAACAACAGATGCTTCTTTAAGACCTATAAGTGCACCTTTCTCGCCCAGAAATTCACCCACTTTCGCTGCAGCATACGGCGTTGATTTACGAGCGCCAGAAAAACCGAGCGCTCCAGCGCTTGAACTAACAATGGCATTCCCTTTTTCGTCCGTCAGAATTGCCTTCGTATTATTGAAGGTCGCCTCAATGTGAAGAATGCCCTTTTCAAGATGGCGTTTCGTAACCTTTGACATGGCGCGCTCTTTGCGCCCTTGGTCAAGGCCTCTACCACTTTTCTTAATGATGCGTTTTTTACCCATAATTATGTCTTTTCAAGCGAACGGCGACCTGATGTCATCGTCTTTCGCACATTGCCGTGGCGCGTGCGCGAATTGGTTTTCGTGCGCTGTCCACGAACCGGCAAACCGCGCGTATGTCGTTCGCCACGAGCCGAACGAATATCTTTCAATCGTTTGATGTTCTGTCCGATATCGCGGCGCAGTTCGCCTTCAATAGTGAATCCCTCTGCAAGCGAACGGATTTTCTGTTCTTCTTCGCTCGTGATTTCACTTCCTTTTTTATTCGCAGGGACGCCTGCCTTTTTTAAAATTTCGCGCGCACGCGTTGGCCCGATACCAAAAATAAGAGGCAACGCATATGCGAGTTGCTTAGTATCTGGGATTGTAACGCCTGAGATTCTCATTTTGTAATTTTTAATATTTAAATATTTTTTAGCCCTGTCTTGCTTTACGGCGAGGTTTCTTTTTATTGATACGATACAAACGCCCGCCGCGGCGAACGAGCTGGTCTCCTGACTGTTGCACTTTTATTGATGCCTGAACTTTCATGTAGATTTCGTTTTGCTCGTTAATTTCCTAAGTTAATCGGCGCACTATTCTCGCTCTGCCTCCATATGGGTCAAGAACCATATCCACTTGATCGCCAACTAGAACGCGGATACGATGTAAACGCATCTTGCCTGCAAGGTAAGCGAGAACAAGTTCTCCCTCAGCCCCATCTTCTACAGTAAGGCGAACCCGAAAAAGCGAGTTCGGCAATACCTCTTCAACGGTGCCTGTCGCCGTTCCTTTCGTTTCTTCTCCTTCAATCATGCAGATGCATATATCAATCTAGCAGGTGTCTGACAAATCGTCAATTGGTATCAGCAACTACTACAGAGATGGAGGATGGATCCTTCGGGAATGTCTGTCTCCAAAACGGTCTGAGGATGATAACTGCCCGCTTCACTTCTGGATAGTTTGTCAGTGCAACCTCGGCTGCCGAACGGGTTTCTCCAGCAATAGCCGCCGCGATTCTCACTGGATCAACTGTATAAACGAGCGAGGCAGTACCAGCAATTGTGAACGAAAATGATTGTGCATCTGGGCTTGGTATACCGCTAGCAGATGCGAGCAACAGATTGTCAGTAGAAGAAAGTGTAATCGGTTCACTTTGATATGCAAGATCTGAAACCGAAGATGCAATCGCTTTAGCAAGTGCTGCGTTCGGGAAAACAATTGCAGTGATAGTTCCCTGTTCTTTCACATCAACTTGTCCTGTAGTTGAAGAAGGCGCCGACTCAAGCTCCTGAAAGGTTGTGGTAGCAGAACCCGGCACCATCACGAATCCGGCTGGGATTTGGTCCTTAATGCTTGTAGCAAGATCAGGACCGAGAGCTGTGATAAGTGCACTACGGGCTTTATTTTCAACTGTGCTATCCACGACAGGTACCGAGCCAGAAGAGCCACCTGTCATTGCTGTTGTTGATCGGGCATACACCTGACTCGCCTGCGGCGTACCTGCAAATCCGGGGATAGTGAAAGATGTCGGAGCAACATTGTATGAACTGCCTGCTTGGTCTGCGAAGACCTTTGCGGTTATACTGCCCGGCTTTGCAGAAGAACCGCCAGGAACAGCCACTGCCGAACGGATACGGAAAACAAGTCCAGCAGTGGTCGCAAAACGAGTATTTGCGATAAGCCGTTGTGTCTGTGTCTGTGTGTTGTAGATGGTAATAGTTCCTGAGGCAAAAGAGTTTACTGTTTTAGTGCCGCTGCTCGCGACGCTTTGCGTCGCGGTCTTCTGTGCAGTAATTATTTCAAAAGGAAGCGTACCGGTACTTTGATTCGCTGTAAATGAACTCTGAACCGCCGCGGAAACAGTATTTGGTGTCACTTCAACCTTGGCGCTAGAGAAATAGAAAAGCGCGCCTATAGACGCCGCAATAATAAGCACCACGACAAAAAGAGTGGTAAATGGAAACCGAGAACGGTGACTTGGCTCTCTACTGTCTGATTTGTTGGTAATAGTGGCTGTTTCCTTGCGCCGTGACGGCGGAATGATGTCTTCAAGTGTATGCATGGGCGCAGTATACCACTCCTGCCCAGCAATTTCCCGCAATTCCCTGTGCATTAAAAAGCCAACGGCTCACACGGGTGTGAGCCGTTGATAATAAAGCGCCATAAGGAGGAGATTGAGGTCTGGAGGAGTAACAGTCGCTTGTCGGACTAAGCTGACAATATGGCTCGCGAGCACGGGAACGATTTTAGGCGGATGACCTGGAATCCAAAGTTTACAGGAGTCGGCTGATTCAAGTGCTTGATTAAGAGAAGAAATGTCGGGCTTTCGCTCATGCGGAAAGGCAAAGCGTATCGCTTGATATCGAAGTGAGCCGCTGGCAATCATTAGAATGTTCTTCATATGGAAAAGGCCACGAAGTGCCGAAATAATTGCATCAGAAATTTTCTTCTCAATTAACGATTCTAGTACAGTTACCGAGGCACGACGAACTCTCTTTCCATAAGGGTCGTGTGTCTCATAGCCGTTCAGGATTGTGCCGATTATACTTTCGTCCGCAAGAAATTTTCCATGCGGAACGACACTCGTTTTTTCAATCGCATTTGCAACAATACTTTTTGTAAAAACAAAAGGATTTGTTCTTTCAAAATTCTCAATGCGTATTTTTATCTCTTGCCACGGTGCACCAACAGAAACAAGAATGGCCTCAGCATTTCCGCTTCCAGTAGCACGCATAAGAATCGGTGCTCCTTCTCTGATTAGTTCGTTACCAAGAATACCGATCGCGCGCAATGTCGCATTATCATGCGGCTCGCCTGTTCGCGACTCTAGAGGAAATCGTCTAGCATATACAAGAACTGGTATCTTTCCTTTTTCATAGAGTGCATAAGCGCCTGCAACTGAATCAGTTGCAATATCAATAAGTAAAATTGACCGTGACTTCTTCTTTTCACGAAAGATATCTTTTAAAAGACCCATTAATTTATTCTAACACTGCTTTGATGCGGCGGATGCCTGCGGAAGATGCCTCTTCTTTTATTATTTTAAATGTGCCGATGAGTTCATTGGTATTTGAGAGATGCGGACCGCCACAAAATTCTATTGAGAAAGCATTTTCTCGCGGGCCTATAAAATAGACGGAAACGGTGTCCGGATATTTAGCACCGAACTCGTGTTCAGCGCCAATTTTCTCTGCTTCTTCTCTCGGCATCAAAACCTGTTCTACCGGCAACGCTTTTTGTATCTGTTCATTAACTATCTCTTCTACTTTTTTAATTTGCTCAGGAGTCATCTTTTGCCCGTACGAAAAATCAATACGGAGGCGTTCATTCGTGATGTTACTTCCCCGCTGATGCACTTCAGGTCCAAGAACCATCTGAAGCGCCTTCAAAAGAAGATGGTGCGCTGTGTGATAACGAACCGTTTGTTCGGCAGTATCAGCAAGCCCGCCAGCAAATTTCTGCGCGGCACCCGCACGCGAGATTGCTTGATGTTCTTCAATCTGTTTCCTCACAGCATCAAGATTGATTGAAAGCCCTCGTTCTTTTGCGATTTCCTCCGCAAGTTCTATCGGAAATCCGTAGGTTGTGGAAAGCATAAATGCGTCAATGTTGCTTCCCATTTTTTCAAGCTCGCGTAGACCGTTTGAAAGTGTCTTTCTAAATTGTTCTTCTTCTTTTTCAAGTTCTTTACGAATTATTTGTGATGCGTTCTGTACAAATGGATATGCGTTTGCATAAGCAATGCCAAATCCCTCGGCAACTTCAGCGAGTACCGAATCCTTAATACCGAGTTTGTCGGCTTCGCGAATAGCACGACGAATGAGTCGACGCAAAATATAGCCCTGTTCAGTATTTGATGGTCGAATGCCGCTTGCGAGCATAAATGATGCCGCGCGCATATGGTCCAAAATAATCCTAAATGACCGAAGTTTGGACATCGAATGTCCAACACTCGGTGTTTGACATTCGATGTCCCAATATTGCATTCCGGAACGGGTCTCAAGAACAGCGCGAGCCGCATCAAATACATCAATCATAAAAATGTCAGAATTCCCAAGTGTCGCGGCAGTTAGTCGTTCCAGTCCACCGCCAAAATCCACATTCTTTTTCGGCAATTCGCTGAATGAACCATCTGCATTCTTGATGAATTGCATAAAGACCGAATTCCCGACCTCAACAAATCGTCCACAGTCGCAATTCGGGTGACATTCTTTACCGAATTTTTCATCGTGCGGTATACCGAAGTCGTAGAAGACCTCCGAGTCCGACCCTCCAATTTCTCCCGTTGGCATATTTGTTGGAACGCCTGCCCTACTCCACCAATTTTTCTTCGCACCATACGAGAAAATGCGTTCATCAGGAATGCCAATCTTCTTCCAAATTTCTACCGATTCTGTATCCGCTTTCATACCGCTCTCTTCATCTCCAGAAAAAGTTGTCACGAACAATTTTTCAGGATTGAGCCCTAGTCCCTCTTCATTATTTGTTAGAAATTCAAAAAACCACGGAAGTTGTTCTTGCTTGAAATAATCGCCAAGCGACCAGTTTCCGAGCATCTCAAAAAATGTCGTGTGGCGATTGTCTCCAATCTCTTCAATATCTTCTGCACGGAACGACATTTGCGAATCAACAAGACGCGTACCCTTCGGATGTGTCTGTCCAAGCAAATATGGCACCAAGGGTTGCATACCACTACTCGTGAAGAGTGTTGTCGGATCATTTTCAGGCACAATAGAAGCTGAAGGTATTATTGCGTGCCCGCGCTTAGCGAAAAAATCAAGATATCGTTTCCGTACTTCGTTGACGGTCATTTAACTAAAATATCGTGCTCTGGCATTTTGCGCAATGAGAAAGAGAGCGTACTATTGCACATAATATGAAATACGACATACACACGCTTAAGAACGGGCTTCGAATAATACTGGTTCCGATGCAGGAATCAGCGACTGCAACAGTCGTTGTTATGACCAGCACCGGTTCACGATATGAAAATAAAAAAGAGAACGGGCTCGCCCATTTCCTAGAACATATGTTTTTTAAGGGAACGAAAAAGCGGAAAGATGCGCGCGCTATCAGCAGTGAGTTAGAGGCCGTCGGTAGTGTTTACAACGCCTTCACTTCAAAAGATCAAACGGCTTATTTTGCCAAGGTGTCAAAGCGTTATCTTGATACCGCAATTGATGTTATTAGCGATATTTTTCTCAATTCTACGCTTAAGTCAAAGGAGATAACAAAAGAGCGCGGTACGATCATTCAGGAAATTGACATGTATGAGGATATGCCGATGAGAAATATCGGTGATGTATTTGAGGCACTTATTTTCGGTGCAGAACATCCGCTCGGACGGACGACCGCTGGGCCAAAAGAAAATATCAAAAAGTTCAGTCGCAATGACTTTACAGAATACTTAAAGAGAAATTACACGCCAAGCAACACAGTCGTTTGCGTTGCGGGTTCATTTTCAACTCCAAAAGTGCTCGCGAAGATACGCAAAGAATTCGGACGCATCAAACGCGCTGAACAGCCATCACTCGTGCCGTTTATCGATATCCAAAATAAATCGCGCGTCTTTATAAAACAAAAAAAGACAGATCAGACGCAGATGATGCTTGGAGTGCACGGGTATCCTTATCTGCACAAAGACGAATATGCACTCGCAGTACTCTCAACCATCCTCGGCAGTGGTATGAGCAGTCGGCTTTTTATGGAGGTGCGAGAAAAACGCGGTCTAGCATATTCTGTGCGCGCGTGGACAGAAAAGTTTCCTGATACCGGCTATTTTGTCGTGCAGGCGGGTATAGAACACGGAAAAATTCAGAAGGTTGTTGAAACAATCCTTACTGAATTTCGAAAGATAAAAAGAGAAAATGTCTCGGCTTCTGAACTGGAGAAAGCGAAATCATATATCAAGGGCACGATGACACTTGCGTTAGAAACAAGCGACGGAGTGGCGGCTGATGCGGCGGCATCGCTCATCTCCATTGGCAAGGTTCGCAAGTTGGACGAAATTTTGAAGAACATAGATAAAGTCACTTCCGCGGATGTAAAACGCGTCGCCTGCGACATCCTTCGTACAGAAAAGTTGAATCTTGCCATCATCGGTCCACATTTGGAGAAAGAAAAATTTCTTCCTCTCTTACATATTTAATCAAAGCCAGTCAATTGGTGTTTCGTCGTGAGTGATGAGATATTCATTCGCTTTGCTGAAATGCTTACAGCCAAAGAATCCCGAAAAAGCGGAAAATGGCGAAGGATGTGGCGCTTCTAAGACAAGATGTTTATTTCTATCAATATGTGCACCTTTTGCTTTTGCAAAATTGCCCCAGAGCATAAAAACGAGATGCTCGCGTTCTTCTGAAAGCGCTTTAATAGCAGCATCGGTAAACAATTCCCATCCGCGCCCTTGATGCGAACCAGCCAAATGAGCACGAACGGTCAGCGTCGCATTTAACAAGAGAACACCCTGCTCTGCCCAACGCGCAAGGTCGCCATTTCTTTTTGTGGAAGTCGGACTTCCACAGTCGTTCACAATTTCTTTGAAGATATTTTGTAGAGACGGAGGAACAGCGATGTTCTCATCAACTGCAAAAGCGAGACCGTTTGCTTGTCTCTGTCCGTGATATGGGTCTTGTCCGAGGATTACTACTTTTACTTTCTCAAATGGACAAAGGTCAAATGCACGAAAAATATATTTCGGCGGCGGATACACAACTTCGTCTTTGTATTCTTTTTTCACAAACTCTGTCAGTTCTACGAAATATGGCTTTTCAAACTCTTCTTTGAGTTTTTCTCGCCACGATGGGTCTATTTTGACTTCCATGCTCTATTCTCTCTTCTTATTTTTAGTATGCAATTCAAGAAGTTTTTTGCCGGCGTTTTCGCGATAAGTGCAGTAATCGCAGGGACCGCCGCCAAAAGCAGTCCCGATAGGAGGTATTTCTTCACTCGTCAGCATCTTTTTCAAATCATATACTGCGGATTCAACCCACGCATCGCTACCTGTATACGGAATGAGTTCCGCATCAAATTCAAGTTTTCCATCAAATGCTTTCGCATCTGATTTTCCGTTCACATACACAAAATAACCGGTTGGCGAAACACTAAAACCGTTTTTGCGGAATAGCCATTGATAAATCTCCATTTGCCGTTTGTACGAATCATATAAATCATCTTCGCTACTCGGACCCTCTTTTTTGCTAGTTGCTTTGTAATCAACAATGATGAACTCTCCAACTGGATTAACCCATACATCATCAATCCCTCCGCGTACCAAGATATTCGTCGGCTTATGTAGATAACTAATGCCGCGACGAAGCGCGTCACGCCACTCATCCATTCTTCCATCGGCAAGCGGCACCGCATCAAGACCATATCTTTTTAATAGAGGATGTTGAGATGCATGAGCGCGATGAATATCAAATTCGCGTTTCAAAAGTTCGTCCACCGCATTGTTGAGAGTGAATGCAGGCATTGATGGTCGTTTTACTCCGAGTCGCATATCAAGATATGCACATCGTGGACATTCGGTAAATAAATCAATCTTTGAACGGCTCACTTTAAACGGTTCATCTGAAAACTGGTCAAATTGCCCTCGCATTTTTGTTTTGAAATTATTTGTTTCCATATTATTCAGTAGTTGTGAAGTATGCAATTGCCGGTACGCCAGTAGCGAAGTCAATGTAAACACTGTTGATTGCCGGATCAAATACTCCATTGTTGTCATCGCGATATAACTCAATTGCATATGAATGGCTTGATTCTGTTGACCTCAAAAGAGAAATGGAAATAGAACTGCGTGGTCCATTAACTCGCTCTGCGCCAAGAACATTCCCAAGGTCGTTATTATTTATTTCACGAACGGCAATCCACACACCCGGCGGGGGCACTGTAACCGATTCAACGACAACCGTATCACCAGCGGACTGTACGGTAACAGAAACAGCACCGCTCTCGGGTGGCAAGGCGTCAGTATTCGTTACTGGAGTGTTATTTGAAGAATTTAAAGAGAAAGGAACTGTAACTGGAATAGAATTACCACCTATAAACCACGCCCCAGCGAGAAGAGCTCCAAGCATAATGCCTACAATAAAGGAGTTAGCTGAAAATGACTTAATCATACGGAAACAGTACCATGCACTGTGTATGGGAGAGCAAGAAGTCCTTCTGCCTCGGAAAGAATATCCCCAACGCGTTCAGGCGAAATACGAAGAACATCCAGTACGCGACGATTGCGCGCGATTTCATCTACTGCGATAACACCCTGTTCAATGAGAAGATTTTTTTCAGAATGAGAAAGTTCTGTAAGCGTGGTAAGCGGATACACTTTTGCACGACTCATACGCATAAAAAGATTATTATCTGTCGGATAGCCCCATCCGAGCAGTTCTACACCTGCACATTCGGCATATGCAATCGCTTCTGATGTAAATTTTGTATTGGTTACCAATAGACCGCGGTCAATCGGACAAATGCGTTCGGTAGGGTCGCAAGAAAAGATATCTTCAAAACGGCTTTTTACATATAACGCGACTTTCAAATCTGTTTTATAACCAGGATCATTATGATATTTAAGTTCGGCGGCAATATGAGTTCCTTGTTCTTTGTGTGATGCGTAAAAATCAATTTCGTGCATTACACATTTCCCTCTCATTATTTTGCGCGTCTCTACTTGCCATCCTTCAACGCGATACAAATGTGAAATGAAATTCTCAAATGGATGACCAGTTGGGCCAAGCTCTAAGAGTGCGCGTCGCAACGCATATCTAGCCGCAATCGGACGACCTTCTTTACGCAAAAGTGCAAAAGCACGCGCATAAATATCTTTTGAAGAAGAATCCTGTGTCACCGTATTGGCAATCGTTTCTGTTATATGTTTAGCAGTATGTTCTCCAGCACCAGACCTCTGTAGTGAGGTAACGAGAAGCATTGGATTAAATGTTTCTTTTGAACCATCGGCCTTAATGATGGTCGGCAAAGTTGTCATAGTGTGGTTGTGGTCGCCACAAGACCGTTTACTGTTGCAGTAATCGGTAAGAGAGCGGGCGCAGAAATTGTTGTTGTAAAATTTACACGCGTAGGCAATTGCAAACAAATTCCAGTATCTTCAGACATAGAAAGTTGTATGAGTATTCCAGAAGTCGCATTTGATTCGTCGCTCGTAAGTGATGTTTCGGCAGTTATGGCAGTACAAGCGTTTGGAGCATTAAGTGAACCGGTAATGGTGTGAACTCCTTTTTTAAATACATCATGCACAGTAACAATAGGAATAATCGTTGTAGTTTCCTGTGAGGGTGCCTGAACAGCATCACGCGTATGCGGCACAGAAAGTACAAAACCGACAATAATAACAAGCGCAATGATGATAGAAATGGTCCAAAGGCGTGTATGGTTCATTAGGCAATAATACCACCACCAATAAGTTCGTCATCTTTATAGAAAACAATTGACTGTCCTGACGCAGGAATTTCTTGTAAAGGATTGTCACTAACAAAACAATTTCCTTCAACTTTTCCTGTTATGCGTATACCTCTATAACGACATTGTGCTTCGGTCGCGCGCGACGACTCACTAAACCAATTTGCATCAGTAAAAAAGACCTTTTGCGTTGTTTGTATAGGTAGGCGCGTTCTTGAAATCATAACTTTTTTATTTTCAATATCTTTTCCTGATACAAACCACGGGCCCTGCTTCGCTGAAGCTACGCAGGGCAATCCTTCATGTCCAACCCGCTGACCGAGTGTATATAAAAGAGCTGGGTTATTATTTCCTAATTCTTTCAACAAAAATTCTTTGATTGAAACACTACCTAGGAAACACACCCCCTGACTATCTTTTTTCTCAGCTACAGGCAAATTAAATTTTTTTGCGAGCGCGCGCACTTCACTTTTCTTCATATTACCGACTGGGAAAAGTGTGCTCGCGAGAATATCTTTCGGAACTGCCCATAGGAAATAACTTTGATCCTTTTCTCCAGAGAGGTAATGTCCCATTGCGATTGCATCAGCGCCTTCTTCCATCGCATAACGATAAAAAGCACCAAATTTCACTTCTCTATTGCACATAATGTCCGGATTCGGTGTTCGCCCAGCACGATATTCTGCGAGCATATAATCAACAACACTCTTTTTATACTCAGCACTTGCATCAAACGAACGGAATGGGATATGAAGTCGTGCCGCGACGCGCATCGCGTCGCGGCGTTCTTGTGCCCATGTGCACGGCATTCCATCCGGATACCAACCCTTAATAAATACTCCGGTTACCTGCGCTCCTGCACGCTTAAGCAACGCCGCAGACACAGCAGAGTCAACTCCGCCTGACAACCCAACAAATATCTTCTTTCCGCGTACATTCATAAGCATATCTAATCATGATTGCTAACTCGTGACCACTGTTCTGAGGAAGTCAGACTTCCTCAAAGTGGTGTTAATATATAGATATGCGCAAAGAAGAATTTACTCTCGGTTCGTATGTACATATTGTAAAACGCGGAACGCGTGGGTTACCAATTGTTCGTGATGATACTGATCGTTTCCGATTTTTACTTATGCTCTCTCATTTCAATGATACATTTGCACCTCAGAATTGGTACCGTGATTTGGAAGATGCTGATTTACACCATTCGTTCTCTCGTCCAACATACTGGCCGAAACAGGAACATATAGTAAATATCGTCGCATTTTGTCTCGTTGAGAATCATTTTCATCTTATTCTTCAAGAATTGATTGAGGGCGGAATTACACGATTCATGCAGCGTCTTGGCACTGGGATGGCAAAACGATTCAATGAACGATATGGCGAGCGTGGAGCTTTGTTCCAAGGAGCATATCATGCAAAAACAATTTCTGATGATTATTACTTTCGATATGTGAGTGCGTATGTGCAATTGAAAAATGCTCTTGATGTATATCTGTGTGGCAAAAAATGCACTGAAAATGATTTTGACCGTATATATGATTGGGTGTGTTCCTATCCCTACTCAAGTATTGGCGACTATGCTGGATTGTTTGATCGTCCGATTGTCGAAAAGGATTTTCTCGCATCACTTTTTACTCAAAAAGAATACCGAGAGTTTTGTAAGGATTTTATCTGTGGGCGAGATCCTATGGATGAAGTCATTCAATCGCATCAAACTGGCTTCTTCGCATAATTTTGAGGAAGTCTGACTTCCTCAAATATTTCTTACTTAATAGAATAAAAAGAAGACCGCCCAAAGAAATGATATCCTTGGGCGGGATTTTTAACCATTCACGAGTTACATCATAAAGAGATCACCCGCTTCTCTGCTTTCCTCCGTTTTTGTAAATCTTCCAAATAAAACACAGCGAGTGCTTGTGCGAGGCGGCGTCTTTCTTCGTCGCATTCATCGCCATCGCCACATGCCAAAGAATGGCCTTGACCAAAAAGACAGTCAGCGCTGTCATTTTTGATCCATTCTGCCAAAATCTGCGCTTCTTCATCCGTCTTTACAATGTACTTTCGTGCATAAGGGCTGTACTTAGAGCCGCGACAGTTTTCTTCATCTCCTTTCACTCTGTGTGCTGGTAAACAACTTGTACCATCTGCAATCCTATACCATGCCTTGCAAATGTCGCATAACCCCATTCTTGTGAGTTTCGGTACTTTTGCCATGTCGAACTCTCCTTTCAAAAATCAAACTGGGATGGATATTACACCACCGCATCTTAACTGTCTAATCCAAATACTTCTTTCGGTTTACTTGATGAGCGGCAAAGGTCGTTGCGTAATGCATAAGACCGTCTTTGCCAGTGAGATAGTACAAATAATTTGTTTTTGTTGGATGTATAGCCGCATCAATGGATTCAATACCCGGATTCGCAATCGGAGCGGAAGGAAACCCTGGATGGTCGTATGTCTCAAGAGATACATCAACCTGAAGCGGCATACCGATAGAAAATCTAGTCCAAAGGATACCTGACACAATATGTCTATCAGCATCCGTTTTCGTCTCTTTTTCAATCAAAGACGCCATAGTGACAATGTCAGAAAGTGAATGTCCGGATGTTTTGATATCTTCAGAAAACGGCTCAATTTTTTTATTGAAGTTCTCGCGCATTATTTTTACTACTGATTCTGCATCTGTTGTTAACGAAAAGAAATAAGTATCCGGGAAAAGATATCCTTCATATGACTCTCCTGCTTTCAGAAAATCATCTTCGGATATCATTGGTGAAAATGTTTCTGCAACTTGTTTTGCAGCTTCGCTAATCGTTACTCCTTCAACGAAAGTTATTCGCGAGAGAGGAATACCATAATCGCCAGTTACAATCCTATACACTACACGGAATAGATTTTGTGGCGTTTGGAAACGATACGCGCCTGCTTGAATACTGTTGTCATTACCGCTGATACGCAAGATAAGGCGGAAAAGAGTCGGAGACGCAATAACTCGTGCATTTTTAAGTTCTTGCGCAACAAGTGGTGTGGATAGACCTTTTGGAACGATGATGATACTTCCTGAAGGAAAATGTGACGGAGGTGAAAATAGGAAACGATAACCGCTCACGATAAATACAGCGAGTATAAAAGCAACTATCCACGGGAGATACCGCTTATAAAAATCTATATACATAATTATACAGGAAGATTAACAGGTGCTTCACCGGTAGCCGATTGTATACGGCCAAGACCTGGCGCTGCTGCAGTACTTGAAGGAATATGATAAAGAGTTGCAATCTCTTCTGTACTCATAACCATAATATCGTCTTTAGGAAGACCGAATGAAAATGGTTCATAGAAAAATTGACGACGACGATATGCCTCAACCATTTTACGGCGATATGAATCTTTTACTTTATCAACACCGATTTCCCAAGGATAATCATTAAAACTCTTCATCCACGCAGTTGAATTAATACCATTCCACCCTTCAGTGCTGAATGGTTTGAAAAGTGCAATCATATGCAAAACAGTCACTACATTGAACTTCTCTTTCACGAAATAAATACTGCGAATACCAACATCAAAAGCGAGTTTTGACACATTTCGCTCAATTGCGGCTATTTTTTCTGATTGACCTTTGGTCGGATTCGGAAATCCAGGTCGTTCTTCGCCAGTAACAGGGTCAACATACGGGTCGCGCGTTTTCTTGCGAATTTCTGACACAATTTCATTTGCTTGGTCTCTCCAAGTATATGGTTTGCCTTCTTTATTAAGTTTGTGATATTTCTCGCCCTTATGGAAACGAATGACAAATTGAAGCCATAGATATTCTCCTTTCCCTATTGAGCTCATAAATTCAAGAAGGTTTGATAGAGGGTCAACTTGTTCCGGCTCTTTCTGCACCTTATCAAGTCCGTACTCAACATATGTCTTAATTGGCAGAGCGTCTCCTTCTTTGGCCGTTTGTTTGAAATCGCAACCCCAAATGCCGCTCCAGTCACTGGGTTCTCCGCTGATAAATTTAGTATAATCAGTCGTCTCAATCAGCTGTACGCCAGGATATTGTGCATACAATTGCGACTCTATGAGACGGCGGAAGGTTTTTCTTCCATATATGAAAAAATGTACTTGGCCTTCAAAAGAAGCAATTTCCAATGACCAAAATGGTCTAGAACTACCTTTAATCCAGCGAAGATACCAATTTGATTCGCCACCAGAAAGATGTAAGGTTGAGAGAAATGCTTCCATAGCGAGTGGTGTCTTCACAAGATTGCGCGGCAGTTTTATCTCAAGAAGAATATATTCTTGATCGGCGAGGAATTCGCTCTGTCTCCAAATAATCCAAAGTATCCATGCACCGCCCATAAGAAGGAATGGCAACCATATAGGAGCGAGAAAAAGAGAAATGGAAATAGCGAAAGCAACTATATTCGGCATAAACACGAATGACATAACAAGAAGTACTAATCCCAAAATGAAAACCGGCCACGGATTTATTCGAAAACCAGAAGTATCATTTAAGTTTTCTGTAAACTTCTCAATTTTGTCTAGGAAAGGAAGCATAGGATAAGTATAACAAATAACAAGAAGCGCCCGCCATGTGGCGGGCGCTTCTTGTTTAAAAGTTAGGCAGCTGAATATCTACCATCTTTTAATCGTTTGAAATATCGCGAGTCATTTAGATTCACGAGAATAGTATTGTCTTTGACAAATCGTGCCTTTTTCACATGCTTGATGATTTCATCTTTTTTCATAGGACCTTCCTTTTCAAGTGTCTCACGGATGACATCACGCACAACGCCAGGAGTATAGCCCCATTCAGTAAGCGCGTAGAGTCCGCGGCCAACGAGTACAAAACGAGGGTCTTTGATAAGCTCGTTATGCGTCGTCGCTATATGTGCCTTTTTGGAGAAAAGCGTGGCAATCGCTTTGGAGACCGCAGAGAAATGCATCGGAGCTCCGTGTCGTTTTATAGCGAGATAGGCATAATCGCGAACGCCTTTGATGCGTATTGCAGGCGCCGTAACACGACCCCATTCAGCAAGAGGATTGCTACCAATATGCTTTGAGAGCGAGAGCCATCGTTTCAAGACCTCTTCATTTTTATACGCGTCATTTACATTCTTTAGTTCGTCAAGGAAACGGTCTAATATCTCGCCTTCTGAAAACACTTCTTCATCGGAAAGAGAACTATAAAGACGAGAAAGCGCATCGTGAATATTCTTTGCGGTTGCGTGATCAACATGCCATCGTGCGAGGAAATCATTTGTTTCGCGCTCGCGGAAGAATGCAGAATCAAGCATAAGGAAAAAACGAAATCGATTTCGACTCTTTTCATCCTTGCCTAGTGTAGAAAGAAGCGTCTCTTCAGGCACAATTGCACCAATTGAATCAATGTAGCGTGCGAGTTCATCAAATGCTGATTTTGTATCTTTAAAAACCTTGCTGCCACGAACCGCATCAAGTCCGGCGGCTTCAATTTGTCGAACGCGTTCGCGTGTAATACCGGAAAGGTCACCAATTGCCTCTAATGTCTCGCGTTTAGAGTTTGTTCCAAGACCAAAACGACGAACAATAACCTCGCGAGCGCGTGCCGGAGCAGCAACAAGAAGCCGCTTCACAAGTGCAGCACTATCAAAAGAAAAAGCAGCTGGCTTGGCGAGTCCCGCCTTGCTGGTCTTCTTCGTTTTTGTTGCTTTATTCATATGGTGTAATTTATAGCAAACGCCTTATAAAGAGTCAATAGGGTGGATTATACCACAAGATTAATGATTTTGCTTGGTACGAAAACAACTCGTTTTGGTTCTTTTCCTGCAAGTGCAACAACAACCGCTTTGAGTGTGAGGGCTTTTTCTTTTACTTCATCTTCAGAAGCGTTCGCTTCTATCACAAATGAACCGCGGCGTTTACCGTTTACTTGCACAACAATTTCATTTTCATTTTCTGAAATGAGATTTTCATCAAATTGCGGCCAAGAAGAAAGATGGATGGAAAAAGATTCTTTCGTTTGCTCCCACAATTCTTCAGTGATGTGTGGTGCAAATGGTGCAAGCAGCCGCAAGAAAATAATCCATTGATCTTTTCCGATCTTCCCCACTTCTTCTGCTTTATTAAGAAAGATCATTATTTGACTTACTGCAGTATTAAATTTAAACGCTTCAATATCCATTCCGACCTTTTTAATGGTGCGGTGCAAAAGAGAATTGAGTTCTGGTTCAATAATGTCGGTTACTAGGTCTTGCATATTCCAAAGGCGCTCAACGAAACGCGATGTTCCAATAATGGAAGCCGTACTCCATGCGGTCGTGTTTTCAAACGGTCCCATAAACATTTCATATATTCGAAAGGTATCAGCACCATATTTATCTATAACATCGTCCGGATTTATAACATTGCCGTATCGTTTACTCATCTTGCGTCCATCTTCAGCTAAAATAAAACCGAGAAATTCAAGTCGAGCAAATGGTTCTACCGTACTTACCACGCCAATATCATGGAGAAACTTATGCCAAAAACGAGCGTATATGAGATGGCGCACTGCATGATCGCCACCGACATATACATCAACTGGCGCCCAATATTTTTCTTTCTTCGCTGAGACAAGTTGATCGTCATCATGCGAATCCATAAAACGAAGATAATACCAAGACGAGCCAGCCCATTGCGGCATAGTATTTGTCTCTCGTTTTCCTGGTCCGCCACATTTCGGACAAGTTGTATTAACCCAGGATTCAATAGCCGCTAGTGGCGATTCTCCAGTACCCGTTGGTTCATACGATTCAACTTCCGGAAGTACTACTGGCAAGTCCTCATACGGCACTGGGACAACTCCGTCTTTCTGACAATGAATAACCGGAATCGGTTCACCCCAATAACGCTGACGAGAAAAAACCCAATCGCGTAGACGATATTGAATTTTCTTCTTTCCTCCAATTGCTTTTACAATGTCCCATTTTGCTTCTTCGCTCATGCGACCTGAGAATTTACCTGAATTAATAAGAACACCTTCTCCGGGATATGCGATATTTTCTTCGCATGCAAGTCGCGCAAGCCAAATATCCATTTCAGCATGCACCATATGCGTCGTTGTCATTTTTTTCGGATCTTCCCAGTATGCTTCATGTTCCTTTTCTTCCTCGGGTGCAATCGGCACTCGTTCATCGTTTTCTAGATCAAAAGAAACGAGCGTCGTGTACGAAACACGATTTTGGTCCTTGTGCGCGGCAAAATATTCGGCGCGAACTTCGCCACCAAGTACACGCGGATTCTTCAAATTTTTATATCCGGTCTCTTCTTCTATTTCTCGTCGCGCCGCTGCAATAACATCTTCTCCTTCTTCAATCCCGCCCATCGGAAAAGTAATCCACGAATGTTTCTTCCAACGCAAACACAAAATCTTGCCGTTTTTCGGATTACGGACATACGCTTGAACATTTCGGCGTTCTACACTCTCTTTACCTTCTACAGGCGGATTCCGCTTATCAATGCGTTCGGGTATGACGACTTCTTTTATCGGCAAATTAAATTTCTTCGCAAATTCAAAATCGCGTTCGTCGTGTGCTGGAACTGCCATTACAGCACCAGTGCCATACGAACCAAGAACGAAATCAGCAACGAATATTGGAATTTCTTCTTTTGTTGCCGGATTTATTGCGGAAATACCTTTAAGACACACTCCTGTTTTTTCTTTGTTTTCACTTCGTTCTCGCTCTGTCTTTTTCTTAGTCGAACTTATATATTTTTCAACTTCCTTCACATTTTTGATGGATTTCGTAAATTCATTATCTTGAAATAGAGGGTGCTCAGGAGCAAGCACGACATAAGTTGCACCAAAAATCGTATCCGGCCGCGTGGTAAATACAATGATGTTTTCTTCAGTACCGACAATTGAAAAATTAATTTCCGCACCTTCAGAACGACCAATCCAATTTCTTTGTGCTTCCTTAATGTGTTCAGGCCAATCGAGCTTGTCGAGATCTGTGAGCATTCGATCAGCATATTCGGTAATTTTAAGAACCCATTGTGGTAATCGTTTCTTTTCCACAAGAGTGCCACACCGTTCACAAACCGCGCCATCAAGGTCTTCATTTGCAAGCCCAGTCATACAAGATGGACACCAATTGATTGGCTCGTTGGACTGAAAAGCGAGACCTTGTTCTAGAAGTTTTAAAAAAATCCACTGCGTCCATTTGTAATACGATGGGTCAGTAGTATTTATTTCACGCGACCAATCATAATCAAAACCGATATGTGCAAGTTGTTGTTTGAAATTCGCGATATTCTTTTCCACTGCGATGTGCGGATGAACTTTGTTCTTGAGTGCATAATTCTCGGCTGGTAAACCGAAAGCATCCCACCCCATTGGATGTAGGACTGAGTATCCACGCATACGCATATATCGAGAATAGATGTCAGTTGCAATGTATCCCTTTGGGTGCCCAACATGAAGACCTTCTCCTGAAGGATACGGAAACATATCAAGCACAAATGCCTTTTGTTTGTTTGAGTCCTCTACCGAACGATAAATGTCATCTTGTTTCCATTTTCCTTGCCATTTCCGTTCTATTTCTTTATGGTCGTACTTTTTCATTCAGCGTTAATTTTTTAGCGGCGGATAGAAACTCGGATCAATAGTGCGATCAAAACACACTTGCCCACTACCATGTTGCCAATTGTCTTGCGGAGCGCCTTTAATACCTGCTGGAATTGACATTGCTGCTCTGTTTTCTTGATCTTGATATATATAGTTTGTCTTACTTTCTGCATTGAACACGGCACATAGCTTAAATGAAAGTCCCTCGCCCGGCAGATATGCGTAAGCCGTTTTTGTTTGAAGATCTGTAGGAATTGGACCGTATGAGAGAGAGTTGTTGAGATCGTTTATTGTTTCTGGCAATTTCTGTTTTGCTTGATAAAAAACAATAATCTGCGATTGGATGTTCTGAAGGTCGTTCACTTTCTGCGAATCAAAACGCGCGAGACGCGCTTGCGCCGGTGTTCCCACTATAAAGAAACCGGCAATTATAGTTGCAATTGCAATAATCACTACGACGATACTTTCTATGCGCTTACGCAGAGGAAACTTATTCCAGTATCCCTTCAAATCAGCGATGAAATGCATAAACACACCGACAGCAACGATGAAGATTATTAGAACCTTTAGCAAAAATGCTGTTGTGAGTTCTTCCCCGTTAAAGAAAGTGGTTAAGAGAGCAATAAGATCTCCAGCTATCGCTATACCTGCAACGAAGAGAGTTAGAATAATTGCCCACCGACGCACCCAAATTTCTTTTCGCGAAGGATCGAGAGATATATCTTTGCGTATAAATCGCATAAGGAACATATAAAGAGGGAGAAGAACAATGATAGATGCCATTTGGTAACTAATGCCACTTTGATACGGATCTGACTGATAGTAATTTAATGCGTTCGGGAATGTGTAGTTTATGTAATTGAATGTGAGAAGAATGAATGCAACGATACTCCAATAGAATGAAACAATAGCTCCAGCCCATAAGAAAAAGTCCTTCGGTGTTGTTTTTGGTTTGTCCATATGTATGTATTATACCACTTATTTCAACCGTGGAGGAAGACCATCACATCACCGTCTTTTACGATGTAGTCCTTCCCTTCGGTACGAACCTTTGCGGCCTCGCGCGCCGCGGCCCAGCTACCCGCCGCGAGAAGATTATCGGTTGAGACGACTTCGGCACGGATAAATTTGTCCGCGAAATCGTTATGAATTGCGGCGCCCGCAGCGGGCGCCGCACTCCCTCGCGGGATCGTCCACGCCCGCGTCTCGTCAGTACCAGTTGTAAAGAAAGAAATAAGACCTAGCGTTTCATACGCACCACGAATAAGATCTGCCAAACCATCTTCGTTCACACCAAGTTCTTTACGAAAACTTTGTCTATCACTATCCGCGACATCATTCAATTCCCGTTCTGTTGCCGCATCAACCATAACCGAATATGAACCGAGCGATTTAATTAATTCATACGCGCGCTCCGCGCGCCCACCCGCTTCGCCGGAGCTACAGCGAGGCGAGTCATTTATCTCGTCTAAATTGTGTCCGCCATTTTTTTTATTCAATACATAAAGAATTGGCTTCATCGTAAGCAGATTCAGATATGTGATGCATTTTTTCTCATCGGCAGAAAGACCAGAATGAAGCGCAAATTTCCCGGTAGAAAATGCCTGTTCAAGTTTCGCAAGTACGGCATCTTCTGCAACTGCACTTTTTACGCCAGCCCTAATATCACCGACGAGTTTATCGCGCCTCTTCCTGACTTGTTCCGCATCTGCAAGAATAAGTTCAAGATTGATAATTTCTATATCCTTATGCGGCTCTATTGTTTCTGAAACATGCAACACACTCGGATCATCAAAGAATCGTACGACTTGTAAAATCGCGTCCGTCTCGCGAATATTCGCAAGGAATTGATTTCCCAAACCCTCGCCTTCTGCGGCACCTTTCACGAGTCCTGCAATATCTACGAACTCTATCGCCGCCGGAATTGTCTTTGCTGATTTTGACAATTCGGCAAGTTTTTGGAGTCGTTCATCAGGTACACCAACTATCCCCACCGATGGGTCAATTGTACAAAATGGATAATTCTCAGCAGGCACTGATGCCTTCGTGAGCGCATTAAATAATGTAGACTTGCCAACATTGGGCAATCCAACAATTCCTATCTTCAGCATTTATTTACCTTATCATTTCCGTTTGTGCAAGGCGAGCAGACGGACATAATGAAGCACTGCGTAGATGACGACAGTCAATACGACAAATAGCGCCATCGCAGAACCGAATGAGCGAACTGGCAAAAGACCGAATGTGATATAGACAAGAAGCCACCATGCGGTAAATGCGATTGCAGAGCCGAATGCGAAAGAAATGCGTTTTCTTGAAAGAGCCCACGAGATGTAAATAAGCAAAAGTGCTAAAACCATAAGAAACCAATATCCAGCAGTTAATGCCGGTTGTAATCCACCTCCAAGAATGAAAGAGACCACAACAAGAGCGAACGATGCGAGCAGTAAAAGTGTCATACCGAAACGCAATCCGTTCCCAATAAAGTTGAGATGCACTCGCTCGGCAATATCTAATTTCCCGTCACGCATCGCGCGGATATAGGCAAGCTCACCCCAAATTGCTGTGCAAACACCGATAAGTGCTCCGAGTGCTTGGCAAAAAATAAGAAAGTAAATGAGTTCATTCATATATTTGAACTATCTTTTTTGCATAAGAGCAGAAAGTTCTGCTCGATATTTTTTCATTACGACCATTGAGGCCTTCATCTCGCTCTCACCTCCTTTTTTTCGTCTCTCAATTTCTTCACCAATTTTTTTAAAGAGTTGTGGGTCTTTAGAAACAAGTTCTGTCATCTGTTCGCGTTGCGCCTCTGGCATATCTTTTAACTTCCATTTGGCATATTGTTTGAGAAGAAAGCTCTGGACAGACATATAAAAGAGTATATCACGACATATGGGGATAGAGTGCATTAGCCATTTTTGTGTGGTATACTAGGCAAGTCAAGTTAGAATTAAAAAAATAAAATTCATTATGGCAATAAATTCAGCTCTATCAAAACCGCTTACTCTTTCTCCTGAATTGGAGGCGGTCGTCGGTGCAGGTCCAATGCCGAGAACCGAAGTCGTTAAACAACTTTGGGTTTATATCAAGAAGCATGACCTTCAGAATCCAGCAAATAAGCGAAACATCCTCGCGGATGAAAAATTGAAGGCGATTTTTGGAGGCAAAGGCGAAGTTACGATGTTTGAGATGACGAAACTCGTCTCTGCACATTTGAAATAAATTCGCGTGCTAAAAATCAAAAACCCGTCCGCTAAAAGCGGACGGGTTTTTGATTTTGTGGACCTACGGGGAGTCGGACCCCGACCTCGTCCATGCCATGGACGCGTTCTACCGCTGAACTATAGGCCCATCTCCATAACTCGTAGTAATCTACAAGCGGAGTGGTGGACCATAGCGGACTTGAACCGCTTACCTCGTCAATGCGAATGACGCGCTCTACCAGATGAGCTAATGGCCCCTGAGGGCGATTCTAGCATATTTGGGTTATAGTATATTCACGCGCTCTTAGCTCAGTTGGTTAGAGCGTACGCTTCACACGCGTAAGGTCGCAGGTCCGATTCCTGCAGAGCGCACCCTCGACAATGTTCGGGGAAAACGGGCCGGAGTATGCCGGTAGTACGCACGCTTCGGGTGCGTGTAGACCGGGTTCAATTCCCGGCGGCCCGACTAGAATTTATTGTTCCCGAATGAAGTAGCGGTAGACAATTATTACATCGACCATAAGCCCCCCGATCCCGATTATCCCAAGGAGAGCAATGCTCCATGTCGGTACATTTCCGCCGTGCGTTAGAGCATAGAGAGCGAACGCAGTGACATAGGCAAACGCAACTGATCCGAGTATGTCAAAATGCTGCGGCTTCATGGTGGTGTCATTATATCATTTGCTCGAACTTATTTTGAGCGAGAATGAATCGTTCCGCCACTGCCTCGCAGAGCCTCGGCAACCCCGAAAGAAAAACACTCCTTGCTTTCTTGATTTGGCGG
>Ga0172379_10001155_pt1 | contig 55700 bp, 45 predicted proteins | sample GrowelOW334metaG_FD_119756 | JGI IMG/M metagenome (GOLD analysis project Ga0172379, IMG submission 119756) | Groundwater microbial communities from an aquifer near a municipal landfill in Southern Ontario, Canada - Groundwater well OW334 metaG | ecosystem: Environmental > Aquatic > Deep... | reverse complement strand
TATTGTGCCAATTTATTTATAGGGAGCGAGCAACAAATTTTCGCAAGGAGGTAATCCGACGTCAGAAAATTTGGCGAGACGGATAAATAAATTTGGCCATGATTTCGACCGGTCGCGATTCTTTTGTAATACTTTTCTTCTAAAGAAAAGTATTGAAAATCTATTTGATCATTAAATCCCAAAGTATTTTAAACATCCCCCAATTGGTCTGGCCCTTGCGCAAGGAATAATCAGAATACCTGATCGTTACAGGCATCTCGACATACTTCAATTTATTGCGGGCGATCTCTGTTAGTATCTGGCTGGCATGAGCCATGCGATCCTGATCCAAATTGATCTTTTTTAAAGCTGCGACAGTCCAAGCCTGAAAGCCCATATGGGTATCGGTCAATTGCAAACCGGTGGTCATGCGAGTAAAAATCAAGGCTAACCATTTTAACAGCCTTCTTGATAAGGGCATATTCGGCGCCTGGCCGAGATTTCTCGAGCCCAATACGGCATCATAGCCTTGCGCCAATTTATCCAATAGCATTTTTATTTCTTCCGGAACCATCTGACCGTCGGCATCAAAAAAAACCGCCGTGTCGTAGCTCGAGCGGCTGGCGAATTCCACGCCTGTCTTCAAAGCGGCGCCTTGGCCGCGATTTATCCCATGCCGCAAAACTATCGCCCCGGCTGACTTGGCACTCTCCACTGTGGCATCGATTGATCCATCATCAATGACAACAATATCCCAATCACCGGCAGATTTTACTGAGCTAATTACTTCGCCGATTTTCGCAGCCTCATTATATGCAGGAATTATAATTATAGTAGCCATAAAATTACAAATTACTTACTACGATCTTAATTCATGAATCAATAATTCGTAATTCGTTCCCGATTAAATTGGGACGTAATTATCTATTAACATTCTCCGGACGCCTGATGCCTTCCTGAGCGCTGAGATAATCGATTGTTTTCTTGATGCCCTCATCCAGCAGAACGATTGGGAACCAGCCCAGCTCTTCCTTAGCATAGGTTATGTCAGCCAAAGGCTGAACATCGAAATATTCCGGCCTGGCGGCAAAAGTTATCTTTGATTTTGATTCAGTCAACTCAATAATTTTTTCCGCCACTTCCTTCAAACTTACCTTCCACTCCGATGCGAGATTAACCGGCGAATTCTTATCAGCGTTCATTAATTTGATCAAGCCGCGCAAAAGGTCATCAATGAAAAAATATGATGCGACATCGGATTCATTGCCGTACACGATTAAATCCTTGTGCTCGACGGCATCCTTAATCAATTCCGGAATCATGCGGCCATCGCCAAGTCCCATGCGAGTGCCATAACAATTGAAGATCCTGGCAATCTTGGCATCGATGCCGGCTTTAAGATGATAATTATGAGTCAAAGCCTCACCGAATCTTTTTGCCTCGGCATAGACGGCGCGAGGCCCAAGCTGATCAACCGGACCGATATAAGATTCCTTAACCGGCATTTCTCCCGTTCCGCTGCCATAAACTGCAGGCGAAGAAGCAAACAAGAATTTCGCTTGGTACTTGACCGCAAAATCAAGCATATTGCGTAAGCCGACAGAATTCACCAATAAGGTCTCCAAGGGGAACTTAGCATAAGCAGCCGGACTTGTCGGAGAAGCCAAAAAATATATCTCCTGTATGCCTTGCAATGAAACATGCAGAGTTTCTAATTCCAACAGGCTTTCTAATTCCAATGGTTTGACGACGTCATGATTAATGAAGCGGAAATCAGGATTCTGCAGCAAATGCGAGATATTGGCGTTATCGCCAGTGATGAAATTATCGATGCAGATGACCTTATTTGATTTAAGCAGTTCTTCGCACAAATGAGAACCGACAAATCCGGCGCCGCCGACAACTAATATGTTTTTCTTATCGAAAATCGCTTTTTTTACGGGCATATAGGAATAATTAAGAATTACGAATTAAGAATTACGAATTAAGAATTATGAATTGGAATTCATAACTCAAATTATATTGAAATAATACCACTAGATCGTAAATAATACAAGATATTAACTAAATTTAGTGATTTCGGAACGTCCAGAAGCGGTTCAAGCTAAAATTAATAAACGCCACTATGACCGAGCAAACAAGCTGAGCTGCAATATCATACATTTTGAATACCTCGATAAACAAACTCAGAAGCGCCAAGTTAACAGCCATGCCTATCAGATTTGCCGCCACAAAAGTCAAATATTGCCGTCCATGGTCCTTGCCATCATGCCTGAATGTCCATTTGCGATTTATAAAAAAACTCCAGGTCACGGCAATAATAAATCCGACGACTGAGGCCGGCAAATAATGCCAGAAAAATAGCCTGGTCATTATCCAATAAACCACCAAATATATTGCCAAATTTGTGACTCCGACCACGCAAAATTTAATAAATTGCTTGCCTAATTTTACATTATGCTGTCCCAATTTAAGACTAAGATATTCAGTCAAAGAATCGATTAATGGCCTCATCTGTTTAAATTAATAATATCTTTTAGCATAGCATAAAATATCGCATTTGAAAAATCGGAATAATTCTACTCAGCTTGCATATTATCGCCTAATATGTTATAAATTATGTTATCAATATGAGCGGATTTATCCTAAAAAGCAAGAAATTTTTCCTACTATTGGGCGATATCGTCTGCCTCTACTCAGCGCTTTATCTGACGCTTTTTTTCCGTTACGGCAATAATTTCGATGCTCAGCAATGGGACAACCATTTTTTGGCATTTTCCTACATCTTCCTGGCCTGGCTAATCGTTTTTTTCATCTCCGATCTTTACGATCTTAAAATCAGTTATAACAACTTATCGCTCTTGGGTAATTACGGCAAAGCACTAGCCATCAACGGCATCATTGCCGTCATGCTATTTTATTTCCTAACACCATTTTTTCCCGCTATCAAGCCGCAAAAAGTACTAATTATTGATTTGATTATTTCCGCGATCCTTCTTTTTGCTTGGCGCAAGATTTTTTACAATTTGATCAAATCGCCGCAGATTGCCAACCGCGTACTGATTATCGGCAAAAATCCGCTGGCGCATGAATTGATGGAAGAAATAAATGATCGCCCGCAATTAGGCTACCAGGGACAGTTGATAAGCCAAGCCCCTGCGAATCTGAAGCAATTCTGCATCGATAATAATATCGATACATTAGTTAGTTCGGAAAACCTGCGATCCGACGCCGAAACAGCCAAAAAAATATTCGATTGCCTATCGCTCGGCATCGACGTCTATAATATCAACGGCTTTTACGAACAGATCGCCCAGAAAATTCCGGTCAAATACATTGAAATGAGCTGGTTTCTCGAAAATCTTACGGAAAACGCCAAGAAATCCTATGAGATATTCAAGCGGCTGATGGATATTCTTTGCGCTTTACTGGGATTGGTTCTGACGGCTGTCTTCGTGCCATTTATCGCTTTGGTAATCAAACTGGAAAGTCCCGGACCGATATTCTTCAAGCAGATCAGAGTCGGTAAGAACGGCAAAGAATTCTTGGCGATGAAATTCCGCTCCATGATCGACAATGCGGAAAAAAACGGCGCCCAATGGGCGACAAAAAACGACTCGCGTGTCACCCGCTTCGGTCGCTTAATGAGAAAAACCAGGCTAGACGAGATACCGCAATTAATCAACATATTGCGCGGCGAAATGTCTGTCGTCGGTCCGCGACCAGAAAGACCGGAATTCATCGAGATGTTATCTGAACAAATTCCCTTTTACAGCGAGAGATTATTGGTTAGGCCGGGCCTGGCCGGCTGGGCGCAGCTCATGGGCCCGTCTTACGGCGGTTCGACCGAAGAGACTTGGGAAAAATTAGAATACGATCTTTATTATGTCAAGAACCGCTCGCTCATGCTGGACCTGAGCATCATCCTTAAGACTATCAGAGTCGTCTTGGGGGGGAAGGGGCAATAGGCGCAAACCCGTTATTTAATTTGTTTTTATTATGAGGAAAAAAATATTGCTGCTTAACCCGCCAGGAGACAAGATATATTTCAGGGATTACTACCGCAGCAAGGTTTCCAAGAGCCAATATTACTATCATCCGCTCGATCTGCTTTATTTAAGCGGCCGTTTTGATATTAATGATTTCGAAACATTTTTAATCGATGCTATCGGCGACAATTTAACGGCTGAAGACGCCTTATCAGCAATTAAAAATATCAATCCCGATATTATACTGGCGCTGATCGCCTCCCCTTCTTATAACCAAGATATTAATTTCCTGCAGTCAGTCAAAAATCTCCTGCCTGAAATTCAATTAATCATAACTGGCGATGTCTGCCGCGATATCAGCGCTAAAATTATGGAGGGCTGCCTGTTCATCGATGCCATCTTGCTTGATTTTTCTACGGATGACATCATAAAATACCTGGCAAGCGAAAAATCGGGAATCATCGACAATATCATATATCGAAGCAATGATGGAATTATTACCGGCAGAGAATCGCATGAACGAGGCGTTTTTAATGTCCCTCTGCCGCGCTGGGATCTGTTCCATCTAGAAAAATACAGTTTCCCCTTTTCCAAAAAAAGGAGAATGGCGTCGATTCTGACTGATTTCGGCTGCCCGTATCAATGCTCCTTCTGCTCGATCAACACCCTGGGCTTCAAACTGCGACCAATAGAATCAGTCATCGAAGAAATCAAGCTGCTGAAAAATTTGAATATCGACGAATTTTTTATGCGCGACCAATCTTTCGGAGCGGACCGCCAGCGGACATTGGATTTATGCAGAAAAATAGCGAAAGAAAATCTCCGAATTGGCTGGTCATGTTTTTCGCGCGTAGACATAATCGAAGAAGAGCTGATCAAAGCAATGAAAGAAGCCGGACTGCATACCATAATATTCGGCATCGAATCGAGCAACGAAGAAATCCTGAAGGAATATGATAAGAATATCTCCGTCGATCAGATGAAGAAAGCGACCGAGTTGTGCCGCCAATACGGAGTCAGGGCTGCGGGAACATTCATTATCGGCCTGCCCGGAGAATCTAAAGAATCGATATTGCGGACGATCAAACTAGCAAAAGAACTGAAACTGGATTACGCCTCATTCAATGTCGCAGCGCCGATATTCGGCAGTAAATTCCGAGCCGACGCTATTGCCAATGATTGGATCGATGAAAATAATGTCGAGATGGATACGGCCAAAGGATCGCCGATCTGGAAAAACCAAGCTCTGACCAATAAAGAAATATCCAAGCTGCACAGGTTTGCCATCATATCCTTTTACCTTGACCCGAGATACCTCCTGAAAAGGATTTTCGCCTTAAGAAGCTTGGCTGAAGTCAGCCAAGCGATCAGAGAAGCAAAATCACTTCTAATAGGATAAATAAAAAATCGGGCACCGTGACTCGATTTTTTTAATTGGCATTAATCGGATTTTTTTTGCAAGAAATATGATCTGATTACATCGACATTCTTACGCGCCTCAGCAATCGGATATTTAGGATACGTCGGCAGGATGATCACCTCGCTCGCTGTCTTCCTGGCAACCGGACAATCGCGGTAATAGGCGGAAAAACTCGGCAGATCGGCGCAATTCTTCAAGTGCTGGGCCGCCACGTCGCGATTATGGGACATAAGCCATTTCAACAGCTTTTTCCTATCGAGATATTGTACGGGAAAAACCATGAAAGCGTTATCTGATTTATTTTTTTCTGCCGGAAAAATCAGGCCGTCAATATTTTTCAAGCCTTGGAAATAAATTTCCGCTTTTGCCAATCGGTTCTGCCTGTGCGATTCCATCTGATCCAATTGGGGTAAGGCCAGTCTTGCCTGCCAAGGAGTCATACGCTTCAAATAATTTTCCGGCAATTTGTCCTTGAGCCTTAAATCGAGCTCTACCTCGACATACTTATTAATCGCTTTAACATCATGAAGATAACCGAAACGGAATATCCAAAAAACCAGCGGCTTGAATAATAACGGCAGAGTCAGAATGTCCGTCAGTATGCCCTTCAGCATCCTCTTAGCAATGAATTTCGGACTCTGATATCCATACTGCCCGATCTCGGCCCTGATCTTATCGATCAATTCCTTGTTGCGGGAAACGACTGCGCCGCCATACCAGCAATTGATATTCTTATACATGCCGAAACTGAAGATGCCGGCATCCCCGACAGTTCCCAGCATCTTGCCATTCTCTCTCGCGCCGAATGCCTGAGCAGCATCTTCAATCAGCGGCAAATTATGCTTTCTGCAGAGATCCAATATTTCTTCCGCCGGAGCAGCGATGCCATGCAAATGCGTTATCAATATCGCTCCAGTATTATCATCGATTAATTGCTCAATTTTAGTTGAATCAATATTGCAGGAACGCTGTTCAATGTCGCAGAAAACCGGCTTGGCGCCGGCGCAGATTACCATATTCACCACATCAGCGATCGTATAAGGAGACATGATTACGCCCTGTCCCGGCTTAACCAGATTCTTAACGGCCAAATAGATGCCGACGCGATCCATCGGCACGCAAACAACATAAGGAATGCCCAATTTTTCCGCCAAGGCTTGCTCAAATTTCTCCACGTCATCGCCCTTTATTATTGTTCCCGAAATCAGCTCAGACAAAAATGATGAGTAGCTATTGATGGTTGTATAAATCCGCGAGCGCGGATGCGGCGCAAACGCCATATTTTTATATTATTGTTTAAAAGTTATGCCTCCCTTTGGTGGATTATGATATCAGCCAAAACGCCGATCAAGCCAAATTGCATGCCCAAAAATAAAACCAAAACGGTCTTATCTGTTATATTATCGGCAAAGAATACGTCATAGCCTAATAATAGCAGGCCAAGTAATAAAAGAATGGAAGTAACAGGAACGAATATTCTCAATGGATTGAAATATAGCGTAATCTTGGAAACCAGCTTGAAAAAATTAATCGTATCGCGGACCGGCTTGATCTTCGACTTGCCCTCCCTTTTATAATAATCGATCGGAACATACTTGACGCGATAACTATTGCTAAGCATCGCCATCGTAATTGTCGAGGTGAAAGAAAAGCCGCTAGGAAGCAAATTCCTAAATTTCCTATAGATATCCCTCCTGAATACCCGCAAACCGGAATTTAGATCAGGAATTTCATATTTGACTAAATAATTGGCATATTTATTCAATATCATCTTAGGCAGCCGCCTTAATAATGGAATCTGGACGTTGCCACCAACCCTGGCGCCGACCACCATGTCATAATCGCCCATCAATCTGATCAATTCCGGCAAACGATCGGACGGATAAGTGCCGTCGGCATCAGTAATGGCAATAAGATCGAATTTCGTCTGCTCGATGCCGGCTTTAAGCGCCGCGCCATAACCGCGATTAGTTTCTTGGAGGATAACATTAATTTCTGCAGGGTCAAGTTTAGCAACAATTTCCGCCGTCTTATCCTTGGAGCCGTCATCGACCACAATCACCTCAAACTCAATGTCAGTCGCTTTCATGACTTCAAGCAGTTTTGCCAAGGACGCAGTTATGCCTTTTTCTTCGTTGAAGGCAGGTATGACTATGCTGACTTGTTTTTTTTCAATTTTATCATTCATAAAATATATTATTTTTCCAGACGCAGAAAAAGCTTTGCGCCATTATAAAGATTCTTAATATCAACCATGCTTCTGATACTGCGGATTTTCTGAATAATATAAGCGGGACGGATGTAATAATCACGATAGGCCTTTTTCTGCCATTCAAGTATCTTTTCCGCCGGCAAACCGGGTAAATTCAACGGAGGCAAATTATTAGAGACTAGCGTAAAATCTTTCCACTCAAAATTCTTCCGAAAATAACCTTTTTCCTTCGCAATATCATAAAATTCCGTCCCGGGATACGGGCTGGCGACAAAAAATGCCATAGTATCGGTGTTCAATTTTTTTGCCAAGGCGATTGTCTCCCTGATAGTTTGTTCCGTCTCGCCGATATTGCCGATCATGAAATTTCCTGCCGTTTGAATACCGGATTTTTTTACCAGTTTTACGGCTTCTTCGGCTTTTTCTAAGGCGACTCTTTTCTTCATCAGGTCCAAAATCATCTGCGAACCGGACTCGAAGCCGAACATCAATTTCTTGCAGCCGGCCTTCTTCATCCAATCCAAAGTATCCTTATCGACATAATCGACCCTGACCATGCAGACCCAGGCGATATCTAATTTCCTTTTAATAATTTCTTGACAAAATTCAACCGTTCGCTGCTTGCTTATCGTAAATAACTCATCATGAAAATTAAATTCGCCGATGCCGTATTTATTCAAACACTCTTCTATCTCATCCGCCACATTCTTGATGCTCCGCAATCTTACTTTACGCTGCCACATGAATGAGGCCATACAATAAGTGCATTGATAACAGCAGCCTCGAGAAGTAATCATGTTGCCGGACTTCTTATCACTCATCCGCTTAGTCGGAGGCGGCAAATAAAGATGAAGCGGAAAAAGATCGCGCGCCGGAAAGGGCAGCGAATCCAGATCTTGGATGGGCGGACGAGCCACCGTCTGAATAATATTGCCCTGCTCATCTTTGAAAACAATGCCTTGGATATCGCTTAACGGAAGCTTCTTGTCCAAAGCGTTCACTACTTCAGAAAAAGTAATTTCACCCTCAAAAACCACCGAAATATCGATATTCTTTTCTGCCGTAGTTTCTTTCGGCAAAGCAGTCGGATGCGGGCCGCCCAATACTGTGACAATTTGTGGCGAAATTTCCTTGATGATCCGGCATACTTCCAATATTTGCGCAAAAGCCGGGGTTGGAGCGGTAATGGCGACTACGTCAGGCATTATCTTTTTTATCTCATCCCTAATCTGCTCGTAATGCATTTCCTTAGCTTCACAATCCAAAACGCTGATTTCCACATCAGGCCGCTCTCGACGCAAATATGCGGCCAAATAAGCCAGATTAAGCGGCAAAGCTTTGCCGCCGTGGCCTTCAAGTCCGGCATACTCGGTAAATGGGGGGTTTATAAATAAAACTTTCATAATAGTATAAATTTTATATGCGGACAATTAAATTACTTCAATATCCGCCTCTTTTGCCCGAGCAATCAGCGATGACTCTCTCAAATACGGGATTAGCCCGAATGACACAGCCAGCAAATCAATAACTAACACAAAAAATGAAAAGATAATCGCTGTTTCCCTGCTTATGCCAGCTGAAGAAAAAACATAAATGATGGAAACGTCCCGCGTGCCAATGCCGGCTATTGATATCGGCAAAAGCGAAGAAATTATAGCCGCAATAATCGCCGCCAATAGCAGCATCGGAGAAATATCGAGATGAAGGGACAAAGCAATCATATAATTAGCGCCATAATACAACATCCAACTAATCACTAAATATATAAAAGATACCGCGATATATCCGAGTTTGATATTTCTTAATTCTGAACATGCCCCGAAAAATGAAGCGAAGTAGCCATAAAATTTATCATTAATATTTTCTTTAAGAAAATCATCCAGCCATTTTGATAATCTGCTTTTATTATTGAACAAATAATACGCCAGCCCAAAGAACAAAATAATCGCCAGACTCAAAATAATTATTTGCAGCGCCATAAAACGCAGATAAAATAAAGTGACAACGCCCCCCAAAACCGCTATTACAAGCATATCTAAAAACCTATCAATTATTATACTAAGCAAAGATTTAGCAGAACTGAATCCTTTAGCTTTTAAAAAATATACCTTGATTACTTCGCCTATCTTTCCCGGCGTAATAATTCCGACATATAACCCAAGCCAATAAAGTTTGATTGACAAAAATTTACTGATCATTATGCCCAATGAATTCAGGATCGAATGCCACCTCAGCGCTTTAGCCACAGCTACTCCTAAAGTCAAAATGAAGCCGATGATTAAATATATTATATTGATGCCTAAAATCCGCTCTGCCAGCAATTGAAAATCAATGCTAAACAGAATATAAGCAAAAACTGAAAAGCCGATCAATCTTAGCAATATTGAATAAGTTTTATTTTTTTTCATTTTCATCAGATATTTTTGCAATTGCCATAGAATACAATGGAGTAAAAAAATTCCTTCGTTCAAGGAATGCCAGCAATGGCAAAATATGCTTATTTGTTATATTGGGTAAAATAAGGCCAAAATCCTTCCGGGCAACTATCGCCAAGCCCAAATCATTAAAATATTCATCTATGTAATCAATGGGCAATTTTGCAATTCCACGCTCTTCATTCTTTATCAACCCTATGGCATTCATTACGAAATTCTTTCTATTGACATCAGAAATAATCATGAATTTCCTCGCAACCCTGCGCATCTCTTTTAGAGCTACAATAGGATCGCTAAGATGATGAAGGATATTAGAGCTGAAAACCACATCAAAGCTTTTATCAGGAAAAGGCAAGTGTTCCGCTTTGGCTAAAATTTTATTTTTACATGGATTGATATCCAAAATTGCTTGGGAGAAATCTGTACATGTTATACTTTTAAATTCCTTTTCAAAATAATACGATAAGAAGCCGTTACCGGATCCGACGTCAAGCATTTCTAAATTCTTTACATTTTCATTAAATTTATATAACTCCCCCAAGACAAAATTTATTTTCGGTTCGGCAAAAGCGCGTATAACGGGGTGATCCGGAGTTCGCCGGTTCCTAATTTCAGAACTCTCCCAGAATTTTTTCTGTTTATGAAAAAAATTACTATTATCCAGAGGCAACTGCATATTATGGTGTTATGGTTTTTTTCATCAAAACATACATGACGCTCAATCCATAAACATAACGAATTGTCGCTATAATCATGAAATTATTTCCATTTGCCAGTAATTCAATATCCTTTTTTTTCATACCAATAACATCTTCCATGCCGACATAAGGATTCCACCATTTAATCAGAGCATGCCGAACCATATTCATGAGGGGATGATTTTCTAAAACCAGCAAAAAACCATCATCATCCAAGACCCTGCTCAATTGTTCCATCGCCTTCTGTCTATTCTTAATATAGCGCAATGTTCCCATCATTGTTATGGTTTTGAAACTCTTATCGCCGAAATCCATATCCTCGGCCTTGACGCGCATATTTGTACCGTCGGAAAAGTAAGGATCAATGCCTACGCCATAACCAATCCGTTTAATAAAATTATTATCCTTTCCGCAGCCTACATCCAAAACATTGCCGCTTAAAAATGGCATGCAAACATTAAACCTTTCATCTTGAAGCGATGTTATGCCAAGCTTCCTTGCCGCATCATGACTAATAAAAAACAGCAATGGAAAACAAATAAAATCTTTAGTAATTTGAATGAAATTTTTATTCATAATTCACCTTAAAATTTTATAACCTGCCCTAGCTTTTTTTAATAAATCCTTAACTGATCTAATCTTCAACAGCTGTTTTAAAATATAAGACGGACGTCCATAAAATTCCCTGTAAAACCTCCCCAGTAGGCCAAATAATTCCTGCTTGCTTAATTCTTTATCCCAATAACGGATCTCTACCCCATTTTCAGGATGACGGGCGAATTCCAAATAATAATCATGGTCAATGACCCCTTCTTTTAAGGCTCGAGCATAGATTTCTGTTGCCGGATAGGGAGTCAAAATAGTTATATGCACATAATCGGGATTAAGTTTTTTGGCAAATTTAATCGTCGCCAAAATATCTTCCTTGGTTTCCTCTGGAGCGCCGATAATAAAATAGCCCAAAATTTCAAAACCTAGTTCTTTCGCAATTTTAAATGTCTTTTCTATCTGATCGAGATGTATGCCCTTATTTAAAACACGTAATATTTTTTCCGTACCAGCTTCAACGCCAAAATGAATCCTAGTGCAGCCCGCAGACATCAAGGCTTTTAAAACCTCCGCATCTACCGTATCCACTCGAGCCCTGATATCCCAAATAAATTTAAGATTTCTTTTATTTATTTCACTGCAAACATCCAATACCCGCTGACGATTGATGGTAAAAGTATCATCATAAATCAATATTTCTTCTATCCCCATTTTTATGCAAGCCTCCATCTCATCTACAACCCTAAGAGCCGAATGATATCTGAAACGTTTGCCCAAATGCGGACGATTACAAAATGAGCACTGAAAAGGACAGCCTCGGCTTGTAATCATGGTGGTAACGATCCTGCCGGCGCCCAATAGCGAGTTGTATTTATTCACCGGCAAGAGCTCGCGATCTGGAAAGGGCAAACCGTCTAAATTTTCATTGAGATCGCCGACTGGATTATTAAATATTTGCCCATCTTTCCTATAAACCAAACCTTTTATTTCAGAAAAATTACCATTTCCATCAAGAGCTTCCAATAACTTAAGAAAAGAAACTTCTCCCTCACCCTTAACTACAAAATCGATGTTTTCCAAACATATTGTTTCCTCGGGATATAAATGCGGATGAGACCCGCCTAAAACCGTAATAATTTTTCTATCAAATTTCTTGCTAACTTTTTGAACCAATTTAATCGTTTTTAAAACATCAATCAAGGTAAAAGTCATTGCGGAAACACCAACAACATCGGGACCGATATCTTCAATGCGCTTTAAAAAATCATCATCATAACCCAAGCAATCAACCTGTGCGTCCAAAACATAAACTTGATGGTTGCTGTTCTGCTTAATATAGCTAGCCAAATATAAAAGTCCTAAGGGCGGATTATGACCCCTTTCTTCATCAATAAATGTCGGATTGTCCGCCACAATTTCATTATGCCTTGGCGGATTTATTAGTAATAATTTCATTAATAAATAAATTAAAAATCCCTAAATCACACCATATTATGTTCAAAATACTACCACATAATATGACATTAGGCAATAATCGCCGTTATCATTCATTTATTTAATAAGATTCAGGAGCCAGCCATTAGTATCGTTTACGGGAATCTCGAGGTCACCTGGATCAACCCAATCGGCTAAATTTTCAACCGCGCTGCTTTTAATTATCAAATCTGATAATTCCTTATCATATCCGGCAATATACTTAACTCCGAACTTATCAAAAGCATCCTGCAGCTTGTTTTCCTTGACTAAAAAATTAATAGTCTCCGGATTAAAATAAACAACTGATTTGCCAGTCAAATAATTCAAAATAGGATGAGCGCTTCTTATTCCGACAGCTATGACCGCATTGCTCGGCAAGTTATAAGCTGAAACTTTATCCGCCAAATATTCCAAGCCGAGATTGGTATTATTGTCATAACCTCTGCCAAGATAAACATGGTCGGCCAAGATTAGATTATAAACAACCAATACAGACAGTAAGAAACAGGCGGTTTGGGCGTATTTGCCGGAGAAATATTTTCCACTGATCGCCGAAGCCAGGCCGATCAAGCCTAGAGCGACTAAAGCGGAAACAGCAAAACCGAAATCCATCAGATGATTCCGAATGGCAAGCACGACGAAGCTAATCAAGATGGGAGCGCTTATCAGCCAAAATAAGAATAAATGATAGGTATTCTTATCTTTCTTGCGAAGCTCGAAAAAACCCAGAAACATCAGCAGGAAGATCAATGGACCGCCCATGAATTCAATCGTAAAATATTTTGAAACATGCGCGATCAGATTGAATGATCCGACAGCCAACCATTCAGAAAAATTTAGCGATCTCAAGCCGAGATTCTTGCCAAGTTTGAGTCGATCAACCTTATAGACCAGATTAGAATCTCTGCTCGCCAAATCCTGATTCAATTTTTCAATCGTCTGCTGATGATTGAAATGATACGAATAGGGATCGGGAAAAAGATGAGCATAATACCAAAAATCTGAATATTGATTTTCAGCCTGAACCTTTTCCACGAAAAGTTTGGAATAATCGTTTCCCGGGCCGAAGCCTATCATAGATGGCAGCCAAAAAATCGCTAAAATAACCCCGACAGGAATGAATACTGCCAAAAGCTCCTTAAATCGCCTCTTCCACATCTGCCAAAAGAATAAAATCGGCATGAATATAAAAAATGCCTCCTTGGACAAACATGCCAGAGCTAAAAATAATCCGGCCAAAGCGCCGTAAACGACAGCTCTTTTTCTTTCACGACCGAAAAAATACATGGCCGTAAACAGGGAAAAATAAAGCAGAGCGAATTCGTATGTGGCAACGCCTTGAGCAATCTGCAGATTGAAGGGCAAAAAAATAAAAATGAAAGGAAAAATCAGTGCAACTCCGGAACCAAATACGTAATATGCGGCCAACGTGAAGAATACTAAGCTTAAAGCAGTAATAATAATTGAAATCAAGACAAGATTATTCCAATTCTGCCATCCGAATAGTTTGAATATAGCAGCGTAAGAATAGACCGTGAACCTGTTGCCGGATGTGCTGGGCTTGGCTGATAGACGGACCAATTCCGGAGCCAAGACGACATTCAGCTCGCTTTCGCTGCCGATAACGCCAGTCTGAGTATAATTCCTGGCCAGAACAAGCTGATCGGCATTCATCGGCTCGGCCGAATTGCCCTTAAACAAGACTGGCGAATACCAGAAGGCGACGGCTGCCAAAAATACTGAAACCAAAAATACCAGGATTAAAGCTGGACGCTTTATGATTCCCATAATTCTCATATAAAATATTAACGACATTTGAAGATCATTTATTTAAAGCTGAATAATGTCTTTATTCGATCAAAAACTCTGCCAAAATACTTTGGATTTGATATCAGCAATTTGCTAATATGCAAAAATGAACGCCATAATCCCAATTCATACCTAAAAAGCAAATATTGATACCCCGCCCTTATCTGCGCGCTAGTCATAGTATTAGTGTGATGGACAGCTTTTCCCCTCGAGTTATATAAAGAATAGTCAAAGGTATCTATCTGGCCATTGGCCGATAATTCAGCGCACAGCTTTGAACCAGGCATCGGAGTCGCTATATGAATCGAGACCCTATCAGGCTTAGCTTCATCAATAATTTTACAGGTCAAATTAAAATCTTCTTTAGTCTCGTCCGGAAATCCAGTCATAATAAACATCAATGACTTAAGACCGGATTGTTTTACGATATTGAATGTATATTTGATGTCATTAATGGTCAAATCCTTCTGAATCCGATTCAAAATTTTCTGTGATCCCGATTCTACCCCGAGAAAAATCCAGCGAAAGCCTGCTTGGTGCATTTTTTTTAATGTTCCAAGCTCTACGAATTTAGAGCATCGGCCTACGCAAATATAGCGCAAATCATCCAATCCCCGTTTAATAATTTCATCGCATATTTCAGATACCCATTTATTCTGGCCGGGCGTCATGCCAATGAATTCATTATCATCAAAAAAAATCGATTTTACTTTCAAGTCTTTCTTATACATTTCTATCTCGTCCGCAATATTTTTTGGACTTCGGAATCTTGGAATCGATCCGGTATTGCAACAGCAAAAAATACAACGATGCGGACAGCCCCTTGAGCCCAGAACCATGGCATTCGGACTGGATATTTCATCATATTCGCCATGCATGCCTTTAAAACTGGAAAAACTAGGCTCTAATAGATTATAATCCGGGAAGGGAATGGAATCCAAATCTTCGACATACCTCTGCAACTCATTTCTGACCGGCATTCCTGCTTCATTCCTATAAGCAATCCCTTTGACTGCAGACAAGTCCCCGCCTACCTCCAGGCATTTGATTAACTCAACTAAGCTGATTTCACTCTCTCTCAAACAAGCAATATCAATTGCTCGGCACTCATTCAGGGTTTTTTCCGGCTCGAGAGTGGGACCATATCCGCCCGCTAAAATTTTTACGTTAGGCAACGCCTGACGGCAAACTTCGGCCGTTTTATAGAGAGCCGGCATAGCCAAGGTGGTCGAAGTCAAACCAATGACATCGGGTTTTTCTTCGGCAATTCTTCGGGCTAATTGATCCCATGTCCAGACTAATGCCTCAGCATCAATCACCTTTGAATCATACCCGGCCCGATCCAAAATTGTTGCCAAATACATTATGCCCAAAACTGGGTGCATAGTATCGTGCTGACCAGATAAATTCCATCCCGGCGGATTTATAAACAGAACCTTCATACGCTTTTAATTAATTATTAAGTTCTATGGTTAAATTATTTAATTTTTCTTTAAAACAACGCACCAGCCAATTGCATGCCTCCTATTAGCAATGGAATTTTTTTCCCTGTCATCGCGCCACAACATTATCCGGCCGTAAACAGCTATGAACTTAGCCATAATAATACCCAATAAAGGCCTTTGATGCAACCGATAACGATCAAACAAATAGCGAATGCGCATTTGGGCTATCGTTGAATAAAATCCGCCGCGTTGCAAGCATTCGACTATCGTAAAACCGGCATCGGAAAATAACCTTTCTAAACCGTATTTGGTATATCTGAAATAATCGTGCGGCTCATCATGGAGCTCATTCATTTGCGGCGCTGTCACTATGGCGCATCCTCCATGTTTCAGAACGCGGAATAATTCACTGGCGCTCTTTTGCGGATTCGGCAGATGTTCAAACACCTGAGTGCACAAAATGGAATCAAAAAAAATATCAGGAAAAGGAATATTGTCCGCGCTTCCGACAATATCTATATTTGCGCCTTCGCGCACATCCATCCGAATAATTTCTGACCCAGGAAAATATTCGCCATAACGATCGGTTTCGCCTGCGCCAACATCCAATATTTTTCCGCTCAAAAACCTTGAGGCAGACGACACCTGATTTCTTAATAAGAACCTATCCGGCTGGAATATATACATAAAAATTCAAACGTTTATAAAGCTATCATACTGCTTGAGGGTTTCCTCAACTTGGCCGCCAATAGAAAAATATTCTATCACCCTCTGATGTCCCGATTGGCCGAACATATCAGCCATTTCATGATTATTCAATAACTCAATGATCTTGCCTGCGAATATATCGATTTTTAACGGATCAACTATATAGCCGGTTACGCCGTCAACAACTATCTCTGGAGTCCCGCCATAGCAGGTACCGACGACCGGCTTGCCGGCTGCCATCGACTCGATATTGAACAGATTGAAAGGATCAAAATAAATTGAAGGCGTCACGCAGACATTAGCGGCAAAAAAAGCGGAGCATATTTCCTCCCGACTGAGCCAATCAGTAAATATTATCTTCTGATTGATGCTATCGGCTTTAGCCAGATCCATCATCTGATCAGCATATCCGTCAGACTTGCCAACTACGACTAGAACCGCATCGGGCACGGCTTTTGCCACAATCGACATCGCCCTGATTATCGCTTCCCCGCCCTTAGCCTCGCTTAAACGCGCGCCGAATAAAACTATTTTTTTTCTCAACAAATTAAATTTCTCCTTGAATCTATCTACCGATTCTGCGCTAGCTCGCCATTCATTTGTATTTATGGCATTATATATCGTTTCAGTCTTTTTGATGCCATTCAATTGCAGAATTTCATTCTGTCCCTGACTGATGCAAAAAATCTTATCCACATATCGAAGATAATGCCGAATGAACAGATTGCGGAAAGGATTATATCTTTTTCGAGCGCTTAAGAGATTATCCCAAAATCTTAACCTATACAAGCAATTCCCATTTTTCGGCCACATCTTGCCATAACTGACAAGCAACAAATCATGCGCCGTCAAAAAAACACTTCGGGAATGCTTACTAGCTAATTTAAAGCAATAATACGATATATAGCCATGCACATTATGGAAGTGGCAGACATCTGGTCTAATTTCTGCAATTAGACGTTTGAATTCAGGAATTATCTGAGGATTATAAATACTTATATAATGATAAAAAATATCATGAAAACGATCATTATAATCAGAAAAAATCCGGTGAACTCCAATCCCGTCATAAATGCTATAACCAGCCGTTAATTTATTTTGAACACTCGTGATAACTATAACCTCATGACCGCTCCTTAATAAGCCCTGGGCTAAATTATAGGCTACAATAGATTGTCCGGTATAAGTTACTGGGGGGAAATCGTCCAATACAAGCAATATTTTCATATTTCAACTCTTGATTAAATTTTTGAAATAAACCCGAAGATATATTAAATGAGCAATAATAAAAAAACACGACCAATAAATTATCATGATTACGACGCTCTCCAGCGGCGAAAAAAACCTTAAGGCCGCTAAAAACAAAGCTAACCCGGAAATCAAATTTGTAAGACTGATTAGGATAGAATGAAAATTCCTATTTACTGTGCGATAAAATGATCCCAAGCCGATCATGAAACCAGAAAAAATAACGCTCAGGGCAAGCGGATAAACCAATTTAACGCTAAGGCCGAAATCAGAACCATAAACGAAATTAATAAGATACGGCGCAACAACTAAAGATCCTAAAACTATGAAAAAAAATATCAAGCCGGCATAAAACGATGACTTATAAAAATTGACTTTCAAATCCCTGGCTCCGACCACCGAAGCTTTCGGCAATTGCACCTGCAATAGGCGGCTGATGGGACTGATAAAAATTGTGGGCAAAGCCAGATAAGCCAAAGCGATTTTTAAATTAGCAACGTCAGAAGAAGAAGTGAAATAACCTAGGATTATTAGCGGCAGAATGCCGAATAGATTGGCGATATTCTTATCTACGGCCATAATAAAGCCGAAATTAAAATATTTCTTGATTTTGACGGCATGCCAATTAGACAAGATATCGCGCAATGTCGGCACCAGCTCGTTGCGGCGGGCATAATTGCGATAAACAGCGACGGAAAACAACTGGGCGCAGATCGCAATAATCAAGTATCCCCAAACGATTCCAGCCAATCCAAAGCCGGCTAAAACCAAAACCACAGGCAGGAAAACGGAAAAAAATTTATTAATATTCTCAATAATCGTCAAATATTTGATCTTCCTCATCACCTGCAGGAGCATAGTCACCAAGCTGAAAAAAATCTGGCTGAGTGATGCAATGACGATAAGCCGCGCCAAATCGCCGATAAGCGGATTATGATAAAATATTTGCGCCAGCCATGGAGAGAAAATTATCGCCGCCAAACCAAAAGTCACAATAATGATCGCATTCAGCTTGAAATAATAAGTGATTATATCCTTAATGTCCTGACGGCTTTTCCTGGCATAAGCTTCAGCAAGCAAGGTCAAGGTGGCATAGCCCGTGCCCCAATCCATGAAAAGGCCGAAGAAACTGGCTAAAGCAAAAACTAAAGCGTAATCGCCGTAAGTTCCGACGCCAAGCAACCGGGCATAAATGACAGAAGCTATTAATGATAAGCCCAAATCCCAAAAAGAACCCCATTGCAATATAAGAGCGTCTCGGACGAATTTCATATTCCAAAAATAATCTGCAGACGACTTGATTTTGTTAAAAAATTCCTTCATTATGCGCGCTGATTATTTAATATCCTCTTAATTGCCAATAACACGCTTAGCAATGGGCGAGGAATCTTATTCTTATTCTTATGGGCGAAATAGATCATGGCAACTGCCAGCCGAACAACGGGATTATGGCGCCGCTTGGCAAATAATTCAATATATCTTTTTTTGACGTGAGGAATCAGATAAATCACCCTGTTCAGATAGCTTTTCTTCAATTGATGAAATTGCTTTTTCAAATACTCCTGACCATCCGTTAAATAGCCATCTGCCATGGCTCGGCGATATAATTCTGTTCCGGGATAAAAAGCCAAGGAGAATAAAGACAGATGAAATGGCTTCTTGATCTGATTGAGCACATCAATCGTTTCCAGCAGGCTGGCCTCATCCTCATACGGATTATCCAAGATGACATCGATAATGACGTTCAGGCGGCCGCGATATTTTTCCAATATCGCCATAGCGGACAAAAACTGGCTAGCCTTGGCTTGCCGACGATACACATCGCTGTTAATCCTATCGCTGCCGCTCTGCAGGCCCATCTGGATCATATCCAAGCCGGCATCCATTAATAATTCCAATTTTTCGGAATCTATAGTGGTCGGGCTAGTCAAACAGAAAAATGGCAGGTTGACTTCCGATTTATAAAGTCGATTGAATTCCCGCATCCATTCGATATCATTGACAGCGAAACTGTCATCCATTATTTTGAAAGAACTGACAAAGCTGAATTTTTCCTTAACCGCTTTCATTTCATCAATCAAGCAGCTGACTGCGCGCCGGCGGAGAAATACGCCGCTGTAAATATTTCGAAAAACAGAATTGCAACAGTAAGCACAGGCGTGAGGACAGCCCCGGGATGACAGCAATCGATGATCGCCTCTCGCCGCCGGATAATACTGGCGAAAAATGCCTTCAGTCATGGGCAATAATTCGCCTTGATGAATGATGTAGTGGCCGGACGGATCATAATCAGGAAATGGCAATTCATCAATCTCGCGGACTAAGACCGATTTGCCCCCGCTGACGACTTGCCCGTCTTTCTTGTGCCAGATTCCGGTTATGGCCAAATCCCTGAAACGGCTCAAATTATCATCTTCCGTCAGCTGCTTCAGGGCCAACTCACCTTCTCCGACGCAAATCATATCAGCGAATTCGAGGCAATTTTCAGGATCGATCGTAGGATGTATGCCGCCCCAAATTACCGGCAAATCAGAAAAATTCTTCTTAATCGACAGCGTAATATCCTTGGCGCGAAAAAAATGATTCGACATCAGGCTCAGGCCGATCAAATCAGGCCGGTAATCATTTATAAGATCATTTATCTTTTCCAGCTCATCAGCGTTTTCCAATTCGCCGTAAGGCTTCGCTAAAAAAAGAACAGCAACTTCCCTGCCCAGGCTTTTCAAATATGAAGAAAGATACCTGACTCCTAAGGCGCTGATATCCGTCGGAGCTTGCTTGAACTCCTCCACATCCTGCTGATTGAGCGAAATTAATAATATTTTCATAAGATGGCTCGAACATTATTCCCTGGCTAGACGCAGGACATCGCTAGGAGAAAACTCTTCGGTCTGCACGTAGCATTGATTGCCAGTGACATAAAGGCGGTTCGGATCATAATCCGCGGACAGATAGCCTTTGGCGACGCAAATATCATAGAGTACGGTATTAGGAAACGGCTGATAGATGAATTTGACTACGCGATCGAAACCGGTATCCTTGGAATAGGCTATGGTATCTTTCATGGTCTGTATGGTTTCTCCGGGCACGCCGAGAATAAAACAGCCTTCATTGTGCATGCCGATTTTCCGGCAGATCTTCACCGCTTCAGCAATTTGGACTAAATTTACATTTTTCTTGATGACATTATTGAGGACATTCTGATTGCCCGATTCTATGCTCATACGGAGAGAATACATGCCTGCTTTCTTAAGCCAAACTAAGACTTCTTCATTAAGTGTCGGCACGAATATGCCGGGAGCGGACAATGTCAGGTCATAGCCCCTCTCGACTATGCCGCGGCAGATCGCAATAACCCTTTCGCGGGAAGCATTGAAGTTATCGTCGACAAAATTTATATGCTTAATGCCGTACTGTTCGACCAAGATCTCAATTTCCTTTAGGACATTTTCCGCCGATCTAGGACGCCAATAATGCCCCCACGTATTATGAATGGCGCAAAATGTACAATGATTCGGACAGCCGCGTGATGTTACAATGTCAGCGAAAGGCAACCGATCCGTTCTAGGCTTACGATTATGCAAAAAATAATAGAATTGATTGAGCGGCCTGAAACCGCTCAAGAGCGCGGTAAAAAATCCGCGCAACTGCTTCTGAGGAATTATTTTTTTCAGCCAATAATCAAGCGACTGGTAATAAAGTCCGCGGGAAAAATTCAGAAGCGATTCCTTATCGCGCAAAGGCAACGGCAGAATATTGAGATCTTTGATCAGCTCTCGCGGCTGATTGACGATAATTTCATTTTCGCGCCTGAAAGCGATGCCATTTATCTTTTCCAGATCGGACAGCTTAGAATCCAGCAGCTCCAGCAATGTGATTTCACCTTCGCCGTAAGCCACTATATCAATTTCCGGATAACGCGTCATAATAGCCCGAGGATTTGCCGACGGATTGGGCCCGCCAACGACTATCTTTATCCGAGAATCGCGCTGTCGGATCAATTTGAACATCAATTCGACTCCGGGAGTCTGAGTCGGCAATAGCCAGCTCAAGCCGATTATATCAGGATTGAACGCTTCTATTTCCGACCATATCTGATCCAAACCCATGCCTTGGAACGTGACTTCCGGAAACATCGGATCATGCCATGATTCCTGCCATTTTTTGGCAGCAGTATCGATAATTTTGACTTCATGCTTGTCCTTTATGAAACTAGCCAGGCATTCCAAACCCAGCGGCTCCCTGGGACCATGAAAATAAAATTTTTCTGTTGACCACGGCGGCCGGATTAGCAAAACTCGCATAATTTTATCAATTAAATTATGTATATTATTGTTAAACTATACCAGAAAAGGCGCAATTAATCAATGCGGCAAAAACTCTCTGCAAGCGGCAAAAACCTGCGCAGGCGTAATAGCAAAAAAGCACGATTTCACCTCCGCCACGTCGATTCCTGCATTAAATAGCATTTTGCATTGCGGCCGGCAGACCGCTCGATCAGTGACTAAGCGATAATTATTTTCCGGCCGCTGGTTATTATCGTCGCACGGCCCAAGAATGTCGACAACGGGCACTGTAAGCGCGTCAGCGATATACAGCAAGCCGGTATCGACACTGACAAACAGCTGGCATTTCTTAAGGTAATAAGGCAGAACATCCAAGCCTTTGCCCAAAAGCAAATGAATATCGCCACCGACTTCGCGCTTAATCAACTCCAAATCAGCTTCGTCTTCCTTCAATCCGAATAGCAGAATAACCGGCTGATATTCGGCACGGATTTTTTTCAGCAATTCTATCCAATATTCCTTAGGCCAAACCTTATAATCCTTGCCCGAAGAAACAATGGAACCGATAACGACCCTGCCCGCCGAAGAATTGGCGCGAAAAAATTCTTCCGCCTCAGCCGATTTGCCGGCAAAATATATCTTATTGACAGTATTTCCGACTTTCATGCCGGCATCGCCAAGCAATTCAAAATAAAATTCCTTGATCGAGCGGTCGAATTTATAATCCTTGACCGAATAATACGGATAAAGCAACCGGTTCAAGCGGCCGTCCAATCTTGTCGTCACTAAATAACGATGAGCCGTTTTAAAAGTTAATCCCAGAATACCGCCCTCAAAGTTATTCACCAAATTAAAATAAGCCACTGATTCGAATTTATTAAGCAGCCGCCACTGGCGAAGAAGCCAACGAAGGCTTCCGGCATTCCTTTCATTGATAAAGCCGATTTTCTCATCGATGAACGGATTATCCTTCCAAATAGCCAAGAATTTGCTTCTGGCGAAAACAATTAATTTCGCATCCTTGTTGTTTTCTTTCAGCGCCTCTAGTACCGGCGTCAGACAAACCATATCCCCCAGCTTGCCGGTATAAAAAACCGCTATGGCCCTGCCGCTTTTTTTCCGATGCCGCAGAATGCCGGACAAGCGCAGAAGATGAGCGAACGGCAGCAGGAATAATTTTCTTATCGAATCGAGCCTATGAATATTCATAATTGATCAGGACGTTTTCGTGGTAAACCACTTAATGATGTTTTTCCTATTCTTCAATAATTTGCGCAACGAAAACCGGGGGTGAGACAGATAATATTCGATTTTCGCCCGACGAGCAAATTTGAATATTTTTTCATACTCCATGCCCGGGGCTTCGAAAATAGGCACATTGACGCAAGACACCAGCGGAGGATACGACCGTTTTTCTTCGAACATCTCCGCCCAAGAAAAATCAGCCAGCAAAGCTCCGATTTTTTTCGCTTCTCGTTCGATTTCCGTATTAGGATAAATCATAGTCAGAGTCTGAGTCGTCTCTTCGACGCCTAATATATTCTCCAAATACCGGCTCAGATAAACGGTCTTCTTGATATCCTGATATGTCTCGCCGGGCAAGCCGTGCATAAAGAAGACTTTCAATTTTATTCCGGCCTTCTTGATGATCTTAACCGCCGCAATGACCTGGGCGACCGTGATGGCCTTCTTGATTTTTTTAAGGATTTCATCGCTGCCGGACTCGGCCGCCATGGCGATATGCTCGCAGCCGGCCTTTTTCATCCAATCGACTATTTCTTCATCGATATTATTGGCGCGCGCCTCGCACCACCAGCCGACATTCAGCTTTCTTTCGATAATTTCCTTGCAGATTGCAATGACTCTTTGCTTATTCATCGTAAAACAATCATCGAAAAATCCCACGCCGTCCAATTCATATGTCTTCAACAGATATTCGATCTCGTCAACGACATTTTTAGCGCTGCGATATCTGATATTGTGGCCCCACTGTTCGGCCGTAGAACAATACACGCAATTATAAGGGCAACCGCGGCTGCTGATGATGCTAGTGCAGATTTTTGACGATAACGGTATGGTCTGGCGATATTCATTGATGGGAAGCAGATCTCTGGCCGGCCAAGGCATCTTATCCAAATCGGCAATCGGCTCGCGCGTGACATTATGGATTATATCTCCTGAACTATTGCGATACGACAAGCCCTTGATGCTACTGACATCAGCATTCCGACCGATGGATTTAACCAGCTCCAAAAATGTCACCTCCCCTTCTCCTCGAACAATCATATCAATCGCCTTGATATGCCGAAGAGTATCTTCGGCTGTCAGAGTCGGATGAGGGCCACCGGCTACCAGGGGCGTTAACGGAAAATTTTCCTTGATCAACTTCGCCAATTCAAAGGCATAAAAGCGATTCTGCGTGCCAAAAGACAGCCCGATTATATCCGCGCCCTTTTCCTTCAATATTTCCACCACCCTTTTATTGTCATATTTATTGATGACGCTATCGATTATATAGACGTCATCATAACCTTCCTTGCGCAAGACAGCGGCCAACCATGCTAACCCCAGGGGCGGCATAGTTTCCTTTGTCTGATAAAGAGAAGGCGGAAAAATCAAGGCTATTCTCATATTATTTTCTTTAAGACGACTTCGCGCCAAAAAATCGGCTTCAAAAAGTAACCTCGGCCGTATTTGAGGCGATGTTTATAATTCCTTAAATAGAGCATACTCCAAAAAGGCTTTAATCCCGTGTCAATCAGTCCGGCGTACTTTTCTATATTATTCCAATTGATTTTTTTATTCGGAAACATTTTGTTTATCCGATCGAACAAAATCGTGCCAGGATACGGTATGACCGGCAAAAATTGCTTGACTTGCAAATCATTCTTGGCAATGAAATCAACCGTCTCCTTGATCGTCTCAGTATTTTCTCCCGGCGCATTCAGCAAGACGCAATAACCGCCGCTTATGCCGCTAGCTTTAAGAATACCAATCGCCTGCTGCAAATCGTCCTGAGTAATCCTCTTATTTATCGCGGTCAAAACGCGGTTGCTGGCTGATTCCATGCCCAAATTGATATTAACGCAACCGGCTTTTTTTACGAGCGGCATTATTTCCTTGCATTTGATTATATCAGTCGCCCGGGCATTGGCGCCCCAAGATAATTTAAGTCCCTTACCTATCAAGGCTTCACAGATCTGTTCTACCCTGCCGCTATCGATAAAGAATTCCCAATCCTGAAAAAAAATCGATCTGACCTGATATTTGTTTATCAGCAGTTCTACTTCCTCAATGACTTTATCAATGCCTCTGACGACATACTGCCCCGGCATCATCGCCTTGAGGCAGAAAACACAATTGAACGGGCAGCCGCGCGACGCCATAATAATGGAAAACGGCTTGGCATAATCATTGCTGGAATATCTGTCCATGGGCAATAAATCATAAGCCGGCAGAGGCAAGGCGTCCAAATAAGTTATCCTTTCGATGGGATTATTAATAATCTTGCCGCCATCGCGATATGACAAGCCGGTGATTCCCGAAAACGACCCGCCTTGGGATAGTGCGGCAATCAATTTTTCTGCCGCCAGTTCCGGTTCGCCCCGAATAATGAAATCGATTTTGCAGCTATCAAAAACCCATTCCGGCATAGTCGTGCCATGGCTGCCGGCCAAAATCTTATACTTTACATCCGCCTGATTAATCAGTTTGAAAATATTTTCGATATTAGAATTCGGGCACTCCCACCGATCAATCGGCGTCGAAGTCGCAATCAATGCCTCCGGCGCAAAATCAAAAATTGCTTGCAGAATTCGCTCAGCTGATAAATTCAAAACATTAGCGTCAAGCAGTTTGATGCCATGGCCGGAGTTTTTAAGCATGGATGCGATGATCGCCATTGACAAGGGCTGCCGCGCCCTGACATTCATGATTGATTTTTTTTCCTCATTGAAATTCGGGACTAATAGGAATATCCTCATTTTGATCGATTATTTATAATAAAAAGCCTTGCAGCAACGCGAACAAGTAGGCAAAGAACGCTGACTCAGATATTTCCTGAAATTCTGATATTCTTCCGACAGCCAGATTTCGTCCGGAGTTTTTTCCAGAAGATTGCCGAATGATTTCTCAATAATATCGCACCAGACGACATCGCCCTTCTGGCTGATCCTAAGCTCGGGCTCCAGCAGTTTGAGGCAGAAGACCTGCTCGATTTTTTCCTTGCCCAGGTACTGGTCCAGATGCTTGTAAAAATTGAATGGTGTGAAATTGACGAAGCAATCTTGCTGCAAGCCGTAATCCCTGATAGCAGCCATTTTTTTCTTCAGTTCAACAACATCCAGATTGGCAAAAAATATGGGATTACGTTCCTGGGTATTCAAGCGATAATCGACTCCCGATTCCCAGCCCCAGAGCTTGAATTTATTCTTTGTCTGCTCGATCTCTTCGCGCGAATAAACCTGCTCGAAAAGCACATTAACCGTGCCTAAGCCCATGGACTTGACCGTATCTATCAACTCATAAAATTTATCTACATTATCATTGATGAGCAAGGTGGCAAAAACAGTTATCGGCACATCAGGCATTCTTTCCCTAATCAATGCCATAGCTTTCTCCAACTTATCAAAAGTTCCCGGCACGCCGCGAATAGCGTCATGGACTTCCTGCGGTCCGTCCAAAGAAGTCAAAATATCAGTCAGATGCTTATGCTTCTCCAATTGTCGAATATTTGATTTATTTATGAGGGTGCAATTGCTTTGCAATATTACGCGCACTCCCGCCTCGTCCCAAAAAGCGATCAGTTCGCCGATATCCTGCCTGACCATCGGCTCGCCGCCGACCAATTTTATCTCGCTGGCCCGCCCCTTCAGTTTGCCGTAAATTTCCAAGATCTGTTCGGTGGACAATTGGTCGCTGCGCAACGCCCTAGTCTTTCCTTGATAGCACATCTTGCATCTGAGATTGCAGCGGATAGTCGGCTCATGGCCGATAATATATTGCGGCGGAACTGTTTTAGTATAGGGTAATTCATTTTTTTTCAAGAATTCATCAATCCTTTTCCATGTTTTTTTCTCTGAACGCCAATCATAGGTTTTTTTCAGCAATCGCGACAAAGCCGGATAGCGTCTGATTCTTTTCTTGGCAAATAATCTGAGTGTGCGGAAAATATTCGGCAATTCCGAAAAGGAATAAACGAGCGAAACAAAGAATATAACATAAACCGGCAGACGGTAACGGGCCGAAATAAAAGGCGAGAGCAAAAGAGCTTCATAAACCACAACCGCTGAAGAAATAAAGAAAAAGATGAATTTTCCTTTATCCTTAAAATACGAATAAATTAAAGAGAAAAATAAAGAAAAAGAACAAGCGCCCCATAAGACGATGCCTAAGAAATACAAAACCAGCTGAAGATTAAGCTGTGAAAAAAAATCCTTAACTGCTTGGAAATTCCCGGCCATCAGCGCGCTGCTGAAATCGGCTTTCGTCGCCTGTCCGGTATAAGCCGAATACATATCCAAATATCCCGGCTGCAAGAAATAAGGCATTGTCTTGAATAGATGAATTTTCATATACAGCCCCAGATCGGCCAAGATATACTTCTTAGCCTCAGCCTGATAATAATCGAATTGGCGGTTGAGCTGCTCTTTGCTGTATACCTGGCAATCAGTCTTATCGCCGACATTCTTGCCTAAATCCTTATAAGCCTGCTCATGAACCCACTGCCACGCATTACTATAGGATATATTCCTTTTCAGAGAAAGCAGGTAGGAAACATTGTAAAAATACATGTTAGTGGAAAGAACATTAGCTAAAGTAAAGCGGTCATAGACTATCTTATTCCTTATGATCCAAGGCGATATAATCGCTCCGAAAAGCACTGCAAAAATCAAAGATGCTACTGTTAACTTTTTTAAAGTGATATTGATAATTTGGCCTTGTTTCAAAAAATCCTTGAAGAAAAAAATAAAGTAAGCCAAAAGAATGAATAATAAAGCCATTAATAATCCGTTAGGCCGAGTCAGCGTGGCCAAGCCCAAAGCAATAGCTGAATAATAAAAATAATTAGTTTTGCCCATCTTAATAAACTTCAAAAAATAATAGAACGCAAGAAGGAACAGCGGCACCGAAAGATTCTCACTGAATAGCAAAATATTATGCCATGCCCATAATGGTTCCAAGGCCATCATTAACACAGCGAACCCGGCTACGGTCTCAGAGAAAAATAATCTTGCTATTTTATGAGCCAAAAACAAAACCCAGAGGCCCAATAAAATCTGAGCCAAAGTGATAAGCCATTCATTTCCGGAAACATAAAGAATCGCAGAAGTAAAAGCATAATAAAGGGGCGGATGCCAATCGCAATATTCATGAAACCTCATGGCCAAAATCGACGGTATCTGCTCTACCTGCTGATTATAAAAATTAGTCCAACCGCCTCGCGCTACTCCGACCCGCCAAAAAGACACAAAAACAATCAGCCGCGACAGCAAAAACCCGCTGATAATCGCTATCCGCCATTTATATTTTTTCATCAGATCCTTTATTTTTAAGTCCATAATATCTTATTATATTTTTTTCGCCGCCAAGTGATAGCCGCTCGTCATGATATTTTCTTCGATTCGAGAATGGCGGATATCGCCATATTCTTTTTTTATCAGCGAAGGCGAGAAAATAACAGCCTTCACTGCCAAAAAAAGAAACAGTTTCGCAATCGGCCCTCCGATCATATTCGTCTGGAATCCTATCCTTTGCAATAGAATGGCTATCGTATCTTTGGTCGAAGATTCAGCCTCAAATTCCAAGATATCCCAGCCGTCTTTGAGCAGGAATCTCAAGCCGTACTTGGTATAGCGATAATAATCGTTGGGAACGTCATGAAGTGGGAAAACGAATCTTGTAGTCAAAAGCAGCAGCCCGCCCGGCTTAAGCACCCGTTCCATTTCCTTAATCGCAATCTGCGGCGAATGCAAGTGTTCGAGTATTTCAGTGCAAAGGATAATATCGAATTTTCCGTCTTCGAATGGCAGCTGATGCGCATCACCGACAACATCGACATTTATTCCCGGCCGATGGTCAAAGCCGATCCTCTTGGGAAACAAATCCTTATAATTGCCGTCGCCGCAACCCAAATCCAATACCACCTTATCGGAGTCGCGATACTTATAAATGAAATCATCCAATTTTTTCCGCGTGATTTTAGCTGTTAAGAATTCTTTGATCGCAGACATATCATTGTTTGATAAAATTAATAATTCTTTCCGCTCTTTTATTCCAACTATAATCCCGCGCTTCCATGAATGCTTGCCGTGTAATTTCAACCGCGCCTTTACCCGCCATAACTCGATTAATGCCCTCGGCAAGCCTTTCGGCATTATCTGGTTCGACTAAGACGGAATTGCCATCATTCAAAATTTCCCTAAGCGACGGCAAATCAGAAGCAACGATTGGCACGCCGCTGGCCATATATTCAAACAGCTTAAGCGGTGAAGTATAATACTGCGAAATTTTTTCTTTGCCGGAATTAGGCAGGACCAAAACATCGGCAGCTTTTAAATAATACGGCATCAAGCTATGCGGTTTTTGACCGAGAATCAAGACATTGGCCTTAGCAATATTAGTCTGCCGGAACTTTTCGACATCTTCAGCCGTGCCGCCGACAAAAACCGCAACCGCATCAGCCGGCAAATACTGAGACGTATCCGCCAAAGTTTGCGCGCCCTTCCACCCATAAAGATGACCGGTATAGACTATGAGTTTTTTATCCTGCGGCAACCCGAGCTTCTGCCTGGCATCATGTTTAGAAATATCAAGATTGAATTCATCAAAATCAACCCCATCTGGAGCTACAGAAATTTTTCCGGCATCAATTCCCTGCTCTGCCAATATTTTTTTCAAATAATTCGTCAGAACAATAATCTTCTTGAACCTGCGCCAAAAGAACCGATGGTAAAATCTTATCTTTTTCGGCAAAGTGTGCAACTCCAAATAAGACGGCTTGGCAAGCGTAAAAAACTGCTCTTCGCGCGTATAAATAATATCATATTTTTTGAACAGCAGATATGATTTGCAGCTGATTAAAAATGTCATGGTTGCCAGCCAAAAAGCCAGATTGCCGACCAGCTTATCCATAAAAATCAAATCCAGGCAAGGCAATCGAGTGATCTTAAAATTTCCTGCCAGGCCGTAATATTCAAAAGGATCTGACGGAAGATTATTGAGCCGGCGCGGAATAACCAGCTCGACTTCATGGCCGAGGACAGCGAAAGCCTGGCACATCTTGATGATCTGCAGACCATGAGCCTTATCCGTCGGCATCCTGACATTAGCTAAATAGATTATTTTCATTTTTTTATTCTTGCAAGATAGCATATCTGGTGGCCGAACATATTGGGCCAGATATCCTTAAAATAAAAACCATTGGATGATTTAAATTCCAACACTTCCAAACCTACCGCTTCCAGCCAATCCAAGAAATCCTTGTGGCTCCAGTACCTGATGTGCTCGGCCGGATGGGTCATCCATTGGGTAAAGAATCTTCCGGTAAACATCAATCCTAATCGATAGCGATAGAAAGCGGAATTGGGGATGGAAATCGCCAGATACTGCGCATTATTTTTTATCTTATCTATCAGATCCTCCGGATATTTGATGTGCTCCAACACCTCGGAAATGACTATATAATCATATTGGCCGACAAGCCGGAAATCCTTATCTTCAATATTCGCCCTTATGCCATCGATGCCGCTCTGCTTCAAGCCGTCAATGACCAAATCAGAAACATCCAAACCGCTAACTTGGCACTTCTTGGAATTTTTCAATTCGTAAGGCAGGCGGGAATTGCCGCAGCCCAAGTCCAAGACATGAGACCCGGATTTTATCCAATCCATAAAAACCCCTTCTCTTTCCATCAGCTTGCTGCGAGTCTTAAAGCCGCGCTCCCGCCAATAGCCGTCATAATCCATCTGCCGGACAATATTTTTGAAATCGGGGCGACGAGCGCCTTCAAAATAAAACCGTTTCGATATTTTTTTTAAGATTTTGCCGAAATAATATCCCGCGGCGCGCTTGACCTTGAACAAAATAAAATCCAGCCGCTCGGCTTTGTGGCCCAGCTTCAGCCAAATTACTGCTAATTTTAAGAAATGAGCCACGCCTCTTTTCTTCACGCCTTCAAAAATCCCTTGGCGCCAAAAATCGAATAACTTTCCCAATTCTTGGCTATCGCTGACCCCCGATCGATTGAATTTATCCTGGCTTTGGAAAAAAGAGAAATTATCGTAATCACTGGTCTTAATGTGATCCCTAAAAAAATCATTGAAAAGCTTTGTTCCTGGCAAAGCGGTAAAGATGCTAAATGAATAATGATCAGCCTTGATCTGCTTGGCAAACTCGAAGGTCTGCTGCATTTCCGCCTTGGTTTCACCGGGCAAGCCGATCATAAAGCCAGCCTCTCTGCGGATGCCGTATTTTCGGCAAAGTTCAAGAGCTTTCTCCACGTCCGGCAATTTTATTTTCTTATCGATGATTTCATCCAAAACCCGCTGGCTGCCTGATTCAACGCCGAAATCAAGCTGCAAACAGCCACTCTCCGCCATTAATTTTACGATATCCTCATTGACCAGATCAATTCTCGATTGAGCGCCCCAGTACAAGCCGGAATCCTTCATGATTTGGCAGATTTTCCGGACATGGTCATAATTGGCCGTCAAAGTATCATCGGCGAACCAGATGCCTTCCACGCCGTATTCATTCTTCAGCAAATATATTTCCTTCTTAATGTTATCCAAATTGCGATATCGGACATGACGGCCGAAAACCTGATTGCAGGCGCAAAAAGTGCAGCCGTACGGACAGCCTCGCGAAGCCATGACCATCACAGCTTTCATTGGAATTCCTCGGATGATATCATCCCAGATCCGAGTATAATATTCCATATTCACCTTATCATAGGCCGGCAGGCTGAAATCAGCCAAATCCAAATACTCTCGACGCTCATTAACGACGACATCGCCATTTTGATTCAGCCAAGCAATGCCCCGGATCCGGCTTAAATCAGGCTGTTCCTTCTGCAATTCCTGCATCAATTCCAACGCCGTCGCTTCTCCCTCCCCAATTATCGCCGCATCAAAGCCGGATTGAATGACGCTAGCAGGATCGGCCGTTGCCTGCGGTCCGCCAATCATCGAAAATACATTAATCTGCTTCTTAATTGTCTGGTTCATCTCAGTAACTTCGGCAATTTCCATCGTTGTGGCAGTAAAGCCGAGTACCTGAGGCCTCAATTCTAAAACCGCCTTAATGATTTCGCCTTTGGCTTTTTCCTTATTATCATATTGATAGCCTCGATCAGCTAATATTTTTCCATCGATGATAAGGTTATCAAAACCATGATCCCGCAGATAACCGGAAATATACATCAAACCCAAAGAATAACGATGCTCCTTCAATCGCTTGGGCGGCAAAATCAATATTATATCCTTATCTTGCTTGATTGTTATCATATTTATTTCGTCCTAGCCATTAATTCCTTCATGAATGGATTTTCCATAAGCAGCTTGGCCAAAATTTCCGGCCGGCATAATTGCTGAAAAATTCCATAACCGTTTTCAGCGATCTTTTCTGCTTCGAATTCACCTTCTTTGATTGCTAAAATCTTTACTGCTAAATCATTGGCATCAGCCATGCGGCAAAGGATCACATTTTGGCTATCAGCAAGCAATTCCCTAATGGCCGGAGAATCGCCGGTCAAAACCAGCCGCTTGGCCGCCAAGCCTTCATAGACTTTATTGGGAATGACTCTCTTAGCTTTTTCCGTCCGGCCGAAAATGCCTAAAACGACATCAGCTTGAGCCAAATAATCCTTCAGTTCGGCATATGGGACTGATTCGATGAAATTAATATTATTGATTCTAAGTTTTTGCGCCAACTTGGAAATTTCCTTATAGGTCTGGCCGCGTCCGATAATATTGAATCTGATATTTTCTTTTTCTAAAATCTTTGCCGCCTCAACGATATACTCCACGCCTTGCAAGGGAATGAATGAGCCATGGAAGTGGACCAAAAAATAATCTTTTTTTTCTCGGGGCAGGGGGAAAACTATTTTATCGTCGCTGCCGACAAAAACCTTGATGAATTTTTCCCGCGGCAAATCGAATTCTTTGACAAAATATCCGATATTGGCATCAGTATCCAGTAAGACATAATCGGCCAAGCGGCAAGACAGCCAGTCTAAAAGCCAATAATACTTCCCTCTCAGGCTTTTGGCGCCAACGATTTGCCGATCCTCAACCATAGAATCATATATCGAATAAAATGCATCAAAAATAATCGGCTTATTTGTCAGTAATTTAGCTAAAATTACAGCCTGAAAACCCGGAAAACCGATAATCATAATATCATATTTGTGACGGATTAGCCAGTGTTTTTTATACAAATCCCAATACTTTAATATCCCCTTGGCAGCCGTTCGACATTCAATGACATCTGCGCCATTTTGCCTCAAACCGCTGATTAAGATCTTATTGCGGCTATAGTTGGGATTGTAGAGTCCGAAATAACAGATAACCATAAAATTAAACTCTTCCAATTTTAACCATCGCTTTAAATTGAGCCATAGTGACTGATGAATCGACAGAATTTCTTTTTAGCTGAAATTTATTATCAGCAGCCTTGACTGAGCCGCTTTCAACCGTAAATCCCAATTGAAAGCCGAGCCGCTGCAATAATCCGATGATCTGATCGTTATAGCGGCCATGAGGATACGCGAAATAAGCTGATTTTTTATTCAGCTGACGGCTGATAAAATCGCGGGATGCGACAATTTCCTGCTCTGCTTCCGAAATCGGGATCTTCGTTAATTTCAAGTGATGCGCAGTATGCGGCTGAAAATCTACCAAACCGGTCTCTGTCATCGTTTTAATCTGTTCATAACTAAGAAGCGTCAGTTGACCCCCTTGATGCGGCAATTCTGTTGCCAGAAAAATCGTCACCGGAAAGCCGAGCTTTTTTATGATCGGCAAGACAATCGAAAAATTATCCTCGTAACCGTCATCAAAAGTCAACGCCACTGTCTTATCGGGAATAACCCCCTGACTGAGACACTGCTGTAATACAGGCAGAGACACAACATTAAATTTATAATCGTGCAAATAGTCCATCTGTTTTTTAAATTCAGCCGGCTTGACTGTGAAAAAAACGTCATTATCGCCTACCGAATGATACATTAAAACAATCGCTCTCTTGCCGGAAAACGGCAACAGATTTATCATTCCGCAATATACGCTTTTTAGCCTGTTCTTAATTTTCATAACCTCTGATGATTTTCTTAATCAATCCTCGCACGCTATGATTCTTTACGACGATTTCTCGCAGATCGCGGCTCATAACGGCAAGATCTTCCACCTTGAGGCTTAGCAATCCTTGTATTTTTTCCGCCACTTCTTCCTTATTGGCGTTAGGAATTATCAACTGATCCTTGTAAACGCCAAAAACCTGTACAAAAGTTTTGTTCAATGCCAATGCCGGCGTTCCGCAGGCCATTGATTCCAAAACAACCTTGTCCAGACCGCCGGTCGGGCATAAATTCAAGCTCAAATCAGCCGACCGATAATAATCCGGCAGTTTTTCTTGAGTGACGCTGCCGATAAATCTGACATGATTATTAATTTTGAATTTTTCCACCGTTTCCAGCAACCGGGCTTGATAAGCCTTGTCGGCATCAGTAAGCACAGAACCGATAAATGTAATCCTTATATTTTCCAGTTTTTTCCGATTAATCAGGATATCAGCGGCTTCAATCGCCAGCAGCTGATTCTTGATCCGGCTGACTCGGCCGACTAAAATTATTTCCGATTCAGTTTTGCCGCTTTCAATCTGCTCTGCCGGCCTGAATCTATCAACATCAATGCCATGGCCGATCACCTTCAGCTTAGCGCTCGGCAAACCGAAACTCTCCGGCGATGCCGTAAAAATCACGTCCGCCAGAAAAGCAGAAAATTTCAATTTACAACCGACAGCCTTATGCGCATACCAAAAGCCGATTTTTTTCTTCATCAGTTTCCACATCAATCCTCCCAAGACGACATACTCGATATTCATATGCACAAAAACGGCTTCATAATTTTTCCGTTCCTGCCAGATGAAACGATAAAAATCATACAGATAAGCAAGCCTGCCAGATTTCTGATCCTTGCCCAAAGATAATACTCTGACATTATCCGGCAAATCATAATCGCCTCGATACAAGCAGATGACAACGACGCTCTCGCAATTTTTTGCGAATTCTTCGAGCCATTTGTGAAAAAATCCTAAAATTGGATCATTCTTATCCACTTTTTGCGTTATTATCAGTAGTCGATAATCGCTCATATATATTTTAACTTAATGCGTCCATAAATCTCCTTATCAGCCATCTGAGTTGCCGCAAAGACGACATTTCCTTCACTAACCCCCAAATTATTTTCGGCCGCAAATAAAATTGCAGATAAGCCGAACGTTGGATATCTTTCATTTCTTCGCGCGTCATGCCAGCCGGAACATAACCGACATCATGGACGAAGAAATGATCGTGATCTATTGCCAATTTCCCCGAAGCATTAAGCTCCTTGTAAATTTCCGTACCGGGAAGCGGCATGAAATTATTGAATTGCGCCCGATCTATGTGGAGCTCTTTAGCGAATCTGATTGTCTGAAGCATTTCCGCTTTTGTTTCTCCAGGAATGCCGAACATGAAGAACCCCGTCACTTTGATTTTAGTATCTTTGAATAGCGCGACTTTCTGCCTGATTATTTCCAAATTCAAATGCTTTTTTGTCAGATCGTGGATGCGCTGGGAACCGAATTCCACCCCGACAGACAAAGAGTGGCAGCCTGATTCCTCCATCAGCTTGAGCATATCGGAATCCAACGTATCCAAACGGACGCCTGACGGACAGCTCCAAGTTACACCTGTTTTGCCATCAATCAAGCCGCGGCAGAATTCGATGACTAAATCGCGATGCAAAGTGAAATTCTCATCCTCAATCAGAAAATCATGGACGCCGAACTTATCGCGCAGAAAAATCATTTCATCAATGACATTCTTGGCGCTGCGCAATCTGATGCTTCTCGTCGTGACTGATTTGCCGGCGCAAAAAGTGCAGGTCATCGGGCAGCCGCGCGTGATTATAATCGGCGCCGTAGGAAAACTCTTGAAAAAACCTCCATGCGGCGCTTCCGGATACGACCGCGGATCCATCAGATCCCACGCCGGAAAAGATAATTCGTCAAGATTATGCGCCACATCAATCTGATTTATTTCTATGCCCGAGCTGCTGCGCCAAATAAGATTGGGAATATTTTCATAATCATTGCGCTTAGCGGCAACAAGCTCCAAAAATTTCTTCCAACCGATTTCCGCCTCGCTGCGGAAAGCGAAATCCGCCTCGCCGAAATCATTCAGGACATTTTCCGGATCGCCGGAAGGATGCGCGCCGCCCAAAACAGTAACTATCCGAGGATTGATTTTCTTGATGATCGCCAGATGCTTCTTGACGGGCGTGATATCAAAGGTGAACATCTGAATGCCTATGATATCGAACGATTCCCGCCTAAGATATTCCTCAAAATCATCAAAGCTTATTTTATCCTTAAGAGAATGCAGAATGACCGGCTCATGACCGCATTCCCTCGTAATGGACGCCAAATATCCGAGCCCCAGGCTCGGCATGACTACATAACTGCGATTAATAGGGGTCATGAGCAATATTTTCATGGCGATTATTTTATCAGATTGAATTTTATTATATGCCAGAATGCCGCCAAGCCGTCTTTCCAATTTATTTTCTTGCCCTCTTCATAAGTCCGGCCGGCATAAGAAATGCCTACTTCATAAATCCTGAATTTGCCCTTAGCCACCAAGGCAGTGATTTCCGGCTCAATGCCGAAGCCGCTTGTCACTAGCCGATCTTTCAAATAATCGAGCGCTTGCCTATCAAACGCCTTGTAGCAAGTCTCCATATCAGTCAAGGCCAGATTGGAGAGCATATTGGAGAAGGTCGTCAGAATCCTGTTGCCAAGAAGATGCCAGAAATAAAGCACGCGATGCGGCTTGCTGCTGATCATCCGTGAACCGTAAACGACATCCGCCTTGCCATTGATTATGGGCATGAGGATTTCCGGATATTCTTGAGGATTATATTCCAAATCCGCATCCTGGATTATCGCCATATCGCCAGTGGCGGCCTTGAAACCGGCTCTGATGGCTGATCCCTTGCCTTCGTTCCTCTCTTTGAAGATCACTGAATATTTTTCTTTAAGCTGCGACAGGATCTCTCTTGTGCCGTCGGTCGAACCATCATCGATGATGATGATCTCTTTTTCGACATCGGGTAATTCTACCTCTTCGATCAATCCTAATATTTTCTCGATCGATTTCTTCTCATTATAAACCGGAATGATTATGGATAATTTCATAGTTATCTTGATTATTTCTTTATTGCTTTCTGCCAACTCTCCGAATATAACTCCAAAGTCCTCTGCTGATCGGGCAAATTAATGATGGCTTTCTTGGCTGTTGCTCCGAGAGTATCTCTTAATTCCTTACTGGAAATAAGCTTCGACATCGCTGACGCCATTTTTTCCCTGTCACCGATCGGAATAATCAATCCGCTTTCGTTATTCTTTATGACTTCATTGGCACAACCAACATCAGTTATAACGATCGGCAAGCCGCAGCTTGCCGCTTCGATTATCACCATGCCCCAACCTTCGTAGTTCGAACTTAAGGCATAAATATCCGCCAAATCATAATACGAATAAATGTCGTCAGTCCAATCGATGAAGATGATCCTATCTTCCTGTTTCAAATCCTTGGCCAGATTTTTCAGCTTTTCTTTTTCAGGTCCTTTGCCGATTATCAGTAATACGGTTTCCGACGATTTCTCGGCAAGATCGGAAAACGATCGGATCATGAGCGGCAGATTTTTCTGCTTGACTAATCTGGCCATAGTCATTATAACCGTCTTGCCTTTCAATTTTTCGGCAATCTCCGCGACGCCGGAAACTTCGGGCCGGTTCAATTCGACATAAACGGGAACGACCGTGATTTTCCTTTCCTCGACATGAAGATTTTTGATCAGATTATTCTTGATCCGTTCGGAAACCGCCCTGACGCTGTCCGCTTTAGGAATGAGGAACATGCCCAGATAATAACGCAAGAAATTCTTGATATTCTCGTTGCGCCAGAACTTAGCGCTGAAAAAATCGCCATGTTCCTGAATATTGAGGCCGATTCCATGCTTGCGAGATAGAATCAAGCCGATCATGGCCATCTCGAAAGGATCTTGCGAGGTGATGACATCGGCATCTTTTTCCTCGATGATTTTCTTCGCCAGCCGGTACATCTTGAAAAGCGCCGACAGCCGGTTGCCGGAAACTCCGTAAGCGATCACATTATCAGCCAGCGAGACAGTTTCATCCTTCGACGCCAAAACAATGATCGAATATTTTTCGACTATCGATCCGTATTTGACCATTCTCATCGCCGGCTTGGATTGCGGATTAATTATCGCTTTATCGCTACTCAAATTCAAGATTTTCATATCATTTGGTTACAAATTTCTTGGCTAGTTTGAATTCTATAGGAAAGTAGAAAAATTTAAGCTTCCAACGAAACTTGCACAGGCAGATGAATAGGAATTTCAGCGCCTTCTTCGAAGTGATCGTCGAATTCATCGCGCTTTTAAAAGACATGGCGCCGAATCTGACATAAGCTTCCATTGATTCCACGAAATCCTTGTCTTTCACCCAAGGGAAATTATCGACTGACATATAACTTAATTCATTTTCCGACACTTTTTTCCAATCATCCAATGATTGCGGTTCTTGCCAGCCGGCCTTGATGCATTCGGCATATAGCTCCGAACCGGGATACGGACGAAACGCTTGTGGTCCGAGTATCTGGACCTGATCACTCAAGGCGACTAAGCGATCAATCAGCTTCAAGGTATCGAACATATCTGCTTTTGTTTCTCCCGGCAAGCCGATCATAAATGAATACTGCGGAATAATGCTGTACTTCAAGCATATCTTGGCCGAATTGTAGATTTCATCAGCTGTCACATCTTTCTTGATCATCCTTAAAACGGTCGAACTGCCGGATTCCGCGCCGAAAGACAACAAATAACAACCGGATTCCTTCAACTTGGCCATTAGCTCTTCATCCACCATGCCGGGTCTGATATAACCGGCGCGAACAGTTGTTTCCCAGGGAATCTGCAATCCTTTATCGATCATGCCGTCAATAATGGCTTTGGCGCGATTTATATCGACAAAAAAATTCTCATCCCAAAAACGGAGTTTTTTATCCTTAAAATATTCTTTCGACTTGATAATCCTTAAATCTTCCAACACCTGCTCCACCGACCTGGCGCGCCAACGATTCTTCAAAATTGCATTGATGCAAAAAGTGCAGCGATGAGGACAGCCCCGGGATGTTAATGATGGAATAAGATAAAGATGATGCAAAATTTCCTCCGGCACCAGTTCCCACCTGAATAACGGCATTAGATTGGGATTATGAAGCTCTCGGACTGGATTAGTTTTGACTGCGCCCCGATCTTTATAATAGATGCCGTTGATTTCTTCCACTGCCTTGCCAGTCGCTAGATCAGCCATGGTCAATTCGCCTTCGCCGACGCACACAATATCGATATCAGGATGCTTAATAGTCTGCTCCGGAAAGAATGTCGGATGTGAGCCGCCCCAAATGATCAGGGCATTAGAATTAACTTCGCGAATTAAGCGATTCACTTCGAGTGCTTTACCGATTTGCATCGTCATAACAGATAGGCCGACTATGTCATAATCCTTGACAACACTTCTGATCAATGATAAATAATCTTTCTGCCTCACACCGTCAATGATCCTCACCGGCACACCCAAGATATCCAAATATGTGGCAATGCTCAATAAACCGACAGATATGGAACTGTCATAATTCTCCTTGACGACATTGAATTCCGGATTGATCAATAAGACTTTTTTCATTTGATTGATTTTATGGCTTCAATCGTCTTACTGACGACGTCAGTCCAAGAAAACTTGCCGCTCTGATCAAGCGCCGACTTGACGAACTCTTGGGCTTTGCCGGGATTATCAAAAATAAATCCGATCGCTTTTTTTATCTGATCTTCATTATTATAGCTGATAAGCAACCCATTTACATTCGATTGGATTACTTCCGGATTTCCGCCGGCATCAGAGGCGATGATCGGCACTTTTGCCTTGATAGCTTCAAGCAAGGTATGCGATAAGCCTTCGTAATAAGTATTCAAAACGAACACATCGGCGAAACCGATATAACTAATCATGTCTTCCTGGCTGATAACGCCGGCAAAAATTACCGCATCTTCCATTTTTAAATCATCCGTTAATGATTTTAACTTATCCAATTCCGGTCCAGTGCCTAAAATAATCAACTTAGCGGGAAAGCGCTGGCGCAAGTCCTTAACAGATTTGATTAAGACATCCACCCCTTTCCAGGGAGTCAAGCGGCAGGCAGTCATGATTAATTTATCATTCGCTGACAGATTATACTTATCCAAGAATTCCTGCCGGTTAATCGGCTTGATTTTCTCAAAATCAACAGAATTATAAATGACTTTAATTTTGCTTTTTTCAACGCCGATATTTTGGGCTATCTGGCTCATAAATTCACTGACAGCAATGACCTTATCGGCTGAGCAAAGTATCTTGGCTCGGCGCGATTTAATTTTCTCAATCCTACTGTCATAGGATTTTTTTTGGAATTCCACGATATAATCCGTCGTCCAGCCGTTGCCGAAAGCCGTTTCCCAGGCGCTGTCGCCGGCAAAGCGGATTATATACGGCTTGCGCAAAATCTTTTTTAACAGATAGGCGAAATAGCCGACGCTGTAAGTATCGGTAGCATAAATCACGTCAGCCGATAATGACATTCTGAATAAATTTAATAAATACGATAATTTGGAAAAGCGACTCTTCTTATTAATCCTCACGATATCATCGTCTGAAGACTGCGAATCGGAGTAAGTGATGACTTTGACTTCAAAATCATTCTCTTCCAGAGATTTTTTCAATTCGCCGACAATCGTAGCCGGCCCGCCGATGTCGGGCGGATAGATGCCGGTGGCAATCAAAACTCGAGGTATTTTACTTTCCTTATTTGATTTGGACATAAAAGCATAAATAAGACTGATGATAAAAATCAAAACCGGAACCGATAGCACCGCATAATTATGCCAATAGACATTGCGATAGCTGATGAAAGCATAAAAAAACTGGAAGAAAAAACTGGCGGCCACGATCGGCGGGAATAAGCGATGGCTGGCGATTATCGGCAAAGCCAAAAGTATCAGGCAGAAATTAAATACCCAAAGATACCACATATCAAGATGAACGAACGAGGCCGGCAAAACAAGTGCTATCGCCGCAGAAACAAGCAAAGCGAAAAACAACCGGCGGTCGGAGAAAAATTTCTTGTAGTACAACACTCCCAGCAGAGCCAGAAAACTAATGAACGGAGACAAGTGGATCATGTCATACGAGCCCAGGCAATTCAAATACGAATAACTGTGGATGCTAAAATAATTCTGGAAAGCGTAAGCCAGATTCAAGAATAAACGGTTGATTGAAAACAAGTTTTCGGGCGTAAAATTCTCATGGACGCCGATCTGCACCCGCCCGATCTGCCAATATTCGGCTACTACATAGAGCGCCGGAATAATCAAGCTCAGGAAAAACTGTTTGAATTTCCTCTGATACAAGAAAAGCGGAGCCAAAGCGATAGCAAACGGCCGAATGATATACGAGATGCCGAAAGCCAGCCAGGCGAATTTATTATTCTTATATAGCAGATATAAACCCAAAGTTACCATGAAAATCATGGACGCATGATGATGACCGCGCAAAGGGTTGGCATATTCAAAGGGGCTGAGCAGATAAATATAAGAGGCCATAACACCCCAGGCCTTATTCTTATAAATTTCCTTCGTTGCCAGATAAACGGTAAAAATCGAGAATATGGCTAAAAGCATTTCCAGATAAGCGACAGAATTGCCGGAGCGGGTCAGCAAGTATACCGGCACAGTCAAAAAATCACCGCCATGGAAGCCGGGAAGAGAAAAATCAACTTGCCCGCTAGCAGCTAATTTTTCAGTAAAACTCTGATAATAAACATTATCATCCATTAGGACGATAGTCGACTGTGAATAAACGAACGTCAAAAGACAGGCCAAAAAAATCAAATGGACCGAGGGCGTTTTTATTAAAGTTATGATTTTATTTGCCAGTTTCATGGTATTCTTCATCAGCGTTGACTTTTAACAGATCAAAATTGCCGCCCATGATATTGCGCGCGGCAAAAAAACCGGTCAGAATCGAATGATCCATATTATTATAACGATACAAGCCGGAACGGCCGATAGTCTGGAAATTCTTGAACTGCGCCAAATAAGCAAATATCACGGCCAAATCCTTCTGATAATCCAGATGATAGACAGGATAAGCAAATCGATCGCGTATGACGGCGCCATCTTCTACTAGGCCGCTGTCAACGAGTCCGACTAGCTCTAATTCCTTCACGGCCAGTTTGATTAATTCCTCATCACTCTTGAGCCATAATTCATCCGTATCCCAACAGACATACTCCGCTCCGATATTGGTCTTATTGGCATCGGGAACCATAAAGGGACTCCAGTTCTTGAAATTCTGCACCCGGATCAGCGAGACTTCCGGCTCATGGACATAAATCCAATTATCAGGAAACATTTCAGGCTTATTGACAATCAAGCAGACATCGAAAAAAGATCGGAATCTCATCTTTTCCACCAGAGCCATTATTTCCACAGGCGGCGCCGGCGACATCGCCTTAAGCAAGGCGGTAAGAGGCATGGAAGACAGATAAAAATCGCTGATTATTTCCTCTTCCCGCCCGAGTTTATCTTTCACTGTTATTGATTTGACCGATCCCGACTCATGGGATATCTTGATCACTTTATGCTGCAGCTTTATTTCGGCGCCGCGCTCTTGTAATTTTTCCGCCAGCCGTTCATAAAACATGCCCGGGCCGTATTTGGGATACTGGAATTTCTCGATCAAGCTCTTGACTTGGCCGTGCTTGGGCTTGATGATGAAAGTCTTCAATATCGTTAAGAGCGACAAATCCTTCATTCGCTGAGCCGCCCAATCAGCGCCCAATTCTTTGACCGAAATTCCCCATAATTTTTCCGTGTAACTCTTGAAGAAATGATTGAATAAGCGCCGGCCGAATCGATTTACTACCCAATCCTCAAAAGTGATTTCCTTATCATGTTTGCCGATCCGCCTCAACCGCGATCCCATCAGGCTTAAGCCGATCAAAAAGCTCTCCCAGATTCCCAGCTTGGCGAAGGCATCGCCCAATTTGATCGGATAGGCGAAAAATTTCTTATGATAATAAATCCGCGACAAGCGATTGCGGGTCATGAAATCATCCCCCATCAGATCTTGCCAGAATTTTTCCACCTCCGGCTGCTTGGTGAAAAATCTATGCCCGCCCAAATCGAATTTGTAGCCGCGATAATCGAAGGTGCGGCACAAACCGCCGATGAAATCTTCCTGTTCCAGGATTAAGGTTTTATTGCCCTTTTCCATCAGCTCCCAAGCAGCTGATAAGCCCGACGGGCCAGTGCCTATAATGGCGATTTTCTTCTTTTCTTCCGGCATATTATTTATTTTTTAATATCTTAAAATCAGCCAAGCGGCTAAGAATAAATTTCAATTGGCTTAAACGGAAAAACCTGACCAAAGAAAATATCGGGCCAGGACGGAAAAAAAACTGCCTAAAGGCTTTCGGTTGCCACTCCTTCAATTTTTCAGCCGTTATGGTCGCCGGCACCCAAGTCGGTTCATGATAGCTTTCCTTATTATAATCATAATCGAATTCCTCCTTATGCTCATTATATAAAGCGGAACCGGGCAGCAGATCCAGTATCAGAAATTGCGCGCGATCCAGAGGGATTTTCTTGGCGAACTCGACGGAATTAATGATTGTTTGCTCTGTTTCTCCGGGTAGACCCAAAATAAAGAAGCCCTGAGTCATAATGCCGATGGAATGGGCAAGCTTGACAGCCGTTTCTATTGCCTCTAATTTCTCTTTCTTATTTATCCCGTCCAGGATTTCCTGATTGCCGGATTCTATGCCGAAAACGATATAATAACAGCCGGCCTTTTTCATCAATTTCAATAGATCGAGATCGACGCGGTCGGCACGCACGCCATTGGGCGTGGCCCAAGAGATGTCCAGTTTCTTATCCAATATCAGATTACAGATTTTAACAATGTGATCGCGATTCAAGGTCAGATTATCATCTTCAAAATGGATTTCCTTAACGCCGAAATTATTTATCAGATACTCGATTTCTTCCACGACCTTCTCCGGCGTCCGCGATCTGAATCTTTGGCCCCAAAAATTCGGGCTGGCGCAGAATTTGCAAGTGTAAGGGCAACCGCGCGTCGTGACGACCGGTGCAACGGGAAAATTCTTGATCAGCGCGCCATGCGGAGCCTTCTGGTAAGTGCGCGGATCTATCTGCTGCCAATCAGGAAACGGCAATTCATCCAAATTCTCAATCATCGCCCTGGGTTGGAAATTTTCTTGCCCGATGAATTGCAAACCGGCAATGCCCTCCGGCTTCAAACCGGCCGATAAGGCTTTGACCAACTCCAACAAAGTTATTTCTCCTTCGCCGACTACGACATAATCGGCTCCAGTCTCGCGCAAAGTCATTTCCGGCAAAACGCTGGGGTGGACATTGCCCAGCACAATAGTTTTACCCATAGCCTTCAGACGCTGGCATAAATCTATTGTCTCCAAATATTGATCGGTTAAGCAAGTGATACCGATCAAATCATAATCTTTGCAATTATCAGCTATCGCCTCATTATCCAAATCCAGATTAAGGCCATCGATGATTTTCGTTTCATAGCCATGGAGTTTGAGATAAGACGAAAGATAGCCCAGACCGAGCGGCGGAGTAATCAAATGCGTCTTGTATCTTGGCCTGACTAAAGCGATCTTCATCTGATTAGGTTAATTTATAAAAAATTGCCTTCATGCTTTCTGAAATATTCTTCCAATCATACTTTTCTTCAATCATTCTTTTCGCCGCCTCGACGACTCTCTCAATTTCAGCCCTATTCTTTCCATCAAAAATATAATTTATTTTTTCCGCGATGTTTTTAGAATTTTTCACTTCGCAAATCCAGCCCGTTTCGCCGTCTCTGAGAAAATCCGGTATGCCGCCGACTGCCGTGCCGATTACCGGCATTCCCATCGCCATGGCTTCTAAAAAAGCATTGCCCAAGCCTTCGGATAATGACGGCCGGACAAAAATGCTTGCCTGCGCCAATTTTCCTGCTACTTCCGGAGCGGACAGATTGCCTAAAAATCTCACCCGATCGCCAACTCCGGAACTTTCAGCTGTTTTCTCCAAATCAATTCTTAATGCGCCATCGCCGATTATCCATAATTCCCCGTCTGTATACTGCAGCGCCTCAATCAGATACTTAATGCCATTTTTTTCCACCAGACGGGAAACTGTTACTATTATATTTATATTCAAATTTTCTGCTGTCCAAACCGGCTTGAATATTCCTAAATCCACGCCGTTCGGCACGACCTCGATCGGGCACTTCGCTCCCAGATCTTCCGCCCATTCAGCCAAGAACTTGCTGATCGCCTGAATATGATCCGCGCGTTTGAAAATGGCTTCGAATAAGAAATTGAAAATACCTACGCGCTTCTTGATATATGCCAGATCATCGCCTTCTTGAAGCGTCAATAAGAATTTGGTTCGCGGCTTTAAAATCTTAAAAAACAAGCCGGCGAATCCGCCATAGCTGGCCATAATGGCCCAAACAACGTTGTAATGATTTTTATTGTTGAGTCGCAAAGCTTTTATCAAGCCTAAAAAAGGCAAGAGTAGCTTATCAAAATTAATGCCCCAACCGACTCGATAAGTATTGATATTGCCGATTTTTTCAAAATTCGATAAACCTGGCCGGATTTTCGCGGTAATCAAATCAAACTCAAAATCACTGATCCTGTCAGTAATGTTTCCGACTGCTAATTCTGCGCCTCCTATCAATGGCAAATAAGCGGTTGAAAATATTAATACTTTTTTTATATCATTCGGCATCGAAAATAACAAAATAAAAAGGGATAAATCCCCCTTGCTAATTGATTGTTTTTACCCTAATATTATAGCAGATATCGACTAATTAAATCAAGCGCTGATTATGCGGATTTTATACGTCATTACCCAAGGCGAGCTAGGCGGAGCCCAGATTTATGTCGAAACTCTGGCCAAAGCGGCCCGAAAACGGAGCGACGAGGTAATTGTTGCTACCAACAAGAATAATGATAAACACCTGCGGAGCACCCTGGAGCCGTCTGGGGTCAAAATTTGGCCTCTAGGACACTTAGTCCAGCCTATTTCCCCTTGGAGCGACTGCATGGCCGTTTTTGAATTGGCTAAATTATACCAAAATACCAAACCAGACATAATCCACCTGAATAGCAGCAAGGCGGGTGTAGTCGGCTCTTTTGCCGCAATTTGGACGCAACTATTTCATAAGACCGGATTCCGATTGATTTATACGGCCCATGGCTGGGTCTTTAATGAGCCAATGCTATTGCTAAAAAAATGGCTCTACATATTCTTGGAAAAAATTACCGCGCCGATCAAAGACAAGATAATCTGCGTTTCTGAATTCGATCGGCAAATCGGCGTAAAATCACGGATTGCTCCAGCAGCCAAGCTTATTGCGATACTAAATGGCATTGATCCTAATGATATCAATCTCTTACCGCGGACTGAAAGCCAGATTGCCCTAGGACTGTCGGAATTCAACAATGAACTGATTTTGTGCGCAATCAGTAATTTTTATCCCGCCAAGGGATTGAATTATCTGCTCGAAGCCGTAAAAATCCTGAAAGAGCAAGGTGTTGCCTGCCGCCTGGCCATAATCGGCGAGGGTGCGCTGCGGCCTCAATTAGAACAGCAGATTAAAGAACTGCATCTGGAGCATTATGTTATTATTGCCGGACGACTTAACCAAGCATCGCGATATTTATCGGCTGGAGACATAGCAGTGATGTCTTCGGTCAAAGAAGGCTTGCCGTATTTTCCGCTGGAAGCCATGGCAGCCCAATTACCGGTCGTCGCCACTAATGCCGGCGGCCTGCCGGAAATTATCGACGACGGTATTACCGGCTTCATAGTGCCGGCGCAAAATCCCATTGCTCTAGCGAAAAAAATCTCTCTCTTGGCCTCAAATCCGCAATTGCGCCAGCAAATGGGCGAGGCCGGATATAATCGAGTAAAAGAAAATTTTAGTGAGGATGATATGATTAATAAAACATTCGCCACCTATCAATAAGTATTATAAAAAAAATCTCCTCTCGATTTAACGAAAAGAGATTTTTTTATTTTATAACTGCTTTAACGACTCAAGCTGAGTATTCAATTCGGGATATTTCGGATCAGCCTTTAGAAGCCATTCAATAATCGATTTAATTTTATCAATTCGAGCCTTAATTGTGGCTTCATCTTCGCCGACTGCCGGATTTTTTTGCCATTCGATCATCTTAGCCGTAATAGCGGAAATCTTATCATTGCCGACCGGCAATTCCGTCAAAGCCTTGGCAAATGAATCTCCGCCAGAATTCTGACTAACAGCGATTAAAAATTGCGATAATTGATCGAAGGCCGAGGAATCATTGACATTCTGGCTGGCGCCCAGATAAAACTTGGCAACCGCCAATCTGAATTGTTCCTTGGCCTTAGTCTCATCCTTGATGCTTTGATAATAATTGCCCAAGTAATAATTAGTCGTGGCAGTCTCATAATAATATTGCGGCCGGCCTGGCGATAAGGAAATCGCCCGATCAGAAACTGAGAGTGCTTTGTTAAGGCGATTGACATCGAAAAAATACGACAAATTATCAAAACGAGTCAGCAAGAGATAATTAGAAACGCTATAAGAGTTTTCTACAATCTGCGCATTGAACTGGGCCTCCATCTTGTTGGCGAAAGCGGCCATGCGCTGATCGTTTTCCGCCGTGCGGTTTTCCGGCTTAGACAGATAATCCATCATCACTTGCTCATAAAAATTAAAATAATGCCGGCGATACTCCTGATTGCCCATCGTACCGCGACCGATCACTTCCTCGAATGCATTGATCTTATCATCCAAATTAGCTGATTGCGAAGACAAAGCCTGGATAAAATCTCGGTTGGCAAAAAGCGGATTAAGATTGAAAACCGGCAAAGCCATGATTATGAATATGACTCCAATAATAATTAATGTGACTTTGACATTGGCATTGTCCCAAAATTTAAAATCATACCCCTTGCTATACAGCCCAACGAAACTCAGTACCATAATCAATGGCACGTAAGTGGCCAGCGCCTCAAAAATAAACATATTCTGGATGATGTAAGCGGCGATCAGAATGGTAAATATTATCGGCGTCAGATAACGGCGCGCGGAGGTTTCCTGCGAATCGGATTTTGCGGCGTATTCCTTGCGATAATATTTCCAAATCGCCCAGAAAGGTAAGAGCAGCAGTCCCAAGTATGACAATAAGCCTATGATGCCACCGGTAGTCGCCCGATCGCACATCATATTGTGGCAGCGATCAAACCATTGCTCAGTATTCTTCGTGGTATAATACTTGTCGAAGACCTGATAAAAATTCTCCTGTCCCCAACCCAGGATCGGCTTCTCCAAGAATCCCTTATAACCTATGCCCCAAGTGACCAATCTATTTTGAGCCGTACCGTCTGCCAGAGATATAGTGGAAATACGCCTAAGAATTTTCTGATTCTTGACAAAATCGGAGTTGGGAAAAGAAAAAATTCCCAACACAACTAGCAACACCGCAATAATCATCGTAATCAGAGCGGTTTTAAGATATTTATTCTGAAAATAAAACCACATCAAATAAATAGCGGATATCCCCACTCCTAAAGCCAAGGCTAGGTATGCACCGCGTGTCTGCGTTTGAATTGCTATGAACAATTCCAATAACAAAACTAAAATATACCAAGACTTTGCCCAAATCTGCGAGCGCTTCAAGGCCATAAAGAGCGACATAAAGACGCCGAAAACCATGTAGCCGCCGACATAGCCGGAATTGCCGATGGTCGCCGCTAAGCGAGCGCCATTGCTCGAGGCCATGAAATGTTCCACCCAAGCGCCAGGAAAAGTGATAGTCAGATATTGGTCAAGCGCCACAATACCGACACAGAAACTCGCCACAATAAACAAATCGAACAGCCAGAGCCACTCCTTGACCGAGCGGAAAAATCCGGTCAGAACGACGGAAAACAAGAATAGATGCAAGAACATCAAAATGCCATCGCCACGCTCGTTGTTAGACCAGAAACTGTGATAAAAATCATTGCCGGAAAAAGCCGACGCGACTGTCAAAATAACCAAGTATGCCAGCATCAGTATGACCGTCAAATTGGTATGGATGCGATACTTGTTATCCGCCCAACATAACAGCAGATACGCCAGAAGCATCACCTCGACGCTGATCTGGAAAGCGTAAGTCTTGGTCGTGATGAAAGGGAAGAATAATTGCGAACTGACGTAAAGCGGAGAGAATAAAATGACGGCCAGACAGGCCCAAATAATCCCCTTCAGCAGTAAAGCGGCACTTGACTTATTTTCCATAAGAGATTGTTTAATAATTGTAGCCCCACGGAGAATCGAACTCCGGTTCTCGCCTTGAGAAGGCGGTGTCCTAGCCACTAGACGATGAGGCCATTAATATTCAAAAAGATTTTAACACTAAATTAGGTTAAAATCAAGCTAAAACTGGTAAACATTTATTACTGAGGTATAGCGAGGCTTGTGCGTAAAAAATGAATAGCGAGGCGTGGCGCTAATGACTTTCGCCGGCTGAATATTGGGCAAGGTGAAAGCGTAAGAAACGACTTTGGCTCCAGACTTCAATTCACTTCTGAATTTCGGCTCCAACTTATCCATAATCTGCGGAAACAGATAACAGAATACCACATCAGCTTTGCTGATATCCGCCTGAAAAAAATTCTTCATGCGGATCTGCACATCAGCTTTCTGCAGCCAGACACGAATCCTGCCCCAGACGTAAGGCCAGAGCGATATCTCATAACCGATGCCCTTGACGCCGAAATTCTTCGCGGCCGTAGTCAAGAGATTGGCCTTGCCGCAACCCAAATCATAAACGATCTGGCCGGGCTTCAACTCCGCCGCTTCGCACATCTTCAGCCAATCCGCGCGCGGAATGGAAATGAATGGCACGCCCTTGGCCATGATCAAACCGAGAATTATGGAAGACGATATAATCAGCGCCATTAAGGAAAATAGCAGAAAAAATAACAAAATAGAATAAGCGATAATAATAGCCATAATTACAGTTCAATTTCTTCCAACAGCTTCCTCTCTTTACGTCCCAAGCCTTTCGGAATATCCACGATGACATCGATTATCTGATCGCCACGACCGTTAACGCGCAGGTGTGTAACACCTTTGCCCTTGAGGCGGAATTTCGTCTGGCTTTGCGTGCCTTCGGGAATCTTCAACTCCACTTGTCCGTCCACAGTCTCAACTTTTATCCTATCGCCCAAAATCGCCTGCTTCAGATTAATATGAACGGTGCTCAAGATATCATCGCCCTGCCGAACAAAATTTTTGTTCGTTCTGACTCTGACGCGGATATATAAATCCCCAGCATTATTATTCTCACCCATTTCTCCCTTGCCCGTCAGCTTGACCGATTGGCCATCGCTGATGCCGGCCGGAATTATAACTTTGATCTTTTCATGACCTCTGACATGGCCAAGCCCCTGACATTTCGAGCAAGCTTTCTCCGGCTTCTTGCCCTTGCCATGGCAATCAGGACAAGTTGCCTGAGACTGGAAATTGCCCAAAATCGTCTGCTGCATCCTAATCACCCGTCCGGAACCATTGCAAGTCTTGCACGTATCGATTTTGCTGCCCGGCTCAGCTCCGGAGCCATGGCACTTGTCGCAATTTATTTCCTTATTCAAATCCAGATCTTTTTCCGCGCCGAAAACAGCCTCCTCGAATTCCAGAGTGACTTCCGTTTCTAAATCGCTGCCGCGGCTGGATTGCTGCGATCTGCCGCCACCAAAAAAATTACCGAAAATATCGCCAAGATCTTCGAAATCGAAATTGACATTGCCTTGATTAAAGCCTCCTTGGCCGCCGAATCCTTGGCCGAACGGATTGCCGCCTTGCGGCCGTCCGCCGAATCCTCCCCCGGCATTGCTGCCTGGGCCGGAAAACGTCTGGCCGAACTGGTCATACTGCTGGCGTTTTTCCGTATTGCCCAGAACCTGGTAAGCCTCATTCAATTCCTTGAACTTAGCTTCATCGCCGGACTTCTTGTCCGGATGATGCTCGTGTGCCAATTTGCGGAAAGCTTTTTTTATTTCATCGGCGCTCGCAGATTTGCTGACGCCGAGAGTTTCGTAATAATTTTTTGCCATTGTTATTGATTATGCGTGGAAAGTTAACCGAGTGAATTTGACAAAATATGTTTATTGGCCTAAGATGCTAATATTGATAATTCGGGACATTGACAACCAAACAAGGGAGGAAAAAACGTCATGGTTTTTCTAAAAAATCACGCGCTGGAAATTTCAGCCGCTATCGGATTTCTGCTATGGGGGGCGCTGGCGGCGGGCTTTGTTCCCTGGTTTCTCTTTCTAATATGCATTTTAGCCAGCGTATCCCTGATAACGCCGTTTTTTGAAGCCTTATTTAATAACAGTATAGTTTTTTATTACGGCCTTTACGGCACAACCATATATCATGATCTGACAAGCCGTGGAATAAAAAAAACTACGGAATTGTCGCCGGACATAAAAATAAAAAATGGTTGGCGGAATGTATGGCACCTGAATTTATTTTATCGGCTTATCCTCTTTTACGCAAGTCATTACACAAAAAAGAATTATTATATTATTTTGTGGATTGACAAGATAGAATATAGCGACGGCGGCATGGACTAAATTCAATAGTCGCCGATTTTGAACCTTTACGCGTCCGCGTTTGCGGACGCTTTTTAATTTGCTCATGAGAGCTGCCGAAAATTTCGGCAGCTCAACATGAACAAATTATTTGTTCGTTTCCTTGAATTCAGCTTCAACCGGTTCGTCTTGCGCCGCTCCGGCATCGGCATTATTGTCTTCTTGATTTGCCTGTCCGCCAGCTGGCGGATTGCTTTCTTGATTCTGATACATGGCCGCGCCGACTTTCTGGATGGCGTCGCTCAAAGCGCCGTAATTCTTCTGCAACAGATCGGAATCAGCCCCCTCTTTGGCTTTCTTCAGATCCTCGACTTTATCCATTATATCCTTGCGGTCATCGGCGCTCACTTTATCGCCGGCGTCTTTGAGGGTTTTTTCCGTGGTGAAAATCAAGCTTTCTGCCTGATTTTTCAAGTCGATGAATTCGCGCTTTTTCTTGTCTTCGTCGGCGTGAAGCTCGGCTTCCTTCTTCATTTTCTCGATCTCGTCTTTGGACAAGCCGGAAGAAGCGGTAATGGTGATTTTCTGCTCGCGATTTGTCGCTTTATCGGTAGCTTTGACGTTCAAGATGCCGTTGGCATCGATGTCGAAAGCCACTTCGATCTGCGGCACGCCGCGCGGCGCCGGAGGAATGCCATCCAGCATGAATCTGCCCAAAGTCTTGTTATCGGACGCCATCGGGCGCTCGCCTTGCAAGACATGGATTTCCACGCTCGGCTGATTGTCGGCCGCAGTAGAAAATACCTGGCTGTGCGAGGTAGGGATAGTCGTGTTCCTTTCGATTAGTGGAGTCATAACTTGGCCCATCGTCTCGATGCCCAAAGTCAGAGGCGTAACATCCAGAAGCAAGACATCCTTGACATCGCCCTGCAGAACGCCGGCTTGTACGGCCGCGCCCAATGCCACGACCTCATCCGGATTGACGGTAATGTTAGGTTTCTTGCCGAAGAATTCTTCGACTTTTTTCTGCACCAAAGGCATGCGGGTCATGCCGCCGACCATGACGATTTCCTGGATATCCTTAGTCGACATCCCCGCGTCAGACAAAGCCTTTTTGACTGGCTCAAAAGTCTTATCAATCAAATCCATAACTAATGACTCAAGTTGCGCGCGAGTCAAACGCATATTCAAATGCTTCGGATTGCCATCGGCGCCCATAGTAATGAAAGGCTGATTGATTTCCGTTTCCATCTGAGTGGATAATTCGATCTTGGCTTTTTCCGCCGCTTCCTTGACGCGCTGCAAAGCAGTAGCATCTTTAGACAGATCGACGCCTTCTTGCTTCTTGAATTCATCCAAAATATAATTCATTATTTTCTGATCAAAATCATCGCCGCCCAAGTGCGTATCGCCATTAGTGGATTTGACCTCGACAGTGTCAGCCGCAACTTCCAAAACCGACACGTCGAATGTTCCTCCGCCCAAATCGTACACCACGATCTGCTCGCCGGCCTTCTTATCGAAGCCGTAAGCCAAAGCAGCCGCTGTCGGCTCATTGATGATTCTCTTGACCGTCAAGCCGGCGATTTCTCCGGCGTCTTTCGTCGCCTGCCTCTGGGCATCATTAAAATACGCCGGCACTGTAATGACCGCTTCGGTGATCTTTTCGCCTAATTTTGATTCCGCATCTTCCTTCAATTTCGTCAGGATCATGGCGGAAATTTCCTGCGGGCTGTATTCCTTGTCGTTCATGACGATCTTCACGCCCGCTCCGGAATGCTTCAAGGCGAAAGGCAAGAGTTTGATATCCCTTTGCACTTCTTCGTCGTTCCAAGCTCGGCCGATCAGACGTTTGATGGAAAATAAAGTATTGAGCGGATTAGTTACTGCTTGGCGCTTAGCGCTGACGCCGACCAATCTTTCACCGGTCTTGCTTTGCGCGATGATCGACGGCGTCGTTCTGGCGCCTTCCTTATTCTCCAACACCTTCGGCTGTCCGCCTTCGATGATGGCCATGCACGAATTGGTCGTGCCCAAATCGATTCCTAGAATTTTTGACATATGATTACTAAGTTAATTTTAATTTATAATTCAATTCGTAATTCGTAATTTGAAATTCGTAATTATTACTTCGCCACTTTCACCATCGCCGGCATCAGCACCTTATCGCCCAGCATATAACCGGGACTTATCTCTTCAAAAATCTGATCCGCTTCATATCCCTCCTTTTCTTCGTGAGTCAGCGCTTCATGCAGATTCGGATCAAATGATTCGCCGACAGTCTTAATCTCGCTGATGCCATACTTATTCAAAAAATCAGTGAACTGCTTCTGGATCATTATTACTCCTTGCACCCAAGCTTCTTTCTTCTGATCCTCCGGAATATGCTTAAGCGCTAATTTGAAATGATTATACACCGGCAGGACTTCCGACATGACCGCAGCATTAGTCCATTCAGCGATTTCCTGCGCATGCCTGCTTTCCTCTTTTTTCAAATTTGAGTAATCAGCTTTGGCTCTCTGCCAGCCGGCTAAAAGCTCCGCGGAATGCTCCCGTTCTTTGATCAATTCTTCTTGCAATTCTTCCATTGATTTTTCTTCCGACATAAATATGTTTGATTTAATTTTCTTCTTCTCCCAAGCGATTAGCTTTTTTCTGCAGATATTCGATAAGGCTCAGATTGCGCGAATAGTCCATCCGCATCGGCCCCAAGATCGCCAAGACTATTTCTCCGCCGTTGAACTGCATCCTGGAAACGACGGCCGAGCAGGAATTGCCGAAGGGATTATCTTCGCCCAATACCACTTCGCTATTGTCGCCGGCAGTTTGATAAACCTGTTCCATAACTCGGTCAAGATCATCGATCACCTGCGACATGGAATGGACCAAATCATTATCCATGAATTCCGGCTGGGAAAACAGGTTAGACAATCCCGTATAATAGACATCGAACGGACTAAAGCCGATAACCACGGCGTCATTGGACATCTCTGCCAATTTCTTAGCCAAAACCTTAATATCGCCGCGCTCACCGGATAAGTCAATTTTGTCCAGATTATTCTCATCTTTGGCCGACAGCCCATCATCATTTTCTAAGCTATTCACATAATGCTTGAAACCAAGCAGAGTCGGGATTCGCCCGGCAGAAGTATGGGGCTGAACGATATAGCCCAAATCCTCCAATTCGGCCATTTCATTACGGATGGTAGCCGAGCTTAAACTCGGAAAATATTTTTCCGCCATTAAAGAAGAACTGACCGGCGCGGCTGTCTGTATGTGCTCTTCAATAATATACTTCAGAAGATTTTTCTGCCTTTCCTCCATACCCTATTTTTATCTAAAATTGGCGCTTTTCATAATTAGCACTCGCATCGTTAGACTGCTAATATAACTATA
>Ga0172379_10001154_pt1 | contig 55716 bp, 57 predicted proteins | sample GrowelOW334metaG_FD_119756 | JGI IMG/M metagenome (GOLD analysis project Ga0172379, IMG submission 119756) | Groundwater microbial communities from an aquifer near a municipal landfill in Southern Ontario, Canada - Groundwater well OW334 metaG | ecosystem: Environmental > Aquatic > Deep... | reverse complement strand
GCCAGATTTAGTAAAAACTTTGATATGCGGTCCGCCACCAGCCATAGGAGCAGTCACTATTTCTTCTTGACCGTCACCATCAACATCACCGACCGCTATATTGACTCCACCAGTAAAATTGGCATTATAAGCCAAAAATACATTTTCCAATGCTCCTTTTACATCTAATAAAAGTATTTCCGGCTTTAGACCTTTTTGTGGACCTAAAACTATATTGATAGAATTATTATAATAATTCTCAGCCAAATTTAGAGCCGCACCAATATCAATCAAACCACTACCTAAATCTACATGATAAAGTGGATTGGATATTCTAAGGTCTTTGGCACTAGAACTAATAATAGTATATATATCGTAAGGCCTGAGATTGGGGAAACTACTTTTAATAAGAGCGGCTGTCGCAGCTACAATTGGTGCGGCTACTGAGGTGCCATTCCAACCACCACGATAATATTGCTTAAATTCTGCATTATTTGGATCATTGTAAACAGTTGAATAAAATTCTGTACCTGGCGCTGAAATATCAATACAAGTTTCTCCATAATTGGAAAAAGTAGCCAATAATTCTTTACTATCTAAAGCCGCTACCCCTAACACTCTATTGACACCGTCAATATCACAAATTGGATAACGTGGACTAATATCTAAATCCAGACCTAAACTTTCTTCATTACCAGAAGCAGCAATAATCATAACTCCTTGATCATAAGCATTGGTAATTGATTTTTCTAGATTATCACCGTAAGTATCACCAACTAAACTTAAATTTATGATATCCGCACCATTTTCTACTGCATAATCAATAGCTTGAGATAAAACTAAAGTATTACCCATACCCTGAGCATCCAAAATTTTTAGTGGCATAATTTTGGCTCGAGGAGCAATACCCACTATCCCACTTTGATTAGCGGTAGCTGAAATAATACCAGCCACAATTGTACCGTGATTAATGGCTGTAAAATCATAACTGCCACTTATATCTGGTTCGGGATCATTATCAGAAGAAACAAAATCCCAACCAAAACGGTCATCAATATAAGAATTTTTATCATTATCTATACCATCTCCAGCTATTTCTTCTGTGTTGACCCAAATATTGTCCACTAAATCTGGATGGTCTAGATCCACTCCCGAATCAAGCACTGCTACTACTACTTCTTTGTTAACTTTTAGTTCGCTGGACCAACTAGGACTAATATTTATCATATCAAAATAAGTCTGATAGACCATATTTGGATCAGTCGGCGTGTAAGTTTGTGTAAAAGCCTGAACATTGGTGGCCCAAAACAAGAAAAAAAGACCAAAAATAGCTATTTTGTTATTTTTTATCACTCTAGTAATCATTAATAATAGTCACTAAATTATAACAGAATTAAGCTTCAAAAACAAGAAAAAGCATCATTTATAAAATGATGCTTTTACAAAATTATTTTTAAGCTTTATTTGGCGTTTCTAAAGACACTTCTAGCCACATCCCAATATTCTGGATGCTCCATTTGCTTTTGTAAATACCACCACTCTACTCCCCATAAATAAGTTTGTTTAAAATTAACATTAATGGCAAATTGCATATTAGCTTTAAACTGTTCAATAGAAAATGATTTGTCAAATTCATCAAAAGACAAATTAGCCAAAGTTCCTTCTGGCACCCAAGGTTCAGCTTGTAATTCTGAAACTATAGTTCTCTCATTAGCTATACCAAAAAACCAGGCTTTAGCTTGATAATACACAGCTGGAATTGGATAACGAATATACTTAAAAACAGGATTCCAAACTACCCGATACATAGTGGTACCAAAGATATCAGACATATTTCCTTCTTGTCTCCAAGAAGAAAGCTCTCCTGAGGCAGAAATAACAATGGGACGACTGTCATCTAAACTTTTAACAAAACTAATTTCATTTTCCAAAAATTCCTTATCCCCTTTTGGACACTTGCCAAACCAATCAAATAGAGGTTCATTTTCTACTTGCCAAGCCACTATCTCCTCTCGGTCCTTAAAATGCTCAATAGTTTTTTCTAGCATACCAATGGTTCGCGCTTTAGTGGCTGAAAGGTCAGATTGATCGACCCAACTAGGTGCATGACATTCTGGCCAACGAGGTAAACGCCAACCAATATTAGCAATAAATTCCACATTTCTTTTTTTACCCTCATCAAAAATATAATCATACTTAGAAAAATCATATTCGCCCTCGGTGGCTTCTATCTGATCCCAATAAATTGGTATGCGAATATTTTTTACTTGCAAATCATCAATAATAGCCAAATATGCTTCTTGCCAATCTAGCCCTAATTCCTGGGCAAATTTAGGAGAATAGGTCACTCCCCAAAAATCCTCTTTAGCTGACAGCGTAATTTTTCTGGGATAATTATCAGCGACTTTAAAAAGCCATATTAAAAATATAATGATGATAAGCAACCAAATTTTTTTCTTTTTAAATATTTTCTTCATCTCAAGTTAAATATAAGATTAAATTGCTAAAAAATATAAACCTAAAGCCACAAAAATTATAGCTATTATTTTTTTTATTAATTTTTTTCTAGAATAATCTTCTTTAATAATTTTTGGATAAAAAAATGTCATAGCCATACTAAATACCAAAAGCAAAACGTATTGCAATCCCTGTAAAGATGTGACCAAAGCCACCGAACCCAAAGCCACCGCATAGTTTTGTAAAATACTACCCAAAGCACCCAAGCCTTGCGTAGAAAAATAAATAAACTTATTATTCTTTTTCTTATTACCTGCTTTTATTTCAGCCAAAATTTCTTCTCGGGATGATGGTCTAAACAATAAAAACAAAACTGTCAGAAATGTGCCTAAACGCACCCAAATAAAACCACTCACAAAATCTTGGGTATTATAAACTTGTTTGCTACCTACCCAAAATAAAGCAAAAAATAAAGCGGAAAAAATAGCCGTTAAAATAGCTGGCCACTGGCTAGCATCCAGTAGCTTTAAAAATCTTCTAATATTAAACCAAATATTATGATGAACTGATGTAGAAGAAGTGATTATAGTGCCTAGTACTAAAAATAAAATAGCCAGCCACTCATAAGCACTAAAAATTTCTTTAAATACTGCCACTGAAAATAAAATAGTAAAAATCGGTACCATACCACCAATTAAGGTAAAAATACGAGAAGCCTCACCTCCTTTTAAGGCACTATATAAAAAAAACAAACCGCCAGCAAAAAATGAGCCCACCAATAAATTGAAGAAAAATAAAGCCCAGCCAGGCCAAGCCAAAAACCAAGGAGCGGCCACTATCACTAGAGCACCAGTGGCGCCAACTAAAAAAGTATAAGTCTTTGGCCCTGGAATTACTTTTTCCACAATAAATTTATCAGCCAAATTGACAATGGCCAATATTAGATAAGCTATAAAGGCAATTAATAACCAAGACATACTAAATATTTTCTATTATTTCTCTTAAATTATCCATAGATTTTGACTTATAATCTTCAATAGTAATCAAATTGGCCGCTCTCAAGGCATTAAGTGATTTACTATCATCTGTTTGATAACGGCGAGGATAATTATTTTCTAAATCGCCATTTGGCAAAACGTAAATATTATACTCTTTCAAAGCATTAATCAGTGCTTGATCATGTAATGGTGGTAAATTAATTTGTAGATACCTCATCAAATCCCTTAAATGGCTGGTTTTCATGACATCCTTATCCAAAATCACCAAATAAGGAATTTGAAAGATGCTAAGCAAATCTACATACAATTTCATATTGCCTTTACCGTGCGTCTGAATTACTTTAAAATCTTTTTGTCCTTGATAAAATTTGTCTATTAAACCTCTCAGCAATAATTTATCTGATACTCCTTCCACTAAGATTACCTCATCGGTAAAAAACATCTCTAAATTATCAGCATCCAATTCTTGAATCAATCTCTGATAATTATATTTTTTATTATCAATGGAAAAAGCTTTAGTGGAATTTTTATCATCTTTAACTATACGAATAACATTACCCAAACTAATTGGTGTAACAAACAACGGTGAATGGGTAGTAAAAATAATCTGCCCAAAATTAGAATTGGCCATCGCCCAAAGAAGTTTTCGTGTAATAGCTGGATGCAGATGAGTTTCTGGCTCAGAAATCATTACTAGTGAATATTGAGGATGAAAAATATATAAAAGTATTGTAAAAATACGCTGAAAACCAGAACCCAAACGATCGATAGTCACCCGACGTTTATCTTCATAAAGACCATCATTTTCATAACGAATATCCAAAGCATTTTTAGTAGCCGATATCTTGGGAAAATGATTTTTCAGATGCTCTTTAAACTTATCCAAATTACTAGGATAATTAAATAAAGAATGATAATCTAATTCTATCTGCGTATAATCATGAAAAGCTTTTTCGTCTAAAACTTTAATACGGGAAGAAATTAAAATGGAAAGATTCTTATTATAATTCAGCTCTTGCTTACTAAAAATTAATTTTCTACTACTATCTTTGAGCACAAATTTTGCTCTGGCCTCAGGAAATTTATGACGATCTTGCTCTTGATCATCAAATATCAAATCAATCTCTATATCCGCTTTTTCATAAAAAATATCTTGATCATCAATCCGACCACCTAAGGCAAACTCAATAGCATCCAAGATATTAGTTTTACCACTATTATTTTGACCAATCAAAATACTTAGTGACTGTAAATCTAAGACCATTGGCTCTTTGATGCTTTTGTAACAATTAATTTTTAAGCTGGCAATTTTCATTATAACAAATGTACATCCTCTATTTCTGTAGTCTGATGTTTAAATATTATGTTTTCGATATGATAAGTACCCATTTTTGGGGCATCTAAAAATCCTTCCATAGCTGCTTCAGCCAACCAACCAGAATCAAGCCAATCAAATAACCATTCGTCAACGTAATGGGGATTTAAACTATCTACCCCTGCCCCAATAGCTAGAAGCCAACCGCGATTATAATTTTCTTGAGAACCAATTGCTTCAGACATAATAATTGGGATTCCTAAACCACTATAAAAAGTCAGCTCTGATGGTTTGGTCCAAAGTATATCTGTCGTCCGCAGTAATTTATTAAAAGTTTTAAAATAAGCAGTTTTATCTTCAGCATAGACCAAATTAACATTCTTACATTTATCCAAATTACGAGCACTGACCACTTTTTGATAGTAAAGATAAACATCATTTCTCACACCAGCCACAAGATTGAGCCTAATTTTGCCTGTTTTTAAATATTTATCTAATTTATTCAATAATATAACCCCAATATCTCGCTGTGCTCCAGCTCCTCCCACAGCAAAAGTAATAGTCAAAGGATGCTGCGGTTTCTTAATATTTTTGACTGGGCCAAGATAATCTTCTATTAATTTACCGTACTTTTTACGATAAACACCTTTGGGGTCAAGATTGTAAAGCCGGCTAGCTATATCTGTGCGAAGAATGCTTTGTTTGTAGCCACCAATATTTTCCTTAGGCAAAGGGAAACCTGTTACAAATATTTTATTTGATCTAACGCCATACAACTCTAATCTTTCTTTGACCCTTTTATTTGGCGCTAGATAAATAATACGGCTATTTTTGGCATCATAAGGTGCCCAAGCCCGCGCCACATCAGCATCACAAACTACCAAATAAATATCATTTTTATAACCATAATACTCCGCGAAATAAGCTGGAACAAAAAAAGTAGTCAAAAATGGCAGAGGTTTTTTATAACCACTAGGAATTTGTGTATTTAACTCCTCTATCAAATGTTTACCTAAACCTTTTTTAACTTGCTTATAAAAATATTTTTGCTGCTGTGAATTTTTTGATAAATCACGTTTGGGATAAAGTGGTTCTATCTCTTGAAAATGATTCATGATGGCAAAGGCCGATGTACCAAGAATTGGCACATTTTTAAAACGAGAAATAATTTCATACCACTTACGGCCACTATCCCACTGCTGTTGCTCTTTCTTACTGATACCTTGGTAATGATTAGCATTTATAATTCCTCGATAGGCACTATCAGAAAAAGGATAGGCTGCTCGCTGGTGTCCGTAACCCATATCTACCGTTACCACATGCATTGTTTGTTTTTTTGTTTTCACCCTTTTAGAAATTAATTTTTATTTTTACTTTTATTTTTCCTCCCTTAACATGAAAAAGCTAGAATTTCTAACTAGCTTTATTATACCACAAATAACTTGTAGAGCCCAAATATTTATCTATCTATAATTTTATTAAAAATGTAGACAACAATTAAAAAATAAAAATAAATTTCCAAATTTATAAAACGCTGCACCATACCTGGGTTTATTAGTTCTAAAAATACCAAAACTAAGAAAGTGATTAGAATTGTCTTAAAAAAATCTTTAGTAATTATAATAATTGTTTTCATCTACTTAAAATTATTTGCCAATTATCAATTAAGCTGAGCTCAGTCGAACTAGCTATATCTGGTATTGATAAAATTATTTCTAGTTGATTATTTCTTATTTGCGCCTGAGCTAAGTCAAAATTTATAAAAAAATCTTGTTCCTCAATTTTCTTAAAATCCCAAGAGCCATCAAGTTGTTTAAGACCTAAATTTATATCTTCTGTCCCCTGAAAATAAATACTACCCTTAACTGACATTTGCTTAAAATCAATTGGGCTATAAATCTTCATATAAATTGGCTCCGCTAGCATAGCAAAAGCCTTGACCATAGGAGTACTACTAATTCTTTTCTCTGGATACCAGCCTCTGATATTTCTACTCAGGGACTCTGAAAAATTTAAGTTATATTCTAGAGACCTTTTGGTATAGATAGCTTGGCTCGACACAAAGAAAACAATGGCTAGCCCCATAACTATCCATAAATAATGAAAAAATTGTATAATAATCTTTTTATTCATCTACTTATATATTAGCAGAACTTTACTATTTACTAAAGTATCTGTTACAATATAGGCGTCTTATGATTAATTTTAGTCGACAACAGAACATCTTTTCTCAGTTTATTCTACTTCTGATAATTTTAGCCAATATGTACTTTTGGCAGTCCTCTGCTCTGGGTATTATTTTTGGTTTTTTTTATTTGTGGTTAAATAGTAAAAAAATATCAGATATTTTTGCTGAAAACATACACCAAGGTCTAAGAAATATCATTGGCCTGATTACTATACTGGCTTATATCTCTATTGTCTACACCCTAGCTTATCACATCTACCAAATAAATTCTTGGGTTTGGCTTTTTACACTCATATCCATACCTTTACTGACCGAGATATCATCCCGCTATTTCCATACCAAACATTATTTTTTTAATGATTTTAACCTTGATATAATAAAACCAAACAAATTAAGAAGATCTTTTTTACCTCTAGCAGTTTTCTGTTTGGATATTATATTATTTGTTGCCTTATTCAAAAAAGCTAGTTTAGGGGTCATTAGATCACCTTGGGAGTTAGTATCTTACAAATTTTGGGCTATTTTCGTCATTAGTAATATTTGTTTAACTGCTAGCTTGATAGACAAGAGATCCTACAAAAATATACTACTAATTAGCTGGCATTTTCTACTTTTGTCTAGTATGGCTATTATTTTATACCCGCTAGGCTATGGTTATGATTCTTTTATCCACAACGCCGCTCTAAAAATTATAAACCAAACAGGCACTATAGAACCTCGTTTGTTTCTTTATATCGGGCAATATGGTCTTAGTTTTTTCTCTCACGACTTACTACAAATCAGCTTAGCTACCGCTAATAAAGTACTATTGCCATTTTTATTTGCCTTACTCTGGCCTAGCACGCTATTTTATGGATTAAGATATGGTTTTTCCTGGACTTTTCAAAATAGTTATCTAGCGACTCTCTGGAGTTTATTTATAGGTTTTAGCTTTGCTATTATGACCACCCCCCAGAGCTTGAGCTATCTACTAGCTGCTATATTTATTTTTTTATTGCCAGAAATAAACCGCCGGAGAATTAGTCTATATTTTCCTTTAGCGATTAGCTTGATGACTATTACTATCCATCCTTTGACCGGCATGCCACTATTATTTTTTACTATGCTTTTGGCTATTTGGCGCCAAGGAAAGACTGCTTGGTGGCCAAAAATAATCAAGATATTCATTTATACCCTATCCATACTTATTTTACCAAGCTTGTTTGCTGTCTATCAAAAATTAGATAATCTTTCTTGGCTGGATATTTTTCATTTTAAACTATGGCCCCTACTAGAAATACCACAGCTGGTTTGGCTGTCAACTTATAGTTTTCCTTTGGACATGCTCTATAATTTACAAGAAAATAAATTCTGGCTTTATACTTTAATAATTTTATTTGGTATTTATTTTATATTCAGAGAAAATAAACTTTTATTCTTTAAGAGATTATTAATATTTACAGCCATTCTAATAGCTAATTATCTTATTACTACTATATTTTTGTCTTTTAACTTGCAAATTGATTATCAAAAGAATGATTATATCAATAGAATCTCTTTTTTAATAACTTTGTTTTTCTTGCCAATATTCTTAACCGCCCTTTATTTTCTATTTAATGGTTCATTAAAAAATAATGACCACTCCAAAAAAATTCTTATCCTAATAGTAACTGTGCTTTGTATTAGTTTTGGCACTTATTTTTCCTATCCCGTCTATGACCGCCATGGCAACAGCAAAAGTTTTAATGTCACTAGTACTGATATAAAAACTGTAGAGCTAATAGAAGCAGATGGAAGTGGCCAAAATTATATTGTTTTAGCCAATCAAATGGTCGGAGCAGCCGCTATTGATACTTATGGTTTTGCTCATTATTATAATAATAATTTTTATTACTCCATGCCTCTAGGCACTGATAATATTTATCAAAATTTTCTAGAGATGATAGAAAACAATGCCAGCCGGGACCAGGCGCTAGTGGCTATGGATAAAGTTGGTGTTGATAAACTATATTTTGTAGTCAATAATTATTGGCATAGTGCTAAACAGGCTATGACACAAGCTACACTTAGCTCTAATGATAAAATAAGCGTGGATAATGGAATAAATACTGTTTTTATTTATAATCGCTAAAATAATAATTTAATATAAAAAAGGGCTATTCCATTATGGAAAGTCCTTTTTTATTAAAAATTTTATAATTTTTATTAGAGTACTGCGTCTTTAGCAGCTTTAGCTACACGGAATTTAACCACGGTCTTAGCTGGAATCTTGATAGTTGCTCCAGTGGCTGGGTTGCGTCCTTCACGGGCAGCACGATTTTTCTTTACCAATTTACCTAAACCTGGCAAGGTAAATTCACCACTTCCTTTAACTTGGCTGTAAGCTAATGTAGCTAATGTATCCAAGAAATTTCCCACATCTTTTTTGCTCAAGCCAGTCTTGTCTGACAAGACGTTTAGCAATTGAGACTTTGTTAGTTTTGCCATAAACTTAATGTTAGTTAATTAATTATTATTTTTCTCCAATAAATATAGCACATTTGTCAAACTTTGTGAAGATTAGTCAATGAAAATGGGCTAAAACTTATACACAAATAAAAAAACTTGTCAAATTGCTAAAGAAAACACAAAATTTCATATATTACTAAATCTTAGATGAAATGAAAAAAGATTAATTTTTCTAAAAAATATAGAGCCCCACCACGTCGGACGTGGTGGGGCTTCTAAGGTCGTCGCTGACCTCTTGGTCAGATGATGACCGCAATATGGTAAGAACATTCACGACCATGCTGACGGTCAGGGCACTGACATTCAGCACAAACACTGGGAGCCTGAGGCTTCTCAGTTGGCGGCTGTTCTTGGTCGCTAGCCACCTTTTGCTCGTCTCGATCCTTCATTTCTCGCTCTCTTTCTGAGTGAAGGGCTCTGAGCCTCTCCAAACAACTAAGTGGAGTACAAAACTCCTGTTCACAGTACTGGCAGCGCCACAACCCTTTGGGCAAATCTTGAGGCCTCTTAGGCCTCTCATCCTCCTGAAACACCTCTTCCTCCTTGAAGCTTGACTAAGGGCTCCGCCTTCCGTCAGACACAGTGAAACCTCCACCGCACATGCACCACTGGCTGTCAGCCGGACAGCGGCAGTTCTGCCGCAGGTAGAAGGCAATCAGGGATTCGTTTTCCGCCGAGCGGATGGGGTCGACTCCTCCCAAATCCTCTTCAGCGTAGATACGCTGAAGAACCTTCTTGACAATCGGAATCAATGCCGGCCCTTTCTTGGGCTGGTATCTGTCTGAATGCATCTGGTCCATCAGGAAAGCCTCCTTGTGCTGGTGTAGACGACACTCACTCTCAGGCTAGACCCAGAAACTGAAATTCCAGTCAAACAAGCATAGAATTGATAATGTACTTTCTCCAAAAAAGAAAAACCGCCAGCTGGGCGATTCATTTTTGATGTTTGGAAGTTAAATTATTACTAGCAACAAAAATCTGATCGCCTAGGGCGTTAACAAAATAATGCTGATAATGATAATTAAACTCCTAAACATATTGAATTTTTATAAAAAAATAATATCATAAAAAATTTTGACTGTCAAATAGAAGTGCCCGCAACATTAGCTAATGTTGCGGGCACACCCCCGATTGATGTCTGGTTAGACTCACATGCCGCAGCCATGCCGGCTGCTAGCCAGTTGCTCGGCCACCAGACGGGCAAACTCTGCTATAGCCTCTTTGGAAGGCTTGGTCTGGCCAGCTGCTTGGTCTCTGGTCTTAAGGTCTGGCTTGTGCTTCATGAGATTTCCTCCGTTTGTAGGTGAACGCTGACACCAAGAGAAGAATCCAGAAAGAAAAGATGGAAAGAACTATCAAAAAAAGCCGCCTGCTTGGCGACTTGCTTCTATGCTCAATTTATTTTAATAAATATATATGCAAAAAACTAAGTCGCCTGACGACTAAAGAAAAAGTAAAAACCAAAATAATTTTGATTCAATTGTCTGTTTATATCTTGCATATTAAATATATTATCATTTTTCAAAAATTAGTCAAACTATATGAATTTGAGGTCGCGGACATTCCCGAAGGAATGTCCGCGACTAACCAATGCCGACAGCCGAAAAGCCTAAAGCCTACGGCCGATATCAGGAAACTGATCCAGATCAAGAGCCAACTCGCTCTGCATGTCTCCGCGCAGAGAAGCCACAAACCTATTAGCCACGGTCTGAGCCACCACCACGCATTCGTGGTTTTCGCAGGAAAAGATATCATGACCATGGTCACGGGAAGCCGGGCCAACACAGGCACAGCAGTCTTTTCCTGAGATCACAGAACTAACTTGCTGCATGGCTAACCATCCTTGGTTTTGTTTTCCCCACTAGTGAAGATCCGCTTCTGTTGGATTTCCTCCTTCCTTGTCTAAGACATTTTTCGTGTCTGGCTGTTCTTCCTTGAGAGAAGCGTCAGCATCTTGACGATGCAGACAGTGATCGTAATCACAATTCAAACAGGGGCGACAGTAACAGACATCTATGAATCCGGTGCCACTAGGATGTCGAAATCTGACCATTTCAGACCCCTTTCCTAAAGGCTAGTTTTGACTTGGCTTGGCGTGTGTAATGAACTCCATCAAAAAAAGGTCGCTTGAGGCGACCTAATCTTTGTTTATATTATAAAATATACGCAAAAACTAAGTCGTCAAACGACCAATAATAAAATAAACCTTTAAAAAATTTGATTGTTCTATCTGTTTATTCATATTATATTTATAATATCAATGCGCTTAGTATTAGTCAAGGACTTATTCTTTAACATCAAAAGCAACAAAATAACCATACCTAGCTCTATCTCTATATTGTGGTTTTCTCAAATTAAGTTTGTCAATAATACCTTTTGGAGACAAATCATAACCTTTAATTTCAACGGATTGTCCGTCAACTAAGGCTGTAGCCATGACTGGTTGTGGTTCACCAATAGCATAGGCTAATTTAACCAATACTTCTTTGGCATTATATTCCTTAAGATATTTTACCGCTAAATAACGAGCCATAAAAGCAGCTGAACGGTCAACTTTGGTAGCATCTTTACCACTGTAGCAACCACCACCCACTGGTATTTGTGGACCATAGTTATCCACAATTATTTTCCGACCAGTTAATCCAGCATCTGCCTCAAAGCCACCCTGGACAAAAGAGCCAGTGGGGTTAATAAATATCTTTTTATACTCAGGTATGATAGGTTTAACCACTTCACTGATGATCCATTCTCTCAGTTGATTTTGATCAACGCCCTCTTTGTGTTGAGTAGAGACTACTACTGTATCTACAGTACCATTATCCAAAGTAACTTGAGATTTGCCATCTGGCATTAGTACTTTGGCTAAATCAGTTTCGCCTTTAAGTCTGACTTCTTCCAATTTTCTAGCCAACTTATTGGCCAAAACATGCTCACGAGGTAATAATTCTTCAGTCTCACTAGTAGCATAGCCAACCATAATACCTTGATCACCAGCTCCACCAGTATCTACTCCTCTAGCAATATCCGGACTTTGTCTGACAATATTGACCATTATTTTTAATTCTTCCTGATAACCAATTTCTTTATATAAATCTCTAGCTATTTGAGCAGCATCAAAATCAGCCTTGGTACTCACCTCACCGGTAATAAATAATTGACCATGCCCACCTACTACTTCAATACCAGCTCTGGTATTTGGATCTTGACGTAAACACTCATCTAAAATAGCATCCGAGATCTGATCACAAACTTTGTCTGGATGACCAAAAGTTACATTTTCTGCAGTTTTTAACATATATTTTTATTATGATTAATTAATAAAAAAACTTTCCCGAACAGAGAAAGTAATAATGATTTTATCATCTTTCCCTGCCTTAATTAAGGGTTGGACTTAGCACCCTACTTCGCTCCTCGCTAAAAGCGATGCGTAAGTGGGTTGCTGGCGGATTATAGAGCCAATTCTCTCCCCGCTCTCTTGATAAATTATTCAATTTTAAAGTAAAATTATTATAATCTATTTTGCTAAAAATGGCAAATACCCCTATAATATAAGTACTGGAAATAAAAGATTATGATCAAAAAACTTGCAAATTTAAAAAAACATCACCAATTATTTTTTAGTTTTGTAATTTTAATTGGAGTGGTCTGTTTATGGCGTGGCATTTGGGGACTATTAGATATTTATCTAAGTCCTAATAATCCACCCTTGAGTTTTAGTTTATCAATAATAGTAGGCGCTGCTATTATCAGCCTGACACACTACACCATAAATAAACTAGTATAAAATTTATACATCTATTATCGCTTTTAAATATCCCCCCCCCCTAGCTATTAAATAAAAAAATATGTTTCATGAACTCCATTCTCGTAGTATTTTAAAATCAAGCACTTGGTTTATTTTGGCCCTATCTTTGACTTTTATAACCCTCACTATATTAAATAAAGACTGGAAAACTAGTTTGCTAGAAGCTATAATATTACAAATAATCAAAGCTATATTGTATTACCTACACGAGAGGCTTTGGAACAAGAGTGATTTTGGTCAAAAGCTAAAAAAAACAGCCCTGGTATAATAATGAAATAATTATGAACTTATCAGAATTACAAAAATATATTTTAAAAACTACTTTGCAAAATAACAAAGCTAAGTTGTCTAGAAATATTTTTGAAAAATTCTATGATAATAAAAAGAATCCTCCTTCCACAAAAATACGAGCCAATATAATCACCAAAAGCATAGAAAGATTAATCGACAAAGGCCTCCTGACTGGCTTTGGTGAAAAAACTCAATATAAATTATTTATTACTCAAATCAAATTGACTGCTCGTGGCAAAAAAGCCGCCCAAAATTTATTTGGCCAGCAAGTGAGCCTGCCACTACGAATAAAAAAATAACACCAAACAAAAAAACCTCCTAAAAAGGAGATTTTTTTATTCAACAATAATTAATCTATTATTACTTTGGTATCATACTGAGCCCACCAATAAAGATGCTCCATATTTTCATAAGCCACATTGACACAACCATGACTCATAGGGTGACCAAAATTGTTGTGCCAATAAGCTCCGTGGATATAATAACGGTAAGTGCGAGTAGTAAAGTGTAAATTCCACTTAGTATTGGGGTAATCATAATTTCCACCACCATAGTGTTTGACTGGCACTTTGTCTAATATTTTGAATTCTCCTTCTGGTGTATTCATACCACTGACACCACTAGATATTGGGAAAGAATCAAAAAGCTTATTATCAAAATAATAAGACAAATTTTGTTTGGCAATGTCTACTTTTATTATTTTTTCTAATTTTTTTGTTTCTTTATCCAAAGGATCATAGCTAGCAGCTACTTCTGTGCCGTCTAAATACAAATCTCCATCACTATCGGGATTCATCAAACCAGTGCCAAGCACTAGCTCCCATTTGTCATTTAAATAATCTTTATCTGAATCTACTTGAATGAGTTTTTTAGCTTCTCCATAGTGTGGAGAAAAACCAGCCTTTATTTCCACGCCATCATTGTAGCCATCAGCATCTGTATCAGCTTGGTCATACTTGGTAAAATAGATATTAATTTCCTTTTCATCACTCAAGCCGTCAGCATCAGTATCTAAATCCTCAGCCAAAGAAACTAATGGCCAAACTAATAAAAATAAAATAAAAATTATATTCTTTTTCATAGATATAAATTATAGCATAAATTTAAGATTAAATTAATAAAATTAAAAATAGCAGTAATTTTTCTATAATTATCTGCTTGACAAAAAAGTGATTTTGTTCTATATTATATTAATTCTATGTTCACCCCCATCACCATTCACCCTAGACCGTGAAAGGATTCGTCGGATTCAAGGAGGAGCGCTAGTTGAAAAATACTAGCAAAAAAACAAAAGCTAGAGCCAGGAGTTAACTGACATGAAGCACCCCGCTGCCAAGATCGATCACTACCAGGACCTCTTCGCCTTCCTCGGCGTTCCGTTCGAGGACATGGCTGTCGTCATGCCTGATGACGAGGAAGGTGCGGCCCTCTTGGGTCACACCATCCTGAACCAGCCTTGGTTCAAGTCCGAAGAACTCGCTCTGGGTGATATCTTCGGCATCACCGATGCCCTGCGCAGTCTGCGCAAGGAACGCCATCACGACCACGAGAGCGCCCGGCGCTGGTCCTACGCCTGTGCCCTGATCAACGCCCTGCCCAAGGGAGATCAGCGGACCATCTACGGTCGTCTGGTGTTCAACATGAATGCCATCCGGACCCGGACCGAGATCGCTGGCCCCGATGGCCTCAAGCTGGGCTACCACGTCTGGCCCGAGCCGGCCACCACGGCCAATCCCTAGGCTCAGCTGAGCCAGAAGCAAGGACCCCGCCACGTCAGAAACGTGGCGGGGTCTCAAATTTTAAAAAAATTAATATTTACTTCTTTTTCTACGACCAGCCGCATTGCCAAAACGATGCGCTTCATCCCTTACTTTCAGTAAGGTATTTTTAATACTGGTTGATAAATCTTTGAACTGTTTAGCTGTAGTCTGAGGGAAGATCAACTTATCTCCACTATATTTTGAGATGCCGACAATCGGAATATTTATATTATTAGCTTTAAAATATTTATCTATAAAATCAATTTGCGCTTTGCCACCATCTATCATCATCAGATCTGGCCTAGCCCACTCGCTATGTTTTAAACGACGAGACAATACTTCTACTAGTGCACGCAAATCATCACTAGCGGGTGCTTCTTTTATTTTGAAAAGACGATACTGTGCTTTATCCGGCGCGCCAGCGGAAAAAACTACCATGGCACCATAACTTTCTTTACCAGCTAAATGAGAAATATCATAACCCTCTATTCTATTGATACCTCCCAAGACAGAATCTTCATTGGTAATAAGTGAGACATCCTGCAAATGCTTCAAGCTGCGCGCCTGCTCTGGATTTTCAACTAGCAATTTTTTTAACAATTGCTTTTTTTTGCCACTCAGTAATAAACCAATATTTTTGATATTATTTTGATAATCTTTTTTACTGATTTTATCTACACAAGCGCCTGGGCAAAGACCCACTTGATAATCAAAACAAGGTCGGCCAGATGAAACTTGGCAGGTGCTATAAGGGAAAATACGTCTGATAATACGCAAAGCATTTTTTATCAAAGCTTGAGCTTGGTAAGGACCAAAAATATTCACTTGATTTTTGGGAAATTTTTGCAAATCACGACCACGGACTATAATTGGTTTGGCAAAAGCTGTTTTGGCTATGACAATATAAATAAAAGAACGATTATCTTTATCTTTGACATTATATTTTGGCCAGTGTTTTTTTATTAGATTGGCTTCCAAAACTACACTATCTAGTATAGTGTCTGTTTCTTGATATTTTATATCTCTAGCCTGAGAGACCATCTCGGCTATTCTGGCTTCAACATTTTTCAAAAAATATTGAGACAATCTTTTCTTTAACGAGCTAGCGCGACCAATATAAAGAATCTCCCCTGTTTTGTCCAAAAACCTATAAACACCAGGTTGGTCTGGAATATTTTTTATTTTATCTTTTAAAGCCATTATTTTAATTGTTTTTTAAGATAATACCCAGTCAATGATTTTTCATTTTGAGCCAATTCTTCTGGTGTGCCTTTAGCGACAATTTTTCCTCCAGCTTGTCCGCCTTCTGGACCCAAATCTATCAAATAATCCATAGACTTGAGCATATGCAGATTATGCTCAATCACTAAGACTGAGTTGCCTTTATCTACCAACTTGTTGAGTACTTGAAGTAGCAATTCAATATCATGATAATGTAAACCAACTGTTGGCTCATCCAAAAGATAGAGTGAGCGCTTGCCCAAAGTATGAGTCAACTCCCGTGCTAGTTTGATTCGTTGGGCTTCACCACCAGATAAAGTAGTAGCACTTTGACCTAATTGTAGATAACCCAGACCGACTTCTTGTAGCACCTTTAATTTGTCAGTGATGTGATAGTGCCCATCAAAATAATCTAAGGCCTCTTCAATAGTCAATTTCAAAACTTCGGCGATATTTTTGCCTTTGTATTTGACTTGCAAAGTCTCACGATTGAATCTCTGCCCACGGCAAACATCACACTCCACATAGACTGCTGGCAAAAAATGCATTTCAATCAGTTTGGCGCCAGCTCCATCACAAGCCTCACAACGTCCCCCTGGCCGATTGAAAGAGAATCTAGACAAAGTATAAGCTCTTTCTCTGGATTCTGGTAAGAGGGCAAAAAAATCTCTAATCGGGGTAAAAATACCAGTATAAGTAGCTGGATTAGACCGCGGGGTGCGACCAATTGGTGACTGATCTATCACTATGACTTTACTGATATATTCACTACCCTCAATTTTGGTGACATCTTGCAATTTAAATTTACCCGGACGAGCTTTGATAGCACTAAGATTTTTGTATAAAACATCATAGAGTAAGGTTGATTTACCACTACCAGATACACCACTGATACCAACTAGCTTTCGCAGTGGAATACTGACTTGTAAATTTTTCAAATTGTTGGCCCGAGCCCCAATCAATTTTAATTCTTCTCTTTGTTTATCTCGCCTTTTAGGAATATGTATCCGCCTATCACCTACTAGATAATCCACTGTTAAAGATTTTTTGGCATTGGCTTTGATTAATATTTTTTTGGTCTCACCAGCAATGACTATTTCCCCGCCATGGACTCCGGCCAAAGGACCGAGGTCTACTAAATAATCTGAATCCAATATTACCTGTTCATCATGTTCTACTACCACCACACTATTATTTTTACTTTTGAGTGATTGTAAAGTTTCTATCAAACGCTCAGTATCTCTTTCGTGTAGTCCGATAGTTGGCTCATCCAAGACATACAAGGTACGAGAAAGATGCGAACCAATTTGAGAAGACAGTCTAATGCGCTGAGCTTCACCGCCAGACAAAGTATGAGATCTTCTATCTAGAGTTAAATAATTTAAACCTACTTTGAGCAAAAATTCCAAACGGGAAATTATTTCCAAAACTACTGGTTCAGCTACAGCTCTATCTTTGTTTGGCATTTTTTCAAAATAATTTTCAAAAAAACGATTGGCTTCATTAATTGGCATGGAGCTAATCTCTTGAATATTTTTTTTATTAATTTTTACTGACAAGGCTTCAATACGCAGCCGCTTACCCTGACAAGTCGGACAGTCACCTTGATCGTCCCAGCTTTCCATACCTAGACCGTGGCAAGTCGGACAAGCACCATGAGGACTATTAAATGAAAATAATCTTGGCTCCAACTCTGGAAAAGCAAAATTATCATTGGCACAAGTCCACTGAGAAGAAAGTAAAAATTCTTTGGCTTTAGTCATGCCATCAAAAAGCACAATCACTATACCTTGACTATAATCCAAAGCATTTTCTATAGCTTCACTCAAGCGACTTTTATCACTGAGCATCACTTTATCTACAATGATATCTATATCGTGTTTGCTATAACGAGCTAATTTTATTTTGTCATGCAAATTATGTAATTTACCATCTACTCGCGCCTGACTATAACCTAAGGCTAAATAATCATAGAGCAACTGATAATATTCTCCTTTGCGACCTCTAACTACTGGTGAGAGTATAGTCACATATTCTTGTTTATTTTCCTTGGCTGAGACTTCAATGATATCTACCATCTGATCCACTGCCAATTTTTCTATTTTAGCTCCACAGACCGGACAAAATACTTCACCCAAACGAGCATAGAGTACTCTGAGATAATCATAAATTTCCGTCAGTGTACCGACTGTTGATCTAGGGTTATGACTCAAAGCTTTTTGATCAATAGAAATAGCTGGCGCTAAGCCAATTATTTCATCGACATCAGCTGGCTTCATTTGACCCAAAAACTGCCGAGCATAAGGAGATAATGATTCAATATAGCGACGTTGGCCTTCGGCAAAAATAGTATCAAAAGCCAAAGAAGACTTACCACTACCACTGACGCCAGTTATTACCACTAGCTTATTGTGTGGGATAGTCAAGTTTATATTTTTAAGATTGTGCACCCTAGCCCCTTTGATGATTATATTTTCCTCCATGTTATTTTCTTTTAACTTTTGTTTCATTTTCTATACCCAAAAAACTTTCAATTTTTTTGCTAATTGTCTGCGGTTTAATATTATGTTTTTGATTATAAGCCAGCTGAATAATTCTTCTTCTATTTACCTCCTCTACTGCCCTTTTAATAGAGCCCGTCATACGATCAGCGTAGAGAATCACTACTCCGCGCACATTTCTAGCTGTCCGACCCATGATTTGAATCAGCGAAGTATCACTACGCAAAAAACCTTCCCGATCAGCGTCTAAAATAGCCACTAGAGAGACTTCTGGTAAATCCAAACCTTCTCGTAGCAAATTAACACCCACTAAAACATCAAATTTGCCCGTGCGAAAATCCATCAAAATATCTGTTCGCTCAATAGTCTTGATATCCGAATGAATATAATTTGATTTGATTTTTTTCTTTTTCAAATAAGCATGGAGATCTTCCGCTTGCCGCTTGGTCAGAGTATTGACTATCACTCTTTCTTTTCTTTTGGCCAATCTGATTATCTCGTCGACAATATCATCTATCTGACTGCGATTAGTAGTTTTATTAAAGACTGGACGGATATCAATAGGCGGATCTACCAAGCCCGTTGGTCTAATTACTTGTTCTACAATTTGTTTGGAATTTTTTAATTCCCAATCACCTGGAGTGGCCGTCGTAAATATTATCTGCCCGACTCGCTCTTTGAATTCTTCAAAACGCAATGGTCGATTGTCTAGCGCTGAAGGTAGTCGCCAGCCATATTTGGCTAGAGTTTCTTTGCGACTTTTATCTCCAGCATACATACCTCTGATTTGAGGCAAGCCAATATGTGATTCATCAATAATAGTCAAAAAATCCGCTTGACCATTTTTGACTGGGAAATAAGCTAGTAATGTATCTGGTGCTTGACCAGTCAACTTGCCAGTCAAATGACGAGAATAATTTTCTATACCGTGACAATAACCCAGTGAAGTCATCATTTCCATATCAAAACGAGTGCGTCTTTCTAACCTTTCATATTCCAAATAAAGCTTGTTTTTTTCAAAAAACCTCAATCTTTCTTTGAGCTCATCTTTGATATCTTGAATGGCTCGAGCTATTTCTGGCTGAGAAGACACAAAATGCTTGGGTGGAAATATCAATATCTCTTTGACTTCTTCTTTGATTTTTTTGGTCAATTTATCCACTACGGCGATTGAACTAATTTTTTGTTCACTCAATTCTATCCGATAGACCAATTCTTCTGAGGCCAATCTGATTTCAAAGACATCACCCCTGACTCTAAAAAAACCTCTTTTTAATTCTCCGGGTGTCCGGTTAAATTGCATTTTGACCAATTGTTTTATAAAATCACCGCGGACAATACTTTGACCTAAAGCCAAACGGAGCGAATGCTCCATATAATTTAGGGGAATACCAAGGTTGTATATGCAAGAGACTGAAGCCACAATAATAACATCTTTTCTGGTCAATAAGGCACTGGTAGCCTGATGGCGTAAACGATCTATTTCATCGTTTATCATAGCTTCCTTTTCTATATAAGTATCAGACACTGGCATATAAGCCTCGGGCTGATAATAATCATAATAAGAAACAAAATAATTGACTGAATTCTCAGGAAAAAAGTTTTTGTATTCACGATAAAGCTGAGCCGCTAAGGCTTTGTTGGGGGCAATGACCAAAGTTGGCTTGTTGTAATTGGCTATGACATTGGCCATGGTAAAAGTCTTGCCCGAACCAGTCACACCCAAAAGAGTTTGATAGTTGTCCCCTTTTAATAAGCCTGTAGTGAGCTTACTAATAGCTTGAGGTTGATCACCAGCTGGTTCAAAATTGGATTTTAATTTAAATATTTTATCTGACATAATATAAAATCAGTAACATATTTTATACCATATTTTTAAAGCTATGTAAACTAGCTAAGGGCAAACAAAAATAGCTCCTAGCTTGTAAAAACTAAATATATTAACTACTAATAATGACCAATATTTTTTATATACGGAGAAAATTATTTCTGGCGATTGTTTTTATTGGCCAGCTGTCCGCAAGCGGCGTCTATATCCTGACCAAAACTATAGCGCTGAGTAACTGCTATACCAGCTTGCTCTAGAGTATTTCTGAAAGTCTCGATAGTTTTTTTATCTGATGCTTTGAAAACATCAGTCGGATTATAAGCTATTAAGTTGACCATATATAGAGGCTTGTTCATCAATTTGGCCAATTGTTGAGCTAGAACCACACTATCATTTACTCCTTTGATCATCAAATATTCAAACATAACTCGACGGCCAGTTTTGGCAATATAATTATCAACCGCCTCAAACAAATCATTTAGTGGCCAGCGCTTAGCAATTGGCATCAACTCTAGACGCAATTTTTGATTGGGAGCATGCAAAGATATAGCTAGATTGATTTGCAGTGGCTGATTGGCTAATTTTTTGATACCAGTCACTACTCCGCTAGTAGAAATAGAAATATGCCGAGCGCCAATACCTAAATCTTGATTGAGATAAGAAATAGCTTTGAGAGTTTTATCATAATTTAAAAATGGCTCCCCCATGCCCATAAAAACTACGTTGGATACCCGACTGTCTTCTTCTTTGAGTAAACGAGAAAAAAATAATACTTGCTCCAACATTTCCTCTACTTCCAAATTTCTTTTTAAACCCAATTTGCCAGTGGCACAAAAAGTACAAGCCAAAGGACAACCAACCTGAGTAGATACACAGACAGTGTGACGACCATCTTTGTGCGACAGCATGACAGTTTCAATTTGCAAGCCATCAGCTAAAGTAATCAAGGCTTTGGTAGTTTTGGTGTCTCGCGAAGCAAAAATCTGCCCATCAATCTCTAGGGGGCATTCTTTATTTAATTTTTCTTTTATATCTTTGGAAAGATTGCTAGCCTCTGACCAATTGCTAGCCAATTTTTTGAATATGGCATCTTTGGCCTGCTCAATCCGATATTTGGGTTGATCTTCCAAAATTTTATATAATTTTTCTAGATTCATATTTTAAATTAAATTTATTGATATATACATCACAAAAATTTTTCAATAGTTTTTCTAGTAGCTTCAGCTCCTTCAAACAAAAAAGCTTTAAAGCCCAAATCTTTAGCTACGTCCACATTTTTTTGAGAATTATCAAAATAAAAACATTCCTCAGCTGATAAATTATTTTCTGTCAGGACATTTTGATAAGCCATTTTATCTGGTTTTACAAAACCAGTTTGCCAAGAATAATATATTTTATCAAAAATATTTTCTAAAAAAGAAAATAATTGCTGATAATGTTTGGCTCGCTCCGAAAAATTATTGGACAAAATAAATATTTTAAGACCCCACGCTTTTAATTCTTTGGCCAAATCTATCATGGCCTGATCTTCTTTTTCGGCTTTAAACCAAAAATCAAAAAATTGTTCTGAGCTCAGATTAATTTGCCATTTATCTAGATACTCCTGCCAATATTTAAAACTATCACCCGTCTGAGAGCGACGAGCTTTGACTAAAACATCTTTTAAGGCTGGTATAAACTCTTCTTTAGCTATACCAAATTCAGCCTCAAACCTATCACTAAGATAAGGGCTTTGAACAAAGACACCATTTAAATCAAATATTACTGCTGTTATCATATGACTATTAAAACTCTTTTATCTTAACATATTTTTTGTAAAAAGGAGAGAGCCGCGAACATGTCCGCGGCTCTCTGGAAGGCAATGGCGCTGATAGCGCCTAGAATGGTCCGCAATGATTTACGGACTGTTCTCACATACATCACATTTTCCATCCTCGCCGATGGTTCCATGAAAGCAGAGATCGCACTGCTTCTCGCTGAGGCTGACCGATCGCAACAAGTTTTCTGCCTCAGAGACCTGAGGCTTGGGCTTGGCATTGCGCTGGCCGCCATCCAGATCGAGAGTGTGCTGGTGGTGGCACCGCCAGCAGACGCCCGTCTGCAAATTGACCAAACCACCACAAGTGCAGTGGTTGCCATTGAAGATGCTGGGCGTCCTGGACCTCGAGGGTTCATGAGGACCATATTGGAGTACGTCGTCAAAATCATTCATGGACTTTTCCTCCCTGAAGTATGGGGTGATTGCTTCCAGTAAGCAGATTACATCATAAATTATCAAATTTGTCAATTATACCAAAAAACAAGACAGATAGTCTTGTTTTCTATATTTATTAGCTAATTTAAAATAACTATTCCCCTACCAGAGAAAGGCTTTGAGCAATTTTGTCTATAACACTATCCAAATCAAAAGTTTCTCTTTCTCCTTTGCAAGCGCTTTTCTGTGTATCATCATAATTGTCACACTGAGGGTATCTAAGAGCAAAAGTAATATTGATCAATTTTCCGTCTCTCACTCGGCTATAAGTATAATCAGTAAAGACACTACCCGCTGCTCCTTCACTAGTAGCGGTGACACAATATGTCCGGTCATCAACTTGGCGTTCCATAGTTCTGTCTGGCAAGCTACTACCAGCCTCAGTCACTGGGCACTTATAAGCCATATTTGATAAGCTGACTCTTGGTGGCCAAGTTTGGCTACTAATAAAATTGGCACTTAATTTTTCAGGATAAAGCCAGCTGATTTTTTGTTCCTTATCTTCAAATGTCAGCCAATTACTCAGTTCAGCCCTAATATTATTTTCATTGAAGTTTTTATTTATGTTTTCATTGCTAGCTGAATTACTTTTGAAAAAAGCTAAATAAAGTAAAGCTAAAACCAGTACTACTATAAAGCCAATTGTTCTGCCTAAATAAATTTTTTTTATATTCATATATTATTTAACAAAACCAGTACAATTCCACTTTAACTCTGCTTGTTTAGTTTCTTCACTTAACACACAAGCCGGACTACAACCTTGTTTAACTGTATTTAAATTAGCCTGAAACGACCAATTTTTGCTTTTAGCATTATAAGTGCCCGGTGTTAAAGACTCACCTCCCTTAATACAAGTTTGCTCAGCCATAGCTCTGGCTTCTGCTTCGGTCATACTAGATTTTAACTCTGGGCAAGGAGCAAATTGACAGTTTGGACCACTGCGGCCAACATAAGATCCATCTGGACACTCTTTGGCCTCCATAGTGCAGACAATATCATTTTCATTATTATTTTCATTGACATTACTAGCTGGTGCACTTTTGAAAAAATAAAAATATAAGCCTACTAGAATTAACACTACGATAAAGCCAATAGCACGGCCAACAAAAAATTGCTTAAGATTCATAATTTTATATTTTATGTTTATTAAATTTTCTTATTGCAAACAAAATCGGTAAAATAAAAGTAACTACATAATACACATAAACATCCAGCTTATAATAATCACTAGAATTAAACATTTTGACTATAAAAATATAATCTAAGAGCATAGCTACAATTGTCCAGATGACACCTAAACCAATATAACAGCCAAATGAATCTCTTTTGATTTTTTTGGCTAGGATCCAAAGAGTAATGATAATACCTAGTGGCATGACATACCAGCCAATCTGCTCTTTGGGGACAAAAGCAAAAAATACCAGGCCCAAAATATAGCCTATGAGCCACAGAATAAACCCCCAAAATAGGGTGTTTAATAAAATTTTTCCTTTGTTTTTTTTCATAGAGTTATTTTTAAAAAAATAATTTAAAAATTTCCTTATCCACCAACTCTGGTCTTTGAGTGGATAATTTTTGTAAAATCTGAAAAAGCTTTTTTAAGCCAACTATTCGTTTATTCAATTCAACTAATGGCAAAGATTGTATTTGTCCATCTTTTTCAAGATCTAACCAAATTTGCATGGGTGCCATACTTTGAGCCAATGATTCAATTTGTTCACTACTGAGTACCGGCATTTGGCGTCCGGTAGCTTGACTGGCAGCCGCGACAACTTCGCCAAATTTGGAAGCAGTTTGTAGACCAGATTGATTTGTCGGTATTTTGGCAGCATAAATTTTTTTTATTTTATCTAATGGATATCTGTTTTGCCAAAAAATGTTTCTATGACCAATATATAAATCATTCAAAAACCATCGAGAAGTAATAAGAACTAAAATTATGAAAGTAAAGAAAGTTATAGTTATCACTAGACCAAGACTACCTGAGATACTATGTACTAAAAAATCAAGAGCAGTTAGTATAACTGTCCACAAAAGAATATATTCATAACGTGGCTGCTGAGAAAAATTTTTTGTTGTTGATGATGTCATAAAATTTATTTTAATGTTTTTTAGCTACCAATAAACTGGAAACTTTTTTCAAAACCCAAGCCAAAGCTACAAATATCACTAAATATAAAACAGTAGCTAGCCAAGCTGGAATGTACTTATAAAGCATATCATAGCGATAAAGAAGCGGCCAATGAAGCAAATATATTTCATAAGAATAAAGTCCAAATAGTGAAAATATCTTCCAATCAAACTTTTTGATTAAAAAAACTACAAGTACTGCCAGTAGCGTCAACAAACTAGTCAACTGCTCTCTCATCGGTTTGTCGCCGACATTGGAGTGATAAGCAGTGTAAGCTACTACAAATAGTAGTGAGAAAAAAATAACATAATAAATCATTTTCTTAGTAAAGCTCTGATGATTTAATATTGTCTTAATAGTTTTAATAATACTAATCCATCTATTTCTATTAAAATACAATCCAGCTATAAGCACTCCTAATGGAAAGGCTAAAAGATGAACTTTATAGAGCTTTAATACATCTACTGAATTTACTGTGTTATAACGCAAAAGATAATAAGAAATAAAATAAATAATAATAGCTGTCAGCCAATAATACTTTTTGGAAAAGACCAAAGGAAATATCAGATAATAAAACAAAATAAAAGAAAAATACCACAAAGGCGAATTCAAATCACTAGCCAAGTCAGCTACCGGAAACCAACCCAAAAATGAATGCCAGATATAAGTCCAGCTATAAGTACGGCTCAATATAAAATAATCCAACAATAAAAAAACCACCAAAACTATCCACATAGGAATAAATAATTTGGCCAAACGTTTTTTGTAAAATTGAAAAATAGATAAAGACTTGGACAAGGCACTACTAGCCAAACCGTAGCCAGATAAAAATAAAAACAAATTGACCCCTACTCCAGCTGAAATAGACAAAGGAAATAAAAAGCGATGATCACTAACCAAAAAATAACCAATATGACCAAAGATTATCATCAAAGTAGCCAAACCTTTTAACTCTTGGGAAACTGCCTGAGAAAAAAACTCCTGACTAGCTTTTGACCTGATAGTCAATAAAAGTGTTATTATAAAAATAACAATAAAAATGTTCGTTGAGAGAACTGGATTATTTATAAATATTTCCATATATTATTTGCGCCCAAATATCATAACCCAAAGCTGAGGGATGAAATAAATCCGACGCATAATACTTATTGTCTTTATTAAACTCTTCTAAAGTCACTTTTTCTAAATCAATATACACGAGATTATACTTATCAGCTAGCTCTTTGATGATAGTATTATAGTCGCTAGTTTTTTGTCTAAAATAATAATTATAAGGTGGCCACAATAATTTGTCAGTGCCAATATTTGGCAGTCCCAAAATATATATTTCTGCTTTGGTAGTAGTAGTTAATTTTTCTAAAATATAATCATAATTTTTTTTGAATTTATCTAAGCTGATATTGCCGTGGACATCATTGGTGCCAATCAATATTGTGATCATATCTGGCTCAGCTGAAATAGCTTGACTTAGTTGATTGCTTATCACTTGACTAGTCTTTGCTCCTGGAAAAGAAAAGTTTTTTAAGCTAATAGTCTTGTCACTAGCGGCAGCGATTTTCTCAGCCAATAAATAGGGATAAGAATCTTCGTATTTATCTACCCCCACCCCAGAAGCCAAGCTATCCCCCAAGGCTACATAAATAAAATCCACAGAATTTTCTTGGCTACTAGTAATGGTATAATCTATATGCCTATCAGTTGGTCTGAGGTCAGTGTGCCCGAGCTTATAGTAGATAGAAAAATGGGCTAAATATAGATAAATAGCCAATCCTAAAACTACAATTAAAGCTACTAAGATTTTTTTGTTTTTAAGAATTTTATTTTTCATATTTTATTTCTTTTCTATTTTTACATAATGCCTATAGTAACCCAGAAAATTGCTAATCAAAAATGATGTTTCCATGATAGCGGCCATAGGTGAGAATATAATAATATTATAGACTATAGCTATAGATGTGCCTAGCATCATTATCCTCCTCATCAATTTGTCATTGGCTTGAAAATTACCAGTGATGATTACTAAGGAAGCAATATAAATAACCAAGTCGGTGAGAAATTTGTAGGTAAATAGCAATGATAAAGTATTTAAGCCTATAAAAATAAATAAATATTTTTTGTTTGGCTTAAAATAAGAAACAATAAACCTAATAGCTGATATAAACACTATCACTCCAGCGGCGCTTTTACCTAGTAAAAAATAGTGAGTACTTATCAAAGTAGCCGAGATTGTAAAACATACAAAAGTATATTTTCTTTTTTTAAACTGAAAACTCAAAAAATCAAAAATCATTGCAATAAAAACTGCAATTTGGGAAAGAATAAATAGAAGAGTAATTTCCGGCATGTTATTTTTTAATAAATTTCATGGAAATAGAATTGACACAGTGACGCATATTTTTGGCAGTTAATTTTTCACCCAAAAACAAATGCCCCAAGTGTCCCCCACAATTGGCGCAAGATATTTCAGTCCTGTGTCCATCGGCATCGGGAGTTTTCTTGACCGCGCCTTTTATTTCATCATCAAAGCTGGGCCAACCACAAGCGGACTCAAATTTGTCTTGAGCATAATATAGTTTAGCTCCACATTGACGGCAGACATAGACACCCTCCTCTTTGGTATTTACATATTCACCCGTAAAGGGTGCTTCGGTGCCCTTATCTATAATCACGCGTTTTTCTTCCTCGGATAATTTATTCATGTATTTTTATTTTTCTTTATTTCCTCTAATATTTTAGCACCTAGTGGCCGACACTGACAATTTTTAGCGTGCGCCAAATGCCAATCTACTTTTTGGTCTAAGCTAGGATTTTTTGGCATTTTGTGTTTGAGGTGCCAAGTGGCATTTAGTTTGGAGGGCATGCTATTTCAATTTATTTATTTTTTTAGGAAAAATATTTTTACCTAATTCTATTGTCAATTCAGATAAAGCAAAAGAAAATAAAAATATACTAACAAATAAAATTATAACGCTTAACCATGGTACTATAACACCATTAATAAACCCCGGCCCCTCTGCTTTAGATATTCCATAGCCAACTAATAATAAAATACTAGTAAACACCATAAAAGATCCTATTTGATTCGTGGATAATTTTGTTTCTTTAGAATTTATAGATAAAATAGAAGCTCCACCTAAAAAAGAAAAAACCATGAATTCCCAAACATAATTTTTCAAATCATCAGGAAAATTTAACACACTTATAAAAGATATAAAAATACAAAGCGTCAAAAAAGATTTACTAATGTATTTAATAATTTTTGAATCTATATTACTAAAAATATTTTTCATATTAAAATTATTTACTAGTATTTCTAGCTTCTTTACGGGCTTCTTTTCTAGCCTCAGTTTTTATTTTAGCTTTCTGCTCATGGCAATGATATTCATTATATTCAAGCCCCCATTTTTCTGTACAGTTTGTATAACAAGTATGACATCCTTGAGTATCTGTTCTACCAGGATGAGCATGGGCTATTGGTGATATTACAAAATTAGCCACTAGCAAAATTAAAAACAAAAATTTAGATTTATTCATAGTTCTATGGCATTAATGTAAGCCCAATAACTAGGGCCGTACCTAAAATCACTGATGATAAAATCATAGCCACTGATTTATTACCAGATTTTATTTCTTCCCATTCATTTATAGGAGTAATCCAAGAAAAAACTTTTACCAAAATTCCAAGCGAAATTGCCATAGAAATCGCCCCAGTAATAGCCCAACCAAAAGTGATTAAATACTCTTTTAAAATTTGCATATTTTTATAATAAATTATTATATTTACTTTGAAATTTTAACATCAGTGCAGAGGCGGTTAGAGGGTGAATGCCCAAGCCCAAAACACCTTAGATTAATTTTTTACGGTAGTGTTGCAATACGGATGGGTTATTTGTCCATTGTCTATGTTTCCTAACCCTCCATCCTCTTTGCGATTTATATGGTCTATGGTAATCGAATTTACGTGAAGATGCCCATTACAGATTTTACAGCGTGTAGCATTTTTCAACGCATCTTTAATAAAGACAGCAGATTTTCTTTCCTTAGTAAATTCTCCAGACTTTACAATGTCTATAGCTGGATGCGAAGTTTTTAAATATTTGTATTTAGGTATTTTAACAATACCCTCAATCATTTCCTTGATTGTCTCACCAGCTCCAAGCATTTCTATACAATCCATGTAAAAATCTTTAATATGAACGTAACTCTTCATGGCTTGTCTATAATGCCTATTAATGTCCTGAATCAAATAATCATAACTTAATAATAATTCTTCAAATTTATCTCGCACTTTAATAAACTTATTAAATTCATTTTTATTTTCGAGTTCCTGTATAAAAGTAGCTATAGCATAAAAAGATGCGGTTTTATGTCTTCCGTCAGATGAATAAAAATAAACTGCTGGATGAAGACCTAAAGAAGAAGGATGCACACTATTAATTCTCCAAGCTATTTTGCGAACGTTTTTAAGATATTTGAGTGTTTCTTCTCCATTCAAATCATCATTAATTTTATCTTTAAAATCAAGTGGAATGACATTCGTGATATTAATAAAATCAAATATAAGAGGAAGTGCTTGGGTAGATGATATTTTACCAGCTATTGGTAAATAATCTAACGACTTTATCGGGCTTTTTAGAGGAGGAGAAAACAAAATTTTGTTGATTTCTTCAGAAATTTCTTGAATCGTCTTCTGATTTTCGGCAGAAAATTCTGACCAATATTTATGGCCACTACCAGCCCTGATAATTGCTCGCGCTGCTATGCAATTTCCTTTTTTTCTCGATTGAAGTAATTTTATTTCCGTATTATTTAACGGGACCCCCTGTTGATTTATCTTAAAAAAAGATTGTTCTGCCTTTTTGGCATTACCAGAAATCCACTGAACTTGAAGAGAATGTGCTCCGAGATTTTTTGCAATTTTGATGTACTCGGAATTCGGATTACTACTATTTGTTGATTCAATTATATCCTTGTATGCCCCTAGGTTTTTGTTGATATATTTTCTTGCGTTATTAGCTATTTCTTTTTGATCTTCGGATATAGCGTTATTATAAAACTTTAAAGACGCATCACCATCCCCATAATCATCAAGTATCCATGAAGTTAATGCACTTAATCTATGGGCTCCATCAATAACAAAATAAAAACCTGATTGACTTCTCCATAAAATAATAGAAGGAATTAAATCTCCATCAATAAAACTTTTAATAAAATCATAATTTTTTTTAATATCCCATTCGCTTGTTTCTCGTTGAAAATCTGGTTTTCTGAGAAAAGGATAAAATAAATTTGTTTGATAACTGCTAATCGTAATTTTATCAAAATAATTTAAAGAATTATCAGCACCTGCACTTTCGAAATCAGCGCGTGGAATGAGTGCATCTAGGTTTACTTTTGACATATATTTATATTGTTAGTTTCCGTAGCGTATGTGGAGGAAACACTATATTTCTACTTATTTAATAAATAAATTCACCTTTATTATGCTACCCTAGGCCTCAAAAGTCAAACAAAAAAGCCCCTATAAAATAGGAGCTTAATTTTGGCTATTTTTTAGTCTTATTGGCCAGATATTTACCAACTTCGCATATTTCCATAAAATTGGCTTCTCCTCCGATATTTATATCACTAGCCAAAAATATGACTTTGTCCTGAGCTTTTAATCTCCCCGTTTTGACTAAATACCTAAATAAATCAGTAATAAATTTTTTGTGGTTTTCTTCTTTTTTGACGTAGTGAGCATTGATACCATAAGTCAAAGCCAGCTGACGAGCCACTGTCTTGTCAAAGCATTTTACAAATACTGGTATGCGCCCCCTGTGAGCGGCAATTACCTCGGCTGTAAAACTGCTAGATGAAGCCATAATAATTTCTGAAATATCCAAATCCTTGGTAGCATCAATAGCCGCTTTGATCAGATAGTTGGCGACGCTATTTTTGCTTTTTAGGATTGGCAAATTACCATAGCTATATTCTTCACTACTAGCTTCCACTCGGCGGACAATCCTAGACATTATTTCCACTGCTTCTATGGGGTAGTTGCCATTGGCACTTTCCTCTGACAGCATGACGGCATCAGCACCGTCTATGACAGCATTGGCCACATCACTGACCTCAGCCCGAGTCGGACGAGGATTATTGACCATAGACTGGAGCATCTGCGTAGCGACTATGACTGGCTTGTGGCTGGCAATACATTTTCGGATGATTTCTTTTTGAATCAGGGGGATTTCTTCAGCGGCTATTTCTATACCTAGGTCACCACGAGCAATCATAATGCCATGAGCGTGCTCTAGTATTTCATCAAAATTTTTGACACCTTCTACATTTTCAATTTTAGCAATTATTTTTATCGGACTTTTATATTTATTCAAAATCTTTTGAATACTGATGATGTCCTCTTTGTTTCTGACAAAAGAATGGGCAATAAAATCAATTTTGTGTTTAATGGCAAAATTTACATAGTCTTTATCTTTTTTACTCAAAGTCGGCAAATCAATATGCACTCCTGGCACATTGACGCTTTTATGTGATTTGATAAAGCCATTGTTTATAACCTCACAAATCAGATAATCTGAATTTTTCTTTTTTATTTTTAATCCCATTTTGCCATCATCAATAAATATAACAGCATTAATAGGCATATCTTTATGGAAATTAGCATAATTTACATAGATTTTGTCTCGGCTGGATTTTAAGCTAAGAGCAGTGCCAGCCATTTTGACTATATCCCCTGTTTGATAGCTCAAATCCTCGTCTATTTGAGTAACTCTGATTTCTGGGCCTTTGGTGTCTATCAAAATAGCCAAACGATCAGAAACTTTCCTGATATTGTTTATCACCTTCAAAGATTCTTTTTTATCTTGATGGGCAGTATTTAAACGCATGACATCTACTCCGGCTTCGTTTAAGTCAGTGATAAACTTTGGGTCAGATTTGCGACCAATAGTAGCGACGATTTTTGTTTGCTTTTTTCTCATATTTATATTTATTTATATTAATGACTGACCAGTCATTTCTTTGGGAATATCCAAATCTAAAATGTTTAAGATAGTGGGAGCGATATCGCTTAGGTTGCCAGAAGATCGATTGATACTATTGTACTTATCAGAAACTAGATAAAATGGCACTGGATTCAGAGTATGAGCAGTCATCCGCTGATTTATCTTGGGGTCATATGTTTCTTCAGCATTGCCATGGTCAGCGCTGATCAGTAGCTGATAGCCCTGCTCTAGCGAAGCCTGAGCTATTTCACCCAGTGCAGTATCGACTGCTTCCACTGCTTGGACAATAGCGGGAAAATTACCAGAGTGTCCGACCATATCGCAGTTGGTCAAATTGACAGCGATAAAATCATATTTATCATCTTTGATAGCTTGCACCACTGCACTAGCAATTTCTTTGGCTTTCATTTCTGGTTTCTCATCATGGGTAGCAATATCTTTGTTGCTATCTATCATTATCCTATCTTCACTTTCAAAAGCTTCGTATTTTTGAGCATTAAAGAAAAAAGTTAAATGCGAAAATTTTTCTGTTTCAGTGACTTTTAATTGTTTGAGTCCATGACTTGATACTACTTCTGACAGACAATGACTGATTTCCTCTGGCTCATAGGCTACTCGGACATCAATATCATCGTCATACTTAGTCATTGAGACATATTTTAAGTTGTCTATTTTTTCGGCCAAGATTCTTTTGGTAATTTGTCTGGCTCTGTCTGCTCGGAAGTTGGCAAAAATCACCGCATCGTTGGCAGCGATAAGTCCTTCTGATTCTTCTTCAAATTCTATAGAAGCTGGCTCAATAAATTCATCAAAATTTCCGGCCTGATAATTGTGTTCAATAATATCGTGAGCAGTTTTAAATTTCAAAGCTGAGCCTTTGGTCATTACCAAAAAATGTTTTTCTATTCTATCATGATTGTTGTCTCTATCCATACCCCAGTAGCGACCACCCAGCGAAGCAATTTTCCCCAGTCCTTCAGACTGCAAAAAATCTTCTAGCTCAGTGATATATCCTTTGGCACTTTGCGGAGCCACATCACGACCATCAGTAAATAAATGCAAAAATACTTTGGCTACCCCGTGAGCTTTGGCTGCTAAGATCAAAGCTTTTAAATGCTCCACGTGGCCATGCACTCCGCCATCGCTAATTATACCTTTGATATGCAGAGAGCTCTGATGCTCTTTGACATGCGCAAAAGCTTCCAAGATGGCTGGATTGGTTTCTATCTCTTTATTTTTGGCCGCCTTGTTTATCTTGACTAGATTTTGGTAAATTATCCGACCGGAGCCAATTACTAAGTGATTGGCCTCTGATGTGCCCATTTGCCCTTCTGGCAGTCCTATAGCCTCTCCGGCTGCCTCTAATATAGCAAAAGGATACTTGGCCTGAAAAGAGTCTAGATTTGGAGTCTTAGCTGTGTAAATAGCATTGTGTTCTGTAGCCTGACTATAGCCCAAGCCGTCACAAATTATTAAAATTACTTTATTTTTCATATTTAAAAAGGGAATTTTTTCAAAATAGCTTTAGCACCTAATTCTTTTTCAATTTTTAGCAAACGATTGTATTTGACTGTGCGCTCGCTTCTAGCTGGCGCGCCAGTTTTTATCTGCCCTGTACCCATAGCTGTAGCCAAATCAGCGATAAAGTCATCCTCTGTTTCTCCACTACGATGAGATATGACAGCGGTCATATTATTTTTTCTAGATAGTAAAATTGCTTCAATTGTTTCACTTAGTGTGCCGATTTGATTTAATTTTATCAAAATTGAATTGGAAGATTTTTGAGCTATACCTTTTTCTAGTCGCTTGATATTGGTGACATACAAATCATCCCCGACAATTTGGACTTGATTGTTTGTCTTAGCCAAGAAATTTTCAAAACCCTGCCAATCATCTTCACTAAAAATATCTTCCAAAGTTTTTATTGGATATTTTTCCATAATACCAAGATAAAAATCACTGAGCTCAACACTACTGATAGTTTTGGCTTCTTTTTTTAGTTCATACATACCATCTTTGTAGAACTCAGTGGCAGCAGCATCAATACCAAAGACAATATCTTGACCTAGCTGGTAGCCAGCGCTAGTAACTGCTTCTGACATCAGCTCAAAAGCTTCGCTATTTGATTTTACAGCGGGGGCAAAACCACCTTCGTCTCCGACACTGATTTGATAATTTTTATTTTTTAGAGTTTTCTTTAGCTGAAAATAAATTTCGGCACACATCCTGACGGCTTCAGTAATATTTTTGGCGCCAATAGGCAGGATCATATACTCCTGAATATCAGTGGCCCAGTTGGCGTGTTTACCACCGTTCATAATATTCATCATCGGCAGTGGCAAATAATAATTGCCATCAAAATCTGGATTGAATTTGGCTAAATATTGATACAGTGGTTTTTTTTCTGAGACAGCTTGAGCGCGAGCAGTAGCCAGAGATACGGCCAAGATGGCATTGGCTCCCAAATTAGCTTTGTTCTCTGTAGCATCTAGCTCAATCATTATTTTATCAATCTCGTTTTGCTCGGAGGCCTCCTGACCAATCAAAGCTGGGGCAATTTTGCTTTCAATATTAGCAATAGCTTTTAAAACTCCTAGGCCATTGTAACGCTTTATATCACCATCACGTAGTTCTACTGCTTCATAGCTACCAGTCGATGCCCCAGATGGTACAGCGGCTGAACCACAAGAGCCATCTTCCAAAACTACAGTGGCTTCAATAGTGGGATTGGAGCGACTATCCAAAATTTCTAGAGCAGAGATTGATTTTATCTTCATACTTTTATAATAAATACTTAAATTTCTTAGCTAAAGGCCTAAAAATATTGCTTAATTTTCCCACTTTTAAAGCCAAAAGTCAACCCAGTAAAAATTAAAAACCCAAAGGATCTGTCCGCTTGGGTTTAAAATAAATAATATATTTATTTAAAATAAAAAATAATTATAACAGCCACTTAGCTACCAAAAGATAAATAGTAACACTAGTCAAATCTTGAACAATAGTAGCAATTGGACCGCTAGCATTAGCTGGATCAAAACGTAAACGACTAAAAGCATAAGGAATAAATAAGCCAGTGATAATAGAAGATAAAATAGCCAAAAACATAGCTAAACCCAAAACAAAAGCTAATAATAAATTTCCGTAAAAAAGTAAAGTCGCTGCAAAAATTAATATGCTTATAATTATGCCCAGAAAAAATATAACCCTAAATTGGCGTAAAGAATAAATTAAAAATTTAATTTTTGGGTTTATAGCCAAATCTCTGATGATAAAAAATCCAATTTGTGTCCCAACCGCACTAGCCATATAAACCACCAAAGGAATAAAAGCAGCCAAGATGATATTTTCTGATAAAGTAGTTTCAAATAAAGCAATAACTTGAGCAGCCAAAATACCTCCCACTAGACCAAGCACCAACCATGGCAAACGGTGTTTTAAGGAAGCCACTAAAGACATAGAAGTGACATCATCTATATTAATTTTATGATGACCTACACCGGCAAAGTGCAAAATATCCTCTTGGGATTCTTGATAAAGAGTATTTAAAATAGTATCACTCAAAACTGCACCCAAAAATTTACCATCTTTATCTATAACTGGTATGGCCTTTAGATTATTTTTTAAAGCCAAATAAGCTACTCTTTCCCGATCAGTATGGGGATGAGCTGTAATCAGCTCTTTGACCATGACTTCTGAAATATTGCTATTTTTTGGCTGTCGGAAAATTTCTTTAATAGACAAAGCGCCTTTGAGTAGGCCTGTTTTGCTAAGCACATAAACATAATTTATAGAATCCAACTTCCTAACATTTTTGAGCAAATATTCCTCTACTGTGCGAATAGTATTTTCTGGACTGACTACAGGTACTTTATCCGTCAAAATATTAGCAGCGGCGTCTTTGTGTAAATTGTTTAATAAATTTTTGTCCATAGCTTTATTTTAAATTATAAGTATATTTTACTCCCTTTTTGAAAATAGACAAAGCAAAAAATAATTTTGGCTTTTTCTTAAACAAAAAACTAGCCCCGGATCTGCGCAGATCCGGGGCCGGTCAGGTCTAGCTCGTGAGCCAGGCCTAGACCAAGATACTGCCGGCCGCGATGTAGCGACTGGCGAAAACGATGGTGATGACCATCAGGGCGGTGATGAAGCCGCCAACCAGCACCTCGGTGAAGAGGCGTTCACCTTCGGCCAGCTGGGCCATCTTGCTCCGATGTGCCTCTCTGTTGTAGAGGCAGAGAGAAGCACCGGCGTAGACCAGCCGGAAAGGGCTGAAAATGGTCTTGAGTGAACGGATCATGAGTATCTCCTCTGTCTAAGGCCAATTGCTTGGCCGGTTTATCAACTCGGGACTCTGAACTTAATATATTATTATATCATAAAATATATAAATTGTCAATATAAACAAGTATAAGTCATAAAATCAATAATAAAGCATATTTATCTACATTGACAAAATCAATAAACTATGTTACTTTAAAATGTTAAAATCCGTGCGATTTGTCCTTATACAAGTCCAAAAATGGACAACAAGCAGCGTCTGTAGCTAAGCTTTGGCGATAGATAAGTAAGCGGCCAAATTCAAGTGACTTCTTAGAAGACATTTGAACAGGCCAAAGAGGTCCACTCACCGGAAGGAAAGTCATGCGCTCCAAGAACATCTACTCACTACTCCTCGCCTTGGTGCTCTTCACCATCATCAGCGTCCAGCCGGCCATGGCTGGCGACAATGCCTTCGGACTGGAGCTCCGCTCCGACATCCCGATCGTGTTCTTCGCCGACTACTACCTCAGCGACAGCTGGATGATCCATCCTTGGTTCGTCACGGGCGAGCAGTCGAACGTCCTGATTCGCTACGCTACCTCTGTGCCCGGCTTCGACAAGTTCGAAGTCGGTGCTGGCCCGACCTGGTCCACGGTTGACGGCGCGGAGAAGATCCGCTTCGTTTCCGGTGAACTGGATTTCGCACTGCCACTGGGACGCGGTCTGGTCTGGCAGAGCTACAACCTCGGCCAATGGTCTACCGACCAGTCGTCCGACAGCGGGCTCCTGCGCCAACAGATCAAGTTGGGAAAATCCCGCCTGGGGGTCTTCAACGAGACCCGCCTGAGCGAGACCAGCTCCCGGCAGATCTTCTTGGGAATGTACTACAACTGTGCGCCGCTCAAGCACTTGAGCACCTGCAAAATCGTTCTGACGGTCAATGTCGATCGTCCGGACGAGTGGTTCACCGCGTGGATCGCGGAGTTCTAGACAAGGAAGGAGTCGACGTGCCCAACTTCAAACTACATGGTCTCGGTGGCAATACCATCGAGGTCATTACCCTCAGGGAATGGGTGCTCAGTGTCATCTGCCGTGTGGTTCAAGAACTGCGCCTCCGAGATGACGCTGTCATCACCCTCTTCTCGTCCCAGGTGTTCCAGGCTGTTCCTGGCCTACCGCAGGCCAAACCCTACCTCGAGATCTTCTGTCCCGAGCCGATCGACCTGGGCCACATTCTGCTGGCTCTCAAGATGAACAACCTCCGGCTCGACACGGAAGTACCGGCCCTGAACAAATTCTTCAGCGCAAGCGAGATGGGTCGGCCACTCGACGACGACGGAGGCGACGAGATCGATGGTCCGAAAAAGAATCCCCAACTCTCCCTCTTGGACCCCAGTGCCAGACAGATGAGCGATCATCTCGACGACGACGGAGGCGACGAGATCGATGGTCCGGAAGAGGGCAGCAGCCTCTCCGGCGCCGGAGAGTTCGACTTCTAGAGATCGCCCAGACAAGTGCTCCACAGCTTGGATCGCGGAGTTCTGAAAGGAAGGAAGCCAATGTTCCTGTTCGGGGTCTACGGCCTTGGTAGTAAAGACACAGATACCATGGCCGTCAAGAAGCGTGTCCTCGGTGCCATCTTGCGGGTGATCAAACAGTTTAAACTGGGGGATGATGCTGAGGTCAATCTGCATGACAATGTGCAGGTGGTCAAGGCTGTGTCTGGTCCGACCGTGGACAAGGCTGTGTCTGGTCCGACCGTGGACAAACCCTCCCTGTTGATCATCTACAGTGACCGCCTCGAGGCTGATCTGGTCATCTTGGCCCTCAGAGCCGAGAAGCTCGGCATCCGAATCTACGGATGTCGGTTGGAGATCTTCATGAGCGAAAGCGACATGGCTACTGAGTAGCCACTAGCTCGGCCGGGGTGCGCGCAGCGCGCCCCGGTCATTTATTTTTTCTAAAAAAAATTATTTAAATAAACAAAAAACACCCACGTGATAACGCGAGTGCTTTTTTAAATATTATTAATTTATAGAAATTAACTTAACAGTAAAAATCAAAGTAGCATTTGGTGGTATAGAACCAGAGCCACTAGCACCATAGGCTAAATCAGATGGAATAATCAATTTTCTTTCTTCACCAACTTTCATGCCCAAGAGTCCTTGATCCCAACCTGGAATAACTGTTCCTTGACCAATAGTGAAAGTAAAAGGAGTTTTGCCAACACTAGAATCAAATTCTGTGCCATCTTCCAAAGTACCAGTGTAATCAACGGTAATAGAATCACCGCTTTCAACCACTACATCACCAGTGCCTTCAGTTACAACTTCTGTTAACAATTGTGTTTGACCTTGATTCTGATTGTTATTTGCTTTAATGTCAGCCATTTGTTTAGTTACTTCTTCAATATTCATTCCTTCTGGGAAGAAAATTTTACCATCGGTACTCATATAAGAATCCACACTACTGCCATCAGGTAAATTGACTGGCACTTTATACAAAGCATTTTCTTCGGTCACTTCACCAATAGTGGCTGTGACACCTGGCTGAAGCAAATTGTCATTAATAAATTTTGCAGCAATATCTTTGACTTCAGTGGCTTTTATAGTATCAGATTTCATATTACTAGATATTATATAGCCCAATGACCCCAATGATATTATTGCCAGAACAACAATAACTATCGTTTTTTTCATAGATTTTTTTGTTTAATTATATTAGTCCACTAATTATACTACATTGATAATTAAGGTCAATATAGCAGTACTATCTTACTATTTTAACACTTTTTTTCTTTGAACGATAAATTTTGATTATTTGAAAAATTCTACTGGATCTAACCATAAGCTTAAATCACTTTGTCTGGCCACATAACCCTTAACATTAATATCACTACCCGTATAAATGGCTAAATGTAAATGTTTTCTTTCTCCAGCTGTTTCTTGACTATAAGCTTGACCCAAATTACCAATAATATCACCAGCTGAAACTTTTTGTCCCAACTTGGCTAAACTATTTGGTGATAGATGACCATAGATGACTATATAAGATTTTCCTTCAATCTGATGTCTAATAGCCAACATACCACCATAACCACTGACCCAAGCTGAACGAAGCACTTCACCATCGGCTATAGCCAAAACTGGGATTGTATCCTCTGCCAAATCACCATACTCCACATCCACACCAGTGTGATAACCAGTGAATTTTTCTGGCTGGACTGGAGAATTATCCGGGCTAATATATATACCAAAAGGTTTTTTGCTAATCCGAGTGCTAAAATCAGCCACTGGCTCAACCAGTTCTTTTTTTACTACATCTAACTCATCTTCAATATCCTCTACTGGTGATTCTTCTAGGTTTGTATTATCTAAAATATTCAAATTGTTATCAACTATATTTTTGGCCGGTGAGCAGGCTGTAAGCATCAGACTAGCCAAAAATAATAATATTATATCTTTCATAACTTTTTTTTGATATAAAAAATCCTCTAGCTAAGCAAAAAATATTTTCTATTTAAAATTTTTAGCGTAAAGTCCAACCGCCATCCACCACAATAGTCTGCCCAGTTACATAATTTGACAATTCTGAAGCCAAAAATACTACTGCTCCAGCAATATCTTCCGGCTGACCAACGCGAGCTAGTGGTATAGCGGCGGTCATTTGTTTGAGGCTAGCTTCATTCATACCCTTATTAGCGCCAGGCGTAGCAATGGCTCCTGGAGCCACAGCGTTGACTAAAATATTTTTGGGGGCAAGCTCTAAAGCTAAGGCTCTGACCATACTATTGACTGCTCCTTTGGAAGCGCAATAGTGTACCAAATTTTCAAAACCAACTATTGAAGCAATGGAAGAAATATTGATTATCCGGCCACCGCTAGACATAGCATTGGTAGCTGCTTGGCAAGTAAAGAAAAGACTTTTCAAATTGACTGACATGACTTTGTCCCAATCAGCTTCTTTCATCTGACTAAAAGGCACAAAAGGATAAATACCGGCATTGTTGACCAATATATCTAAACGACCAAGCTTTTTTTTGGTCTCTTGAAATAGCTTGGTGACTTCTGATTTTTTACTAACATCACATTTGACAGCCAGTGCTTTGACACCTTGTTTTTCTAATTCTTTGACTACTTTTTGACAGTCAGCTAGCTTGATATCAGATACTACTACTTGGCATTTTTCTTTGGCTAGTGCTTTGACAATACCCAAACCAATACCCATGGCTGCACCAGTGACAATGGCTACTTTATTTTCTAATAACATAATTTTTTTATTAATTTTTACTCTTGTATTATAGCAAAAAATGTTGATTATAGAAATTAATATTTTTTATAACTTAAATTAAATAATATCATTGACAAAATTGTATATTTATTATATAATACTGCATTAACTTAAAATAAGTTCTTTTAAAAAAATATTATCTAGCCACTATATTGAAAGCTTAAGAATAAGTTAAAAAAACTTAAGCCCAGTATAGTGCCTAGATAATTCTGCGTTCTGGCACAAGCACGGCAGTGTAAGAACTGCTAAACAAGGAAAGAGTGAGAAGAGAATGCGCAAGTTCTGGCAGATCCTCATGCTCGTCGTCTTCACCGTCAGTCTGGTCGCCATGGCTGGTTGTGGTGAAAATGGTCAGGTACTCAAACAATGCGATACGGATACTTATTCGTACACGATCATCTGTGTACGCAGTGGTTTTGGTCATTTTTTCTTTCCTTTTTTTCGACCTGGTAAATACACTTTTGAGTTCAAGGGTGGAAACTTCGAGCAAAGACAAGCCCAATCAACGATGCTTCTCTATAAGAGAGGTGTCACAGAAGACGAACGTGATGCTTATGCAGAGATTCAAGACTGCCTGGAGCAGCTCCAGAAGAAGCAGTAACTCTCGCCTGAGCTCGCACGTTCACACGGTCCTTCTTGGGCCAAAACGGAAGGAAGGGACATGATCCTATTTATCCTTTACCTCAACCTGAGCACGGTTGACCTCAACCCCGCAACAGCCGGGACTCTCGAGAGGGTCATCAAGGTGCTCAAGCTCCGAGAACGCATGACTGTCAACGTTGAAGTGAGGGATACGAGCATCCCCCACAACAGGTTGTGGTCCGACTTCAAGTTGGGCAACCAGCTGCTGATTCTCTGCCAGGACGCCTCTCTGGTCGCCGAGGTTACCAGAGAGCTGACGGGTCGACACTTCGGCTTGCCTACGATGCATCTTCCCGTGTTCTTCCTGGACGCGGAGCAAATGGGCGCTCTGCCCTTCGAGCATCAAGATCTCGAGGCTCCGTAGGGAGCCAGACCAAAGGGTTTTGATCATCCACCCCCGAGTGATGATCTTGGTCGGTACATGAAATATTGTACCGGCTTTTTGTTTTAGATAAATAATATCATTGACAAAATAGCTTAAATATGTTAGTATATAATGTTTACTTTGGGTCAGAAATATTCGTATTTCTGACGGAGTGCGTTCTTCAATGAAAGAGAGGCAGAAATGCCTTGGAACTGGGAATTTCACTAAGGCTAGGTGCAAATCTGAAGCACCTTCAGTCTCATCCTTCCCCTTCTCTCTCCTTTCTGAAGGTGCTGGTCTCGACCACGCATTCTTCAGAAGGAGCCAACCATGGAATCCGAGCGCCGCTGGAGCTACGAACATGTCGTGCTGACCGAATACCTGAACAGGTGTATGAATGATCCCTACTACTGGGAGAGTACTGCCTGTTCGCAGTGTCAGGAGGTCACCTTCTACAATGTCCGGCGTTGGGGATGCGAGTGCTGCTACGACTCTCAGTTCAGCTGGGATGTTCTCAAGCATCATCGCTTCGAGACCATTCAGCAGAGAGCTCGTCAGCTCACGCCAGGTCCTGACTGTCCCGACCAGGAGACCAATGCTGAGTTCGCTCAGCGACATGGGATCTCCCGCCGTCAGGCGGCGAAGATCAGACAGTTCAGCCGCCAGGAGCTGAAGTACTGGATCTGAGGATCCACGCCGGGGTGCGCAACGCGCGCCCCGGCTTTCTTTTATACAAAAAAACAAGATAAATAATATCTTGCTCTGCTGATTGATTATTTATTATATTATAGTGAGATAAACACCAAAAAAAATCAACGCTGAAATAACTATTTTTCTGATGAAATGTTCCTTTTCTTTATGAAAAATATAAGCAACAATTACATTCAATAAAACAGAAGTAGCTAAAATTGGAGCAATAGTTGTAACACTACTTAATTGATATGCTCTTAGAGTAAACAATACAGTCAATCCCCAAAATATTCCTGTAATAAAATAATGTTTTTTCGACACAGAATTATATTCAATTACAATATCATTAAATTTCTGTCTACCAAATAAAAATAATATTAACGCTGGAATTAAAAGTGTAAAAGAAATATATATAGGCAAATTAAATTTTTTAGAAATACCAATATCAATTGACATTGCTATGGCAAATATAAAAGTAGCAATTATACTTATTATTGCATATTTATCAAATTTAAATTTCCCCTTTTTGTAAAATAAAAAACCATTACCAAGCAAAATTAACAATGCTCCTAACATTTTACTTATAATAAAATTTTCTTTAAAGAATAATAACCCAAAAACAAACAAAAAAAATGTTTTAAGCATGTTCAAAATAGAAAATACAGAAACCTCAAGATGCTTACGGGCAGTAACCTGCAATCTATCATTTAAAGCATAGAATATAGAGGCAATAGATAAAATAATATAAAATTTTATCTCTGTCGGAAATTGAATAGGAAAAAATGGAATAAATATAAGAATACTCAAACCAGCTATTACTTGTAATAAAATAGTGGCCGCCCCATCATTTTTTGCTTCTTTGACAGCCAATTTGTAGTATTGAAAAAAAATTACAACACTTACCAAATACCCAACTATATACAGTTGCCAAGTATTAAATAAATCGTTCATAATTCAATATTATCATAAAAATATTCTATTGTCATTTTGTTTTATACAAAAAAACAAGATAATTAATATCTTGATTTTTTGTCTTTCGATTTCACTCAAGACATTCGACACCCGTATTACAATACTTACTGGTGGCCGAAGGTCATGAGCGAAGTCGCGTCTAACGCGACGGAGTCGAATGGCAGGGGCGGTAGGAATCGAACCCACGCTAAAGGTTTTGGAGACCCTTGTACTACCACTATACTACGCCCCCCTGTTAATTACTTATAAAACTTTTATACGTTTTAATAAACCATGATAAGCTGAACCGTATTGCTTTAACTTTTTCTCTCTTTCTTTTGCTAAATCTATCTCACTAAAAGCCTCAAAATAGATTAACTTAAAACTTTTTTCTCTACCAACAAAATATGTTTTCTTAGCTTTATGTTCTTCTAATCTCCTTTTAATACTCTTAGTATAACCAATATAAAACTTACCACTATTTAATTTTAAAATATACACATAATACATAATCGCTTTTCTTAATTGATATTTGTATTGATTTGCTAGGTTCTGACCCAGCCTTTCGCGAAGGGCTGGGTAGGGACCCTTGTCCCAGCTGCTCGCGAGCGACTGGGTGTACTACCACTATACTACGCCCCCTTACAAAATAATCCCCTCCCAAGGATTGGGTTGGGATTATTTAGTTTCTTTATGCATTGTGTGTGTCTTACATTTCTTACAATGTTTGTTGACTTCCAGTCTTTCTTTTACCGTTTTCTTGTTTCTGTGACTATGGTAATTGATACTGTGACACTGTGTGCATTCCAATTTGGCTAAATTATCTTGTGACATGTCAGTATTTTTAATAATTTTTAAATAATGGAGCCACCCGTCGGACTCGAACCGACGACCGACGGTTTACAAAACCGTTGCTCTACCAACTGAGCTAGGGTGGCGTAATTACGATAATGTAAAATGCTATTTAAGCTAAAATTTATATCTTCTATCTATCAGCTACTTATCTTAATTAATTTACTAGCTATTCTATAATAGAAGCTAGGGTGACAGTAGATAAATAACGGAATAAATTATAAGCAAAAATGAGAAAAAAGTCAAGGATTAAGTCTTTGGCTTTTAAAAAAATTTGTCTATTATTATTTTAAACCAAGGGGCATATTTATTTGGAAAATCACTCATATCCTTCTTTAAACTAGCTAATTCTAGCCAAAGACTATCTTTGACTTCCTGAGGATTAATTTTTATATCCCCATCATAGTAGCCAACTAAAACGTGATCAAACTCGTGTTCAATCAAATTATTATCAAAAGCTACCTTATAAATAAAACTGCCTTTTTCTTCCAAAGGACAATCAAAACCCATTTCGTCCTCTAACCTACGATGAGCGGCTTGATCTATGGTCTCTCCAACTACAGGATGTGAACAACAAGTATTGGCCCAAAGACCTGGACAATGATATTTACTATCAGATCTTTGCTGAATCAACAATTGACCACGGGAATTAAAAACCAAAATAGAAAAAGCTCTATGCAATTGACCTTTTTGGTGAACAGCTAATTTTTCACCACTGCCAATTTGATTATCTTTTTCATCTACCAAAATAATCTGCTCAGACATATATTATAGCCAAGATTTTTTATTAGACGAAAATTCTTTATTCAACTCTTCCAAAAGTTGTTTTTGTTTTTTGGTCAATTTTTTTGGCACATCAACATTGACTATCACTATCTGCTGGCCACGACCGTGCGATCTAAGATGAGTCACTCCCTTGTCTCTCAAAATAAATTGTTTACCAGATGGCGTACCAGCGGGAATTTTTAATTTTACTTGACCATCAATAGTTTTGACTTCTAGCTCCCCACCTAAAGCCGCGATAGTAAAAGGAATGCTATATTCACTAATTAAATCACTGCCCTCTCGGACAAAACCAGCTTCATCTTGAATATGAACTGTGACATACAAATCACCAGCAGCTGAACCATTTTTTCCAGCATTACCCTGACCAGACAGACGCACTGACTGACCATCATCTATACCAGCTGGAATCTCTACTTTGATATCTACATTTTCTTCATTGAATCCTTGACCACGGCAAGCTCCACATTTATTTTTTATTACTTTGCCTTGACCCAAACATTCTGGACAAATAGTCTGCGTACGAAAAGTGCCCAAAACTGTAGTAGCAATTTTGCCACTGCCAGCACAAGTGCCACACTTTTCATAAGAACTAGCTTTATCAGCCCCAGTCCCCTGACAAGCTTTACAGGCTGTCTGCTTACGCAAAGAAAATTTGGCTGATTTACCAAAAACTGCCTCCTTTAAAGTAATTTCTATATCCACCTGAATATCTTGGCCTTTTTGACTTCTAGCTCTTCCACTAGGCGCTCCACCACCAAAAAATTGGCCAAATATATCACCCAAATCAAAATCCATGTTTTGGGCTCCAGAAAAATCCCAGCCACCCATATTGGCTCCTCCAAAAGGATTGCCCCCAGCAAAAGGATTACCAGAAGCGCCATCAAAAGCACTACCAAACTGATCATACTGCTGACGTTTTTCTTTATTGGACAAGACTTGATAAGCTTCATTTATTTCTTTGAACTTATCGGCATTGCCATTAGTTTTGTCGGGATGATGCTCGTGAGCTAATTTACGAAAAGCTTTTTTGATTTCCGTTTCACTAGCTGTCTTATCAACTCCTAAGGTTTTATAGTAATCTTTGGCCATTTATTTTTATCCAAGATGCAGCTACCCGTAGCTTTACGCAAAGGGTAGCTGCACTAGAAAATATTAATTATTTTTTGTCTTCTTTTACTTCTTCAAAATCACCTTCAACTGGTTTTTTATCTTCAGTCTTTTCAGCAGCTTCTGATTGCTTATTAGCTGTAGCTTCAGCGGAAGCAGCTTGATACATAGCCGCACCAATTTTTTGGACGACCTCTTCCATATCTTTAATAGCTACTCTAATCGGCTCTAAATCTTGGCTGTCTTTGACTTTTTTAAGAGCGGCCATCTTATCTTCCATTTGTTTTTTGTCATCATCTTTTAATTTGTCTTTATTTTCTTTGATGAATTTTTCTGTTTGGAAAATAATATTTTCAGCACCATTTCTGACTTCTACTTCTTCTTTTTTCTGCTTGTCTTCTTCGGCGTGAATTTCAGCGTCTTTGGTCATATTTTTTACTTCTTCATCACTCAAACCTGAAGATGATTTGATAGTGATTGACTGTTCTTTACTAGTAGCTTTATCTACTGCTTTGACATTTAAAATACCATTGGCATCAATATCAAAACTAACTTCTACTTGGGGAATACCACGAGGAGCTGGTGGCAAACCAGAAAGAGTAAATCTACCCAAAGTCTTGTTGTCTTGAGCCATCTGACGTTCACCTTGCAAGACATGAATTTCTACAGTGTCTTGATTATCAGCGGCTGTAGAAAAAATCTGTGACTTAGAAGTTGGGATAGTAGTGTTTCTCTCTATCAGTGGGGTACGTACTCCACCCATAGTCTCAATACCCAAAGTCAATGGTGTAACATCAAGTAACAATACATCTTTGACATCACCTTGTAACACGCCAGCTTGCACAGCGGCACCCAAAGCCACTACTTCATCAGGGTTAACAGAAATATTTGGTTTTTTACCAAAAAATTCTTCTACTTTCTTCTGCACTAGTGGCATTCTAGTCATACCACCGACCATAATTATTTCTTCAATATCTTTGGTTTCTAATTTGGCATCAGCTAGTGCTTTACGGCATGGTTCTAAAGTCTTCTCGACCAAATCACCAACTAATTCTTCCAATTTAGCTCTAGTAATTTTCATGACCAAATGTTTTGGTCCAGATTCATCAGTAGTAATAAAAGGCTGATTGATTTCTGTTTCCATTGAGGAAGAAAGCTCAGTCTTGGCTTTTTCGGCAGACTCTTTGAGTCTTTGCATAGCCAAAGGATCACCTGATAAATCAATACCCTCTTGTCTTTTATATTCACTCAAAATCCAAGCAATAATCACTTGGTCAAAGTCATCACCACCTAAGTGAGTATCACCATTGGTAGCTTTTACTTCCACGGTATCAGCTGAGACTTCCAAAACAGACACATCAAAAGTACCACCACCCAAGTCATAAACTACCACTTGTTGATCTTTTTTCTTGTCAAAGCCATAAGCTAAGGCCGCTGCCGTTGGCTCATTGATAATACGTTTGACTTCCAAGCCAGCAATTTTGCCAGCATCTTTGGTAGCTTGACGCTGACCATCATCAAAATAAGCTGGCACCGTAATGACTGCTTCAGTCACTGGATAACCCAATTTCTCTTCGGCGTCTGCTTTGATTTTTTGTAGTATCATAGCTGAGACTTCCTGAGGTGTATATTCTTTATCCCCCATCTTCACTTTGACACCTTCTCCAGATTGCACAATCTCATAAGGCACAGTGTCAATATCTTTTTTGATAGCACTGTCGCTATATTTTCGGCCAATTAATCTTTTGACTGAAAAAATAGTGCCTTTCGGATTGGTGACTGCTTGACGCTTGGCGGAAATACCTACCAAACGTTCCCCATTTTTGGAAATAGCCACCATAGACGGTGTGGTACGGTTGCCTTCTTTGTTTTCCAAAATTTTTGGTTTACCACCTTCGATAATAGCTAGAGCGGAGTTGGTGGTTCCCAAATCAATTCCAATAATTTTTCCCATATTTTTTTATTATATTAATTTTTTTAAACTTACCTTGTCATTCCGGACTTGTTCCGGAATCTGCACTCCAGATCCTGAAATAAATTCAGGATGACAAAATATTTATATTAATTTTTTTAAATTTTTGATTAATTCTTTTTTTGACAACATAGCTTGGATATCCAAGACATTGTCCGCATCAATCTCATTACCTAGAGCAAAATCCAATACTTCTTGGGGATTTAAATCAGTCAGTATAGCGTTACCTATAATACCTTGTGGCAGTGAACTAAACTTGGTCAATAAATTGGCCTGACAACTAGAACAAGTGGCATAAGTCAGCACCCCAAATTCATTTTCGTCCAAAATTTGAATCATTGATTCTTGATAATCAGATGAACAAATTGGACATTTTTTGATTAGCTTTAGATTAAGCGGTGAATTATAATTATTTATCATTTATTTTTTATTATTTACATTAATCTTGATGCTTTTTGCTTTAGGCTCTGTTTGTTTTGGTAAAACAATCTTGAGCAAACCATTTTCAAAATTAGCCATAGCTTTATCAGCTTGAACAGCTGATGGTAAAACAACACTGCGGTTAAATGATCCACTACGCACTTCTTTACGGTAATAATTTTTTTCTTCTACTTCACTAGAAGTTTCTCTTTTACCTTCTAAAGTCAAAACATCATCATGGACATTAATATTAACGTCTTCTGGTTTAATACCAGCCAAAGTAGCTTCGACTATGACATTTTCTTTTTCTTCATAGACATCCATAGCCGGTAAAAAATTACTAAAACCTTTTTCCAAGGCATCAAAAGTGTCTAAAAGTGGGCTCCATGGTATAAGTGGCATAATTTTTTCTAATTATTAATTATTATTACTTTAGCTGGACGAAGCACTCTGTCTTTGATGCTATAACCAGCCAATTTTTCTTCCACAATCATTTGATCGGCTTGATTTTCGTCTGTGATTTGACCGACTGATTCATGAAAATTTGGGTCAAATTGACTACCAGTAGTTTTGATTTTATCTATGCCGTGTTCAGCCAAAAATCCTTCCCACATTTTGAGTATGTGTTGAAGTCCAATTGCCCAAGATTTACTCTGCTCATCAGCTGGGATATGAGAGATAGCTATCTGATAATTATCAAAAATTGGCAAAAGTTCTAAGATAAAATTGGCGGACACATAATCATTCATATTAGATAAACGCTTGTCCATATCTTTTTGCAAATTCTGATAATCAGCTAAAGCTTTTTGCCAGCCAGCTAAATTTAGTGCCGCTTCCGTGGCTAAACTTTCTTGACTAGGCTGATTATCTTTATTTTTTTCAGCTGACTTATCTATTGGTTTATTTTTTTTATCTGACATTATATTATTTTATAATTTTTACTGTTTCTTCTAGTAAAGCTAATATTTTATTATAATCCATACGCACTGGACCTAAAATAGCCAATAATTTTTTATCCCCCAAAGGTGTAATAGCAACCGAACAATCAGAGCTAAAAGGATTATCATTGCCAATCAGTACTACTGGTTTATCTATTTGAGTATAAATATCCATCATAGCTTTTTCCAGTGAATCAACTACTTTGGTCATCGAAAGAACCATCTTATAATCTTCAAACTCTGGTTGAGAAAAAAGATTAAATAAACCTGTAAAATATAAATCACCTGGTGAAAAACCAACGATGGCAGCTAAATTGGTCTTGGCTACCAAAAGTTTGGCTAAATCACGCATGTCATTTTTATAAGCATCGCGCAATTCTTTACTTTCTTTGCTATTTAAAGTTTTAACGTTCAATAAATTATCTAAATAAAATTTGTAACCAATAATAGTTGGTACCCGGCCAGCCGAAGTATGAGGCTGAGCGATATATCCTTGTGCTTCCAACTCATACATTTCATTTCTGATAGTGGCTGGAGATAAATCAAATCTTTTGCTCTCGGACAAAACAGACGAACCAACTGGATGAGCGGTCTTGATATAAATATCAATGATTTCTTTTAATAATTTTTGGCTTCTATCCTCCATAAAAGTATTATATACAAATTAGCACTCTAAGTCAAGGAGTGCTAATAATAGATACTCTAAAATTGTCTAGGACTTATTCCCTCCTGAGGGCTGTGATAGGGTCAAGGTCAGCGGCCCTTTTGGCTGGGTAAAGCCCAAAAATAAGGCCAACCGCCATTGAAAAACCCAAAGCTAATAGTAAACCCATGATTGATATAGAAAAATCCCAATCTAAATTATATTTATTGGCTAGTAAATAAACAATATAAATAAAAGCCACACCTAAGGCAATACCATATATCCCTCCTAGTAGTGTAATCACTACTGCCTCAGCCAAAAATTGTTGTAAAATATCTTTTTTACTAGCTCCTAGACCCTTACGCAGTCCAATCTCAAATGTACGTTCTGAAACTGTGGCATACATTATATTCATAATACCCACTCCGCCCACTACCAAAGATACGGCCGCCAAAGCTACCAAAAGAAGAGTCACTCCACCAATAATAGTATTGAGCATCTCTTGAGCATCAGCCAGAGAAGAAACCTCAAAATCATCTCGGCTAGGATCACTAATGTCATGATTGGTTCGCATGATATTTTGAATAGCTGCTACTGCTTCATCCTCACGGCTAGGATCAGATAATTGAGAAGTAATAGATAAGACGTGGTCTATACCCAAAAGAAATTTTTGTGTAGTTTTAAGTGGCACATATACTAGTTCATCAAAATCAAAGAAAAATACTGCCCCCCGAGGAGCGGCTATACCAATCACTTTATAATTTTGTTTATCTATTTTTACATTTTGTCCTATAGCTGGGCTAGAGCCAAAAAGAGTTTCTTTGATCTTAGGACCCAAAACTACTACTCTAGCTAAAGCATCTCCTTCTTCATCGGTAAAAAATCTACCTTCAGCTATTTCTGTGCTATCAATATCAATATAATCCTCAGTCACCCCATAAATTAAAGATTTTTTAACTTCCCCTTGCCAAGAGATAATTTCTTGAGCCGTGACAGCTGAATAAGCCTTATCAATATAAGGCAACTCTAATATATCTTCTCTGTCACTATCTTTCATAGTAGTGATAGCTACACCTTGTGCTTGGCTAGTAGCTCCACCACTAGTAGCAGGCACCCTGACTTCAGTTTGAATAAAATTTGAACCAAAACTAGCTACTTGATTGTAGACCAAACCTTGGATGCTATCGCCAGCTGAAATTATCACCGTTACCGAGCTGATGCCTATCATCACGCCTAAAATAGTCAAAAAAGTTCTAAACTTATTTTTGCTCAAAGCATTAGTAGCTATTTTAATTATATTATGCGCTTTCATATATTATTCGTGACGTAATGCTTCTATCGGATTTAATCTTGCAGCTTGACTGGCTGGATACCAACCAAAAGCTAGAGCCACTACAATAGTAAAAGCCAAAGAAATTACAATAGAAGCAACTGATATGACAAAATCCCAATTATAACCCATAGCCTGAGCCACCACACTAGCTAAAAATGAAATCAGTATCCCCCATACTATACCTATAAAACCCCCTAAAAATGACAAAATAATAGTTTGAATTAAAAAATGCAAACTTATATCCAAGCGAGTAGCACCCACTGCCTTCCTCAAACCTATTTCTTTGGTGCTTTCAGCTACTGAAACCAGCATAATATTCATAATACCAATTCCTCCGACTAAGAGTGATATAGCCGCTACCATACCCAAAAAATAATTAAGCGCATCTGTAATACTTTTTAAGGTATCCAAAGTTGATTCTGATGATCTAACAGAAAAATCGTCACCTTGTGGATCATCTACACCATGTCTATCTCTCAAAACAGTTTTTACTTGTTCTATCACAAAATCTACATCCGAACCGGGAGCTACTTTGGCTCTAGCAAAGGTAAGATAATTAATACCCAACATTAATTTTTGGGCTGTAGAGATAGGAATAAAAATTTGATCATCTTGATCTTGAAAACCAGCTGTGCCTCTCTCTTCCATCACGCCTATTATTCGAAAAGACTCTTTATTTATCTTAACACGTTCACCAATCGGGTCACTATTTCCTCCAAAAAGTTCATCAGCTACCTTACTACCTAAAACAGCTACCTTAGCAGTAGACTGAGCTTCCTCTTCACTAAAAAAATTACCACTTTGTAGCTCGGCTCCCTCTTCTACTTGCATATAATTACCAGTCGTACCCAAAAAACTAGTATCGTCTGTTTTATTCTGCCAAGTAGCCGTAGCTACGCCACGCACATAAGCAGCCGCCGCTGTAATCTCTGGCACTCTGACTGCTATATCTTCAATATCTTCAGCTGTTAAAGTAGTAATATTTAAACCCATCACTGCAGCTGGTGGGCCACTGTCATCACTAGCTCCTGGCAGTATAGCCAAAAGATCTCCTCCAATACCTTGAATCTGATTGACCACCAAACTCTGGGCCCCTGCTCCGACAGACATGATAATTACTACCGATGAAATACCTATCACAATTCCCAAACTAGTCAAAAAAGAGCGCATCTTATTACGCTTTAATGCTTGCACGATACCTAGATATGTTTTCAAATCAAGGCGCATGATCTTAGAAATTATAATTTATTTTAATTGGCCGTTTATTTGTTCGGTCTTAATCACTTCTTTGTTTATTTCATCACTAATAATCAAACCATCTCTGACACTTATAATTCTTTTGGCATAGCGAGCAGTGGTTGATTCATGAGTAACTAGTATTACTGTTTTACCCATCTTAGAAAGCTCAGCTAAAATAGCCATGATTTGAATACCTGACTTAGAATCAAGATTACCAGTCGGCTCATCAGCAAAAAGTATATCTGGTTTATTGACCAAAGCCCGAGCAATAGCCACTCTTTGTTTTTCTCCACCTGACAACTGATTAGATAAATGATCTCTCCTGTGTTCCAAACCAACACTCTTGATAGCTTCATCAACGACTTTCAAATCTACTTTTTCATCACTATAGAGTAAGGGCAAACGCACATTGTCCCAAACACTAGTTTTAGGTAATAAATTAAAACTTTGAAAAACAAAACCTACTCTTTTATTTCGATATTTAGCTAAAGTATCATCATCAAGACTAGAGACATCTTTGTTATCAAAATAATATTTACCAGAACTTAGAGTATCCAAAAAACCCAAAATATGCATTAAGGTTGATTTACCAGAACCAGAAGGCCCCATAATAGCCAAAAATTCTCCTTGTTCTATCTTGATATTAATTCCATGAAGCACTTTGGTGACTACTTCATCATTTACAAATTCTTTGTGGACGTCTTTTAATTCAATCATAATTATTTAGTAGCTTTTATAAAAGTAACTACTTCTGTTCCTTCTTCCAAACCACTGATAATTTCGGTAAAACCATCATCACCTCTCAAACCTGTAGTTACCTCTATCTCCGACAAATTTACTCCATCATAGGTTTGAATATATTTTTTGTCTTCTCTATAAATTACAGCTCTAGAAGGCACGGTCAATACTCCCTCCCGCTTGTCAGTAGAAATAGTAAGATCAGCTGTCATACCTGATTTGATACGATCATCTTTGTCATTAAAAGATACTTTGGTAGTATAATAAACTACACCATCAATATTGGTAGCGGCCGGATCTATAAAAGTGACTGTACCAATAAATTTTTCACCAGATGAAAAAGCATCTAGACTAATTTCTACTTGATCACCCACAGCTAATTTTGTGACATCTGACTCTGGTACATCTACTTCTATCTGCATAGTGCTAAGACCAATCATAGATATCACTGGTTCAGACATGGATGTTTGCTCACCGGCGTCAAAATTTACTGCTATTACTATGCCATCTACTGGGGCACTAATCACTGTTTCCGATAAATTACTCAAATATCTATCCAAAGTAGCTTGTGCCCTTCTGATATTGGCCTCTGCTGAAGATACTTCAAAATCTCTAGGCGGAGCAGTTTTAAAATCCAATTTGGCTCTAGCTAAATCCATAGCAATTTTATAGGAATTGATACTATTTTGTTTTTCTGAAATTTGGGTCTGATAATACAAATCTCTAGTGCGCAAATTAGCACTACTAGTTTGCACAGCTGAAATAGCGGAATTAATACTAGTGACTTTAGTATTGATACTAGTTTTAAAAGCATCAACCACTGTAGTAGTGTAGACGGAATTAGTGACTGTCACTCCCATTATCTCATAAGTATTAGTTAGCAGTTGCAAAATATTGGCCAAATTATTTTGCATAGCCTGAGTAGCTATTAATATCTCTTCTGTATCACCTACTTTAGCTTTGGCTATTAGACTATCCAATAACAAAAAATTATTGTGAGTTTGACTATATAAAACTTGTGTGTTGCTAAGTAATACCACATCGCTGACATAAAGATAATTATCAGCATCTTCGTCCATGATAATATCATAAACTAAATCCAAAGCAAATTGAGCAATAGATTCTTTGTCTTTAAGGATATTATTGGCTTCCTCTTTTAAATTTACTAGTTCCTGATCACGCGTCTCTTCCAAATTTTTTAAACTATCTAAAGTATTTTGGTAGCTAGCCTCAGCACTGGCCAATTCTTTTTTAGTTACTTCAACATCTTGATTACTAGCTCCAGCTAATAGTTGATCTAATTGTAATTTGGCAATCTCCACACTAGCTCTAGCATCAGCCACCTGAGAAGCAGCATCACCAGCATTAAGTCTAGCTAAAACTTGATCTTTTTTGACTTGATCACCAGTTTTGACCAAAACAGCCTGTAAAGTGCCGGTTTTATTAAAATTTAAATCAATATTATCAGCTGATTCTACCGAACCAGTCACTTCCACTGTTTGCACAATGTCTGAAATAGCAGCTTTTTCAGTAATATAATTTGACTCTGGCTTTTTAAAAAATTGAAAAGCAACAATTACTGCCACAATTATTATCGCCAATATAATCCAAATCCACTTATTTTTTAGTTTATTCACCATATTTTTTAATTTAAGCCTTAAATTCTTTTTATTGCTATTAAATTACTAATATTATAACATATTTACAATATTGTTTGTAGTATAATGATTTTAATTGATTTAGCGGGCTAAATTATACCCTAAATTAATATATTTTTTAAGCCCTCTTAAAATTATAATAAGCAAACAAAAAATCTAGGCTCAAATCAACTACCTAGATTTTTTAAATAATATTTTATCTTACCACTTCAATTTCTGCACTATTATAAGTGTCACAAGCTCCTATTTTAATAAGTCCTGTACCATCAGTATAAAAATAATATTCCGTATTAGCTGAAGCAGTAGAAGGATCAGAAGGAATTTGACCAATATAGCCAGCTGTGACCAGAGCGTTCATATTAACTATTCTAGTAGTAGTAGTTGCTCCGCAGGTAGCTGCATGCGCTTTGGTAGTAGTAGCTACAGCATAAGTGACACCGTTAGTTACTGTCGTAGCTGCTGTGCCACTATTATCAGCCAAATAAAGAGCCCAAGCATCAGCTACAGCTGTGACGTCTGACCACCTTTGAGCATTATTGGCATCACCAATACGCTTGGCTGGATTGACTGCCACAAAGGTAGCAGCAGCTAGTAAAGCTATAATAGCTATT
>Ga0172379_10001153_pt1 | contig 55777 bp, 49 predicted proteins | sample GrowelOW334metaG_FD_119756 | JGI IMG/M metagenome (GOLD analysis project Ga0172379, IMG submission 119756) | Groundwater microbial communities from an aquifer near a municipal landfill in Southern Ontario, Canada - Groundwater well OW334 metaG | ecosystem: Environmental > Aquatic > Deep... | reverse complement strand
ATCGGCTTCTGTAAAATCCAACGTTTCACTCTTCTCTTGCCAAAAATTAACAGCGGTGTTTTTCGCATCGAGATCAACATTAATAGGGCGCGCTGTAAACGGAGCAATGTTAGGAACGGTAGAAAAACATCTCCACATCGGTTCGGCTGCGGCATCGTATTGGCTCATTGGCGGAAGTCCGAGAATTAATTCCATCGTTCTTAACATTGAAGAAGTTGAGTACATGGTGTGGTCAACAAAATTGCGTTTAACAAATCCTCCCGCAACGTAAGCGGTTGTTCTATGCGCGTCAACGTGGTCGGGTCCATCTTGCGCGTCGTCTTCAATTATAAAAATTGCGGTCTCTTTCCAGATTGGCGAGCGGCTTAGATAATCGACAAACAATCCGACCGCAAGATCATTATCGGCAACGTGCGCGTAAGGTGTCGGTCTTCCTTTGCGTAATCCTTCGGTGTGGTCGTTTATAAATCTTAGCGTGTTAAACTGCGGAACTTTGCCAAGCGCGAGAAGAGAATCAAAATCATTTTTCCATTGATAAAAGCGGGTTGTATCTCTTACTTTCATATCCCATTCAGTAAAAGATTTGCAAAAATGATTTTCTAAAACGGGAATTGTTGCTTTCCCATTATTTGTGAACTCAGCATAAGAACGATAAGAGACATTGTGTTTACTGCAAACATCCCAAATAAATTCTTTGTTATTTGCTACTTCACGGTTTCCTTCTGCATCGTAATCGCCGCCTCTGCTGCCGTAACTTGTGGGCCAGGTTTTTTCAAGATAATCGGTTGCATAAGCGCCCATACTCCAATTGTGTCCGTCCGCGCTAACTTCAGCATTGGCGTAAAAATTATCGAGCAGAACAAATTCCTTTGCAATGGCGTGTTGATTCGGCGTATAAAATTCTCCGAACAAAGTTAAACTTGTATCGCCGTTGCCTTGCGGTAAATCCCCAAGCACTTGATCATAAGTTCTATTTTCTTTTATCACATAAAAAACATATTTAATCGGTGAAGGTGCTCCGACTTTTTGAGGGATCGGATTTCCTTTTTCTCCATGCGCGGCTAATTCTTTTTCTTTTTGATAAGGAGTATTTTCATAAACAAGTTTTGAATATCGGGCTAAAGTTTTTTCATCGGGAATTTTAATTGAACTTAACGTTCCTTTAAATAGTCCGCCGATGTATTGTTCTTTTACAACTTTGGAAGTATCACCTTTTTGATAAATTACAGTGCGTCCTTTTCTGGTTGGATTTGGTCCTTGCGGATTAGCGAGCGATGAAAAACCTTTTCCGTTAGCGACATAAATTAAATTGTTCACCACACGAACACTTGTTGGATACCAACCGGTTGGAATAAATCCTTCACTCTTGCTTGAACCGGGATTCGCGACATCAAAAACCGTTAGGCAGTTGTTGTCGGCGTTCGCGATGAACAACATTTTATCGTCTTCGCTTAACGCTACGCTGTTTGGAGTTGAGCCAATCGGAGACTGTGGATAAAGGGCGGTGTTAAGCGTTTCAATTACTTTGCGTTCCTTTATATCGATAACAGACACAGAATTATCATTCGCATTTGCAACAAAAAGATAGTTACCATCTTTCGTTAAACAGAGATCGTTCGGATTATCGCCAACTTTAATTTCGGATGAGAAAGATTTTTTATCAGTATCAAAAACCAAAACTTTATCACCTCCCCAGCAGGAAATGTACAACTCTTTTTTGTCGGGAGATAAACGGCACTGGTAACCTTCTCCGCCTAAAGGATAAGTCCCAGTAACGGATTTGGATTTTGTATCTATTAGATAGAGGGAATTGTTTTCTTTTGTTACCAGGTACAAAACATTTTTCTGATCGTCAATAGCCAAACCAGCGGGAGAAATTTTTTCGGGCCACTTTTTGCCGAGGATTAGCGTATCGGTAAAAACTAATTTATTATTTTGGATTGCGTACTTGAGAATCCAGTTATCGTTTCCACCGGAAGCGTAAAGAAATTTTTCATCTTCGCTGAAAACCAGACCGAACCATGCTTTTGCAATCGGTTTTTCATCAAGGATTTTAAAATCTTTAGTAGAAATTAATTGAATGGATTGATCGCTTTGTCCGTTGTTGGTTACCGCTAAATATTTGCCGGATGTAGAGAGTGCGATTTGCAGAGGTAAATCTCCCAACGGTAAACTTTTTCCAACCGGCGAAACAGCCCAGCCGTTCGGGAGGTTAATTCTCTTCACTTTGCTCTGCCCTGTAGTAAGAGAAGCAAAAAGCAAAATAGAAATTAGGAGGGTGTTTAAAATTGTAATAGTTTGTTTTCTCATGATTCATTAGCTCCGATAATTCATATAGAATAATTAGGTAACACATGTTACACAAAAAATATTTTGAATTGCCACGTTCCGAAAACTTTCGGAACGTGGGTTAATCAACACAATAAATATTGGCTTTAGCCAAACAAAAAGTCTGTGGCTAAAGCCAATCCCATAGTATTTAATTATCCACGAGCTAAAGCTCGTGGCTATTCAAATAATTTATTTTTGTATTGGTTTAAATTTACCAGTTATCTCTTAGAAAACCAGAAAAGCTAAAAACGTAGCGAAGATCAAAAAAAGTGGTAAAAATTATTTTTCAACAGTTTACTTGGAAGTGCTAAGAAATCATTCTTATATTTGAACTAACATTTTCAAATTAATTAATTTAGTTCATAATGATTATAAGAGGTTGAAATGTCCGAACAAAGAAAATTTGTCCCTTTTGTCTCTTCAGAAACCAACATCGCCGAATTCACCGTTCGCGCGCTTGTAATTGGTCTTGTGTTAGCCGTTGTTCTGGGAGCTGCAAATGCGTACCTGGGACTTAAAGCCGGTATGACCATCGCTGCTACGTATCCAGCCGCCGTTATCGGTATGGCAATTATCAAATTATTTAAGGGGACAATTCTCGAAGAAAATTTCGCTCGTACTGTAGGATCGATTGGCGAGTCAATTGCAGCCGGAGCAATTTTTACAATTCCCGCTTTTTTTATTGCCGGAATTTGGAATCCGTTTTTCACTCCCGGTCACTACGCTATCTCATCGGCAATTATGTTTGCCGGTGGTATTCTCGGAATTATGTTTGTTGCGTTGTTACGCCGCGTAATGGTTGAAGATATTGATCTTCCTTTCCCGGAATCAGTTGCTGCTGCAGAAATTCACAAAGCAGGCAGACACGGCGGTTCAGGTTCAAAATTTTTATTTAGCGCAATGGGAGTGGGCGCTTTGATACAGGCGTTAGGGCAATATAAATTATTTGCAACCAGCGCTGATAAATTAGTCTCCTTCGGAAAAGGAAATATTCTTTTTAAATCTCCAGATGTTAGTCCGGCTTATATGGGTGTTGGATATATCATTGGTCCCCGTTTAGCCGCGTTAAACTTTAGCGGTGGAGTACTTGCGTGGGGATTATTAGCACCGATCATCGCGTACTTCAAATTCGGTAATGTTGACCCCTCAACGCTGGATTGGGCAAAAGAAATTACTACAGTTTGGAAAAGTTATGTTAGACCGATTGCAATCGGCGGAATGTTGGTTGGCGCAGGTTTCACTTTATGGAAGATGAGAAAAAGTCTTGCCACCGGAATTTCCCGTTCTGTTAGCGATGTTAAAAAAGCGGCTTCGGGAGAATCAACAACCGAGCGAACCGAAAAAGATATTCCTTTTACCTACATCATGCTTGGTATCGGGTTAGCTTCAATCGCCACATTCTTTATTTATAATTATTTTGCTCAAGATGTTGTTGCCGCTTTGGTAGCAACCTTAGTTATGATCGTTGCGGGATTTTTCTTCGCGGCGGTTTCCGGTTATTTAGTTGGAATTATCGGTTCAAGTAACAATCCGATAAGCGGATTAACTCTTTCAACACTTGTTATTGCCGCTTTATTAATGGTTGCACTTGGTATGAAAGGAGCGCAAGGAGTTGCCGCTGTACTTGGCGTTGCTGCTGTTGTTTGCGTTGCGGCGGCGGTTGCAGGAGAAATGTTACAAGATTTAAAAGCCGGGCATATTCTCGGCGGTACACCCTGGAAAATGCAGGTTGGTGATTTGATCGGTATTCTTGTAGCATCCGCTGTAATGTTCATTCCTCTTTTAATTTTGCACGAAGGCGATATCTCTGAAAAGGTGAATAAACAAGTAGATAAAATGCAAAGTAATCACCAAATGGTTGTTGATTACCAGGGATCAAAAGTAGAATTAAAAGGGAAGCAATATTCTTTTGAAGAATTTAAAAAATTAGATAAATCTACTCAGAAAGAATTTCTTGATCTGAATGCCGGATTTGGCGGAGATAAACTACCTGCGCCGCAGGCAAGTTTAATGGCAATTCTTTCTAAAGGAATTGTTGCAGGAGATATGGAATGGATTCTTATCTTTACCGGAATGTTAATGGGGGTCGGCTTCATCATGATGAATGTTAAAAGCCCGATGCTTGTTAGCGTTGGAATGTATCTTCCGTTAGGAACCACCTTTGCAATTTTTGTAGGCGGTTTACTTAAAGGTGTTGTTGAAATGATAAACGAAAAGAAGAAATTTAACGAAGGACAAAAATCACGAGTTGAAAATAATGGAGTTCTGATCGCCGCCGGATTAATAGCTGGAGAAGCGTTGATCGGTTTGTTCTTTGCAGCTTTAGCATTTTTTGAAATCCAAATAGCTGATCTCTCATCACCGGCTTCTATAATACTGAGTGTTGTTGTTTTAGCGGTTATCGCATTTATGCTGATCAAAATTCCGGTTGGCAACGCAGGTAAACCGGATGATCCGCTTCCACCACACGTATCTATGTAATCATAGTTTATTAATGTCCCGGTGTAAAATACCGGGACAATTTTTTTAGAGAGAGAATGAATGAATTTTTTTCAAAGACGCGCAGTATTAAAAGAGATAAACTACCTCGAAGTGCGTCCAATTAAGAATTACGGCGAAACAGTTGATGAAAACAATTTGGTAACTGTACTGATCCCAAAGTTTAAGAATCGTTTTGCAGTAAAATTTGTTTTACCTTACATGCAGTATAAATTTTTCAAAATTAAACTGGATGAATTTGGTTCTGCCGCCTGGCTGTTGATCGATAGTACAAGAAACGTAAATGAGATAGCAAGTGAGTTGGTTAAAAAGTTTGGGGAAAAAATTCAACCGGTTGAAGAACGGTTACCAAAATATTTCACCGGAATTTATGAACAAAGATTAATAACATTTTTAGAAATTCAAGATAAAGGAAATTAGTTATGGGTACTGTATTAGCTCAATTAAAACCGGCTTTGGTCTGGAAATATTTCGAAGAAATATGCCAGCATCCGCGTCCTTCAAAACATGAAGAGAAAATTGCCGAGTATATTTTTTCCGTCGGGAAAAAATTAAATCTCGAAACTGTAAAAGATGCTTTTGGGAACATCGTTATCCGCAAACCTGCAACCGCGGGAAAAGAAAATTTGAAAACAGTTGTTCTGCAGGGACATATCGATATGGTTTGCGAAAAAAATCGTGGCGTTGAACACGATTTCGACAACGATCCTATTCAAGTTTATATTGACGGAGATTTTGTTAAAGCAAAAGGAACAACTCTCGGCGCCGATAACGGTATCGGTGTTGCTTCTGCATTAGCTGTATTGGAAGACAGTTCAATTCAACACGGACCGCTTGAGTGTTTATTCACTTTAGATGAAGAAACCGGTTTAACGGGTGCTGCAAGTTTAGATCCAACAATTCTTAAAGCTGATATTCTACTTAATCTTGATTCGGAAGAGCTCGGCACATTTTTCATTGGTTGTTCCGGAGGGAAAAATACAGCCGCTAAGTTTACTTTCACACCGGAAAATGTTCCCGCAGATTCTGTTGCTTACGAAGTTAAAGTTGCCGGTTTACAAGGCGGTCATTCAGGTCTTGAAATTCACACCGGAAGAGGAAACGCGATCAAAATCCTCAATCGTTTTTTGTGGAATGCAACAACTAATTTGTCAATTCGTTTAGCACAAATTGAAGGCGGAAATAAACACAACGCAATTCCACGTGAAGCATTTGCGGTTGTCACCGTTTCGAAAGCTAATGAAGCTGATTTCCTTTCAGCTTTATCAAGCTATAATAAAACGATCAAAGAAGAGTTGGCGACTAACGAACCAAACTTGAAAGTCTCTGCTGAAACTTTTGCGCTTCCTGCAAACGTAATGGATGTAAAAACAACAGCAAATTTATTGAATGCACTTTACGCAACTCCTCACGGCGTAATTACCATGTCTCCCGATATCGCCGGATTAGTTGAAACATCTACAAATCTTGCAACGATAATTACAGAAGGGAACAACATTAATATTGTAACAAGTCAGCGCAGTTCCGTTGCAACGGAAAATCAAGATGTTGTTGATATGGTTCATTCGGTATTTGTTTTAGCCGGTGCAGAAGTTTCTCACGGCGATGGTTATCCGGGCTGGAAACCAAACGTTCATTCTGAAATTCTGAAAGTATTCAAAACTGTTTATACCGATATGAACGGAAAAGAGCCTGAAGTAGCGGCTATTCATGCCGGTTTGGAATGCGGAATCATCAGCGAAAAATATCCGAATATGGATATGATTTCCTTCGGACCAACAATGTTCGGTGTTCATTCACCTGATGAACGATTGAACATTCCTTCTGTTCAACCGTTTTATGAATTGCTCGCGAACGTTTTAAATAATATTCCAACTAAATAAAAAAAACACTTTCCGTAGAGACTTGCCATGGCAAGTCTCTACAATTTTGCAAGTAAAAGATTAAGGAACTCGCTTGGAAGAAACACTTGTATTGAAACCCGAACCAACTAAATTTTTCCGCTGGACAGTCCTTCTCTTTGTCAGCCTTGCGATGTTCGGTAACTATTACATTTACGATTGTATCAGTCCGCTCGCCGATCTTCTCTCTAAACAATTACATTTTACCGATTCCAATATTGGTCTGCTGCAAGCCATTTACAGTTTTCCGAATATCATTATGGTTTTGGTTGGCGGGTTGATCATTGATAAAATCGGGACAAGAATTTCAGTTGTTCTTTTCACGCTATTGATTTTTATCGGTGCAGTTGTAACTGCAATGAGCAGCAGTCTTTATTTTATGGCTGGCGGCAGGTTGATCTTCGGATTGGGCGCCGAATCGATGATCGTTGCGATCACCACAATTATTGCCCGCTGGTTTAAAGGAAAGGAATTATCTTTCGCCTTCGGATTAAATTTAACCGTTGCCAGGCTTGGTTCATTCCTTGCTTTAAATTCTCCATCTTGGGGAAAAAGTTTTTATAGTGAATGGCAGACACCACTTTGGATATCTGTCTTTGCCGGAGTTTCGGCAGTAGTTTTTATTCTGATTTATTTTGTTCTTGATCTCGCAGCAACAAAAAAATTCAAAATGCCGAAAGACGGTGAGCAGGATGCAGTTTTACTCTCAGATATTTTAAAGATAAAAGAACGAAAACGCTGGTATATTTTTTCAGCCTTAGCAGTAGCTGCAATTATTCTCTTTTTTATTAACATTGATAACTGGACGATTTATCTTATAGCAATAATTGTTGCGGCGTTAATTCTTTTCTTGAAATCAAATTCATTCCCAACATCATTCTGGTACATAACTGCGATATGTGTTACCTTTTACTCTGCGATGTTTCCATTCCAAACTTTTGCAATTAAATTTTTTCAGGATGCGCACGGCACCACGCGTGAAGTCGGGGGAAATCTTTCGAGTATGTTAACGCTGGCGGCAATGTTTTTTACTCCGCTGTTTGGGTTGCTTGCAGATAAAATCGGTAAGCGCTCTTTGCTGATGATGTTCGGTTCGCTTCTCATTATTCCCGTCTATTTAATTATGGCTTACAAAATTGATTTAGCTTCTCCATTAGGATTGCACGGCTTTCTTTCTCTCAATTTTGATTTTTTTGATATTCATTCACAAATTCCGATCTATCTTTTAATTCCGATGTCGTTGATGGGAATTGCTTTCTCGCTTGTTCCTGCAGTGATGTGGCCCTCCGTTTCGCTTGTTGTTGATACGGCTAAACTCGGTACAGCTTACGGCTTAATGACGATGATTCAAAACATAGGTTTGTTTGGATTTAATTTGTTGATTGGATACGCAAATGATATTTCCAGAGCGAGCGCGGTTAATCCATCTGGGTACAATTTAGGAATGTGGATATTCTCGCTGCTTGGTTTCTTCGGATTGTTTTTCGCTTTTATGCTGCGCCGCAATGAACTTGGACCTAATAAACACGGGCTTGAACAAGGGATGAAGTAAGTAATGAAAAAACATTTTTTCATATTATTTCTTTTAATTTCATTTGGACTTCACGCACAAGATTTAGGTTTCGGTTGCCTTGGACTTGTCGGCGGTTTTGCAGGTTACGGCATACAGACTTATCAGACCAAGGGCATTAATGAAAGAGTTGATTTTTTTAACGCCCTCCATAAAGATTCACTCAATTCACCTCTTAAAAATTTTGGACAGGCGGCAGGTTATCGTTTTGGTATAAATTTTTTCAATCAAAGATTTTCAGGCTTCAATCTTTCCTTTAAAGGATTTTATCAAAGACTTTCTGAAAAAAATAAAGTAATTATCAAATCCGGCGCAATTGAAATTGCAAAAACTTTTGAAGTGAAGATAACAACATTTGGCTTAGGTATTGATTTCGGCACGCACATCACCGAAATGTTAAATTGGAAAATATTAAAAGCCGCAGTAACTTTTTCGCAGGCAGATTTTATTGAATCTGAAGACCGCCCCGGAGTATTAACAGAAATAGATGATTACAAATCAAGTAAAGCAAATGTTGGATATTCACTTTCCACCGGATTTGTTGTGTATCTTATCGGCAATTATATTAGTCTTGAGGGGAGCGCCGGTTATAATTTATTCCGGTTTGAACAATTAAAAAAAGCAGACGGTGCAACTTTAAACGTGAACGAACAATCTAATCAACCAATGCCTGTGGCTATCGATAACGGCGGACTTGCCGGAGTAATTCAATTAAATTTTAGTTTTCCATTGTGAGAATTTATGAAATTTTCAAAACTCGATAAAGCGTCTATTATCGCAATTAAAGATTGCATGGGAACAAAAACTGGTGAAAGAGTTTTAGTTATCAGCGATGTGGAAAAAAGGGAGATCGGTTTATCTCTTTTTGAAAACGCAAAGAAGCTCGGACATCAATCATTATATGTTGAAATGGTTCCCGGCAAAGTGAACGGCGAAGAACCCTCGGATGAAATTGCAGAGTTGATGAAAAAATTTGATGTTGTTCTTTGTCCCACTTTAACTTCACTAACGCACACGGATGCCAGAAGGAATGCATCTGCTTTAGGCGTACGCGTTGCAACATTTCCCGGCATAACCAAAGAAGTAATGATTCGCGGATTGAATGCAGATTATAATAAAATATCAGCGCTCTCTTTAAAATTGAAAGAAATTTTAGAAAAAGGGAAACATGTTCGCGTTACAACAAAACTTGGCACCGATATTTCTTTTTCAATTGAAGGAAGAACCTCATATGCTTCCAAAGGATTATTTCATGCAAAAGGTGAAAGCGGAAATTTACCAACCGGAGAAACTTTCCTTGCCCCGGTTGAAGGAACCGCCAATGGTGTTTTCATAGTTGATGGTTCAATGGCGGGATTGGGATTAGTAAAAAACAGTAACATTTATATAAAAGTTGAAAATGGTTTTGCTACAAAAATTACCGGCAAAAAAACAGCTAAGAAGCTTGTGAAAATTCTTGATGCAGCCGGTGCAGAAGCAAGAAATATTGCTGAATTTGGAATCGGAACCAATTATGCGGCAAAACTAAGCGGCGTTCTTCTTGAAGATGAAAAAGTTTTGGGAACCATTCATATTGCACTTGGAAATAATAAATCAATGGGTGGAAGTGTTGGAGTGGCTTTGCATTTAGACGGTGTTATCAAAAAGCCAACAGTATATTTAGATGATGTGCTTCTTATGAAAAAAGGAAAGTTGCTAATTTAGAGATCGACAAATCACAAAGTGTTTAAGCAAAAAAGGATGTCACGGTGACATCCTTTTTTGCTTTTAAAATCCGAAGTATTAATAAATGTTTACTTTATAAACTGCTGTTCCCGTAGGAAAACTTGAATAATTGTTCTGCAATGAGATAGAAGTTGTGTTGGTTACAGAAATTGGGATAACAGCTTTTAAGAGAAAGAGAGGAAATGGTTTATTTTTGTTATATCCGTTAAAACCATTAGGTTCAACGCTGATCATTACTTCTTGCCCGGCTAAATCAATAGGGTATGCAACTCCAAGTGTATCGTTCTGCAAAAAATCTTCTCCCGGATAAGCAGGCATCGGCTTTGTTCCAACGTAAAGATTCTGTGCATCGTTTCCGGCAGCTAATTTAAATTCTCCCGTCGGAAGATATTTCCCGTTTACTTTTACCCAGCCTTTATAAGTCCAACCTGTAGGAAGTTCAGGTAAGCGTAATCCGGTTTCATAAACACCTGCGCTTATATAATTCAAAAACCAAATTCCGGAATTAGTGTTTGCATTTGCTCCGGTGGGTGTGAAAACGGTGTACACTCCTTTTGCAGTATTGAATGACGGCGGTACAACCGAAGATGTATCCGTTCCCAAATATTTTTGATCGTCAAAGTCACTACCGAAAGCTATAACAGTAGAAGCAGGATTTTTAGGAACAACATTTAGATCCGATGAATTTGTTCGAATTTTGCTAATCATTAAGAAAAGGTTAGAAGTAGTTGTATCGTTTAAAATTGCATCACGAGACTCTATGCTAATGCAGACAAATTGATTTTTTGAATTAGCTTGAAAATCACTAATGGTTAAGAGGAAAGTACCTGTATAGGAATTTGATCCTGACGGATAAGTCAGTTTTCCGAATTTATGAACAACCTTTCCCGCGTCATCCATTATCCATGCGGCTAAAACCAAACTATCATCTAAAGCCGGAAGATTAGATAATTGCAATTTAAAAGTACCACTCCATCTAACTGAAGTTTCAGTTGTTTTTACATCCGAACAAGAGAAGAAAAAGAGCAGTGTTGGAAGAAGAAAAAAAAGTAGCTTTTTCATGGTTTGGTTTCCTAAGTAAATTTTAATTCCTTCTCAAAACTTAATTTATCTTTGTTCAATATTCAAGAAATATTTTATAATTATTTCTTAAAAAATATTTGATTTAATCGGCAGATGTTATAATTTTTGATTGAAAAAATTTTTCAAATTGAAATCTATGTCCTACCCTGCCAATCGGCAGGCAAGTAAAAAATAGGAGCTGAAATATGCAATCTCGCTACAAAATTGTTTTTCTTTTCATATTCATTCCATTTTTTTTGTTACAAGCACAAACGGGAAAAGTTTCGGGGGTAGTAAAAGATGCTACAACCGGTGAACCGTTAATATCAGCCAGTGTAATGATCCAAGGGACAAACTCAGGCGCAGCTACAAATTTAGATGGATACTATGCCATTCTAAATGTTCCGCCGGGAACCTACACCATTAAAGCCTCAATGATCGGATATACTTCGTCAATATTAAGAAATATCCGCGTAAACATTAATCAAACCTTTGAACTCAATATTTCTTTAAAAGAAGAATCAATACAAGCGCAGGAAGTGGTTGTTACGGCAACTCCTCCGGTTGTGCAAAAAGACGTTTCAAATAGCGTTGTGAACATTAGTTCAGAACAATTTGAAAACATGCCTGTTGCTAACGTAACATCTATTGTTGGGCTACAAGCCGGAATTGTTGGTGGTGCGTTTCGTGGCGGTTCATCATCAGTTACCTCATATGCAAGCCAGACCGGATATTTGCTGAATGGGATGGTTATGAGAGATGAACGGGACAATACTCCGTTTACGGGCATAAGTTTTACTTCAGTTGAAGAAATTCAAATTCAAACCGGCGGCTTTAATGCCGAGTATGGAAATATCCGTTCCGGATTAGTAAACATTGTAACAAAAGAAGGAAAGAACGACAGATATTCAATTAGTGTTTTTTCGAGAGTTCGCCCTGCAGGGAAAAAGTATTTTGGCGAAGGTCCTTCTTCTCCTGGTGCCTATTGGATTCGGCCGTATGTTGATGATGCCGTTGCATGGACGGGAACCACTAACGGCGCTTGGGATCCATTCACACTAAAACAATATCCCAGTTTTGAAGGATGGAATTCAATATCCCAAAAGTTATTAAGCGATAATAATCCTGATAACGATTTGACGCCTGAAGCGGCGCAACGACTTTTTCTATTTCAACACAGAAAAGATATGCGAATCCTTAGACCCGATTATGATTTAGATATGTCAATTGCCGGTCCGGTTCCAGGTGGAAGTGAATTGGGCAATTTACGCTTTCTGGCTTCTTTAAGAGCTACGCAGTCAATGTATATTGTTCCGCTTGCTACGGATTCATACCATGATTATACCGGGAACCTAAAGTTTACCGCTGATTTAACGCCAACGCAAAAACTTACAGTTGAAGGTTTGATGAGTGAATCAGATGGAACCGCAGCAAACAGAGACGGTTCTCCCGGATTATTTACTTCTTCTGCCGGAATCGTTAACGGTTTTTATTATTCAAAAGCATCCTATGGCGATTCAAGAATTTTTTCAACCGACTATTGGGCTCCAAGCATCATCAAAAGAAGAATGCTCGGTTCAAAATATACAAATGTTTTATCGCCTAATTCTTTTTTTGAAGGTGTATTAAGCATTTTTCAATCAAGGTATTTCACTTACCCGGGAAGATCAAGAAATAACTCAAAAATTTATGAGTATGCCCCCGGATTATTTACTGACGAAGCTCCATTCGGGTTTGAAGACAGCTCAGCAACGGGTATCGGTAGCAATATGAGAATGGGCGTTGGGATGAGTAATGCCCGCGATACCAGTAAAGTTACTACATATAATTTACGTTTAGATTATACAAATCAATTTGATAAGTTTAACAGTATAAAAACCGGAATTGAATTTAACTTAACCGACAACTTTATCAATTACGGGCAGTACGATAAATATTTGCCTTCAAGTAATTCAATTACAAAATGGCATACTAAGCCAATGCGCGGTTCATTCTATTTTCAAGATAAAATTGAATATGAAGGAATGATTGCTAATCTTGGTTTTCGGTTTGATTATTCAGATCCAAATACCGATTGGTATGTTCTCTCAAATTCTTATGATAAAGCATTAACCGCTAAAAATGCTACTTCTATTGATGAACTTGTAAAAAAAGAACCTGCTAAACCCAGAGTGAATGTTAGTCCAAGACTTGGCGTAGCTTTCCCGATTACGGAAAATAGCAAATTGTTTTTTAACTATGGATTCTTCCGCCAGATACCGACTCCGGAAGACCTCTATAGAATTAGAATTGATCAATACACAGGAAGAATCGACAGGCTTTCTGATCCAAACCTTCCGCTTCAGAAAACTATCGCTTATGAATTGGGATATGAACAAGGATTGTTTGACGAGTACTTGATAAGAGTAGCCGGTTATTATAAAAATGTTTCTGAACAGCAAAGGTCTGTGCGTTATATCAGTAAAGACAATTCAGTTGATTATAATATTCCAATAAATGATTCATACGAAGATATCCGTGGTGTTGAAGTTACGCTTACTAAAAATAGAGGGGATTGGTTCCAGGGATTTGCAAATTATACTTATTCCATCTCAACATATGGTTATTTTAATTATTCGAGATATTATGAAAACTATCAAGATATGCTCAACTATTTAAATACTACGAGTGGAAAAAATGAAGGGGAACAATCCAAACCGGTACCGCAGCCTTTTGCAAGAGTAAACCTTGATTTATTTACTCCAAGTCAGGATTTTGGTCCGGAATTCGAAGGTATCGGATTACTAACTGATTGGAGATTGAGTTTAATTGGTAGTTGGCGTTCCGGTTCTTATACTACATGGACGGGGGGATCAGGCTCTATTCCGGGAATTTCGAATAATGTTCAGTGGAAAGATTCATACGGTTTAGATTTACGCTTCAGCAAAAACATAAAATTCGGTCCGGTTAATGTTCAAGTATTTGCTGATATCAATAATGCATTGAATATTAAAACTCTCAGTTCGTATGGATTTATTGATGCGAATGACTACTATGATTATATGAAATCGCTTCACCTACCTTCTTCCGCTATTGATGAATCAAAAGGGAAATTCGGATATAATAATATTAACGGCAGCGATCGACCTGGAGATTATCGACAAGGACCGTTTGTTCCAATTGCTCCGGTACAAGATATTGCTACCGTTAGTTCGCCGGTAGCAAGCGCTGTTTATTATGAAATGCAAAGCGGTAATTATTTACAATATGTTGATGGTGCATGGTCGCAAGTTCCGGACAATAAAATGAAAGAGATACTTGATAAAAAGCAGTATATCGATATGCCAAACCAATCATGGGCGTCGTTCTTAAATCCACGCAATATTTATTGGGGTCTTAAAATTTCAGTTGAATTAAAGTAGAAGGAAAAAATATGAATGATAAACTCTTAAAGAATGCTCTTGGTAAAACCTTCATACTTATGGTTTTGATTAATGTTCTTACGTTTTCGCAAGAAATTAAATATATGTCTGTCGGTTCCCTTCATAATTGGTATTCAGATATTGGAAGTGAAATTGAGGTTTCCGGTCCGGTTAAAACTCAACAGGACGGAATGCAGTGGCCAGCGATTTACACGTATATGGATATTCAAGCATGGAAAGGTATGTGGATAGGCGCAAAAAACTTTGGTGATCCGAAAATTGGATTTGTTACAGAAAAAGTTATTCATGTTGGTCCTCGCGTTTTTGGAAAAGGAGAGGTGTTCCCGATATCTTTTTATATGAAAAGTAAATATGAAAAACCGCTACTTCAAGTTAAAGGCGAAGTTACCTATGGCAAACCTTATACAGTTGATGAGGTTGATCCAACAATGCCCTGGGATAGAGAAATAGTTACTGTAGTTGGGACGCAAATTGGTTTAACGATGACAAGGCGTGTATTTCAATTCCAAAACCAGTACCACGAAAATTATATTGTAAATGATTTTGTTTATAAGAATACCGGGGATATCGATGGAGACCTTACCACCATTGAACGAAAAGACAGTACCTTGAACGATGTTGTGGTATTTTTTCAATACCGGCTTGCTCCTTGCGAATTGACCAGGTATGTGATCGGTAATCCAACAGGTTGGGGAATGAACTCAACTTATGACGCACGCGGAGATGGAAAAACCAGTTCGATCAGTGGATGGGAAAAACCTGGCGAAAATCAAATTCGCGCTCAATATGTTTGGCACGGAAAATATCCTCCTTTTGTTGATTATGATAATTTAGGAGGACCTATCTGGAAAACAGCTCTGTACATTACTGCCGGAGATACAACCGGACGATTAGGCGCTCCCCAATTTGCAGGTATTGCAACTTTACATGCCGATAAATCTACATCTGATCAAAGTGATGATACAAACCAACCCTCCACAACGAAAACTTTTGAATCTGATGGAAATCTCCAATCGCAAAATGATGCTTACAATACTTCTAAAATGACAGATGAATATACTTTTATGACTTCAGGGCATGATGTTCGTCATTTAGATAAAATTGGTGAAACCAACCCGATTATGCCAACAAAAGATCCCGCATCTCCCTTTCAGGGTGGTGCTTCGATGGGTAACGGATATGGACCTTATACCATAAAATATGGTGATAGCATTCATATCGTTTTTGTCGAAGCCGTTGCAGGTTTAAGTTATGAAAAATCTATTGAAGTTGGTCGGCAATACAAAGCGGATAAAAATGCTTTGGTAAAAAACACAGCGTTTTTTACCGGTAAAGATTCTTTGTTTCAGACATTCAAGAGAGCCATAGCAAATTACCAGGCTAACTGGCAAAGCCCTGAAGTACTAAAGACACCGGCGCCGGTAAGCTCTTTTTCGGCAGACGCATCTCCACGAAGCGTCGGACTTAAGTGGTCACTTTATAATGAGAACGATCCGGATATAACCGGATTCGAAGTATATCGCGCAATTGGAAGAGTTGATAGTAATTATCATAAGATAGCAGAATTAGATAAGAGTATCCGTTCTTATAATGATTATTCAGCTCCCTCGAGCATAGATTCTTATTATTATATCGTAACAATCGGACAGAATTTCCCGGGAGATGCTGCTCTAAATATTTCTGCCGGAAAACTTCAAAGCAATAGATTTTATTCTCAACTTTACAATCCGGCACTTCCCGGACCAGTGGTAGTGTTCAACGACTTTAGAATTGTCCCTAATCCATTTATCTCTGCCGCAAATTCAACAAATTTGGGAACAAGCGGTTCGGATAAACGGCTCTCTTTTTATGGTATCCCGGATAATCATACGCTTAAAATTTATACCGAGTACGGTGAATTAATAAAAACTTTTACAGATAAAGATCCTCAATTCACCAAAGGTTCAAAAAAAATAGATTGGAATCAATTAAATACTGACGCCAACCAAGTTATTGTCAGTGGAATTTATATCGCAGTATTAAGGGATGGTAATTCCGGTGAGACAAAAATTCAAAAATTTGTAATAATCCGCTAAAGACACGGGAAACTTTATGAAAATAAAAATATTAACAACTGTTTCAATTGTTGCTCTGTTTCTAACTTCTTCCGGATTTGCCCAAAAGAAGTTAGCACAAACCGGGATGAAATTCCTTCAGGTTTCTTTAGATGCAAAAATGGCTGGTATGGGAGATGCTACAACCGCCCTTGATAATCTTGGAGCAAATGGACTATTTTCCAATCCCGCTTCTATTGCACGTCAAACAAATTTTGTTGATGCAACTTCCGGACAAATCAGCTGGATTGCCGATATAAAATATTATACAGGCGGTGTAACATTTGCACCTGAGAACGGGAACTATGGAGTTTTAGGCTTTTCTTTTCTGTATGTGAATTATGGTGATTTTATAGGTACACTTCGCAACAATCAGGGTTATGTAGAAACCGGAATTTTCAATCCAAACGCGTATGCTTTCGGTCTCACTTATGGTAAAGCTTTGAATGATAAATTCTCTATTGGCGGTTCCATTAAATACGCTTTGCAGAATTTAACTTCCGGTATTGTTAACATTACGGAAACCGAACTGACCAAAACAAATTATAAACCGAATTCCCTGGTATTCGATTTTGGAGTTCTCTATCATACGGGAATTCAGAGTTTGGATTTTGCAGCGTCGATTAAAAATTTCTCAAAAGATATTCAACTTGAACGAGAACAGGAAAAATTTCAACTTCCTCTTACCTTTCGAGTTGGGTTTGCTTATAACTTAAGCGATATGTTAAAACTTGATAAAAACGAATACTCAATTCAACTTGCATTCGATTCGGTTGTTCCGCGTGATAATGTTGAAGAAGTTGATCTCGGTGCGGAATTTAAGTTTATGAACTCATTTGCTTTACGCGGCGGATACTTGTCAGGAAAAGATGAATATAGTGTGACTGCCGGAATTGGTTTTAATAAAACTATTGAAGGATTCAATATAGGTTTAGATTATGCTTATATTCCATGGACTACTTTTTCCGACGTTCATAAATTTTCTATTCATTTTGGAATTTAACAGCTAATAAAATTTTGGTAATACTTATGAAAAAAAATTATTTACAATACCCACTAACTTCAAAACTTTTGGCAGCGTTCGTATTTGTCTTGGTTCTCGTCTTTTGGGGCTGCAATGAAAAAAATAATGTAGAACCGCTTTATAATCCTTTGTTCTCCAACGTTCTGGCTCCAGTTATTACTTCAGTTTCTCCGGCTGACAGCGCTTTTGCCGGAGTAGATGAAATAACTATAACCGGAAGCAATTTCCCGGATTCTGCCAGCGGAATGGCCGTTTATTTTAATAATGTAATTGCTAAAATCATCTCGCTTGATGCGAATAAGGTTATTGTTAAAGCTCCAAATCTGGTTAAAGATACTATAAACATTAAAATAAGTAAATTTAGTGCTGATAAATTAAGTAATTTCTTCTCATATAAATTGATCTCGGCAACCGTCGTTTTTAAAGAATTTAAATTCAATGACACTCCATTTTCATTAACATTCGATAAACTTGGTAATGCATATGTTTCTTATACCGTTGATAGTGTCGGAACCGGAGTTAAGAAAATTGCACCTGATGGGACCATCACAGACTTCGCTCCGAAAGGGGCTGAAACATCTTGGAGTAGTATGAAGTTCGGTCAATCTGGCGATCTATATGCTGTAAGAGGAGTTAAAGGAATATTTAAAATTGCACCAAATACAACTGCAGCAACATGGGTTTCTTCAGCAAATGGTATCGGTACAATAGTGGATTTTGATTTTGATAAAAACGGTATTATGTGGGCTGCCGGAAACAATGTATCTCTATATAGAGTAACGCAAGCGAAAAATGTAAAACCATTCTCCTTTAATGCTAATATCCGTTCGGTTAGAGTTTTCAACAACTATCTTTATGTTGGTGGCGCCAAAGATGGAGCGGAAGGTGTTTGGCGTTTCCCAATTGTTAATTCGGATAGTTTAGGAACTGTTGAACCTTATTATAATTATTCAACTTCTTATCCCACCGGTACAATTCGTGGAATAACTTTTTCCGCTGATGGTGACTTATATATCGGAACAGATGGCGTAGAAATAATTGTTAAAGTAAGACCTGATAAAAGTTCTCAAGTCTTGTTTAGCGGTGTCTTAAATCCTTCAGACAAATGTAAATTTAACTCATTTTTCTGGAGAGGTTCCGACGTATATTTGTATTTATTGAGACATGCTGTCAACTTAAATGATACTGCAACACCTCCCGAAGCAATTATTAAAGTAAATACTTTAAATAATTTAGGAGGCGCGCCTTATTACGGAATACAGTGATTTCTATCAATAGGTATTAATAGACATGTTCCTTAACTTTGTTCTGGAAACGATTTATGAGTATTGATTTGATTTTTTCATTATTTAATCAATCCAAATTAGGAAACTATTTTTGGTATTCTTTCACTAGTTCAGAAAAATTTTGTAGATAATTAATTCATAAAAAAAGGAGACTAATATGTTCAAGAAGTTCTTTTCTGTTTTTGCAATGATTGTTTTGGTTTCTGTAAGCCTTTTCTCTCAAAACACATGGCAATTTGCGTCTGTCTTTCCGGCAGATAGTAGCCAGGGCGCTGGTACCCACGGGATAGCAGTTGATCCGGATGGAAAAATTTGGATCCAATGTTATTACGCGTATTCAAGGGATTCTATACAAGTTCCCGGTTATGATGCTGCTACAGGAGCTTTCAAAACTGTTAAAGCTAATGTAAGAGCTATATATGTTTTTAATCCCGATGGTACACAAGCAAGTTTCTCCCCGATTCTTTATAATAAAGTTGGCGGAGTTGTTAAAGATACGATCGGCGGAGAGACTACATTCAAAAGCATAAAGAATCCGCAGGATACAACTCAAATGATTACTGTTGCTGCTTGGTCAGCCAACACCGGCAGAGGCTTAACTCTTGATGAGAGTGGAAATGTCGTTGCTGGATGTTGGGATTATTTGTTCAAATTCGATTATAAAACCGGTGCAGGTTTGATGGATCGTTTGGTCTGCGGACTCGGTGGAACTGTTAAACCTGGTATTGATGCAGCCGGTAATTTCTACGTTCGATCAGTTATTCCTGGTGGTCCAATCAAGATGTTTGATAAGAATGGTATTTTTTTAGGAAACGTTCTTGATATTACTACCGGTTATTGCCGCTCTATTGATGTTTCTAAGGATGGATTAACTGTTTACCATCCGGCATATTCGGTTCATTATGTTGAAAAATTGACAAGAGCAGATGAATTTTCACCATTTGTTTCTGATACAGTTCTAAGAGGTTTTGATTGCGAATCATTAGTTTGGGATCCGAAAAAACCTAACCAACTTTGGTTGAGTTCTGGTTCTTACAATGACTTGCCAAATCGCCATACCGGCGAAGTAACCAATTATGATGTTGCTACTTGGTATGCATATGATACAAAAACAAACACTCTATCCGGTGAAAAAATTGCTTGGAATTTTTATGTAGATAAAAATGCTGCCGAAAGACCTCGTGCTATTGGTTTTAGTCCTGATGGCAAAATCGCTTATCTTGGTACTTTCTCTGCAGGTGCTGTTAGAAAATATACTGTTGTGGCTTCCTCTGTTGAAAAACTTGGAAACACAATTCCTACAGTTTATATGCTGGAACAGAATTATCCAAATCCATTTAACCCAGAGACCTCAATTCGTTTCAGTGTCCCGCAAGAAAGCTTCGTTACGGTAAAAGTATTTAATACTTTGGGTGAAGAAGTGATGACCTTAGTAAACGAAGAAAAAAGTGCCGGAGTGTATAATGTATCGTTCAAAGCGAACAGTTTAACCAGCGGTATTTATTTCTATACGATTAAAGCAAATGATTTCACTTCAACCAAGAAAATGATCTTGATGAAGTAAGTCTCCGCTCGGATCTTTTAAGAAAAGCCGCCGAAATGCGGCTTTTCTTATTTTAAAGAATATCTCTGATCTGTTAAAAGAAACTTTCTTAATGAAATAGCGACTAAAGAGTATTGCGTCAGGCATTCTTTTCTGGTTATATTTGCAGAGAAGAATGATTTAACTCTTTAGGTTTTCTGCAAAGGATCATTTTTTGAATTTAATAAATAGGATTATGTATGAAAAAAATTCTTTTAATCATTTTGGTTTCAGCTTCTTTGAACGGCTTTGCTCAATTTAAAGATAAAAACATCTTTAAGCCTTCAATTCAAGAAGGAATGATAAACAACAATGCACCTGCTTTGTTGCTCGGGTTTATCAACCCGGAGAATTTTTCTATGTCTCATTCCTATAGTATGTCTTACACAACATCCGGTAGTAACGGCTTAGCGCTTGGCGTTTATACCAACACCATGAGATACAAATTTGCCGATAATTTTAACATGCAAGTTGATGCAAGTTTAGTTCATTCACCTTACAGTTCTTTTGGAAAAAATTATCAAAATCAAATAAGCGGTATTTATTTAAGCAGTGCGCAATTGAATTATCAACCATGGAAGGATGTTAATATAAGTGTGCAGTACAGAAATATTCCGGGTGGATTTTATAATGATTTTTACGGCTATAATGGGTTTGGCGGCGGGCTTTATGAAAATTTTTTATTTGGTAGATAATTAAGAACATTCGCTTTTGAGAGATACAACGCAAAATAAATATAAGAACAAAACTGTTACCGCCTCTTTTCTGGTTGTTTTCCTTGTTACTTTCCTTCTTTTGTCGATCAATGGATATCTGGGTTATTCAGCATACACGAAAGTTGTCAAAATATTTCCCGATAAAGAATCAAAAAAGAGTACAGATGTTTTCAATCCCATTAAAGTGGAAGTGATAAACGGTTGTGGTATTGAGGGCTTGGGAGATCACTTGACGGATACTTTGCGCTTAAATAAAATTGATGTCATTCAGTCGGGAAATTATTATCAATTTAATGTTGATAAAACTCTTATCATTGATAGATCAGGTAATATGATGAAAGCAAAAAAAGTCGCCGGGATACTTGGTGTGCCCGAACGACAAATTATCCGGCAGATTAATAAAACTTTGTTTTTAGATATAACGGTTTTAGCCGGAAAAGATTTTTCTAATTTAAAAGATTCAAAGGAGAAACTTTGACAACAAAAAAACTTGTAGAAAAAATTACTCAGCTCATTTTTGAAAAAAAAGGGAGCGAAGTAAAAGTAATTGAATTAAAAACAGTTTCAGCGATTGCAGATTATTTCGTTTTATGCTCGGCGGATTCCGATACGCAAGTGAGAGCTATCGCTGATAATATTGATAAATCTTTGCGAGATAAGGGGATCAAACTTTGGCACAAAGAAGGAACGACCGCTCTCCAATGGGTTTTGCTTGATTACGTTGACATTGTTATTCATGTCTTTCAAAAAGATATCCGGGCTTATTACAACTTAGAAAAACTCTGGAGCGATGCGCCAATCATGGAGGTTGAGGACAAACCGAAAAAAGTCCGTGCGGTAAAACCGAAGACGGAAAAGATCGAAACCAAGCCGAAAAAAGTCCGAGCAGTAAAACCAAAAACAAAAAAAGTTGAAAGTGAAGGATAAAACGGTTGAAAAATTATTTAACCTCGCTTTTTGACGAAGCCGCCCAAAAGTTATCTTATTTAAAAGAAATTCAAATCGGTTTTGACCGGCCTAAAATTGAAACACACGGAGACATTTCTTCAAACGCTGCAATGCTGCTTACAAAAATTTTGAAGAAAAATCCGCGTGAAATTGCAAAAGAACTTATTGCTCATTTAACCATCGATCCGGCAAAAATTACAAAAGTTGAAATTGCCGGACCGGGCTTTATCAATTTCTTTTTTCATCCAGATTTTCTTGCAAAAAAAATCGAAAACATTCTCATTGAAAAAGATGAATTCGGTAAATCAAAAAAGCATTCGGGTAAACGGGCAAACGTCGAATTCGTTTCTGCAAACCCTACCGGACCGTTAACGGTTGGGCACGGCAGGAATGCCGTTTGCGGTGATACTCTTGCAAATCTTTTGGAATGGACCGGCTACGAAGTTGACCGCGAATATTATTTCAACAACGCCGGCAGACAGATGCGCATGCTTGGCGATTCTGTGCGTCTCCGCTATTTAGAACTGCTTGGGGATACGATTGACTTTCCGGATGATTATTATCAAGGTGATTATATTAAAACTATTGCCGAAAGTTTGAAAGATGAATTTGGTGATTCATTGCAGAATGAATCTGCCGAAGGGAAATTCAAAGAGAAAGCAGAAAAAGAAATTTTTCTTGATATCGAAAAAACCCTTCAACGGTTAAATATCAAACACAAAAATTTCTTTAATGAAAATAGTTTATACGAAGAGAAAAAAATTGAAAACCTCTTAAAAACTTTCGCCGACAAAAATCTTTCTTACGAAAAAGAAGGAGCAATTTGGTTAAAGCTTTCGGAACTTGGAAATCAACAGGATAAAGTAATTGTGAAATCAACAGGTGAGCCGACTTACCGTTTGCCGGATGTGGCGTACCATATAACCAAGTTTGATAGAAATTATGATCTGATGGTTGATTTATTTGGTTCCGATCATAACGCTACATATCCGGATGTGATGGCGGCGTTACAATCGCTTGGATATGATTCGGGCAAAGTTAAAGTTCTCATTCATCAATTTGTAACCATCACGCAGAACGGCGAAATAGTTAAAATGTCAACACGTAAAGCAAATTACGTTACGCTTGATGAATTAACCGATGAAGTCGGTGCCGATGTGGTGCGCTACTTTTTTAATATGCGTAATATTTCAACACACATGAATTTCGATTTAGCGTTGGCTAAAAAACATTCGGATGAAAATCCCGTTTTTTATTTGCAATACGCTCACGCAAGAATTTGTTCTATAATGCGGACAATTGAAAATGAAAATTTGGCAGCTTCAACCGATCATCTAAATCTTTTAGTGGCAGATGAAGAACAAAAATTGATAAGAAAACTTCATCAATTTGAAGAAGAGGTATTGCTTGCCGCGGAATATTTTGAACCGAACAGAATTGCAACTTATCTGGAAGAATTGGCTGCATCGTTTCACAAATTTTATACGTTTTGCAGAATTTTAGGGACAGAAAAAAATCTTGCAGAAGCGCGTATCGCTCTGGCTCTTGCAACAAAAATTGTTATAAAAAACGGATTGAGTGTGCTTGGAGTTTCTGCACCGGAGAGAATGTAAGTTATTGGGTCAGATTCTACAACAAAAAAATAATTCTTAATCTTAATCGTATTCTTAATCCACCTTAAAATTACAATATAAAAAGATTAAGATTAAGAAAAAGATTAAGATTAAGAAAAAGATTAAGATTAAGAAAAACTGATTAACATCACTTATTCTGCAAGAGCGATGGAAGCCGCATAAATATTGACTGCTTCACATTCTTGAAGAATTTTCCCGCACTCACGGATTGTTGCGCCGGTAGTTATTACATCGTCAATTAACAAAACATTTTTCCCCGCAACTTTATCCGGACGTTTCACAAGAAATGCTTCGGACATATTCTCCGCACGTTCAATTAAATTTTTCTGTGTCTGTGATTCGGTGTATCTTTTTCTTTTTAAGATCGCTTGTGAAACCGGGAGATTCGTCACCTTATTAATTCCCTTAGCGATGTAAAACGATTGATTAAATCCTCTTTCAGCTTTCTTTAACGAATGAAGCGGAACCGGAAGAATGATATCAACTTTCCATTCGGATTTATTTTTCAAAAGAGAATTGCCAAGCATTTTTCCAAGTTCAACGGCTAACAAGAATTTTTTGAGATATTTGATTTGGTGAATTACATGCTGCAAAGGGGAATCCTTCTCAAAAACCAAAAGAGGATAAAAATCAGAAATAATTTTGGATTCGGAAAACTTTCTTTCGTATTCAAATCGTAGTAATTGTTCATCAGTATGCACGAAAGTATTCCGGCAGTCTTCGCAAATAAGTTTTTCAGTTAGCGAGAGTTTCTTTTGGCACGCAGGACAGAATCGAGGGAGGATGAAATCAAATATGGCGGAAAGCAGCTTCATTACAGCTTACAACAGACCTTCTCGTTTTCTCAAAAACCATTCAGCAGCAAATAGTAAAATAATTAGCGCAAGCATTAGTTCACTTGACCAAAGCTTGTATTCATTCACTTCAATTTTATTTTTGTTTGAATTATTACTGATCTCATTCAACTTAGCAAAAAGATTCCCATACGAATTGTAAAAGAATTTTCCTCTAGTTTCTTTTGCTAAAAGTTTGAGTAAATCGCTGTTCATAGTTGTATTCTGAAGTTCATAATCAATATCGCCTACAGAAAATCTCCCGTTATCTTTTCCGAGTGATTTATGATCCAGCAAAGCTTCCCCGGAAAAATTGTAATCTCCTTTTCCGATTTCCGTAATTTCTCCTTCGTATAAACCGCTTCCCACACTTGAAAAAGAAACCGGAATTTCATTGTCTTTACTTTTAACCGAACACTTGATCTCCGCCTCATTTACCGTGTTAAAAGCCTCATCATATACTTCTGCGGTGAAGTAAATTTTTTCTCCAACGGAATAAAACTTTTTGTTGGTTGAAATAGTCACTTGCTTTTTTTGCTCAACTGCGTGGAGCCATTTTGTGCCATTTGATAAAAAGCGGTCAAACAGATCAAGTTGCGCAGTGGCTTTTTGCAGTTTCCATTTCCAGATATCAGCAGCTAAAACAGCAATTGCGCGCTTGCCGCCGAGTCGTTTGGAAAGAATTAAAGGCGAGTTCAACACAATATTGTTAATCCTTGTTTTTGCAAGAACCTCACTTTCCGGCTTTGCCGTAATCTCCCAATTCGGTTTGTAAACAGGCGGAAGGTTGTTCCATTGTTCAAGAATATTTTTTCCACTGAATTGCAATAAAGGATTTCGCAGAGTTGCATCCTCTATTACCGGCTGCGTTTCAACTACCGATTTATCGGTTCGATCAAAAGCAAACGGCAACTCACTCTGCAGAATTCGCAGCTTAACCGGATCAACCGAAGAAGTTAATAGAAAAAAATATGGAAGACTTTTTTCTCTAATAAGTTTTGTAACTTTTTCTACTAATTGATTGGACGTTTGCGAAGAAGGAAAATTTACAAGATAAAGAACATCCGCTTTATCAAGAGCATTATCAGGCAATTTCTTTTCGAGAAACTGTGTTGAAGTTATTTGCGTAAATGATTGAACAAAATTGTTCGTATCCGCTTGCAAAGAATTTTTTATAAATGTTACATCTGCGGAGGGAGCGCCCGCAAGAAGAACAATTGAAAGTTTGCTATCCAATACTTTTACAAATACAGATTGTCTATTGTTTTCAATTGAATATTCATTTGGCAAAGGAGAAAGAACGAATGAAATTTTCTTCTCGCCGGGAGATTTTGGTTTATATGAAAATTCAATGTTTTGAAGTTCACTTTCCATGAATGAAATTTCCTTCGCTTCTAAGAGAGAATTATCTTCCAAAAGAGAAAGTGTCGCTTTTGCCCCATTGAAACCATGCTGTAAAACAGAGACGACAAACGGCGTGCTTGTTCCGGTATAAAGAAATTCGTTATGAAGAATATTTTGAATTGAAATATCTTTTTTTGTAGTTGAATCACCAACTCCGACAGTGAAAACCGGCACGTTAAGCATTTCAGCTTGATATTGCGGGCTTGTTCCTTCAGTGATAATGCCGTCACTTACAATGGTTATGGAAGCAATATTTTCTTCTTTCTGTAATGAAGTAAATATTTTTGAGAAGTTTGTTGCGGGTTCTGTAAATGAAAATTTGGCAGAGTCAGATTTTAACTCGTGAGAAACATTGCTGCCGAAAGAAAATAATTTAAAAGAATTAGCTGGAAGTTTCTTTATTTCCTTTAAAAAAATATCTGAAATAAATGGAGACTTGTTTTCGAATTGTTTAAGTGATTTTGAATTATCAATAAAGAAATAATACACCGGCTGGATAATCTTTTTCTTTTCAATTTTGAGAAGCGGTTCAAAAATTAGCAGAAAGAGCAAAACCAAAGCAAAAATTCTTAACAGTGTGAGAAAGATTTTTTTCTTCCGGGATATTTCAGGAACAGTTGTCCGGTACACAAAAATTGTATATCCGGCAAGCAGCAAAGCAAACCCGGCAAGCAAGAACCAATTAATCTGAAATGAAATATTCATTATAAAGCTAAAAAATAAATGAGAAAAGTTGGTTAAAGCAGAGAATCAATTTTCCACCCGCTCATTTCATCATATGTTTCGTGATCCGTTAAATCAAAATGAATCGGTGTAACCGAAACGTATTTTTGTCTAACCGCAAATTGATCTAAAGAAAGATTGTCGTCAGTTTCAACAAAGTCTCCGGTGAGCCAAAAATATTCTTTCCCATAAGGATCGACTCTTTTTTCATAAACATCATCCCATTTTGATTTTCCTTGTTTCGTTAATTGCATTCCTTTTATTTCAGCAGCAGGCAAATCAGGAACATTTACGTTGAGCAGGGTTCCTTTTTTCAATCCTTTTTCACCAATTAACAGAACAAGTTTTTTTACGGCTTCGCAAGCCGTTGCAAAATTGGAAACGCTATGACTTGTAACTGAAATTGCAATTGCGGGAATATCCATTATCGCCGCTTCTCTTGCGGCTGAAACCGTTCCTGAGTAAATTACACTTGTGGCGGTATTTGAGCCGTGATTAATACCGGAGACCACAATATCGGGAAGAAAGCCGAGAATATTTCTAACACCCATTTTTACACAATCGGCAGGTGTTCCATCAACTGCATAGCCGAAAAAATCACCATCTTTATAAAATTTTATCACGCGCAAAGGATGCATCATGGTTATTGCATGTCCTACTGCGCTCTGTTCACTTAGCGGCGCTACAACTGTTACTTCGCCGATTTCTTTTAAAGCGTTGTATAAATGAAAAATTCCGAGTGAATCAATTCCGTCATCATTTGAAATGAGAATTTTCAAAAATTTATCCTTTTCTTTTACTATTAATGATTGTCGAGGAAATATTTTAATATCTTTGGAACAGAAAATTAAAAGCGTATTAAATTTTCTTTCCTAAAATAAAGTATTTCTTTTATTCTAACTAACTTTTATGGTAATACTCAAATCTTTCGTATTAAACGGCTGCCAAAATATTATTTTCGGATTGGCGACAAAAATTGATGGACAAACAAATTCTCCGTTTGGTTTTAATCTTTCATTGACTGTTGGCGATGATAACCAAAGAGTGGAATCGGACAGGCAAAGGTTTTTCAAATCGCTTGGTTTGGAAGGTAAAGTGGCAACACAAAATCAAATCCACGGAGACAAAATTATTTTTGTTGATAAGCCTGGTAATCAAGGCGAAAGTGATGCTATGATAACCGATAAACCAAATCTTGGTCTGGCAATAAGCACGGCAGATTGCACTTCCATTTTTCTTTTTGAACCGAGACGAAAAGTTATTGCCGGCGTACATTCCGGATGGCGCGGTACATCGCTTAGAATTTTGGAAAAAACAATTCTTAAACTTGAAAAAGAATTTAAAGCGAATCCGAATGAACTTATCGCTTATTTGGGACCTTCAATCAGCCAAAAAAATTATGAAGTTGGTGAGGAAGTTGCCCAACACTTTGATGAAAAATATTTACTGCCGAAGGGAGAGAAATTCCTCCTCAACGTCGCTAAAATTAATTATGACATTTTGTGTAAATTTGAAGTGCGGAAAGAAAATATTCAGCTTTCCACATTATGCAGTTATGAATGGAATTCTTTGTTCCACTCATACAGAAGAGACGGCAAGTTATCCGGTAGAACGCTCGGAGTGCTTGCGATGAAAGGTTAATTGTTGGATTCTAATTTTAAAATAGCTTCAAATTATATTTTAATTTGTTTGATCTGGGGCTCAACCTGGTTTGCAATTAGGCTTGGCTTAGACTCGCTTACGCCCCTTATTTCTGCGGGTTTGCGGTTTTCGATAGCCGCTATTGTTATTTATATCATCATGCAAATCCGTTCGATCTCCGTTCAACGAGATAAAATTTCCATGCGGCTCTATTATTTCATGGGAATTTTTTCGTTTATTCTACCGTTTGGATTAGTCTATTGGGGAGAGCAATTTATTCCTTCGGGATTAGCTGCTGTTTTGTTTGCGGTTTATCCTTTTTTTGTAGCGCTGTTTACACGGATTTTTATTCCCAAAGAAAAAATAGGATTAATAAAAATTATTGGAATGATTTTCGGCTTTTCAGGTATTGTTATTATTTTCTCGCAAAATCTTTTAACGATCGGAATGAACTATTTTCTTGGAATGGTGGCGGTTTTGCTGAGCGGACTGTTGCAGTCAACTATTGCTGTTTCGATTAAAAAATATGGACAACATTTGCACGCTCTTTCGATGAATTTAATTCCGATGGCAATAGCGGGAGCGGGGATGCTTTTGCTCGGAGTTTTATTTGAAAATACTTCTACGCTGAAGTTTGATACTAAGGCAATTGCGTCGGTTTTTTATCTTGGAATTATAGGCAGCGTGGTTACCTTTACCGCATATTATTGGCTGTTGAAAAGAATAAATATTATTTTGCTTTCGCTAACGGCTTTTATTACACCAATTATTGCTTTATTGATCGGCTGGATTTTTCTAAATGAAACGCTGATGCCAAATCAAATTTTTGGAAGTATTTTTGTGTTAACAGGTTTGTTGATGGCGAACTTATCAAGTTTGAAACAAAAAATTATGAGAAGTAAATAAATTATGTTGAACATCATCAGAATTAAAAAAGCTTCGTTCTACGGATACCACGGAGTTTTTCAACAAGAACAAAATATTGGCGGCAAGTTTGAAGCCGACGTTGATCTCTACACAAATTTTGCTCACGCAGCTACAACAGATAAGCTGCAAGAGACAATAAATTATGAACAAGTTTATAACGTGATGAGTAATCTTGCTCTTCAGAAAAAGTTTTATTTGATCGAAGCTTTAACCAACGCAATGGTTGATGAATTATTTAGAACTTTTCCTTCTGTTCATAAGATTGCTTTGCGTGTTAGGAAAAACAATCCTCCGATTGGCGGGGTTGTCGATTCCGTTGAAGTTGAAGTTGTAAAAACCCGCGATGAGTGGAATGAAAGTGTTGAGAAATTGTAATGGATGGAACGAAAAAGCATATTAGCTACATCGGATTAGGTTCAAATCTTGACGATAGATTTTCTTATTTGCAAAAAGCGGTTAAACTTATTGAACAATCCTCTCTTTGCCGCATAATAAAAATTTCATCGGTTTATGAAACCAAACCATTCGGAATAAAAGATCAAGGGAATTTTCTTAATGGCGTTATCGCAATTGAAACCGAACTTGAACTTCACGCTCTGCTGGATTTTCTTAAAGGAATTGAACAGCAGCTTGGCAGAAAAAAAAGGGAGAAGTGGGAATGTAGGGAAATTGACCTAGACATTTTATTTTTCGATGATCTCGTTTATTCCGATGTAAGAGTAACGGTTCCGCATCCTTATATTCCAGTGAGGGATTTTGTTCTCGTTCCGCTTTGTGAAATTGCTCCCGGATTTTATCATCCCGGATTACAAATGAGTATTTGTGATATTGTATTGCCGGAAAATGAACAATATGTTATAAATATTTTTTCATCTCCAAACAGTTTAAAGGAATCTTATGGCGTTGCCTAGTGATAAAGATGTCCGGTACATAGCAGTTGAAGGCGCAATCGGCGCTGGAAAAACTTCCCTTGCTGTAAAATTAAAAGAACGGCTTAATGCGCAGCTTATTGTTGAGCAATTTGAAGTAAATCCGTTTTTGGAAAAATTTTACAACGAACGAAACCGTTACGCATTTCAAACGCAAATGTTTTTTTTAGTAAACCGTTACAAGCAGCAACAGATGCTTAATCAAGAGAATTTATTTTCAGAATTTATTGTTGCTGATTATATTTTTGAGAAAGATAAAATATTTGCTTATCTCAATCTTACCGGAGAAGAATTAAAATTGTATGAATCGGTATTTCCACTTTTATTCAAAAATCTTCGTCAACCGGATTTGGTCGTCTATTTACAATCAAGTGTTGACCGTCTGATGTACAATATTAAAAAACGGAGCCGGCAAATTGAACGCAACTTAACCAGAAGTTATATTGAAGAATTGAGCGAAGCTTACAACGATTTTTTCTTCCGGTATGCGACAACACCATTGTTAATTGTAAACACAACCGAAATGGATTTTGTAAATAATCAGAAAGATTTTGAAGAATTATTTCAGGCAATATTCAGAGCCGACAGAGGATTCACTGAGTATTTTCAACCTGAAGCGAAAAGGATTTTATAATGTTTATTAAACTTATCATTTATGCATTGCTCATCTATTTTTCTTTGAAAATTATTCGTTTTGTACGCGCAATCTCTTCTTCAACTATTGCAAAAAAAAGAGAGAACGAACCTCAAAAGAGGTCTTATAATGAAAAAGATGTTATCGATATAGATTTTAAAGAAATCAAAGATGATAAGAAAACCGTTGAAGATGATCAGTAGTTATTTATAATGAAAAAAATATTATACTCTTTATTAAAAAAGTTTTGGGGATTAAAAGAAATTTACAGCTATGAGGTTGGCCAACCGAAGAAAATTCTTGTCGTTCGTCAACATAATCAGCTTGGCGATTTACTTGCATGCGTTTCGGTTTTTCGAGCGTTGAAAGAAAAATTCCCTTCGGCAGAAGTAGCAGTAATCGTTAGTCCCACAAACAAAAATGCTTTGCACAAAAGTAAATTTATTGATGAACTCTTTGTGTTTGATAAAAGTAAAATATTTTCTTTTGATTACTTAAAAAAAATGATTCATTTTTTAAAAAATAATTATGACCTTGCGATTGTTCCCGTAACGGTTTCTATTTCCTTTACGAGCAATTTGCTTTGCAGAGTTGCTAACGCTAAAATTAGAATTGGTCCTAATTCATTGAGCGGTAAAGAAAATCTTTCGGCATTTTTTTTTGATAGAAGAATTAATCTGGATTGGAAAAAATATCCTGATGCAAATGTTTCAGATTTTAGTCTCGACCTTCTTCGACCATTTGGTATCTCAACTAATAACTTTAGCTCTGAGATTTACTATGATGAAAAAGACGAACAAGGCGCAAAAGAATTTCTTCAATCCTATACGCGAAAGAACGGGAAGATCATCGGGCTTCATGTTGGAGCCGGAAAACCACCTAACCGCTGGTCTTTTGAGAATTTTATTGCATTAATAAATCTTTTAGAAAAAAATTATCAACCAATGATTTATCTTACCGGTTGGCCGGATGATTTGGAAATAATTGAAATAATACAGCGCAGTGTTTCTTTTGAAACAAAGTTATTTTGGAATAAAGGTATTCCCGAAGTAGCTGCTCTTATTGCAATGAGCGATCTGTTTATAACAAACGACACCGGTATAATGCATGTTGCCGGAACTACTCCAACGCCTCAAATATCAATCTTCGGACCGACTAACCCGTTTAATTGGGCTCCGGTTGGGGAGCATAAATATTTTCTGCACAAGTCCGATCTTATTAATGATGTAACTGTTGATGAAGTTTTTTCATTGTGTAAAAATCTTTTAGCCGATAAAAAATAGTTCAGCCCATGAATTTCCAACAACATAAAGCAATTCTCGATATCGGATCGAATTCTTTTCACTTTGTTGTTTATAAAATTGAAAATGATAAATCTTTTTCGGTGGTTTTCAGAAAAAGAATGGTTTACCGTTTAGCTCTTCAAAAGAAAAACGGAAAATCTTTTTTATCGGATGAAGATTTTGCCGAAGCTGAAAAAATCATTCTTGAGTTAAAAGAAATTGCAAAATCATTTTTCTGTACGATAACTGCAACAGCCACCAGTGCGGTTCGCGAGGCAGTTAACGAAAATGATTTATTAGAACATGTTTTTATAACTACTGGCATTTCAATTGAAGTGCTTTCCGGTGAAAGAGAAGCGAATTTAAATTATTCAGCGATTTTATACTCTCATCCCGATGCTCTTTCTAAAAACATTCTTTGTTTGGATGTTGGAGGCGGAAGTACAGAATTTATTCTCGGGCGAGCCGGGAAAATATTTTTTATCGAGAGTTTGAAACTTGGCGCCGTTCGTTTATCATTGCGTTTTTTCCCTGATGGAGATTTAGATCAAAATGAAATTGAAGCATGCCGGATTTTTATTAAAAGAGAAATTAAATCTGTAAAAGAAAAACTTGCTTCTGAAAAAATTGATTTTACTACCGGCAATTCAGGTACTATTCATGCAATGAAGAATCTTGTATTAGCCAATGCTGCTCGGTTCAATATAGAAAAACAAGATGAAAAAATATTAACGAAGGAAGAACTTGATGAAGCAGTGAATTTGCTTCTGACAAAAGAAACGATTGAAGAAAGAAAAACTATTCCGGGAATTGAACCGGAGAGAGCCGATATCTTACCGGCTGGAGCGATAATTCTGCAAACTATATTTTATGAGTTGAATCTTTCTAATCTTTATTTGTCTGATTTTTCGATGCGTGAGGGTAAATTGTTGGAAGTACTTGAAAGCGATGAATCGCATGGGTGATTTTATCATCATACCGGTGAAAATTAGGAGAACTTATGTCATACTATAATTCAAAATCAGTTGGTCTTTCTTTCGAACAAGCGATTGAAAAAGTTACTGAGGAATTGAAAAAAGAAGGATTCGGCGTATTAACCGAGATTGATGTGCAAGCAACTCTAAAGAAAAAATTAGATGTTGATTTCCGCAAATACAAAATTCTCGGCGCCTGCAATCCGCAATTTGCTTTTAAAGCTTTGCAAGCCGAAGAACACATTGGTGTTTTACTTCCTTGCAATTTTATTGTTCAAGAAAAAGCAGAAGGTGGAGTGCAAGTATCTGCTGTTAATCCGCTTGAATCAATGAAAGCCGTAGGAAATGTAGAACTCGCTTCAATTGCAGAAGAGGTCGCTCAACGCATAACAAGAGTCCTTCAAAATCTTTAAGAGCAAGAATTATTACTTTTGCCGTGGTCGAAAATCTTCATAGGTTTGCTGCGGCATTTTTATTTTAAATAATACGAACGGTAACAAAGAATTGAAAAAAGTAATTCTCAAACGGAACGAAGAAAATAGAATAGTAAATGGGCATCTTTGGGTTTTTAGTAATGAAATCTTTAAAATACAAGATGAACCAGAGAATGGCGATCTTGTTGAAGTTTACGACGCGAAAAATATTTTACTTGGAATGGGATTTTTTAACAAAAGCTCACTGATCGCAATCAGGATGCTTTCCCGAGATTTAATTAGTGATTTGGAATTGTTATTGCGTGAGCGGATGAAATCAGCTTACGAATTAAGAAAAACTTTTTATCCAAACCGTGAAGCGTTCAGAATGGTTTTTAGTGAAAGTGATTTCCTTCCCGGTTTGATTATCGACAAATACAATAAGACTTTCGTCTTGCAAATTTATTCTGCCGGAATGGAGAAAAATCTTGAACTTATCACTAAAATTTTAAAGGAAGATTTTTCGGCAGAAAATATTTTAACCAAACATGAACCCTATTTTAGAAAATTAGAAGGGCTGTCGGAAGAAAATAGCGTTTTGTTCGGAAATATTGGGAATGAAATTATTTCTGATGGTTCACTGAAATTTGAAATAGATTTTTCGCAAGGGCAAAAAACCGGCTTTTATTTTGATCAATCGGATAATAGATTTTTTATAGAAAAAATTTCTTCCGACAAAACGGTTTTGGATGCATTTTGTAACTCCGGGGGATTCGGTTTACATGCTTTGAAAGCCGGCGCGAACGATGTTACCTTTGTTGATTCATCAGCAAATGAAATTGAAAAAGTTAAAAAGAATATTGAGCTGAATAATTTATCCGGCAAAACTGAATTTGTTGTTTACGATGTTTTTGATTTTCTAGAACGGGAAGTCGCCAACAATAAAAAATATGATCTCGTTTTCGTTGACCCTCCCGCATTTGCCAAGAACAAAAAAACTTTAAAAACTGCTGAAAAGGGATATGAAAAACTTAACCGGCTGGCTCTTCAATTAATTAGTAATGGTGGTTTTCTGATAACTTCCTCCTGTTCCTTCCATCTAAAAAAGTCTGAATTCATTTCTGTTATTGCAAAAGCAGCGCAAAAAGCAAATAAAACGATTCAGCTTATTCATTTTAACGAAGCTTCGTTTGACCATCCCAAGTTGCCTATGATGGAAGAAACTTCGTATCTTAAATTTGCAGTGTTTAAAATTTTAGGGTAAAAAATTTTTTAATATTTCCTGCAACATTTTTAAATTAGTGTTCGTCTAATCTTAAAATAAATCAGAATTTCAACTTAATGAGGTGTAGAATTGGATATAACGGTCTTAAACGAAAAAATTAAAGAAGAAAGCGCTTTTGTTGATTTATTAATGGTGGAAATCGGCAAGGTCATTGTTGGACAAAAAGCAATGGTCGAACGATTGGTGATCGGTTTGCTCGGTAACGGTCATATTTTATTGGAAGGCGTGCCTGGCTTGGCTAAAACGCTTGCAATCAAATCTCTTGCTTCCGCCATGAAAGCAAAATTTCAGCGTATACAATTTACGCCTGATCTGCTGCCGGCAGATATTATCGGTACGCAAATCTATAATCAGAAAGATGGAAATTTTTTCATCCGTAAAGGACCTATCTTCTCAAATTTTATTTTAGCTGATGAAATAAACCGCGCTCCCGCCAAAGTTCAAAGCGCGCTGCTTGAAGCGATGCAGGAAAGACAAGTTACTATAGGAGAAACAACATTTAAACTTGAAGAACCGTTTTTAGTTCTCGCAACTCAAAATCCAATTGAGCAGGAAGGTACCTATCCGCTTCCGGAAGCTCAAGTTGATAGATTTATGTTGAAAGTAAAAATTACTTATCCTCAGAGAGAAGAAGAAATCAAAATCATGCGGCAAAACGTTTCTGCTGTTGAGAATAAAATTAATCCTGTCGTTTCTTCGCAAAACATTTTAAAAGGAAGAGATCTTTTACAGCAAATTTACATGGATGAAAAAATCGAGAAATACATTCTTGATATTGTTTTTGCAACTCGAACTCCAAAAGATTTTAACCTTGATAAACTTACTGATTTAATAACTTACGGCGCTTCACCAAGAGCTTCTATCAATTTAGCGATTGCAAGCCGTGCCATGGCATTTATTAAAAGACGCGGTTATGTAATTCCGGAAGATGTTAGAACAATCGCTTACGATGTTTTACGCCACAGAATTGCAGTATCGTATGAAGCCGAAGCTGAAGAAATTACTTCGGAAAATATTATAAGCGAAATATTAAACAAAGTTGAAGTTCCTTAATCGAAATGGTCTACTAACAACAAACAACCGTCAAGTAACAAAACATGTTAACAAAAGAACTTCTAAAAAAAGTTAGACAAATAGAAATCCGCACCAGAGGGTTGGTGAACCAGGTTTTTTCCGGTGAATACCATTCAGTATTTAAGGGGATGGGAATGGAATTTTCGGAAGTCCGCGAATACCAAATTGGTGATGACGTTCGTAATATTGATTGGAACGTCTCAGCGCGGTTCGGTCATCCGTTTATAAAAATATTTGAAGAGGAACGCGAACTTACCGTTATGCTGATTGTTGATTTAAGCGGTTCGCAATATTTTGGAAGTTCTGATTCTACCAAACAGCAAATCGCCGCTGAAATAAGCGCCATTATGGCTTTCTCCGCGTTGAAGAATAACGATAAAGTCGGACTCATTTTGTTCACTGACAAAATTGAAAAATTCATTCCGCCGAAGAAATCGAAATCGCATACGCTTCGGATTATCAGCGAGCTTCTTTCTTTTTCACCTTCCGGCAAAGGGACAAATATTCGCGGAGCGTTGGAATATTTTAATAAAGCGATAAAGAAAAGAAGCATCGCATTTCTCATCTCGGATTTTCAAGATACCGGTTACGATAAAATTTTACGCATGGTCGGAAAGAAACATGATTTCATCGGCATAACGTTAATAGATGAGCGGGAACAAAAAATTCCGCCGATGGGATTAGTTCGTTTTGTTGATCCTGAATCCGGGAAAGAAAAAACATTGGATACAAGTGATGCGTCTTTTCAATTCTGGCTGCATCATCAAAGAGAAAAATTCCGCATGGAACAAAAAACACTTTTTGCCTCAAGCAAACTTGACGGAATAACAATAAACACAAAAGAATCGTACATCAAACCGTTGGTTAATTTTTTCAGAATGCGTGAGAAACGATGGTAAAGCGGGTTAATTTACTTTTTTCTGTCTTCATTTTTGCTTTTGCCTCACTTACTTTTTCTCAACAAGTAAAAAGCAAAGTATCGGTAGATTCAACAAACTATTTGGTTGGCGATTACATCAACTATTTGGTGGAACTTTCCGCGCCGAAGAATGTGGAATTCTTTTTCCCCTCAATAAAAGATTCGCTGAAAAAGCTTGAGTTTATTGAACAGCTTCCACTTCAGATGAAAGAAGAGAACGGGAAAAATTCAATTGTCTATCATTTTGTATTAGCCGGATTTGATTCCGGAAACGTTACGATTCCTTCTTTTCAAATTCCCTACAAAACAAATAAAGATACTGCATTCTCTATTTTATCAACCGACTCAATAAATTTGGTCATCCATACCTTGCCGGTTGATACTATAAAAGAAGCAAAAGATATTAAAGAACCGATTGTTATTCCATTTAATTGGTTGGAGTTATTACTGTGGATAGCGGCTATTGCGATTGTTGTTGCGTTGCTTTATTTCATCTACAAAAAGTTTATTAAACGAAAAGATCAAGGGGAAGAAGTAATTGAAATCCAAAGACCTCCTTATGAGATTGCATTAAATTCACTTGATGAATTGGAGGCAAAAAAACTTTGGCAGAGCGGAAAAGTGAAAGAGTATCACACAGAAATTACCGAGATCATTCGCACCTATTTTGAAAAACGTTTTTCACTTCCGGCTCTGGAATTAACCTCCGATGAAACTCTTGAACTGTTGAAAACAAAGAACGATTCTTCTGAGATTATTCCTCTTACAAAAGATTTTCTACAAAATGCGGATATGGTAAAATTTGCAAAGTTCGTTCCGCTTAATGAAGTTAACGAAACGATGATTAAGCAGGCAAGACAAATTGTTACCGTGACAATTCCGGTTACTAAATTGGAACAACATACCGGAGAGCAAAATGTTTAACTCTGGAATTACCTTTGCTTATCCGCTTGTTTTGTGGCTTCTTTTGTTTGTCCCGGTTTTCATCTTTTTATATTACAAGAAATTTAAAAACGTTGAACCATCGATTGTCTATTCGAACGTTAAACTTTTCAACGAAAGAAAAAGAAGCTGGAAAGAAAAATTCTCCGATACGCCGATTTATTTGCGCATGCTTGTTTTTGCCGTATTAATTATTGCGCTCGCAAGACCGCAAAGTTTTTCGAGCGGAGAAAATGTTTACACCGAAGGAATTGATGTAGTGCTTGTACTTGATATTTCCGGCAGTATGCTGGCGGAAGATTTTAGACCTAACAGAATGGAAGCCGCAAAAAAAATTACTCAAGAATTTATTTCGGGTAGAACTTCGGATCAAATTGGTTTGGTTATTTTCTCTCGCGATGCTTTTACGCAATGCCCTTTGACCATTGATTATTCGGTACTTAAAAACCTTCTTCAAGAAGTTAAAAGCGGAATGATTGAAGATGGAACAGCAATCGGGAACGCGATAGCGAACGGAGTTAATCGCCTAAAAGATTCAAAAGCAAAAAGCAAAGTGATGATTCTGCTAACTGATGGAGTAAGCAACGCCGGTGAAGTTGATCCTTTAACTGCGGCAGATATTGCGAAAAATTTTGGAATAAGAGTTTACACTATTGGCATTGGAACTGTGGGACAAGCGCCATATCCATTTCAAACGCCATTCGGGATTCGCTATCAAATGGTTCCTGTAGAAATTGATGAAGCAGTACTTCGTTCGATCGCCCAAACAACGGACAGCAAATATTTTCGTGCGACCGGAAATAAAAAATTAGAAGAAATTTATCAAGCAATTGATAAACTTGAAAAAACAAAATTTGAAGTAACTTCTTACAAAAACAAAAAAGAACTCTACTTCCCCTGGCTTTGGAGCGGACTCTTTCTGTTATTGCTTGAAGTAAGTTTATCAAAAACAATTTTTAGAAAATTGCCTTAAAGGAAAAGAAAACTTTTATGTTTCGATTTGCTCATCCGGAATATTTACACATCTTATACCTTTTGCCGGTATTGGTTGTGTTTTATTTCTTTTATTTGAAGAAAAAAAAATCGCTCTTAAAGAAATTTGCTGATGAACGAATTCATGAAGTCTTATTCGGAATAAAAAGTTTTTATAAAGAATCCATAAAATTTGGTTTTGTAGTTTTTGCGATAGGTTTGCTGATTCTAACTTTAGCTCGTCCGCAAATTGGAAACCGCGTTGAAGAAGTGAAGCAAATCGGAATTGACGTTTTTATTCTGCTCGATGTGTCTTCAAGTATGAAAGCAGAAGATATCAAACCGAGTAGATTGGAAAAAGCTAAAAACGAAATCGCTTTGTTAATTAGAAAACTGCAAGGTGATAGAATCGGTTTAATTATTTTTGCCGGAGACGCGTACGTGCAATTTCCGCTTACAACAGATTATTCAGCCGCAAACCTTTTCCTCTCCACGGTTGATGTAAATTCAATTCCCCAACAGGGAACAGCGATTGCATCGGCAATAAATTTGGCTGCAAAATCATTCGATACGAAAGCTGCAACGAAAAAAGTGATGGTCATAATTACCGATGGTGAAGACCATGAAGGTGATATTGATAGTTCAGTTAAAGATGCAGCCGATAAAGAGATTTTAATTTATACAATTGGTATGGGTTCTCCTTCCGGTGCGCCGATCCCGGTTTACGACAGCAATAACCATCAGATTGGTTTTAAGCAAGATGCAAACGGATCGACTGTATTGACCAAACTTGATGAAGCAACTCTTCAACAAATTGCGTCTAAAGGTGGAGGCAAATATTATTTGTCTTCAAGTTATCAGAATGAATTAGATTTGATTTATAAAGATCTTTCTTCACTTGAAAAATCTGAATACGGCTCAAAGAGAATAACAGATTATGACGACAAGTATTTTTATTTCTTAATCCCGGCACTCTTAATTCTAATTCTGGAATTATTTTTGACCGAACGAAAATCAAAATTTTTAATACAAATATTAAAACGAAATGTTTAAATGAGTTTTTCTTCACTAAAATATTATTTTGTAACTATCTTTTTTCTTTCCGCTTTCAGCAGCGGATTTAGCCAATCACTTCGTTCTTTGAATAACGACGGCGTTGAACAATTCAATCAAAAAAAGTTCGGTGATTCGGAAATTAATTTTCGGAAAGGAATTGAAAAGGATTCGTCGACCAGTATTCCTTACTTCAATCTAGGGGATGCATATTACAAACAGAAAAAATATGATGAGGCGATGAAAGCTTATCAAACGGTTCTTTCGAAAACAAAAGATAAAGAGTTGAAGAGCAAAGCGTTTTACAATATTGGAAATAGTTTACTTGATGATAATAAATTAAAAGAAAGTATTGAAGCTTACAAAAATTCACTTAAGATGAATCCGAAAGACGAAGAAGCTAAATACAATTTGTCCTATGCTCTGAAAAAGTTGCGGGAAGAAGAAAATCAAAAGAAACAGGATAAGAAAGACGATAAAAAAGACGACAAGAATAAAAAAGATCAGGATAAGAAAGACGATAAGCAGAACAAAGACGATAAGAATAAAGATAAAAACGATAAACAGAATCAGCAAAACCAAAATAAGAATGATAAAAAAGATCAAGATAAACAACAGCAACAACAACAGCAGAATCAAAAACCTAAAATGTCCAAGGAGCAGGCAGAACAAATTCTGAACGCCCTAAAAGACAATGAAAAAGAGATGCAGAAAAAGTTACGAAAGAAAGTTGGTGAGCATGTTAAAGTTGAAAAAGATTGGTAATGAGAAAGTTAAAAGTCAAAAGTAAAAAATCAAAAGCCATGACGATTAACAAAGCATTACTTGTAATTGTATTAGCGGTGTCACTCTTCTCCGCGAAATTGTTTAGTCAATCTTTTACCGCTACCGCGAGTAGCACAAAAGTTGGAGAAGGGGAACAGTTTGAAGTTTCATTTACTTATTCCGGTGCAGACATAAATGCGGTCGGAAATTTCCAGGCTCCTAACTTCAAAGATTTTCTTGTGCTTTCGGGACCGAATCAATCATCAAGCATGCAGATTATTAACGGAGCGGTTTCAGGTTCCCGGGCTTTCACCTATTATTTACAACCTCGTTCTATGGGTAAGTTTACAATTGGCAGCGCTGCAATTTCTGTTAAAGGGCAGACTCTAAAATCCGCACCGCTTACGATTGAAGTTGTAAAAGGGAGCAGCAATCAGCAAGCGAAAAAAGAATCAAACAACCAAGATGTTTCAACTAAAGAAATTGGTGATAACGTTTTCATCCGTGCGATAGTAGATAAAAATTCAGTTTATCAAGGTGAACAAGTTACCGTTACTTATAAACTTTATACTCGCTTGAATATTCAATCTCCGCAAATTTCCAAACTTCCATCGTATCAAGGATTTTGGTCTGAAGAAATTGAAACCTCAAATCAAATTTCTTTTTCGCGTGAAAATTATGATGGAAAATTATTTAATGTTGCAACATTAAAACGGGCGGCATTATTTCCAACACAAACCGGTGAATTATCGGTAACTCCGTTTGAATTGAAAATTCCTGTTTTAATCCAACGGAAACGGAAATCAAATAGTCCTTTCGATGATTTTTTTAATGATCCGTTTTTCGGACGAACAGAATCGGTTGAGTACACAGCAAAGTCAAATACTGTTAAGGTGAATGTTTTACCACTTCCGCAGACTTCGCTTTCATCTTTTACCGGTGCGGTTGGAAATTATACTCTGCAAACTTCTATTGATAAGAAAAATGTAAAGCAGAATGAACCGATCACGTTGAAGGTTATGTTGAGCGGTGAAGGGAATATCAATTTATTGGACCTTCCGCAATTGCAAATTCCAAACGGATTTGAAAAATATGAACCAAAGATTTCTGCCGATGTTTCAAGAAGCGGTGTTATCAGCGGCAGGAAGAATTTTGAGTTATTAGTAATCCCGCGAGTTTCCGGATCGTTTGAAATACCGGCACTGCAATTTTCGTTTTTTAATCCGAAGAAAAAAGCTTACATGACAATTTCATCTTCGGCATATCCAATTACCGTTGAACAAGGAAGCGCAGAATACACCGGTGGAGGAAACGGTCTATCAAAAGAAGAAATTAAATTGCTTGGTCAGGACATTCGTTTTATAAAAACTAATTTTAATGATGTAACGGATGAGAAAAATTCATCAGAAAATTCTTTAGCACTTATTCTAACTCTCTATTCTTTGCCGTTATTCGGTTTAATTGGTTTTCTCTTCTGGAAACAAAAAGAAGAAAAACTTTCCGGTAATATCATGCTGTTAAAGAATTTGCGTGCTGAGAAAATTGCAAAAGCCAGATTGAAAACCGCTTCAAAATATTTGAAAGAGAAAAACGATTCACTCTTCTTTACGGAAATTTCCCAGGCAATTTTCGGTTATCTTGAAGACAAACTTTCAATTAATAAAGCTGATTTTACGGTTGAAGCTGCAATCACTAAACTTCAGTTAAGCGGAGTGGATGAAAATTTTATAGATGAAATGAAATTGATTTTGGAGAAATGCGAGTTTATCCGCTTTGCTCCATCACAGAATATTTTGGAAGATATGAATCTTTTATACAACAGAACGGCTTCATTAATCGCTTCACTTGAAGAAAGAATTTCTTTGAAGGGAGGACTAAAATGAAAAAATATATTTTCTTTTTATTCATTCTTCTTTCATCATTCGGATTTTCACAATCTCTTCAAAAAGAATTGGAACAAGCAAATCAGTATTATAAAACCGGGAATTATAAAGAAGCAATAACAAAGTATGAAACCGTTTTGCACAATGGTTATCACGGCGCTTCGCTGTTTTATAATTTGGGAAATGCCTATTACCGTACAGGAAAATTCGGTTTATCAATTTTGTATTTTGAAAAAGCTTACCAACTTTCTCCAGACGATGAAGACATACGACACAATTTGATCATCGCAAATTCAAAAATTGTGGATAAAGTTGATGTTGTTCCAAAATTCTTTTTGTTCTCGTGGTGGGAGGCAACGCAAAATCTTTTTCATCCTTCCGGATGGAAAACTTTCATGTTTGTTGTTTATCTGCTATTGATTATCACGATCGGAATATTTTTTACCGCAAAAAGATCTTCAACAAAAAAATATTCTTTTTTTAGCGGAGCTTCGATTCTTTTCTTTTTTTCGCTTAGTGTTGTTCTGTTCTTAACAAAACAGCATCAAGTTGAAAATTATCATTACGGAATTGTTTTAGAACAAACAGTAAATGTTAAGTCTTCACCGGATGAAAAAAGTTCGGATGCGTTCATTCTTCATGAAGGAATTAAAATTAAAGTTGAAGACAAATTGGAAGGATGGAACAAAATCCGTCTTTCCGATGGGAAGATTGGATGGCTTGAGTCTTTGGCTATCGGGATAATTTAGTCACAAATTATTGTTCTTGTTCTTTTCGATTAGTTCATTAAATTAGTTCACCAAAAAATTGGTAAAAAAATCAACTATCAATTCATCTATAAGAAAGGTATCTCTGTGAAAAATATCGTTTTAAGTCTTGTGGTTTTATTTGTTGTTTCTTTAAGTGTTCAGGCTCAATCAACTCCTCCTAAAAAAGAAAAAGCTAAAACAACTACTACTACAACTGCTACTACTGCGAACAAAGCGAAAAAGGAAAAACATCAAGCTGGTCAAAAAACCGATAAAAAAGGTTGCTGCAGCGAAGCTGAAGCAGGCTGTGCTGACGCAAAATAAATGTTTATTTAGGTTCCACCTTTACCGGTGGAACCATCTTTTTAATTTTTGCAATCCTTTCCTCCTCTCTTTATCTTTCAAATATGAATTCAAAAAAATATAGTAATACCAAGCTTCTGTTGAGCATAAGCGAAAGCATTTTAACCTTTATTTTGCTTTTCATTTTTGTGAAAACCGGGTTAAGTTATTCGTTGGAAAATTTTCTGGTCGGTTATTCTCAAAATGAATACTTCTTGTTTCTTCTTTATGTAATTACTACAGGACTTTGTTTCGCCATACTTTTTTCCCCGTTTTCATTTTATGGCGGATTTATTTTAGAACATAAGTACAAACTTTCAAATCAAACATTTTTACAATGGATTTGGGAGGGAACAAAAGGAGTACTTATCTCGCTTGTAATTGGGTTGCCAATTTTGCTTTTCTTTTTTTATATGTTGCGGAAATTTGGAGAAAACTGGTGGCTGCCGTTCGCGGTTTTTCTTTTCGTTGTTTCAGTAGTTTTGGCGCGAATCGTCCCGGTTTTTATTCTCCCGATGTTTTATAAAATTATACCGATTGATAATGAAGAGTTAAAAGCAAGAATTGCTCGTCTTGCGGAAATTGCTAATATTAAAGTTGAAAATGTCTTTACATTTAATATGAGCAAAACAACGAAAAAAGCGAATGCCGCATTTACCGGATTAGGAAAATCAAAACGGGTTTTACTTGGCGATACGCTGCTTGAAAATTATTCTCTTGATGAAGTTGAAACCGTATTGGCGCATGAATTCGGTCATTATAAAAAGAAACACATTATAAAAAATATTTTGCTTGGAACATTTTTTAGTTTTTTTACTTTGTTTTTAATTGCAAAACTATATTCATTTTCGCTTCCATATTTTCATGTTGAAAAACTTACTCAAATTTATGCTTTACCCATTTTGGCTTTGTGGGGAATGCTGGTTTCATTATTGATCCAGCCGCTCTCAAATATTATTTCACGGAAATATGAATATGAAGCCGATGCTTTTGCCATTGAAACTACCGGGAAGCATGAAGCATTTTTGAACACTCTTGATAAATTGACCGAACAAAATCTGGGTGATAAAGAACCACATCCTTTTGTCGAATGGTTTTTCTATAGTCATCCATCCATCAACAAAAGAAAAAGTGCTATTCTTTCATTTGTAAAAAATAACGTTGAGAAAATATGATCACATACATTAAACTCTTCTTGGTCACCCTGCATCTTTTCATTTGTTCTACGCTTGCACTCATAAGTGCGATCTTCGACAGAAGTAACAGAACTTATTTTTGGATTTCGCGGCTATTATCCTACGGTGGTCTTTTCTTAAGTGGAATAAAACTTACAACAAGCGGATTGGAGAATTTTGATAAATCGAAACCGCATGTTTATGTTTCAAATCATTCAAGTATGTACGACATTTTAGCTATGCAAGCTTCCTTTCCTGATGATGCGGTAATTATTTTTAAGAAGGAGCTTGCATGGATTCCTATCTTTGGCTGGGCGCTTCAGTTAGGTCCATATATTGTTGTTGATAGACAAAAAGCCGACCGCGCAATGGAAAGTTTGGATCGCGCAAAAAAAACAATTGTCGAAAAAAGTATTTCAGTTTTGGTTTTTGCTGAAGGAACAAGAAGCAAAACCGGCGAGGTAATGCCATTTAAACGCGGAGCGTTTTATCTGGCTTCACGTGTTGGCTTTCCAATCGTTCCTGTTTCGATAAGCGGAACAGCTGCAATAATGCCCAAGGGAAAACTTCGCATCAACCCGGGAACAATTCATGTCCATTATGATAAACCAATCAACACGGAAAATATGAATGGCCGGCAGGACGAAAAGGATTTAATGGAACGCGTACGACAAATTGTTATTGCAAACAAAAAGGATTAACCGATGGCAGTTACGAAACAGGAAGTTGAAAAAATAGCAGAGCTGGCTCGACTTGAGTTTACCGAAAGTGAAATTGAACATCTTACAAAAGATATGAACCAGATTCTTCATCACATGGATAAGCTGAACGAACTTGATACTTCAAACGTTGAGCCTCTTTCACATCCGATTGAAGTGAAAAATGTTTTTCGTGAGGATGAGTTAAAGCCTTCAACTAAAAGGGAAGATGCTTTGAGAAATGCACCGGATAAGGACGAAGAATTTTTCAAGGTTCCGAAAGTAATTGGCTAAAGCAAATATCGAAAGAATAATAATGATTTTTCATTTTACATTACAATGATAGTTGGCATAATCCCGGCGCGGTTTGCGTCATCGCGGTTATATGGAAAACCGCTTGCAATGATCGGCGGCAAACCGATGATTCAACACACGTATGAGTCGGTTTCAAAATCAAATTTACTGCACAAAATAATTATTGCTGTAGATGATGAACGTGTTGCAGAAGCGGCAAAATCTTTCGGCGCTGAAGTTATGATAACTCCGAAAGAGATTGCAACCGGTTCAGACCGGATTGCTTTTGTGGCGAAGAAACTTCCATCCGCAGAAATTATTGTAAACATTCAAGGAGACGAACCATTTATTCCCGGTAGAATGATTGACGAAGCAGTGGAACCGTTGCTGTTCGATCCCGAAATTATGGTATCAACTCTGGCAAAAAAAATTACATCTCTCGTCGAATTAAAATCTTCATCGGTAGTTAAAGTTGTTTTCGATTATCAAAGTTTCGCTTTATATTTTTCGCGTTCACCAATTCCGTTTGTACGTGATGCTGCTACGCTCGCAGAAGGGCTCAAGATGGTAAACATGTTCAAACATGTCGGTTTGTATGTTTACCGCAGAAACGCTTTGCTGAAATTTACTTCGTTACAACCAACAGATTTGGAGCAGACTGAAAAACTTGAGCAATTGCGGATGCTTGAAAACGGTATTAAAATTAAAGTCGTTGAAACCGAGTTTGATAGTTATTCAGTTGACACGATGGAAGATCTGGAACATGCAAAAGCATTTTATAAAAAATATTTGAAGAAAAAAGAAAAGTGAAAATGCTGATTATTCCCAAACGGATTTCGTTAGCGAATATTCCAACTCCAATCCAAAAAATTTCTTTTGAAGGAAAATCATTTTATTTGAAGCGGGATGACTTTACCGGGATGGAAACTTCTGGGAATAAAATCCGCAAGCTTGAATATCTTCTTTATCAAGCAAAAAAAGAAAAAACCGATTACGTTTTTACTTGCGGCGGGGAACAGTCAAACCACGCACGCGCAACAGCTTTTGCAGCGGCTTCATTAGGAATTAAAAGTAAATTATTTCTTTGGGGGAAAAATTCTTCCAGCGCTGACGGGAATTTATTTCTTGATAAAGTTCTCGGCTGCGAATTCCGGTTTCTTTCTAAAAATGAATTCGGAAATGCCAACGCAATAATGGCGGAAGAAAAAATATCGTTAGAAAAAAAAGGGAAGAAGGTTTTTCTGATTCCCGAAGGCGGCTCTTCTCCGCTTGGAATTTGGGGATACATTCATGCGATAGAAGAAATGCAAAATCAAAATATTTTTAAACATTGCAATTCGATATTAACAGCCTCCGGTTCCGGTGGAACAACGGCGGGTTTATTAGTTGGTTCACTTCTTTTTAAACAGAATCTAAAAATATTTGTAGTAAATGTGTTGTATCCGAAAGATGAAATTAAAAACAAAATTTTATTTCTTGCAGAACAAGCTATAAAAGATTTTCGTTTGCAGATAAAACTTGACGAGAAACGATTGGAGATTTTGGACGGCTATTCGAAAGAAGGATACAAGCATATATCCGATGATAAACTTTCATTAATTAAAAAGTTTGCCCGCCACACGGGAATAATATTAGACCCTGCATACACTGGAAAAGCATTTAAAGCGTATCACGATAATTTCTTATCCGGGAAAACCTCAAAAACATTATTTGTACACACCGGCGGTTTGTATGGAGTATTTTCTAAAAGGAAGAAATATTTATTAAATTCCGGTGAAATAAAATAATCTTTATGCAATGTATCTTTTGTGATATCGTGGAAAGAAAAGAAAAAGCAGAAATTCTGTTTGAAGATGAAAATATAATTTCTTTTCTCGATATTAATCCTTTCAATGTTGGACATTCACTTGTAATTCCGAAAACGCATTATGAAAATTTTCTAGACGTTCCCAACGATCTTTTCGGTGAAATATTTTCAGTGGTTCAGCAGCTTACTAAAGGAGTTGTGCATGGACTTCAGGCGGATGGATATAACATTTTATCAAATAACGGAAGGGCGGCGGGGCAATCGGTCTTTCATTGCCATTTTCATATTATTCCTCGCTTTGAAACCGACGGGTACAAGTTTAAAATGGATTTGAAAAAATATGGTAACGGTGAAATGAATTTGATCGCGGAAAAAATTAAATCAGCTATTCTTTTTTAATCGGAGTTTATTTTATGGAAAGAAAGATCAGAGTGTTAATTGCAAAAGCCGGACTTGACGGTCATGACCGCGGAGCAAAAGTTATTGCCGCCGCATTACGCGATGCCGGAATGGAAGTTATTTATACCGGTTTGCGGCAGACTCCCGAAATGATAGTTGAAGCCGCTTTGCAAGAGGATGTTGACGCTATCGGCATTAGTATTCTTTCCGGCGCTCACATGACGATCTTTCGCAAAATTCTTACTTTGATGAAAGAAAAGGGAATGAACGATGTTCTTTTAACCGGCGGCGGAATTATTCCCGAAGAAGATATTAAGAAATTAAAAGAACTCGGTGTGGGCGAGTTGTTTACCCCCGGAGCTACAACAACCACAACCATAGATTACATAAAAGATTGGGCTGCTAAAAATCCAAGGCTTTAAACTAAATTGGAGGGGTTATGAAAATCGCGGTTATATTTTTTTTCGCTTTTGTTCTTTCATTTTACTAAGTTTGAAATAATACAAATAATATTTATGTTTAATGCACAATTAAAATTTGTAAATGAAGGCAATGGTTTTATATCTTTTCTTTGTGCTGTTTCTTGTGAATTCGTGTGTACCACCAAATTGTACCAAGTCAGATCGATCTGCTAATCCTCAAATTAATGATCACCAACAGGTAAGTGAATTAGCAAAAGAAAAATATGGCGATTCTATCACTATACAAGAAAACGAAACAAAAGAATTTTATTTAGTCTCAAGTCGAAGCAAATCACCGACTGAAACTGCGATAAAGTTTTTTATTTATGAAAAAGAGAAGCAAGTGATAATTCATGAGGATTTTATAAATCATGGATCAGTTAAGTGGGACGGTCGTTATAAAATAAATGTTCAGAAATTCCCCGGCACAGTAAAAAAAAATGATCAAAGTATGGATAAACTCGGGTATTTTTTTGACGTTAAAACGAAACAAAAAATTAAAGAATAATTCACAAAAAAATAATTAGGGCATGGTTATGAAAAAAAAATTAACTCTTCTTTCACTTGTTAGCATCTCGTTAGTTATTGCATTTTTTTTGTTTGATGGAATTGATTATCAACATAAAGAGAGTTCCGTTAACAAAAATGGAGCTACTCTTGGTACAAGTCAAAATACAAAAGTAGGTGAATCCTCAACTTCGAAGATTAAAAACACCATCAACCTAAAAGTAAAGGGGGAGTTACTTGCTGCAAAACATGAATCTGAAAGCATAAAAAGTACCGGGTCTTCTCGCGCATCGGTCAGAAACAAAATTGTTTCCAACCGTAAAAACAGGATGAAAAATTACAATAAATCTGATATGCCCGATATGTTCGCTAAAGTTCAAAAAATGATTCGTACGAGATCTGGCCAAGCCGAACCAACATATCAACCTAATTATAAATTTATAGAGTTGAAAAAAATGGTGAGTTCCAACAAATCATTAAACAAAATAGCGAACTTAAATTGGATTGAACGGGGACCGGCAAATGTTGGAGGAAGAACCAGAGGAATTGTTGTTGATCCTGACGACGCAACTAAAAACACATGGTTCGCCGGTTCTGTTGGTGGCGGTATTTGGAAAACCACTAATGCTGGAACTTCTTGGCATCAACTTACAGATGAATTGCCGAATTTAGCAACTACTGCAATTGCTCAATCTCAATCGAATAGAAATGTGTTATATGCCGGTACGGGAGAAGGATTTTACAATGCAGACGCAATTGCCGGGAACGGAATTTTCAAGTCAACCGACCGGGGAGAAACCTGGACCCAACTTCCTGCTACAACAAGTAATAAAGACTTTTCTTATGTAAATAGGTTAGTTGTTGATCCAAACAATGAGAATGTCATCGTTGCGGGAACCGGTACAGGAATTTTTAAATCAATTGATGGAGGAAATTCCTGGACGAAAACTTCTTCGGTAGCAAATATTGATCAAGTTATTTCTAATCCGTTGAATTTTAACACGCTTTATGCGACATCAAATGGTAAAGGCGTTCTTAAATCATTCGATGCGGGAAATTCTTGGTTTGACACCGATAACAAAAACTTGAACGGTTCAAGAATGGAAATTGCAATCGCTCCCTCGGATACTTCAAAGCTTTATGTCTCATCAGATCTGGGTTCGGGTTCTTCTCTCTTTGGAACCATTAATGGTGGAACAAACTGGACTGAAATCAAAGAAACATCAGGAACAATAATAGATTGGCTCGGTGGGCAAGGTTGGTATGATAACACGATTGCAGTTAATCCGTATGACGCAAACTTAGTTTATGTTGGTGGTATTGATTTATGGAAGTTAGTAATTTCAATAGGAACACCCATAGTAGGAATATCATCAACTGAAAAAGACAGTATGGAGGTGAAATTTTCTTTTGTACCGGGTGGGCTACCTTTCGAAAATGGTGGGGTCGGAACTGGGAATGATTATTGGAAAACTAATTTGCTTTTGTCTTCTGATCTTTATAATGTTGAACTAAGATTTGGTCCTGGAAAAGGTCAAAAAGCCGCGAGGTTTATTAACACCACGATGGATTATCAAAATTATGTGGATGTTCCCTTTGAAGCCTGGGATATAAGTTCGAATCGCCAATTGATGGTATCTTTTCAAGATGCTAATAAGAGCGGTGGATTTGATGTTTCATCTTTAAGTGGGGATAAAATTCATTTTCATAATATAACATATAATGCTGCTACACCCAACGACAGCATTGCAAAAACCAACGGGATAAAATATAAGAACAATTTTGTGGTACTCCTTAGAAAAGCCACCGGTACAACGTGGAATCCTGCAACATTACCTAATGCGTGGTTGAGAATTAATGTTGGTGAGTTTCCTTCTCTATTGAAGGTCTCCACACCTATCTCCGATGCATATCGAAGGTATACAGGTTCGCAAGCTTATGTTCATCCCGATCAGCATAACATTGTTTGTGTCCCGATGGATGAATCAACCAAATCATTCAAATTCATTAACGGAAATGACGGAGGCGTTGCACTTTCATTAGATGGCGGAACTACTTTTAACGAAGTGGGAAATAGCGGATATAATACAACGCAATTTTATGGCGTTGATAAAATGACCGGCGCTCAAGCATACTTTGGCGGAACACAAGATAACGGCACATGGGTTTCCGATGCAACTCAAGGGAATGCAAATGCGGCAACAAAATATAATTTTGTTATCGGTGGCGACGGGTTTGAAGTTGTTTGGAATCCGAAAGACCCATTAAAAATGATCGGAGGATCTCAATACAACAGCTTATCAAGAACTGTTGATGGCTGGAAAACATCTGAAACTCCGAATAAGGGATTTGATGATTTAGGAAATTCTACTAATTCTCCTTTTATTACGAAAATTGCCGGTTCAAAACAAGACCCCGATTTACTTTTTGTTATTAGTAGAAACGGTGTTTATCGTTCAGATAACTTTGCTGAAAATTGGGTGTTAACTCCACTCACTACTTCTTTCCAAAACGGTGGATATATTACTTTTGCTCAAGTAACTATTTCAACTGCTACTCCGCAAGTTGTTTGGGCTGGAATTTATATGAGTTCGGATGGAAAGATTCAGGTTTCCAAAGATGGCGGTTTAAGTTTTACCGCAACAAATAATTATTCTCAATCCATGGGATTGTTAACCGGCTTAGATACTAACCCTACTGATCCGGCTACGGCATATGCAACTTTCTCGTACCAAGGCGCACCAAAAATTTTGCGTACTACAAATTACGGCGAAGTTTGGACAGATATTACCGGGTTTGCTTCTTCTACCACGAGCACGAACGGTTTCCCTGATGTTGCAACTTATTGTGTGCAAGTAATGCCATTCAATCCAAACATTATTTGGGCGGGAACTGAAATTGGTATTATTGAATCGACTGATAACGGTGTTTCATGGCATTATTCAAATAACGGATTTCCGGCAGCTTCTGTTTGGGATATGAAAATTGTTGACGATGAAGTTGTGGTGGCTACTCACGGAAGAGGAATTTGGTCTGTTGCTTTACCTGAGTTAGCAAATTATACTCCTTTAGCGGTTACGCTTTCACCAAGAATAAACGGGAATGTTTATCAAGGGAAAAATGGAATTGTAATTAACGCATCACTCCGCTCTGCTTATGATTCCACACAAGTTTTTATTGAAGGAGTTAAACAGGTAACTTTTAGAAGTTCTTCAATTATAGATACTGCATTAGTAGTTTCATATTCCGGAACCGGTGTCAAGAAATTCCAACTTGTTGCGTATAAGGATGGAAAGGCTTATAAGTCCGGTTTGGTTTCAGTTAATTTGATAGAAATATTAACCGCGCGTAATGGTTATGTAAATGATTTTAATTCAGCCACAACAGATTTCTCCGGCGACTTAACAGTCAATACTGCAGCGGGATTTTCAAATGGAGCGATTAATAGCGCTCACCCTTATGGAACTAATAAGGATTTGATTTATACACTCCGAATTCCAATCGTTGTTGCAGCAACAAACGCAACACTACAATATGATGATATTGCCCTTGTAGAACCTGGTGATCCGGGATCGGTTTTTGGTGATAGTAATTTTTGGGATTATGTTATTGTCGAAGCCTCTAAAGGTGGAGAATGGATTCCATTACTTCCCGGATATGATTGCAGAAGCGATGCAGCTTGGTCAACGGCTTTTAATGCAAATGCAAGCGGAACTCCCGGTATGTTCAGAACGCATACGGTTAATTTGCGTGATCATTTTAATGTCGGCGATGAAGTTTTAATCCGGTTTAGATTATTCGCCGATCAATTTGTTGACGGCTGGGGATGGACAATTGATAATTTGAAAATTCAAGAAGGTCTTGTTGGAGTTGAAAATGAAACGATCCCGACACAATTTGAACTTGCGCAGAATTATCCTAATCCGTTCAATCCTTCAACTATAATAAAATATGCTTTGCCGAAAGAAGAAAAAGTTACGCTGAAGGTTTATAACAACGTTGGCGAGTTGGTTGTTACCTTAGTGAACGAAGTTCAATCTGTTGGTGTGCATCAGGTAACCTTTAATGCAAGTAGATTAGCAAGCGGCGTTTATTTCTATAAAATTGAAGCTGGTGAATTTAGCCAAACAAAGAAATTGATTTTGATGAAATGATCTGTGATCAGTCGCCAGTTGGTAGTTGGCAGAAAAAGATACTTTGAATGAAATCTCCAACGTTTTCAAAACGTTGGAGATTTTGTTTCGATGTTATTAAATGAACTGGAACAAGTTTATGTTTAATTTGATTAAAAAGACTTAAAGAGCGCATATGGTCTTTCATAGTAAATTGGAAATATTTTCTAGGTAAGGTATCAATCCTAACTTTTTCAAACCGTATAACCTCTTAACAAACAGATCGCAAAATCTTCTAATAAAATTTATATTAGTTGTAACGATATTATTATCCCTAACCATTTTAGTTGATGCCCAAACAACATACCGAAGCTACCTCCCAAATATTAAATTTGATAAGGATAGGCCGGTATTCCAAAAAATCGAACAAGCTATCACTATAAACAAAAACAAGAACGCTGATTTTTATCCGTTAAAAACCGGTGACTTTTGGGAATATCTAGAAGTAGATACAGCAACGTTTATGGACGAAAAACGTTCGTTGAAATATTCTCTTGCTAAGGAAGTAACAGGCGATTCGGTTATCGGAAATTATACATATAAGAAAATTATTGCGCAAGTTTGCGCCAACAGCATACAACGTGCCGATAGCTGTGAATTGCAAAGAATTGATTCTTCCGGTAATGTTTATTATTTCTTCGATGGCACAGACCGGCTACGTTATGATTTCAGTAAAGGAATTGGCGAGCGTTTTGTTTCACCGTATCCCGACCGCTATTGGGAAGTTGGTGACAAATATACGGTCGTCGGTTTTGGTGATACTTTACAAGCAATAGATTTTTATCTGTATAATAAAGACAGCTGGTATGAACGGGTAGAAACAGTTACTGAAAATTTTGGGATGACTTATTATAAGGGAAGAGTCTATTCGTATGAGGAAACACTGGTAGGTAACTTTTTTGGTGGAATATTAAATAGTACCACATCTGGTAATTTGCTTGTAAAAAAACAAAAAGTTGATTGGCGTGAATTTTACCCGTTACATATAGGTGATTTTTGGAAGTATAAAGGACATGAAGGTGTATTCGAAACGATAACAGTTAAATCAGTTATTGGTGATACTTTGATGCCGGACAATAATATTTACAAAGTGATTGCCTTTCAAAAATCTGGAGGACCATATCCTGGTAAAGGAACTATTTTTGAAAGGTTTGATAGCATTGCTGATGGGAATGTTATGAGTTGGAATTATCTTGATTCTATCGCGGTTCGTAAAATTAAATTTAGTGTTTGCTTAGGGGACACTTTCTCTTCCGCATTTCATGGTTTTAGTTATCTTTTTGACGATAAAAGTTATAATGAAATTCAATATTCTTTATACCCTGACTTGACAAATTCCACTTATAATTATTCCAGAGGGATGGGACTTACAAGTCAGACGGGAGAATTTTATTATAGTGGTCTCGTTGGCGCTGTAATAAATGGGACAGTTTATGGCGATACAACTATTACATTAATAGATGACAAACACAATACTGTTACAACGTTCGAATTATACCAAAATTATCCTAATCCGTTTAATCCAACAACAACCGTTAGTTTTACATTAAGCCGATCAATTACTACTTCAATAAAAATCTATAATATTTTAGGGAAAGAAATAACAACATTAGTGGAAGAAAATCTTTCTGCCGGAGAACACACTGTTCAATGGAACGGAAAAGACCAAGAAGGTAACCTCCTTTCCGGAGGAGTTTACTTTATTCAAATGATAGCAGGCAGCTATCAAAAAATAATTAAAACAATTTTATTAAAATAGCTTTACGTAACGCAGATTATTAATCTGCGTTACAAATTATTTATTTCCCTATAATCCAATCAGTTAAAACCTGCTGATACTTTACCGGATTGAATTCCCTAAAATCGTAATCAACGGCATCATTTTTATAATAAGGATCATTTTGAAAAAATGTTTTTATCTCTTCCAAAGAATTTGCTTTTGCAATAACCACTCCTCCGGTGCGGGGGTTTTCCGGTCCCGACATCAACAGTAAATTTTTATCGTAACCGGTTTGTAAGAATTCTCTATGCTGTGCAAGGAGAGAATCAATAATGGTCAAATCAACTTTATAAGTAATGAGAATAAGAAAGTGTTTCATCTACGTTTAATGTTTCTTTAAAATAAATTTTACTTTTTTAATGCTTTAATAATTTCATTATGAATTACCGGGCGGAGTTTAATTAGCTTTGTATTTTCACGTGTAGGGTAAACGCGGTTAGTTAATAAAATTACAAAGAGATTTCTTGTCGGGTCGGTCCATACAGACGTGCCGGTATAGCCGGTATGTCCATATGAAAGATCGGAAAATAAATTACCGGCAGAAGAATAACCTTCACTAACTTTAGTATCCCACCCAAGCGCGCGTGAACTTTGATCCGATTGTTTTTTGATAAACAGTTCAACTGTGGAAGGTTTGATATATTGTTTCCCTTGATACATCCCTTTTTGTAAAAGCATTTGCAGCAGTTTTGCAATATCATCTGCGGTGGAAAAAAGTCCCGCATGCCCCGCAACGCCGCCCAGCATGGCTGAGGCTTCATCATGCACTTCACCGATAAGTAAGCGCTTTCTCCAATACGTATCATTTTCAGTCGGGGCGCATCTGCTTCTAAATTCTTTAGGCGGATTGAAAAATGTTTCCGTCATACCAAGTGGAAGAAATATTTCATCGGAACAAAATTTGTCTAAAGATTTTTTTGTAACCTTTTCAATTATTTTCCCGAGT
>Ga0172379_10001152_pt1 | contig 55788 bp, 52 predicted proteins | sample GrowelOW334metaG_FD_119756 | JGI IMG/M metagenome (GOLD analysis project Ga0172379, IMG submission 119756) | Groundwater microbial communities from an aquifer near a municipal landfill in Southern Ontario, Canada - Groundwater well OW334 metaG | ecosystem: Environmental > Aquatic > Deep... | reverse complement strand
CATTCTCCAACAGATATAAAAATTCCGCCGCTCCAAAATTGGACGGCGGTTTTGTATACAACAAATGCTATAATTGTTCAATCTTGCGTGAAGACGCCAAAATTGGTGATTCCCGGAGGAACATAACCAGTATCAAGCTCAGCACGATCAACCCGGCCTGGCCCAATAGCGAGTTGGTCATCACGCCGGTGCCGGGCGCCTTAAGGGCGTCCATGCCGAAGATAAAGATAATTCCTGAAATCTGGCCCATCGCCAGCAATAGGCTATTGGACGTGCCTTCGGGTGCGGGCCGGGTAATCTCGGCCGCATACTGAAATCCGATCGGACCAGAACCGAGCAGAAAAAATCCGAAAATAAAACCGGACGCCAGCAACAACCAGTAATTTGTAGCAAAGGTCATACCAATCAAACCAGGGATTACACCGGCCAAAGCGGTGATCATAAATGGCTTGCGTCGATGAAAAGTATCTGACAATATTGGCATAGCGATTGCACCACAAATACCGCCGATCAGCATCAAACCGCCAGCCATTCCGGCCTGGGCAATTGAGAACCCGCGAGGATGGACGATCACTTCAATCCAAGTAGAGATGGCATTGAATGCGCCCAGCCCAAAAAAGAATATAATGAGCAAGAATATAAAATCCCGCTGGCGCAACACGCGCTTCAAACCTTCAAACATCAGCACCCGATCATCAACGCCAGCGAACGCGGGTGATGTAGGCGGACGTTCGCGGGCGACAAAGAGGAAAAAAAACGCCGCTACCAGACTAGCCACACCGTAAGCAAGCAGCATCCCGGGAATCCCAAGTTCCAGAGTGAGTGGGGGCGTAATAATCATCGCCGCCATAATTCCGAGGTACGTTGATAGTGTCCCCAGTCCAGCTGCTGTCGCCCGTTCCTTGACCGGGAACCAGCGCGCCGCGAGTTTAGTAATCGCGCCAAGTATAAATGGTTGGGCAACAGCTAGCCCGATCTGTGAGGCAAAAACCAAGGAGAAGTTATGCGCAAATATACCACGAGTCATAGCAAAAAAGCCGGTCAGGGCAGCGCCAATGCCGACAGCAACACGAAAACCCCAGGTGTCGATCACCCAGGCCGCGGGGATGACCAATAATATACCGACTGCCATGAAACTCATTGATAGCAAACTGACCATTAAATCGGATTTAAGACCAAAAAACTCCACCGCCTTACTGGTGATCGGGGCAAATGTAATCCACGTCATCTGGTTCATACCGGCGATAAACATGAATGCCAGTAGTATCAGCCACCTATGGCCATAAACTTTTAAATTAGTTTGTTCCATGATTGTTTTCTTAGACCATCTGCCCTAAAAAATATGTCACGAGTTCACCTCATTATTTAATAGTATAATGCAAAATTCAACTCTTGCCAAAATAAAAAGGCAGTCACCGATGCAACTGCCTAAAAAATTCTTCTGCCCAAGGATCAAATATCCAAGATCCAATCCGGGAAATCATCGTCATCCTCATAAGGATCCCCAAAAAAATCATCCATGAAGTCCTCCAATGTACTACTCTACCTGGCCAAACTGCGGCCATTCCTTCGCTTCATCAAAGACTCGGGCACTTTTGGTGGTCCCGCAACCATTCACGCATGTACCCAGATAAATACCCAGCGGATACTTTGCGGCCATGGTTGGAGGGAGCTCCATCCGGCCTTCACCTCTCAATACCCCGAGGTGCTGGCAATTTGTGGGTGCGGTTTGCGCATCCAGGGCTGCCTGACCGGCTGCTAAGATTTCCCGACGAAGCTCGGGATTGTCGCCTATTGTGTTACTCATATCCCGTACTCCTGCCTTTCTGAATTGACATGATCAAAAGAACCATTTACAATGTCCCCACATCTTAGTGTAATGGATGTCGCTTGTCAATGAAGCGGATACTAGGTATAATTTATTCAATGCTAACGTAAAAATCATATGGGCTTACCAGCCAAACGAAGAACTAGACAGTCTAAACGTGAACGCGCTTCCCATTTCGCCCTCGAGGTACAGTCACTGGCGAAATGCCCGAAATGCAAAAAACCAATCCGACCGCACCACGTGTGCGCCTATTGTGGCTTTTACAAAGGCCAGGACGTCCTGATGCTTGATGTCAAAGCGGACCGCAAGAAAAAGAAAGCCAAGAAAAAAGAAGATAAGGCTAAAAAGTAAGTAATAAGTAACTCGTAATCTGTAACAGTCGGCATAAAAATTACCTGTTACCAATTACACATTACCAACGCATCATGTCCAATCGCCACCTTTCCAGAACTATCGCCATGCAATCCCTATACGAATGGGATTTCAACAAACTGGACGAGCGCACTCTCCCGTCTCTGGTAGAACGCAATCTCAAAGAGTTTGCGCCGGCTTTTGAGGACAATGGGTTCAGCATGCGCCTCGTCAAAGGCGTCATCCATAACGTCGCGGACATCAACCAGCTGATCACGTCATTCGCCCCGGAATGGCCGCTGGAACAGATCACAGTCGTGGACCGCAACGTCCTGCGCATCGGCATCTACGAACTGAAATTCTCCAAAGGCGAAATCCCCCCGAAAGTGGCGATCAACGAGGCGATCGAACTGGCCAAGAGTTTCGGCGGGGAATCGTCAGGCAAATTCATCAACGGCGTCCTGGGATCCATATACAAAGAAATGGTCAAAAAAGGCGAGGTGGCCATTTCGGAAGAAGCTCCCAAACAGTCTGCGCCGGATAAACAACCGTCAGCTTAAACGAGCGTTCGCCGGAGAGTCGAACATTCGTTTCAGCTCGTGGACACTACCCCATGAAAGAAATAAACGAGCTAGAAAAAACCATCAACATCACGTTCAAGAACCAGGACCTGCTCCGCCAGTCCATGGTCCATCGTTCGTATCTCAATGAGCATCCGGATTTCCCCCTGCCGCATAATGAACGGCTGGAATTTTTGGGCGATGCGGTACTGGAGCTGATCGTGACGGAATACCTCTACGCGAGGTACCCGAATCCCGAGGGCGACCTAACCAACTGGCGCGCCAGCCTGGTCAATTCAAAAATGCTTGCCCAAATCGCCCTGACCTGCGATCTGAACGGCTACTTATATCTGTCAAAGGGGGAATCAAAAGACGCCAACTCCAAGGCCAGGCAGTTCATCATGGCCAACGCTTTTGAAGCGCTGATCGGCGCCATCTACCTGGATCAGGGATGGGAGCCGGCAAAAAAATTCATCCACGAACGGATCCTTATCCATTTGGAAGGGATCATCGCCAACAAAGCCTACCAAGACCCGAAAAGCCGGTTCCAGGAATTGAGCCAGGAAAATTACGGGATCACCCCGTCCTACCAGGTTCTGTCCGAAAACGGCCCAGACCACGCAAAAAATTTCGTCATCGGATTATTCCTGGGCAAAGAGCAGATTGCGACCGGTGAGGGATTGTCAAAACAAGAGGCACAAGTCGCCGCAGCCGAAGCCGGACTGAAAGCAAAAGGCTGGTAGTGTACAGACAATTAAAAGTATTCTATACTACCCCGCGTAGCAAGGTAACGACGGGTTAATTATTAATATAACGAATAGTATGAGGAAAATGACTACTCTTCTAGGCAGTTCAGCCATTCTTTTTGCGTTACTGATGGCACTGCCCGTCCAAGCGGAAGAAAGCGTATCAACCAGCGCCATCGCGGTTACCGGCACCCTGACCGCCATGAGCGGCACCAGCGTACCAGCCACTATCACACTGACATCAGGCGCGACGGTATACACCGTCAATGTCGACGCCACGACAGTCATCGTCAGGAAATATAACGGTCCGGCCGACTTATCCGAATTCATGGTCGGAGACACCATCCAGGTAAAAGGGACGCTCTCGAGCGATGCAGTGAATACCATTACCCCGAAAACGATCAAAGACCTGTCTGTCCAACGCGCCGGCGGGACGTTCATCGGCACTATCGTCACGACAAATTGTGCCAGTAACTCATTTACCTACAAACCGAAGGATCGGGAGCAACAAACCGTTTATCTCGCCACCACCGCCACAATCATCCGCGGCGGAGAAAAAGTCGCCTGTACTGACCTGAAAAATGGCGAATTGGCAAAAGTTATCGGGCTCTGGCGCCAAGCTTCAAATCGAATCGATGCCGACCGGGTCATTGTCTACATGAAAACACTAGCTGGAACCATCTCGGCTATTGAGCTCACCAATGGCGGATTACCGGCAACACTTACCGTGGATCTGGGCAAAAAACAGCAATGGACCGTCAATGTCACCTCCACGACCAAGCTCTTCCGCAAACACATGCTGACTGCCACCATTGATGAATTTTCTGTCGGGGATAAGATCGAAGCCCGCGGCACGCTCGGTACCGGTAAAGTACTCAACGCGAAAGTGGTCCGGGACAATACCATTGTCGCCAAATACCGGGACATGAAAGGTACGGTCAAATCCATCAATGCCGCTGCGCATTCCTTCGTCCTCCAAATGGGCAACTCGAAAAAGATGGTCGAGGTTACGGTCACCACGACAAGTTCGACAAAATACCTGTATCTGGAAAAGCCTGTGAAAAGTACCGGCTTCGTTAAAGCCGCCTGCAACACCGTCACCAATAAGACATTCGACGATCTGACTGTCGGCGAAATAGTAAAAGTTGTCGGAGACTATACTTCCGCGACAAAAACACTAGCCGCATCGCGCGTCATCTGGGACAATAAATAATCATTCGCGGCATCTAGCAAAGCGTCCCGATTGCGGGACGCTTTTTGCATTTGACAAAAAATATTTCCAGTTATAGATTGATACATATCCCCGTAAACAAAAACCAATAACGTTCAAAACATGGAGGTGTTGTATGGCTCAAGGCATTCTCGTGCCCGTTGGCCAAGTGTTCGAAGTTTTTCCGGGAAAGTTCGGTCCGTATATCGGCATCGCCGTCGATCAGAACGGTTTCGTTGCCCACGAGGAACTGGTGATCAGGAACGGATCGGCTGAGACGACGGTCAAAGTATCAAGTATCGAGATCAAACGCCGCCGGGCAAATGTCAGCAAACCCGGCAACCAGTGTGCCATCAAAACAGCACACCCCCTTCCCGACGGGTTCGAGGTGGCTGCCGGCACCGAAGTGCTTGTCTGCGAAACGATCGCGAAAAGGGCGATTGCCGCCCAGCAGGAGCTCACCGACCGCCCTCCCAAATTGCAGGAGCTCGAACAGCGCCACAGGGAGACGGCCCGCACATTCGTCAAATAGAGACAACGACAATCACATCACAACCAAACTCATGCGCACGTCGGACTTCCGCGTGCGTATTTTTTATTAAAAAAGCCAGGACTGAGTCCCGGCTCATTCAACATAAACGATACTCGACCAGCTAATAAAGTTTCTGGTCCAAATATGTCGCCAGGTCGGCCCGCACCTCCACTTCATCTACAGTTAAGGTTTTGTAGCCCGGCAAAGAAAACTGAAGCGAATATCTGCCGGTCCTCACGTTGAGAATAGTATACCGGCCCTCCTCGTTGGTCATCGCGCCTGACCTAGTACCGACCAGCGCAACTGATACGCCGACCAAAGGTTCGTTGTTCTGATCGAGAACCACGCCGGTAATCTTGCCGATACCCTGGCCCTGCAGGACGGGAGACTTTCCTTCTCCGCCGATCATTGCCTGCTGTTTTGCGGCACATCCGACCATGAGTCCGGCCAAGATACAGATGACCGCAACCGCTACGAACTTTTTTACAAACATCAGTAAACCTCCTGGAATAATAGGGTGTTCTAGTCAAAGGTCAATTCACCCAACTCTACTCCCGATCGGATTTGGCTGTCAATAACACCCGCACACTTCGGATTGACACATCAGGCTTACATTTGCTAAGGTAACGCAAATACAAAACAGAAACAGACGCTTGAAAACCTATTCAAACCTATTGGAGGCCAATCATGACACTTCTAGAAAAACTGCGCAACGCGCAAGAGAAAACCGGCAGCATATTGTGCGTCGGTCTCGATCCCGTCATTGCCAAGTTCCCACCGAGCTTGGTGTCCGGATTCGGTGATCGCCTGCAGCCCATGTTCTATGAATACCTCACGCGAGTCATCAGGAAGACGGCGCCGCATGCGTGCGCCTTCAAGCCCAATGTGGCTTTTTATGAGGCGCATGGTCCCGCCGGCATCCACGCCCTGGAAACCATCTGCAGGTTCATCAGGAAAGAATTCCCCGACCATCTATTGGTCGTGGACGGCAAACGGGGCGATATCGGCGACACCGCCAAGATGTACGCTCAGTTCTACAAGCTGTTCGATCCGGATGCCGTGACGGTCAGCCCCTATCTCGGCCCGAAAACGCTCGAACCGTTCCTGGAAGCCGGACTGGGTATTTTCGCCCTCTGCGTCACGTCCAACAAAGATGCAGCCATCCTCCAGAACATGAAGGTTACCGTCCCTGACGCCATCGGCGATTGCGACGACCGCCATATACCCGTTTACGAGTGGGTGGCCGAAGTGCTGACCAGAGGAAAAACAATCCATGGTTGCACATTCGAACGGTCCAGCATCTGGGATGGTCAGCTCGGCCTGGTCACCGGCGCCACTCATCCCGAAGAACTCGGGAATATCCGTCAGCGCGTCGGATCGGACGTACCGCTGCTGATACCCGGCATCGGAAAACAGCAGGGCGATCTAGCCGGTACCCTCCGCAACAATGCTAGCGGACCGGCCCTGATCAACGCTTCTTCGAGCGTGTGCCATGCCTCATCCGAGGACAATTTCGACGAAGCCGCCGGCCTGGCTGCGGAAACGCTGAATACGCAGATCAACGATCTGCGCGCTCAGCTCGCCACGTCCAGTATTTGACAGCAACCTCTATTTTCTTCCACCCTTTTGCATGGAGTGCTTATGGAAAACCTGAACCCCAGAGATCATCTGGAATTCCTAAAGAGGCTGCTCGACGAGAAAATCATCGTCGTCGGCCCATTGACCAAACTCAAAGACGGCAGCATGTCGCCGATCTACGTCAACCTGCGTGATAAAATGTGGGATTCCCACGGCCTCATTCCGATGTTCGGCGTGCTTTTCGCCACGCTTATTTCGGAACTCATCAGCGAACGCCGGAGGACTCCGAATTACGTCTGCGGCATTCCGGAGGCGGCTAACCCATTGGCTACGGCGGCAGTATATGCCGGCCAGGGAATGGGCATGGATCTGCGCCTGCGGGCACTCCGCCCTGAGCCAAAAAACTACGGCATCGGCAGCGGATCGCTGGTCATAGGCAACTATGAGGAAGGGGGACACCTCTACCTCATTGATGACGTAGTGACTACGTCAAAAAGCAAGCGCGAAGCCAGCAAAAAGCTCATCACGGGCGGCTATCCTCAGGATGAGATTACCGTCCTCGTCGCATTCGACCGCCAGCAGGGTGGCATGGAATCCCTGCGGCGCGACGGTTTCCGTACCGGTTCGCTCTTCAGGATCCTGGACGTCGCCCAGACCTTTGCCGAGGAGCATCTGATTACCGAGGAACAGCACGCTGACGTTCAGCGCTTCATTGCTGAACATCAGCAAAGCTGACCGATTTTCTCACCGCTCATTCGATTCCCTTTTCCTATTCTGGAGCCGCACGTAACTGTCGGCTCCTTTTTATTTTCCCGAAAAAAATTTCAAGAGTATACTAACATCAGTATACGTTCCTTTAGCCAAGGAGGGTTGATGGAAATAAATCGTCCGCCTATCCCGATCTGGGTCTGCCCAAATTGTGGATTACACGTTACCGATCCGATGAAGTGCTCACGTTGCGGCACTATCAAGCCTGGATACTCCCCCGACGGAACATTTTCACCGCTTCCTAATTCCTAAAAGGAGCCCCACCCACCGGCTCCTTTTTTTATGCTTGACGTCCGCACATCTCCATGATACATTGCCATGAACCTACTCGTACATTCAGAGTAATAGGATTGCTCCTCATAAACATGCCCATTGGACGGCAAACTACGACAGTTGTCGTATTGAGGAAGCGGCCGAATGAAACTTTCTACCAAACGTGCCATCCGCCTTATGGAAATCATGGCCATAGGCTTACTGATGATGGCCCTAAGTTTCCTGCCTTTCAATAAAGGCATCAGCAACCTTATCATCTGCCTGGACCTGCTTTTCTGCATGGTCTGCATCACCGGGCTCCAAGTCTATCTCATTATTATTGTAATGAGACTACGGCGCCAAGATCGGGCTATCAGGCAGAACCATCGTTCCCAATTCCATCCAGATTGACCAAGTCAGGTCGAGCATAAGCCCGGCCCTTTTTATTTCCTTGACGCTCCTAAACCGCTATGGTAAGGTATTTGAAACAATAGAAAAAAATAGAGTAATTTAACATACAAACCGTCCCAATTTGAGGGACAGGAGGATTTGTCATGCACGTCATCAACATGGACAGCTTCATGGGCAACAACTCCATAGATTACGTCGTAGGTCAGGCGGAATCTATGATCCCATGGGCGCAGAGGAATACCTGCAACCGGCAGTATCCGCATTACCGACTACTCACACTCTTTCGGGAGCGGAGCACTCGGACAATGCTAGCTACCGAAACCGCAGGTGATAATATGGGAATGAAGGTGACTCGGTTCGCCGATCCCAATCAATCATCTATGGGTAAAGGGGAGAGTTTCACTGACGACCTGCGCATGCATGTCGGGCGCAATACACGAATAGTCGCTATCCGCACCAGCATCGAAGGTGAGCCGCTCTATATCGCCAAAAGATGTCAGGAATACGTGACCGATTTCTCAGTCATCAACCCCGGACCGGTCAATATCATCAACTGCGGCGATGGGCGGCAATGGCATCCCACCCAGACTGTCTTGGATATGCTGACCATCAAACGCACACTTGGCCGCCTGGACAATTTCACCCTCGGTATTATGGGCGACCCCAGCAAAGGCCGGACAGCTCATACCTTACTCCAGGCATTTTGCCGACGCGAAGGCATGAAATTCAAATTCGCCGCGCCCAAAGGGTTCGAACTTCCGGATCGGTACAAACTCAGCCTCGCAAACGTAACCGAAGGGGATTCATTGGATATCCTGGCAGACTGCGACATCGTCTATGTCACCAGGTTCCAATTAGAACGCATGTCGACAGAAGAAAAACGCTACATCGAATCGGTCCGCCACCGTTTCATTATCAATCAGGATGTGCTGGATAGTTGGAAGCCCGATGTGCGCGTCATGCATCCGCTCCCGCGAGTGGATGAAATCGACTCCGAGGTTTCCCTCGATAAGCGGATCATCGCCTTCCAGCAGGCCGAATACGGCATACCTGCTCGGATGGCTATCATCGCGATGCTGTGCGAAACACAGTATGTGCCGATCGACCTGCACCCTGTCCAACAGCCGTTCTTCATTGACCAGACGGAAAAAACCGTCGTGACCGGCAAGCCACTCAAACATTTCCAGCCGATCAAATGCGGGACAGTTATCGACCATATCCCGCCGGGACAGGCCGATAATATCGAGCGTCTGCTCAAACTACTCCAGTGTTTACCGGGAGGCATCTCCGGACAGTCCGTCCGTTACGTCAAATCAAGCCGGCATCCGAGCGGCAAGAAAGACGTTCTGCTCCTCAACGACTACGAGCTGCCCGAATTCGCCGGCGCCACAATCCAAACCCTCTACCCCGGCGTAACGATCAATTACCTGCCGGGCAACAGTACAATTCTCAAAAGGCGGTACCGTGCCCCTATCGGTATTTCGCAAAATGTGCACTGCACAAACAATGCCTGCATCACGAACAATGATCGTGAAGCGAAACCGAACTTTCTCTTTACCGGCCAGCCGGGCGCAGATTCCAAGATTCTGACTTGCGAATACTGTGGCACTCCTCTCTGGGATTAACATCGAACCTTTTTCGCTACCCATACCCCGCCGAGTCATCCGACTTGGCGGTATTTATTTTTTCTCGAATTTTCAAGTTCCTCCTGAGCGAAAAAATTTCGGCAGAAAAAATATCCCGAACGTAGCCCACGAGCGAAGTCGAAGTGGCAATGTTGAGGGATCCCTACCCGTCCCTTGACGAGGAGCTGATAATATCGTACACTTTTGTAATTTAAAACAAACACACGTACATTGAGAGGTAAATATGGGCACTTATTCCAACTCTCCAAGTTATAAGTATTACTTGGATGAGATCGGTAAGACTCCTCTCATCACACGTGAAGAGGAGGCACAATTAGCGACAAAAAGTCTGGTGGGTGATAGAAAAGCGCAGGAAAAACTGGCAAAAGCTCATCTGCGTTTCGTCGTTTCCGTCGCCAATTTGTACAGCTGGTCCGACGTTGCTATCGAAGACCTGGTCAACGCCGGCAATACTGGGCTGGCTATCGCAATAAAATTATACCATCCAGACAGGAACGCGCGTCTCATCTCCTATGCAGTCTGGCCGATCCGTCAGCATATCAGAGAAGAAGTCGCCAGATTCCAGCATATCATTTCCTCAAGGACGCACATCCAGAACGAATTCTATGCCATCCGGAAAGCGCTGGAAACTGCCGTCGCCGGCCAGTCAGGTGCACCGTTATCACCAGAGCAACTGAAAGAGCTCGGCATCAGCGAAACCCAGATGAGGGAGGCGTTTGCCACCGCAACGCATCGGTCATTGGATGAGCATTTTTCTGACAGTGATTCGTCATTACATGACCTGCTAGTAGATGAGCGCGCCATCTCACCTGATGCCATCGTTGATCAACGGCATTATGCCGCAGTTCTGGCCGACCTACTCCAAGTCTTAACCGATGAGGAACGTGAAATTTTCCGGTATATGAGTGGCATGGAAGATGGTCAGCGCCACTTACTTAAGGAAGCGGCTGAACGTTTCCAAATGACCACCACGATGGTCCAAGCCCGATTCACCATCGCCAAGCGTAAATTGAAAATTGCTGCCAGAAAATTAACAGAAACTGAAGGCGGAGGCATGTTCTCCGATTGACCTAGCCGTTGTGGAAACACAATGGCTTTTTTTAATTTAAAAAAAGACCGGGAGAGCGTATGCTCACACCGGGTCTGTACATCGGATTGATGATCAACGGCAGTTGCCGCATCCACCACGAGGGTAGATTATGAATTGAATGAAAAGGTACAGACCGCTCTCCCGGGTTGCGAAGTTGCTCGCATGACTCTTCCCGCAAAATGCGAGCTGTTCAGTAGTCGCCCTCTTCCGTGCTGTTCACATGGCGGGCATCTCCATGATACACGGAGGGACAACTGACGTCAAATAACAAGTTTATGGAAGTTTTTAACTTCCCTTGACGCACCTAATAAAAGACGATATGATTGTGTAATTTAATAATGGTTCCTTCAAAAGCGAGGAGGATAGGATGTCTATCCAAGGTTTTCTAGAGAACCTTAAAGCCCTGGGATATACTATCTGTTTTCCGGTTGGTTGTTTCCAATGGATCAATAACCACTGGAATGACAAAAAGATGGACCTTTTCATCCTGATGCTGTTCGGCATAGCATGTATCGTCCTCATACTAAGATCCATTTTCGGAGGATACTTGGCTGAACACGATCCGTTCTGGAAAGCAATGCTGATAATCAGCGCCATCGCCTATGTCTTCGGTATCATCGTCTTCGGGTTTATTGGGGGTAAAAAATATCGCCAGAAATACCTGATGACAAAAAATGGTGGCACTCCAGAAACTGGCCAGAACGCGCCACTTTAGACACATCTCAAACCAGAAATGCTACGGGCTCCACATTCTACTAGTGTGAGCCCGATTTTTATTTGGGAATTTCCCGAAAACATGTTAAAATATCCCCATCAAGAGGGCCTCAAGCCTCTTTCATTTGTCCAAAAAATCCCACAAAGACACCATGTATCTCCAACAACTCGTCATCCAGGGCTTTAAATCATTTGCCAGCAAATCCGTCCTAGAATTCAAGCCGGGCATTACGGCCATCGTCGGCCCAAACGGCTCCGGCAAGTCCAACACCGCTGACGCGGTCCGTTGGGTCCTGGGCGAACAGAGCCTGAAAACCCTCCGCGGAAAGAAATCCGAGGACGTCATTTTTGCCGGCTCGGACAAGAAATCCCGCCTCGGATTCTGCCAGGTGGACATGCACCTGAATAACGAGGACCGCCAGGCGCCCATCGATTACGGTGAAATCATCATTACCCGGAAAATCTACCGGGACGGGGAGGGCGAATACTTCATCAACAAGAACAAGGTCCGGCTCCAGGACATCCTCCTGCTTTTGGCTAAATCGAATTTCGGCCAGCGCTCCTACAGCATCATTAGCCAGGGCATGGTCGACCTGTTCCTGGCCGCCACGCCGAACCAACGGAAGGAATTTTTTGACGAGGCGGCCGGCGTCAGGCAGTACCAGCTCAAAAAAGAACAGGCTGAGCATAAACTCGACCTGACCCGAGAAAACCTCAGCCAGGCCGAACTGCTCATCCAGGAAATCGAGCCCAGGCTTCGCTCGCTGACCCGCCAGGTACACCGCCTGGAAAAACGCGAGGAAGTGCAGGCGGAACTGAAAAACGTCCAGCATACCTATTACACCGGCCAATGGCATGACCTGGCCGCCCAACATGAAGTGGAAGAGAAAAAATTCCACGAGACCGACAAGAAACGCGAAACGGTTACCAAGGAGTTGGATACTATCCAGGCTCATATGCACGAGCTGGCCCTGGGCACCAGTCGGCAGGAAGAGTACGACAAACTCCAGCGCGAATACAACCAACTGTCAACGGAAAAAAATTCCTTGCTGCGCGACCAGGCCATCATCAAGGGCAAAATCGCCGTCAGCCGCGAACAGCAGGGCCAATACGATCTGGTCTGGCTCGAACGCCGCAAGGAACAATTGCAGGCGTCCATCAGCGAACTCGACGTCTCCAGCGCGGGACATTCCGGACAGGCGGAAAAATTCTCCAGCCATTTGGCCGAAAAGGAAAAAACATTCCAGGTCGTCTCCTCCGAGATCCAGGCATTGAGCCAAAGCCTCCAGGCGTCGCGCAGCCGGATGGCCAACCGAAAAACCGTCACCATTCCAGAGGTAGCCAAATCCATTGACCAACTTTTTACCGAACAGCAGGAATTGTTGAATAAAATCGAGCAGGCCCAGACACTGGACGAGCTGCACGCGATCAAAACAACGGCCCGGGCCATCACCAGCCAACTCCGCCATCTGGCCCAGAAACTCCGCGAATCAGGTTCCGGCGACCCGCATGAAGTCATCGGCCTGCAGGACCAAATCGCCAAACTGCTCGGTCACAAGGAAACAATCGCAACTGAAATCAATGCCATCAAAATCAAGCTCCAGGTCCATCAGGAAAAAGAATCCCTGCACCGCGCTCAAATAACAAACCTGACGGACGAATTGGCCAAAATTTCCCGTGACCTGACCCGGGCCTCATCGTCCAAAACCGCCTCAGAATTATCACGGGATATCGCCAATGATGAGAAGGAAATCAGCCAAAAAATCAACGGGATCGAGGCTCAACTGTCAAAAATTACCGAACAGATTGCGTCTTTCAACCAGACTGAGCAAAAGAAGAAAGAAGAGGTGTTCAAACAACAGAACGTCTTCTCCCAAAAACAACAGGCCCTGAATATCATCACCGCGGAACTGAACGGCATCCAGATCTCCATTGCTAAAATCGAAACGCACCAGGAGGACCTGGCCAAAGAAATGACCGACGAGCTCACTGACGATGAACGTGCCAGAGTGAAGGCCGGTCCGGCCGTCCCGCCGGAGCCGCAACTCTTCGAGCAGATCCAGCACCTGAAAAAACAGATCGAACTGATCGGCGGCATCGACCCGCAGGTTGCCGAGGAATACAAAACCACCAAGGAACGTTTTGACTTCCTGACCACTGAAACCGCCGACCTGAACAAGGCCATGGCCGACCTTGAATCAGCCATCGCCAACCTGAATGAGACGATCAAGGAACAGTTCGGCAAGGCTTTCGAACAGATCAACGCCCAGTTCGGCGAATACTTCAAGATTCTCTTCAATGGCGGCCACGCCAGCCTGTCGCTGGTCAAAGAAGAGCCGAAAAGCCCTGAAGAGGAATTGGAAGAAATGGGAGAAGAAGAGGAGGACGAAGAGGGAGATGATAACGAGGACGCAGAAGAGGAAAAGAAAAAAAATCCCCTGTATACCAAAAAAGTGGAAAAAATAATCACTGGCATCGATATCCACGCCACTCCGCCCGGGAAAAAACTCCGTGGCATCAGCATGCTCTCCGGCGGGGAACGTGCCCTGACATCCATCGCCCTGATCTGCGCCATCATCCATAATAATCCGTCGCCGTTCGTCATTTTGGACGAAGTGGATGCGGCACTGGACGAAAGCAACTCCATCAGGTTCGCTTCAATCGTGGAAAGGCTGTCTAAAAAAACCCAATTCATCGTTATCACCCATAACCGAGCCACGATGAATAAAGCTACCATTATCTACGGCGTAACTATGAGCAACGACGGAGCATCCAAACTCCTGTCTATCGACATGGCGGAGGCAGAAAAAGTCGTCAACAGGTAGCCTATTCTGCCCCATGGAAGTGCGCCCATGATCGTTGGATGTGGGTCTGCCGGGAGGGGGGCTTGACGAAAAAACGATTTTACCCTAAAATACGTATACTATGCTAACTATTCGTTTATCAAGATTCGGCAAAAAGAAACATCCGGTATTCCGGATCATCGTTTCTGAAAAGGCCAAGGACACGGTCGGTGACTATTTGGAACTGCTCGGGACCTACGACCCGCATACCAATAAAGTCGAGCTGAAAAAAGAGCGTATCCAACATTGGATTTCCAAGGGTGCCTCCACTTCCGGGGTGGTTCATAATCTGCTGATCGACCAGAAACTTATCACTGGCGAGAAAATCAAGGTGGCGAACATCCGCAAGAAGGAAGAAGCTCCGAAATCTGCCGAGCCCGCACCGGCCCCAAAAGCTGTAGAGCCTAAAACAGAGGCTGTCCCGGTACCAGTTCCAGAAACGCCTCAGCCAAAAGCTGAAACGGGCGAGGCTAAACCAGCTGCCTAGCAAAAAAGTAAAAAAATTTCCCTAATCAACAGTGTTTCTTTATAAGAGGTTTCACTGAAGGGGCCTAGTCATCTTTAGCACCACTCATGCTTAAGTGGATTTTTTGCATTTAATTACCTATACATTTATGAAAAACGTAATAGTCACGGTTTCATTGTCCGCCATGTTACTCCTTGGGGGAATTTTGGTTGCTCAATCAGCCCAGGCTGCAGCGGTTCCGTACCTCTTAGTCAGTACAGATAGTGAGGCAATCACCCCCCCGATAGTTACCCGCCATTTCCCAGTCATACTGCCAAAAACAAATCCCGCCTTACCGACTGCGGCACCATCGGATACATTACGGGCGTCCGCTCTGCTGGACAGCGAGCCCGGAATCAACGTACCAATGGCTGCAGCCCAACCGGCCGACTGCATTGATCCTGATATATCTTCCAATGGATACTTTATCTACGATGACCCTGCAGACGCCCCCATTACTCTAACGTTGTGCAACAAGACATACACCCGAACAACGACTTCGTATATTATTGTCGGCATCTACTCGGCGAACGTAACGCTCGACTGCAACGGCTCCATCATGGTTGGTAACTACGACTTCAGCGCCCCAGCGCCAAATCCCGCATACAATAAAATCGGAATTTTTGCTACAGGTGCTGATAACCTGACCATCAAGAACTGCACCATCGGTGGTTTTGGGTACGGCATGTACGTCGGAGGCGGGTATGATTCATTTAACCACGCGCCGAAGCCGCCTATGCGAGTAACCCTCTTCAATAACACCTTCACTCAAAGTTCCTATATCGACATGGTAGTCAGCTCTGTCATTAATAGCGAGATCTATAATAATGTCCGACTGGAAAACTCCGGCAATAAAAGCGTGCTCCCGACTATTGATTTGGAGTTTGCATCAAACAGCCGAATCCATGATAATACGCTTTTCTCAAATGGCGGAATCAACTTGGCGTTCAATTCCAATTATAACCAGGTGTATAGGAATACACTGGGTAAATTCCCAAGTAGCGCCGCCTCCCCCAATGCCATCTGGATCAACCATGGGTCGGCCTATAACAACATCTACAACAATACCATTATTGGCCCGCATGAAGTCTGGACTGGAGCTGGCGTCACCTTTGATGGCGACAAAGATTCGGACGATTTCAAAAACACCGGCGCGGCAAAATTTAACACGATTCACCACAACACAATCATTGATTTTTGGGGGCCCGGGATAAACCTTTTGCATGACTCCCATGATAATACGGTTTCCTATAATACCTATACTGGCGTAGATTGGGGCGTCATATCAGGCAGCGGGTCAACCAATGGCATTTTCTATAATCCTCACAACAACCGTATAGAAAATAATTACATGACAGTCTATACGGGAACAGCTTTCCAGTCCGGTACACATGACAACGTGTTTATAAAAAACTACATTAATTTCATCGGCGACCCGGAATACGTCAAGCCGTCATACGATATGGGAACCAACAATCAGTATGACGAAAATGGTGTCGGAAATTTCTGGAGCATGCACAATAACCCGGCCAATGGCTGTGACGACACTGATCGCAATAGTATCTGCGATACCTCCAGCCCGATCTATAATTTTTCTACCGGCGAAATAACTAATTACGATTATTCGCCCGTCTCTGCCGTCCCCATCCTCCAGCCGATCAGCCCAATTGTAGTCAATGAATTGTACCCGGCCACGGTCAAACTTATCGCCGCCAATCCGATGAATCTGCCATTTCAATATAGCGTCAATTCTCCAAAGTTTTTTCAGACAAATACCTGTTCGGGAGTACAAAATACTTTTGCCTGGCCGACAAACCAGTTCAGCTCTGGAAATTATTCCTTTACCGCCACAGTGCAGCACGAAACCTACACCTCAACGCAAAACTTTGCCGTCCGGGTCAATGATACGTGCTACATCAACAAATTCGGTAAATGGAGCTGCGCCTGGCCTGTCCAGGCAGTCACTGAGTGCAGCGCAATTTGACAAACCACTTTATCATTGTTAGCATAACAGCAGGAAATCCAGTTCTGATCAGGTCGACAGTACTGGCACCTTAATAGAATAACTGAAGAACCACAATTGTATGGCAAAAGAACACGACCAGGAATTCGTAGAGTACGTGGTGAAGTCGCTCGTCGACAAGCCGGATGACGTTTCGTCCGACCGGACTGTCGATGAAATGGGCGTCCTGATTACCCTCAAGGTCAACCCAGCCGATCTCGGCCAGGTTATCGGCCGCCAGGGCCAGACTGCCAAGGCCATCCGCACGCTGTTGCGGGTAGTCGGCGCAAAGAACCACGCTCGGGTCAACCTGAAGATCTACGAACCGGAAGGCTACCGCAAAGGCCCTCGCGCCTCTGCACCAAGCGAAGCGGTAGACACCTCAGCGGTTGACGATCTGAAAATATAAAATAGTTTTATAAGCAAAGCCGCACATCAGTGCGGTTTTGTTGTTGAATGTGGTATACTATTTACTGATATGCAGAAAGAAAAACAATTCAAATATCATCTCTACCTTGCCAGCGGTATAACACTCTGGAGGGAATATTTTAGTAATAAATATTCACGATTTTTCAACAGAAGCATTGGCTTGTTTGAACCGGGGACTCAAGATACGCCAGATGATCACCGGTTTATACCAATTGGTATTGCTTGTCTTGACCTGGATGCTATCAATCATGCTGACGCACTGGTTGTTTATATGAAAAAATATAAAACACTAGACGGTTCTCCAACGGGGACAGACAGCACTTGGGAGTGCGGATATGCGATTTCCAAAAGCAAACCAGTTATAATGCTTATCGAAGACGTAGAACATGTTGATTACTACGCCTCGCAATGGATGGTTAGCTTTAGCATTAACGCAATTCTTACTGCCAATAAAAATGTCGCGGAAATAGTAAAAAATCATCAAAAATTTGTGCACACAACTGTACTATTTGCACAAAATGAAAATCAATTTGAGTCAAAGATTTCAGAATACCTGGATGACTATTATCGATCAATTTATTCACGTTCTGGAATTATCAATTATAAGGTTGACGAAAGGGCCCGAGAAATTGCTAACAAAGAGAGTCTGGGGAAAATGGTCTTTACTAATAAGCTTTCTGATAAGCAAATACTCAAAGAATTGCAGATTCTGAAAAAAATTCAGTTTAATTCAGACAAAGTTTCGCTTTTGGTTTGTCAGGTTGAGAGGAACATTTCAAAATACTTCAAGAACAAACTGACAGAAAAAGAAATAGATTCCGGCATTGCTGCCGTAATTGAATCGTGGGATGAATCACCGGAAAAAATTCTTAATTGTCTGGAGCATTCCATAAATCCGCCTTTTACCAAAGTTGAAGGCAGGCACCATGGAGTAAAAAAAGTCCGTCCAGAATTATTCTTTGAATTATATGATTTAGTCAACCATCACTTAGTTCTTGAAAAAAAATTTGTTAAATCAATATCGTTTCCTTATGATCTCGGCGTGGTTGTGGAATTATATAATTGGATGAACACGTACGCCCTTGACGATGTTTTCGATAATTCAAGTTATCGGCAAAAGCTTGAAACTGTCTGGAAAAAATTTACACGCCGTGATGCAATTTACACCGGAATTTTGGGCCATTTGCTCACCTTAAAATACTTTTTTATCATAGCTTCCGAAAATTTGACGATTGGAAAAAAATTGGCTGGAATTATGAATGAGTGTAATCTCTTGATGTATCGCGGCCAAGTCATTGATTTACAACTTACTTTTAATTCCGTAAGTAAAAAGAAATTATTAAAAAATAAAAAGTTCGACGAGGTGATTGACCTCTACATTCAACGGATCTATGGGATTTGCGGCGGATTCTTTGAAGCCATAGGAGATTTATCGGCGAGGGCTGGCAATAAAGAAGCGCAAATCTTAAACGCTAACGAAATTAATGACATAGCGCCGAAAATCGGGATGTTTTATGGGATTATCCAAATGATCAGGAATGATTTGGGTGACTATGTAATTGTCGAGGAAGTTACCGGAATGAGCAAGGGGATGAAAGGCGTGTCTCACTCTGATATTATTGAAGGAAAAACCGATATCGCATATTTAGTAGCTCTCTATTCTCAGGTTTTAACACCAGATGAAAGACAATATCTATACCAATCTCTGAACAAAAAACTAGGCGCCAAAGATAAAATTGAGATAAACAAATTGCTTTGGAAATCCGGCGCGATTGATCTAACTGTCGAATTAATCATTAATCTGATTGAACACGTAAAAACCACGTTATTAACAAAATACCACGAAACGCCAACCAGAACTAAATGGATGTTCAATCTAATCGATATAACCAGGGAAATACTTATCCCATTCAGAGAACAGGCTATTACTAATAAATGGGTAAAGTATGAATTTGACAGAAATAAATTAAAATATATTACTACCAAAGTACTGAGCCTTGAAACAAAATCAAAACTAGAGAGGTTGAATAAAATACTCTAAATTTATTTCATGCAATTTGACATCATCACCATCTTCCCGGAAATATTTAAATCTTACTTTAATGAGAGCATCATTAAACGTGCGCAGAATAAAAAGCTGATCACTATAAAAATTCATAACCTGCGCGACTTTACGTCAGACAAACACAGGACTGTCGACGACCGTCCGTACGGCGGCGGCCCGGGCATGGTCATGAAAATCGATCCGCTTTACCGATGCCTGAAATCTATCAAGCGAAAAAAACATTCCAAAACCTTCCTCATGGCGGCGAAAGGGAAGATGTTTACTCAACTGACAGCCAAACAATATTCTGCGATTGACCAACTGATTCTGATCTGCGGACATTACGAAGGGGTGGACGAACGGATAAAAAAATATATCGACGCGGAAATTAGCACCGGCAAATATGTCCTGACCGGCGGGGAACTGCCGGCCATGACCATCGTCGATGCCATATCAAGACTGCTGCCGGGCGTGTTGGGTCATGCCGACTCTCCAAAAGACGAAACATTTTCCAAAGGACTGAAATATCGGGAATACCCGCATTTCACCCGGCCGGAAAGATTTAAAGGCCAATCGGTACCCAAAATCCTGCTGTCTGGGGACCACCAGGCAATCGCCAAATGGCGCACTCATCGCGCAAAAGGCACTGCTTGACAGGGCGGGCTGAGTAGTATACAATACGTATACAACTACGAAGGGTCGATTTTTTCGCTAAGTTTACAATAAAATCAGGAAAGGAACCAGCCTAACGGAGCAAAATAATTTGGGTAAAACCATTTTTTAAAAGAATTTTGTTTCCCGGCTGTTCCGGGATTTTTTATCGGCTGCCGCAGGAGAACCTTAACAATGTTTTCTTTTTAACAACCAGCAAGTGGTAAGGAAACGAATCAATTCCTTTTTTTGGGAGTTTTTCTAGTTAAAAACTCCAACTATTTGAGAGTTTGATCCTGGCTCAGGATGAACGCTGGCGGCGTGTCTAAGGCATGCAAGTCGAACGTGCTGTGTCGCAAGATACAGCAAGTGGCAAACGGGTGCGTAACACATTGGTAACCTGCCTCCGACTCGGGTACAACCTGGAGAAATCCGGGCTAATCCCCGATGATCATGAACCCACGATGTGGGATTATGTAAAGGTGCAAATCGGTCGGAGAGGGGCCTATGGTCTATCAGCTAGTTGGTGAGGTAATGGCTCACCAAGGCTACGACGGATAGCGGGCGTGAGAGCGCGACCCGCCTCACTGGGACTGAGACACTGCCCAGACTCCTACGGGAGGCTGCAGTCAAGAATCTTCCCCAATGGCCGAAAGGCTGAGGGAGCGACGCCGCGTGCAGGAAGAAGCTCTTCGGAGTGTAAACTGCTTTTTTGTGGGAAAAATTAATGATTGTACCATAAGAATAAGGGGCTGCTAACTTCGTGCCAGCAGCAGCGGTAATACGAAGGCCCCGAGCGTTATCCGGATTTATTGGGCGTAAAGAGCTCACAGGTGGCTGATCAAGTCTTTGGTTAAATCCTGATGCTTAACATCAGAACTGCTAAGGAAACTAGTCAGCTTGAGGGCAGGAGAGGTAGACGGAATTGCCGGTGTAGTAGTAAAATGCGTTAATATCGGCAAGAACACCAATAGCGAAGGCAGTCTACTAGAATGACCCTGACACTACACGAGCGAAAGCGTGGGTAGCGATACGGATTAGATACCCGTGTAGTCCACGCCGTAAACGATGGATACTAGTCATTGGGAGTTTCGACCCTTTCAGTGACGGCTTAAAAGCTAACGCCTTAAGTATCCCGCCTGGGGAGTACGGCCGCAAGGCTAAAACTCAAAGGAATTGACGGGAACCCGCACAAGCGGTGGAGCATGTGGTTTAATTCGACAATAACCGAGGAACCTTACCAGGGCTTGAAATCCTAGCTGCAAAGTCGCAGAAACGTGACCTCCTTCGAGGGTGCTAGGACAGGTGCTGCATGGCTGTCGTCAGCTCGTGTCGTGAGATTTCGGGTTAAGTCCTTGAACGAGCGCAACCCCTATGATATGTTAGACGATCATATCAGACTGCCTCGGATAACGGGGAGGAAGGCGGGGATGACGTCAAGTCAGCATGGTCCTCTGACGCCCTGGGCTACACACGTGCTACAATGGATAGTACAATGGGTTGCCAAACCGTAAGGTGGAGCTAATCCCAACAAAACTATCCCCAGTTCAGATTGAGGGCTGCAACTCGCCCTCATGAAGCAGGAATCGCTAGTAATCGCAGATCAGCTATGCTGCGGTGAATACGTTCTCGGGTTTTGTACACACCGCCCGTCACGCCAAGAGAGTCGGTAATACCCGAAGCTCCTCGCAAGAGGAATTAAGGTAGGACCGATGATAGGGGCGAAGTCGTAACAAGGCATCGGTAGCGGAAGCTGTCGATGGATCACCTCCTTTCTAAGGAGTAACCAATTTGTCGATATTCGTGCGTCTCTGACGTACGTATAGATATACATCATTGAGTTGATTCGTATTCTTTACCACCTGCTGGTTGCTAAGGGGTTTATAAGCATCCCTCCAGTCATTTGATTTTTTATGTATGATAAACTACAATAGTACCATCAGGTTGTAGTTTTTTTGTTGGAAAAAAGGCATGGGCGACTAGCTCCCCTCGACTTCGCTCGGGGCAAGCAGGTAGCCATACTTGTTCCCTCAGTGGGCGACTAGCTCAGGTAGTTAGAGCGCGTCACTGATAATGACGAGGTCCCAGGTGCAACTCCTGGGTCGCCCACCGAGGGAATAATAGCATTCATGCTGAAGAAATTTGTTATTGGATACTTGAGCGGTCCCAGGCCTACCCTGAGCGAAGCCACCGAGTGAAATCGAGGTGGCGAAGTCGAAGGGTGCAACTCCTGGGTCGCCCACCAGACCACGGGGACGTAGCTCAGTTGGTTAGAGCGTCACATTGACATTGTGAAGGTCAGAGGTTCAACTCCTCTCGTCCCCACCATGGACACGTATCATAATACTCGCTTATGCCGGTGAATCCGCCGAGGTAGCGAAGTGGGCTCTGCACAAGCAGAGCGGGCGCGCCCATAGAAGCGCCCCGGAAGAGCGAATGGTGCTAATTACTCCCAAATGCCGAGGACGGTCACATGCCGAGGTAGCTCAGTGGTAGAGCGAAGGACTGAAAATCCTTGCGTCGCCAGTCCGATTCTGGCCCTCGGCATTTGGGAGCAGAATTACCCTTTTCATCCTTGAGTCGCCAGTCCGACCGTAGGTGGCCCTCGGAAGATGTGCGGAAAACTCCGGACTTAAAGAGCTGTCAACGCCCCATTGAGCATATCTGGTAGCTTTTCATTAATACAAACTCTTACTGCATGAGGGAAAATCTACACCACACGTTCATGCGCCTTGCCATCCAGGAAGCTAAGAAAGCGAAGCTAGCTGGCGATTTTCCGTTTGGTGCAGTAATAACGTGCAATGGCAAAGTTATTGCAAAAGGCCACGCAGAAAATATTGCAAAAGGTGACGCGACTGCACACGCAGAAATGCAGGCACTTCGGAAAGCCTGCACAATACTCCGGACGCATAATTTAAGCGATTGTACAATTTACTCAACCCATGAACCCTGCATCATGTGTGGTGCGGCAATTTTTCAGGCCAAAATTCCAAATATTTATTTCGGAGCTACAAGGGAGGATCTGCCCTGGTTAATGCGGGCCCGAAAAGTGCGCATTGACGATCTTGCGCAGGATTCAAATTTTGCGGTTCAAATTGTTCGGGGGCTTCTTAAAGATGGAGTTTTGGAATTATTTACTGATTTAGAGGTAAAATTCAGCCAGGATAAAACTCAACTAAACAAATTGAAGTAAATCCTGGCCCTCGGCACCATCCCATTCCAAGAATAAATTAGCCATGTTATTATAGAGTGGATACAACCACTACAATTGGTAATGAAAAAGATATATTACTACAAGCTGGTCCGCGACAAAATTCCAGAACGGATTAAAACGGCTGGGGCTACTGCCAAATTCAAGAAGCTCAAACTAAAGGAATTCGAGAAAGAACTTATTAAGAAAGTTGAGGAAGAGGCGACTGGGTTGCAAAAAGCCAAGAACCGTTTTTTAAATTGGCTGATGAGATCGCCGATGTACTGGATGTAATCGACGAGATAAAAAAACTTAAAAAAATATCAACCCAAGACATTCGTCAGGCCCAAAAGAAAAATTTCCTCCACAAGGGCGGGTTTCAGAAAAAACTGTACTTATTCTGGTCATCGGATGACGGCTACAAAACAAATGAAAAACGTCGTGACCGCCATGGCAAAACAATAACATAAGAACTGTATGGAAAAATCTCCTGAATGGTACGATCAACTAGGAGACAAAACTCCCGAAACAATGGAGCGCTTCGGAGGGCAGCTCCCAAAACCGGAAGATATCCATTTTGGCGATCAGAAACTGACCCAACTGATCGAAAAGTATCCCGAGCAATTTGATGGCGCTCTTACTGAAATGCTAAATATGTGGGACACGAAAGAGCACCGGGAAACATTGGGACATGACACGACACACATATCATATGATATGCTGGAATTTTTATATTTGGCCCAAACAGGAAAAATTTCAAAAAGCGAACAATACCTGACTCTCTATGCTTCGCTGCTTCATGATTTAGGGAGATACCCTGAATTATTGAGCCAAGAGCGATCCGGAGCCATGGATTTCAAAAAAGGAAGACAGATCCAGCTGCATGCCGCATTGAGCGGATATCTTGGCGCACTGATGGCCAGAAAATATAAAGTCGGATCTGAACAGGATCCCGAAATGATTGAGGCGTCAAAAGCTTTCAACCGACGGGTGATTGGCGCAGCGCTGTTCCACGGAGGCGCCAATGACGAACGTGACCCGATTACACATCATGTCCAATCAATTGATCGGCTGGCTGGAATTTTAGGGAGCCGGGAATTTGTCAGGAACGTCGTAACAGACGGCGTACAGCGGGGAGCGGCGCTGTACCCTGATGAACGCCTCTCGTTTGATAAGTCATTTCCCCTATTTAACAACTTACCGCAAGACAAATTCAATGCCGGGACGGATCCTAAACAAAGCTGGACAAATATCGTCCATTACCTCGAAATGCCGATGCGGAATATTTTCCCACTATCTACTCAGGAAGCCGAGCAACGAGCCGAAAAAATGAAACGGGAATCAGGCATAATACTGACCAGATTGACCGGTGGGCAGGATTCGCCTTTATACCGACAGGTTTTCTCCCCAGAATTGCATCCCGGGACGGAATTCGCCTTCCCCAAAAAAAGGCTCCCAGAAAACGTCTGGAACGAAATCCGGGCAGGAGTTACTGAGGAAGAAAAAACGGAAATTGATACATTAGACGGATTGAGCACAGATGAGCTGATCAACATCATGCTTGCACAACAGGCGCCAGATATCACTGACAATGACAGGGATAAAGTTATGCGCCTTTTTGCTAGCGCACCTGCCCACCATCAGGCCGATATTCACCAGACAATTGAATATGTCATTGGCCGACGTAATTTGAACAAGCAGGAGGAACGTACTTTTTTGCATCAGGTACAAAGCTCCCCCGAGCCCTTGTTCAACCGGCTGGCAACAACATTATTGGATAATAAAATATTCCAATAATCGCCCTTCCCCCAAATAAACAACTTCTTGGGGGTCGAGGGATTGCTTGAAAAAATACAAAACCCATGCTACAGTGACGCAGTAATCGCTGGTTTTGTAATATACACAATTTTCTACGGGGTGTAGTTCAGTTGGCTAGAACGCTCGCTTTGGGAGCGAGAGGTCCCCGGTTCAAGTCCGGGCACCCCGACCAAATAAATTTAATAGTTTAATTACTGTATTCAGCGGACCAGTCTCTGGGGAGGGCTGGAATCATTTCCGACGGTATCGTCGGGGGGGTCCGCCGGGACCTATCCTGTCAGATGACAGGATGGCGGTGACAAGCCTGCCCTGAGCGAAGTCGAAGGGTCCCGGGCACCCCGACCAATAATTTCTGTAATTATGAAAATTCGCACAGGACATCTAACATATCGCATTGTTCTGCCAATTTGTATTTTTGCAGCTATAGTAACTAGTACAGCTATATATATAAGTATGGGCGCGCTGCGAGCTGATATAAAAATTTCCCAATCTGAACATTTAGGCACCATCATCAACGAACGCTCCGAACACATTGAAACTTACCTTGATGAAATAAAAAGCTTCACAAAATTAACCGCCAGCGACGAATTTATTTCAGGCTGCCTTTCCGAAAATGGACACGCGACCAGCCCCTGCGTTAAAAATGAATTGTCCATGTATCTGCTAAAAAATAAATTTCCACTAATCGACAACTTGATAGAAATTTATCTTTTGGACTCGAAGGGCACGCTCATAGCTTCATCATTTCTCAATACTGCATTGGGCGGGGATCTGTCAAAATCCCAAGAATTTCTCAACGGTCGATCCATCCCGTACATTTCAGCGGCATATCTCAACTCCTCAAACGCCAACGAGGCGGATATTAATGTCGCCGTCCCTGTCATAAATAATACAAAAATTGTTGGCGTTGCAGTCAGTCGTTTCCGTTTCAATAAAATTTCCGATATAGTAACTGACCCTACCGCCCTTGGTAATACCGGCGAATCATACTTGATCAATAAAGACGGCCAGCGCCTGACTGCGGGTCGATTCTCTAATCAGGCGTTACTTGAGCGAATAAGTAACCCGAATACCCTGACATGCTTGGCTGATATAAAAAAATACGGTGGGGACTCAGACGCCGTCGAATCACATAACGAAGAGCAGGCCAGATACAAGAGCCCAAGCGGAGACGTCATAATTGGCGGTCATGGCTATGTAAAATCCCAACAATGGTGTTTTTTAGTTGAAATGATGGAAAATGAAGTAACGGAACCAGTAGATAATCTGGGCTGGGTATACGCCCTCACCGGGCTAGGGGTCATGGGAGCCGTAACAGGATTCGCTTTTTTTCTAAGTGGCCGCATCAGCAGAACCATGAAGGAGTTGCTGCGTATGGCCCAGCATATCGAATCCGGTAATTACGAATCTTCCTCAGATACATTACCTAACAATGAAGTCGGGCAAATGGCCTCAGTCCTCGAACAAATTGACAAAAAACTCAAAGCGGCAAAGGCGCCAAAAAAACATGACGATACCCCAACGGCCACGCCCTGGTCTGATTAGCATACGCTACTGCTAATCCGTATACGTATCCGGCGTTAGGGGGATTTTTTTGCTATTATTGGAGAAAAACGCCAATTTAAAAAACAGCAGCATTGACTATTCGCCGATATGGGTGTACCATGGGTGTCAACCTATATTTTTGATGTATGACCAATTCTGCAACCGATGACCCTTCACGTCCGTCGGTAAGCCAGACAATCAATACCCTCAGAAAAGCCCCCCGAAATCAAAACATGATTCTCGGTAAGGTCATGCGGAAAAAGACTACTGCATCCCAAGCACAATTTTTATTTTGAAATTGCAGTCCAACACAGATTAGACTGTGTTTTTTTGCTAACGCAGAACACATAAGTTGATATGGAAAAAACCATGAGTACTCAAGCAGCCAAAAGCCAAACCACGCTGCAGTTCGCGGCTCTGAAGGAAAAAATTTTCGCATATAGACCAATCCTGGGCGAAATCCTATCTCGCTACGGCAAGATAAGCCTATATGAATATGCCGCACAATACCAGGCTGTTTCGGAAAATTCAAAAGGATCAAATAGAAAAGCCGAATTCATCGAAACGTTTCATCAGGAAACAGAAAAACGACTCGGCCCAGAAATCGCCAAAAGCGCCGCGAAACAATTATCAATACATTATACAATTTCCACCGCTGACCACCACGGTCCTCTGTGCCACCCATTTTTCTTAAGTTCAAACCTCATTACTGCCGCTACCCTGGCAGGCAGCAACAACCCATCACTTCGACATGTCATTGTACTGGCCTGCGCCAATATATCCTTCAACAATTCCTCCTACCCCAGAGGACTGCTGATAACGAGCGCTGGCACTTCCCCAAAAACCCCCATTCCATTGCCATTTTTCCCGGACAGCATACGCGCCCATTCTGTCATCCACTATCCCGGGTTCTCCGAAAAAGAAATGCGGCTAATACCCAATAAAATCGACAGGCTGGTTTCAGAAAAACACCTGACCACCCACCAAGGCCGGCAACTAAAATCATTGATATCAGAAGTGTATCAGTCACCTGACGTAATGAACTGTTCGACGTATTCCGACCAGATTACAAAAACCAACGATGCTTTATGGAAAAAATTTTTCTCCCCCCAACCAATGCAGTATCCCTCCGTAATATACCTGGAGTCCGAAATGCTCGTCACGCAATTGCTCGTACAACATCACATCAGTTCTGATACCGTTATCCACCGGATATTGTTTGACCCGATGTACCAAAAACTCCTCATTGAAAAATTCGACACCATCATGGGCGGGTTCTCTCTAGCCCAAAAACTCGGCACATACTTATTTTGGGCACTGCCTCCTGACAGGAAATACAAACAACAATTATGGAAAGAGGGAGACGATCTGATCACGTCAGACGGTCACTTCCGCGTCGAACTGACTCCTCGGGGGATCACTACCGCAATAAACAAACGCGAGCTCATCCCCAGCACGCTTCTCGTTTTCTTAGTTTTGTCCTGTTATTACGGGCTGAAGCTGTTGGGCGGGTTCAACCAGGTGAATTACCTGACGCAAATTAAAAAAGCATACCTATCAATGCTGAATGAGGTTGGAGACCAGGAAAGCGCGGCCATAAGCGCTGACACCATAACCGATAAATTATGCGGGGATTTTATTACTGCCTTTATCAAAACACACGACGGTACGCTGGCCCCAGCTACAGGGCTTGATTTGATCCTTCGTGGAACCCCAGATACTTGGAGGATATTAGTAGAAACATCGCATACCATTACACTCGAGGAAGCACTGTCACCTATGATGCCCGAGATGTATCGGATCATATATCCGGAAAACGAACAAGATCTGCTACTCACTAAACTGACCAAAGAAGACATTACCACGTCCATTGGATTGGATAAAAAAATTAATGCCTGCGTTGAAATCACATGATACCAATCCCATTTGAAAAACTATGGCCAGGAGGCAATGAAACCGCGATTGTCACCCGCCCAGTCAAACCTACCGCTTATGCAGCGGTCGGCAACATGATCATGAGCCAAAACCCGTCCATCGAACAAGTGGGCTTCCTGGTGCCCCCGCGCCATCATTCCGCTGACGCGGGACTCGAAATGATGGGGGGAGAATTTTGTGGCAATGCAGCGCGGTGCGCCGCGTATGTCTGGGCTAGACAAAACGGCCGATCCAAGGTCGCACTGGAAGTATCCGGTTTTTCGGGTATGGTGCATGTAGAGATAAACAAGAATGATGTCACTCTGTTAATTGGCAATGATTTTATTGTCAGTCAGGAAAATACCAGCCATGGATATTTAGTAAAATTACAGGGCATCCAGCACCTCATCATTTCATATGCCCATGACTTGGTGATGGCACGCGACCTCTTAAACCGCCACCAACAGCAAGATCGTCATCTAGCCGCGATGGGGATTATCGGTGTCAGCGCTATAGGCAATACATATCACATCAACCCCTACATTTGGGTCAAGGCTACAAACACGCTTATCAGGGAAACCGGCTGTGCCTCCGGCAGTATTGCTGCAGCTCTCGCGATTGAGCGGCAGCACCATCAGACCGACGGTTACCGCATTATCCAGCCGAGTGGCGCGCACTACCAGGTCCAATTACACAAATCAATCGCGCACGGACATATGGTTTCCCTGTCCGGTGTTGTACGCGAATTATCTGCAGTTCAACCAATACCGGTATTCATAGATGAGCGTGCCCACGATCTTGCCAACGCCCAGCCAGAACCTTCATTCGCTGTATAAGCGCCATCGCACCTGACTACCGTCGCGTTTTTAGCATCGGACGCTCACATTTTAAAAATCAAAATGCTATACTATACCCAGCAATATTACTGGGAGTTTTTTCAACCTGACGATGATCCTCAACTACCATAAACAACAGAAAGACTATTGGTGCGGCCCGGCATCCGTCCAAATGGTTTTAGGGTGTTTCGGCATCCGAGTTCCCCAGCGCACGATCGCACGACTGGCGCGCACAAAATTTCGGACAGGCACTACAAGAAAAAACATACAAAAAATCCTTGAACGGTTTGGCTTACACACTAGCGTTAAAAGCCGTGCCCTTTTATCAGATATCCAAAAGGCCTTGTTTCTCAAAATGAAAATTATCGTGCTTTTTCGTGAACCATCCGACAACGAACTGCATTACAGTGTCGTGCGCCACCTGAATAAGAAGTCGATTATCCTGGCGGACCCTTGGAATGGCTCTCATTGTAAATTATCAAAACCAGACTTTTTCCGACGCTGGTCCGCTGCTGGCGGAAGATCAACACGCTGGCTGGTTGTGATTTCGCCTCTCCCCAGTAAAAACATGTTACAATAACTATATGAAACAATACATCCCTCCGCCCAAACGTACGCTGCGAAAGAACGTGGCGCCGACTATACTAGCCAACCAATTTTTGTACCACGAATTCCTGAAAATTTTTCGCGATATAAAGCGCCACGACTTCAGACGGCTTCTGAAAAAATCAATCAATAATTTCATCAAACGCGATGGTTTGCATCATTACTGGCTATTGGTATCAGCCATCGCGGAAGGTTGGCGGGTCAAATCGGTTTACCGCCTATTAACCGACCCGTCATATAAGTGGCGTTTGGAAGTCAGGAATATCAACAATCTAACCATGACTGGATTTAATCCTATCCAAGTGGATAAAATTATTCACTCCTGTCACCGTAAGTTCTATGATTTCGCCGAATACTATCACCATCATCCGACGTTTTTCAAAAAATTCATGCCCAACCTGCAATCACGACCGGAACGCGACCACCATCCGGTTTTCGTCTTTTTCGACAAACACGAACATACGCTACGCCTTTTCGACGGCATGCGGCGCACGACACTGGCCGCTATCGCTGGACGTAAAACCATCCGAGCGTATGTCGGCTACCCGGTCCGGCACGGTAAGCCTATGATTAACTTGGACAAAGTTCAATTCCTCAAGCACTTGGCTACCAAAGCGCCTCGAAATAAAAAAATGTTTGACGCATTCGTGTCGGTAGGACGGGAAATGATAAAGTCATCAAGCAACGGGCGCGAAGCGCTACTTTCTACTCTCAAGCCATGGTCTGACGATTTTACAAAAAAATTCATCCATGCCGTCCTTAAAAAATAAAACCAACTTCTTTGCTGACGTCTATACGTTGGTGAAACAAATTCCCCGTGGCAAAGTCGCCACCTATGGCCAGATTGCCGCACTCCTGGGCTCGCCACGGGCCGCCAGGATGGTCGGCTGGGCCTTACACGTCCTGCCGGACAGCCAGCTGCATCTGGTGCCCTGGCAGCGCGTCATCAACCGGGCCGGCCGCATCAGTACCACCTGCCAAATACATTCAAAAAACCTCCAAGCCGAACTCCTGAGAAAAGAAGGGGTCAGCGTTTCAAAAAGACAGGGCAATTTTTATATTGACCTGGCCGAATTCCTCTGGCATCCCTAACGCAATATATTGGTGCTGCTTATACGATGTTTGTCTTGCTGCCGGGCGTATCCCGGTGGTAAATATATGTCCCGTAGTCCAGCCTGACCAGGGAGAATTCCTTTTCTGCACGCTCAAAAAATTCCGAATCCTTACTATAGTACAGGGGCTTGAATCCGTGCAGTTGGGTAAACACATGGCGTTTGCCGAAAAACGTCCCGCATACCGCGCATTTCGATAGGTGGATCATTTTCGTCATATCATTTTTGTCTTTCACATACGGGCTGCCGATGACCGAGAAACTGCCATGCACCATGTCTACTGCCGGATGAGCGCGTAAATACTCGACATGGCGCTTGAGGTGGGCAGGCGAATATTCATCATCACTGTCGATGAAAGCCAGGTATGTGCCCCGAGCCATCCCGATCCCCGCATTAACCGCGTACGCCGCTCCCTGATTGTTTTGGAACGTATACCGTATCCGGGAGCTTTGCCGGATATGTGCATCGATTATTTTCTTGCTGCCGTCGGTGCTGCCGTCATCTACAATAATCAGTTCCCAATCAGGAAACGTTTGTCGCTCAACCGAGGAAATGCATCGATCAAGGTATTCGGCCCGGTTATATGTCGGGAGGATGATTGACACGGTTGGTTGTGCCATATGTTCTATTGTATCCTGTTTATGATAAATACAAAAGAACCCGACGACACCGAACCCTGCACTTGAAAAAAGAAGGAGTTGAGGTTACAATGAGGCAAGGAAATTACTATATTGACCTTAATAATTTTCTTTGGCATCCTTAGCATTAATGCGGGTATCGTATAGTGGCAATACCACAGGTTTCCAACCTGTTGCCGGGAGTTCGTTATGTACCACTCAAGGGTACATGACGCCCTGAACCATTCAGTGGTTCACGGGCGATTCACAAACATATTTACAACAATTAAGTCACATTGAGCGGGTATCGTATAGTGGTAATACCACAGGTTTCCAACCTGTTGCCGGGAGTTCGATTCTCCCTACCCGCTCAATGTGACTTAAATAAGTCCCTACCCGCTTTTCAAAATATGAAACTGTGCAGCGCATGCTTGTTAGGGGTTTATTGCAGATACGACGGCATGAGCAAGCCAAATGAAAAAAGTAATCGAACTGCTGAAAAAAATGACGTTAAAGTAATTTCTGAAGAAGAGCTTTAATTACTCACAATGAAAAAAACTACGGTCGGCATATTCTTCGGCGGACAGTCTCCGGAACATGAGGTATCGCTCATGTCAGCCAAAAACGTTATTGCCGCCGTTGACCGCAAGCATTTCCGCGTGCGTGAATTTTTTATTGATAAGAAAGGAAAGTTTTGGACTGGTACAGGCATCATCGCCCATATTGAAAACAAGCGGACTGGCCGACTGAAGCCAGCCGACCTGAATACCCTCAGCCGTCAGATCGACGTGGCTTTTCCGGTTATGCACGGCATTGGCGGCGAAGACGGCACCATCCAAGGCATGTTCCGTATGCTCAATATCCCATTTGTCGGTGCGGACGTCCTTTCATCGTCATTGTGCTTGGATAAAGGGATATTCAACGAACTGATGAAATACCACGGCCTACCAAAACCGAAGTTTGTTATTATTGATTACAAACGTCACGCCACAAAAGAAATCAAGAAAAGTCTTAGCCAGGCGTTACAGCTAAAATTTCCTGTTTTTGTAAAACCGGCCTGCACTGGATCATCGGTCGGCATCACCAAAGTGAAGGATAAGAAAAAGCTGGCCCAGGCAATCAAATTCGCCCGCGCATATGACGTAAAGGTAATTATCGAAGAATCAGTTGAAAACTGCTATGAAATAGAAGTTGCGGTATCAGGTAATTCAATAAAAAACTTCAAAGTTGCTATACCCGGCCGTATTGTCACCTCACACGAATTTTACGATTATGACGATAAATATTTCGACTCGCGAAGCCACCCGCAAATTCCGGCACAACTGCCTAAAAAAATCCTGGACGAGATTAAAATATTAGCCCGTGATGCTTACCGTTTGGCAAATTGCGAAGGGTTAGCGCGGGTGGACTTCCTGGTGAAAAAGACCGGCAAAATATACTTAAACGAGATAAACACGCTGCCCGGCTTCGCCGACATCTCCATGTACCCCAAAATGTGGCAAGCCAGTGGTATCCCATATCAAAAATTACTATCCAGGCTGATTGAATTGGCGCATACACGATAACGATCAGCCCGACCCTTCACACTTGACATAATCCCCAGGTCTGCTAAGATAGGCCATCAAAAGCACCCTTGTGATAGGGTGTTTTTTGATACCTACATTGTAGCCAATGTTAGCTAAATTTATGGAATATTTAACAATTAATTGCTAATATTGGGCAATCTAGCAAAAGACTATTAACCGAACCGTATGATCAAGCGAATTATCCTCAGAAAAATCAAATACATAACAATAATCGTCCTCTCAATTTTTAGTTTTGAATTTTCTTTCCCGCATTTAGCCCTGGCGCAATCAACCGCCGAGCCGATAACGGCTATCGAACAAACTAACGCCGTCCAAATCGCCCCGGCCGCCGTCATGCATCTTCCGGAAATCCCTGATCGTCCGAAACCGGCCGCAAAAAAGGTACTCACGTTAACCGTAACCGCCTATTCATCGACGGTTGACCAGTGCGGCAGTACGCCGTTTACCACTGCCTCGGGCACCCAGGTACGTGACGGGATTATTGCCGCAAATTTCCTGCCAATTGGGACAAAAGTACGGTTTCCTGACCAATTTGGAGATAAAATCTTCATCGTCGAAGACCGGATGGCTGCCAGATTCAGTACAAGGGCTGACATTTGGATGCCGACCCGCGAATTGGCGAAACAATGGGGCGTGAGGCACGTCAAAATGGAAATTCTATAAAACAACCAGCAAGCCCCGCCCAGTTATGAGCGGGGTTTGTTTTTGGCCAACCCTTGAAAAAACACCTCCAGATTGATACCATATCTATACGCCCTAATGGCTACGTTGCCAAGTGGTAAGGCAGAGGTCTGCCCCGCCACGAATGCGGGACAAAACCACCTCTTTAAGGCGTGATAGCCAAGTAGTAAGGCAGAGGTCTGCAAAACCTCTATACGCGGGTGCAATTCCCGCTCACGCCTAGTCACCTTAATAAATATACGGGAATTGCAGCCGACCAGAGCGCACCGAAGGTGATAAAGCGAAGGGCGGCCGGCTTCGAGGAACGAGAAGAATTCCCGCTCACGCCTCCAGTGTATTGACAACAAATGATTATTTTGACATTCTGACAGTACTTGAAATCATCATGCCAAGCCTCGGCTTCACGCCGGGCAAGGCATCCCTTTGAGGGAAAGGATGAGATGAAGGTAAACCGAAGGTGTCCCTTCATAATAAATGCGGGGGTAGTTCAGTGGTAGAACGCTTCCTTGCCAAGGAAGAGGTCGCGGGTTCGAGTCCCGTTCCCCGCTCCAGCGAACATTAATTAATATCAAATACTCGCAATCAGTACGGTAGCCTTAATAATTAACGGATTCGAAGCGGACCCGAGCGCTCCGAAGGAGTTGAAGCGAGGGCCACAGGCTTCGGAGGAAATCGAGGAGGCTTGCGACGAGATTGGGGGAGAAGAAGTCCCCGCCTCGCGTCGACGAACAATGCGAGTCGAGGCGGGCCGTTCCCCGCTTTATCAAACAATATGCATACCCAAGACGTTGTCCTTATACTCCATAACGTCAGGAGCCGATTTAACGTTGGCGCCATATTCCGTACCGCAGACGCCGCTGGCGTGAAAAAGATCTATTTGTGCGGCATAACCCCTGCCCCGCCGCACCCAAAAATCGACAAAGTGGCCCTCGGTGCGACGGCCTTCGTACCGTTTGAAAAACGTCCGAGGACAGCCGATGTTCTGAAAGAATTGAACGCCAAAAAGTACGAGCTAGTTGCCCTGGAACAATCAAAAAAAAGTACCCCATATTTCACGCGGAAGAAAAAATTTCCACTTGCCCTCATTGTCGGGGCCGAAGTCAGGGGACTGCCAGACACGTTATTAAAAAAATGCGATGTAGTGATCGATATCCCCATGCATGGCCAGAAGGAATCGCTGAACGTGGCCATAGCGCTAGGAATCGTTTTATTTGATATAATACAACCGTAGGCCGCCGTGGCGGAACTGGTATACGCGACGGACTTAAAATCCGTTGGCCGCAAGGCCGTGTCGGTTCGATTCCGACCGGCGGCAATACATGAAATCAAATACGTGCGGTCCCGAACTGATTGAGGGACGGCACAAAAAACAGACCACAGGTTTTCGGGTATGCATAATTATATTATGGCAATCTCCTGACCAACTGATGGTGTATTTTTGGCGTGGATGCGATCAGCCCTGATGCCCGCGGCGTCCAGGGATGTCCGGCAAAATCGCTTACCCGGCCCCCAGCCTCGGTGACAAAAAGGATATTCGGGTACACATCCCAGAGATGCTGCCGACCGACCAATATGATCGCATCAACCGACCCGGACGCGACGGAGCAGAACGAAAATGACGCCGAACCGAACACGCGAATATTGGCTACTTGCGGCCGCAAACGGTTGATAATATTCATGGCCCCATGGGATGCACTGATGGAATGTGGGTAGCTGAGTGTCAGGATCGCCCGGTCATACCAATTGCGTGCCACCGTGATTCTCCGACCGTTCAAATACGCGCCAGTGCCGCGCCTGGCGTAGTACCAGCGCTGTAAAGCCGGGAAATACGCGATTCCCTCCAAAGGGCCGTCCCGGTCAACAACTCCGATGGAAACGCCAAAAAGCGGATTACCGATCGAATAATTCGTCGTACCGTCTACGGGATCAATGATCCAGGTATATTCATCCCCGGTCTTCATCTGTGCCGGTGACTCTTCTGAGAGAATCCCATGCTGAGGGAAACGCCGCCGGATAATGCGAATAATGACCCGTTCCGACTGCTTATCGATATCCGTCACAAATTCATCATGGGCTTTGCGGTGGACGTCCCGTCTGGTCAGCTTACCGAAACGGCGGAGCTGAATATTCCCTGCCGCTTGGGCTGCGGCCATGAGTGTATTTTTAAAAGTCATATTTTAGACAATATCTTTAATTCCAACTTGCCCGTCTCCGTATCGAATATCGCAAAAGTCGGTGCGTAAAAAATATTCGCCAAATTTCCCGGATTCACTATCCGCGTTTCTCCGATCATCTCCTCCCAGGGCTTGTGGTCATGCCCATAGAATACCATGTCATACTTACCCTCGGCGGCCAGGCCTTTGGCCATGTAGGGATAATGGACAAAAGCGATTTTTTTCCCGCCTACTACCAGCTCCCCAATTTCGCCATGTATTTTTACATTCTTAAAGTCCTCAAATGACATTCTCGTCATGTTATACCGGTCGCCATCCACATTACCGAAACACATATGGATCTGCCCGTGATAATGTTCAGCCATGAATGCCAAGGTCGCTGGTGCACACACGTCCCCGCAATGGATGATCGTAGCGATCTTTTGCTCTGTCAGGTACGCCAGCGCTTTTTCGATGTTCGGCTGGTTATCATGGGAATCGGACATGATGCCAATTTTCATATGGTTTCGGTTAAAGATTACCCTTCATCCAATTATACACCCAAGCGCCGTATTCGCGGACCGTGGCACGGAAATCCATGAGATTGCGGAAATAATTTCCCTCGAATGCGGGATTACGCGGTGCGGCAACACAGAGGATATTCTGAGTGACTTTTTTAAATATCCGGCATGCCCGGCTCGTATGGAAATCAGACGTCACCACGATAGCCCGCTGCCAGCCGTGTTCCTGCATAATCTGTGTGCTGTAAAGGGCATTCGTATGGGTATCCTTAGACCGGTCTTCTTGAATAATATCATTGGCCGGGACACCCAACATTTCTGCATATGGAGCCATGACTTCACTCTCCGCCTCGCCCCCATAATGGACGATACCGCCGGAAACGATTATTTTCGGCGCATACCCGCCTGTATACAATTCGACGCCTTTCGCTACCCGTTCCTCGACGCCCCAAGGCAAAGAATGGGTATCCGCCAAAATGCCGCCCCCCAATATTATCACGACGTCAGATTTTAGCGGTGGATCATTATGGACCAATGGTTTGGTGAGTAATAAATTCGCGTCGGTGAAAGTAGCAATTATGAGCACGATGGCCACGGCAAACATTGTCCACAGGATATATGTCGGCAGTTTCCGCAAAAATCTCATCATGTACGTAGTTTTTTTAACATCATAATGTCATTAATTTCCTTTTTCTCACTGGGCGGTGTTTCTAGGATGAAATCAACCGCCCGTAATTGGGGATGATGGAGAAGAATACGAAAGCCTTCCCTGCCGATATGGCCATACCCAATATGCTCGTGCCGGTCCTTGTGCGTACCAATTTCAAATTTAGCGTCATTCGCATGGATGAGGACAAGCCTATCCAGACCGATTGCTTTTTCAAACGCCTTCAAAGTCACGCCAATGGCTTTTTTCGTCCTCAAGTCATACCCCGAGGCGAACGCATGGCAGGTATCGAAACAGACGCCCAAATCATATTCCGGCACCGCTTTTATTATCTGACCGATTTCCTCAAACGTATCGCCGATGATATTACCGGAACCGGCGGCGATCTCCAGTAGAAATCGCGTCGTGCCTTTATACCCCTCAACAATCTTTTTAATTCCCTCAATAACTTTTTCTACGGCCAAATCCTGGCCTACGCCTGCTGATGAGCCCAAATGGGTCATCAGTGCTTTCGCTCCGAGCAATGTCCCGCGCTCCAATTCTTCCCGAATTATACGGATAGAATTCAAACGGATCCGGTCAGTAGCAGACGCCAGGTTGATATAGTATGGGGTGTGGATATACACGGCAGCCTGCTTGTATTGCTTCATATTGGCATGAAAGGAACTGACCGTGCCGGGATCCAAAATGGGCGCCGAACCGCCCTGCGGCGAGCGCGTGAACATCTGAAAACATTCGCAACCGGCGCGGTGTGCGTTGATTGGCGCGTTATACACGCCACCAGCAATGGAAACGTGGGCGCCGATGTTCATACGACAGTTGGTTATTTCGGCTGATTATTTTCGAACCACGCGAAAACCTTTCGGCTGCGCAGGATATTGCGCAGGTAATCCCGGTACTCCGGGGTTTTGAGTTGTTCGGCGATTTCAGGCTTTTTGGTATACTGCTGCTGATGCAGGGAGATTTCTTTATCCAATTCCTCGTCACTGACTTTGATGTGCTCCTCCTGGGCGATGGTCCGAAGTACCAGCGCAGTTTTGATCCTCTTTTCCGCCTGAGGCCTGAATTCCTTCTCCAGCTCTTCCCTGGATTTTTTGATACTCTGTAAATAATCATCGAATTTCATTCCTTCGCCAGTCACCTCGTGTTCCAATTCATGCATCATCTTATGCAGCTCCGTCTCGATGAGGATTTCCGGCAACTCGCCGAAAGTCGACCTGGAAATCAGCACACTAATGATCTCCAATTCCCAGCGCTGCTGCTCCTTAGTGGTTTTGTCCCGGTGCAGGCTCCGCTCGATTTCCTTGCGCATGTCATCCAGCTTCTCGAATTGGCCGAGCATCTTTGCAAAAGAATCGTCCACAGCCGGCAGCTCAATTTCATATACGGCATTCACCTTTACCTTGAAATCGACCGGCTTCCCGGCTAGATCCTTGCGATGGTATGTTTTAGGAAACTTCAACTGGAATTCCTTTGTCTCCCCGGATACCACATCAATGACACTTTCCTCAAATCCGGGGATGAAATGCCCTTCGCCGATTATGACCGGATGGTTCTTGCTAGTCCCGCCGTCAATCGGCACTTTATCCATATAAGTATCCAGGTCAATCTCCACCTTGTCCCCATGCCGGGCGGGGCGGGTGACCAGTTTTTCCTTGCCGTACATTTTCCGCAAATTCGTGATCGTCTCGTCGATTTCTTTGGCTTCTACTTTCACCTCACGCTTGGCCACTTTGACTTTATGGTAATCAGTCAGTTCAATCTTTGGCAACAGCGAGACAGTAGCCTTGTACGTGAACGGATTTCCAGGCGCCAGCTTCTCCACATTGACTTGGGGCGGTCCGATAGTCACCAGCTTGCGGTCAATGATTGCGTCTGTAAATGATTTTTCGACAGCCTTCTCCGCCGCTTCCTGCAGGATCTTCATGGCGCCCACCTCACGCTCAACCATTTCATAGGGTGCCTTGCCCGGCCTGAACCCGGCAATCTTGGTGCCATAGGACAATGTTTTTGCAGCCTGCTCCTGAAACGGCTTCATCTCATCCGGACTCAGCTCAATGGTAAGTTCGGCTTGGCTTTTGGGAAGATTCTTGATGCTTATTTTCATGGTTTTTTGGGGATAAAAAATCAGCCTTGGATACTTAATAATAGACTAGTTCCGAGGTTTTTTCAAGCTAAACCTAACCTAACCAAAGCCTCCCTGCCTTTTACGAGGCCGTGCTCGTAAATGCTGAGCAACACTGCCTTATCGGTAATACTGTTCGTGAACTCCAGAACATTACTCACCACGGTCACGTTCGGAAATTTGAATAATTTTTTCTTGGTCTCATAGGCAAAAGAATTTTTTAGTCGTGACCAAGAAATTTTCCATCCGAAACACATCAGGTTAAGTACAGCTTCTAACAAATAATAGGGCAACACGAAACCCGTAAACCAAGGGTTCTTTTTATTATTGATGACATACACAATCTTCTTTTCCGGATGTTCACGAACAATCTTTTCGACATCCCAATCTTGGATCAACCCGCCGTCGAGATATTGGCGCCCCCGAACCTCGACGGTATTGGCATAAAACGGCGAAGCTGTGGAGGAAGCTTTCAACGTTTGGAACGTGTCCTGCTTGCCGTCCAAAAAGACAACCTGCCCCCTGGCAACATCGTAGGCCGCGATATAAAATGGGATCAGTTGGCCCACGAGGGCACGAACATCAAGTTTTTTAACAGTCTGCTCGACGTGGATGATATAATCAAGATCAAGAATATGGCGTACAGCGTGGCGGGGCCTGAACCTGCGTACGATAAGGTCCCAGATGTAAACAAAAAAACGACTTGGGTTGATAAATCGCCTGCCGATTAAATCCTCATAATAAATGCTTGAGCCGACCCGCGCCTGCCGGCTGTCCGCCTGGGCTGCCAAAAAATACGCCAAATCATGGGCGCCGGCTGAAGCTCCATAAACACTATGTATCCGGGGGTAGATGTCCGCCTCCTGGAAGGCCGTCACTACGCCGGCGCCGAACACGCCAAGCATGGCCCCGCCTTCGATCATGATGATAATATCGCGTGCCATCTTTTATACCTTTGGCCGCTTGTCGATAATCCGCTTTTCCTTCAGCTCTGTCTCTGTGCCAAGCATCTGCTCCAGCTCGGCCAATTTCTTTTCTTCAATCAGAACTGTGACAAACATTTCACTGCGGACTTTCTTGTCGACTTCTGCTTTGACCTGGCTGAATGATGCGCCGGGTTTCACGGCTACATACGCCACCAACTCATCAGTATCATACGGATCATTATTTTTCTTGCGGATCTCCACCTGCCATTCATCAATCTCGGCAATACCGGACATGACCGGATAAAAATCATTTAAATTGATTAATTCACCTTTCACTTTTGTCAGGTGGAATTCTTTTATTTCTGAATTGCGTTGGATATCCATGCGGATGCGCGGGACGGTCTTGCCGCAATGCGGACAAGGTTCATAGTCCATCCCTTCCGTCATATCGCCGGTGCGGTAACGGACGACGACTGACCCGTGCCAGCCGATCGTGGTGATAACTAATTCCCCTGGCTCGCCCGGCTTGACTACCTTACCGTTCTTGTCTATAACTTCCCAGATCTCCAAGTCAGGATACGTATGGTAACCGGAACGCTCGTGGCATTGGATCCAGGCAGTCTTGCCTTCGGTCATGGCATAGGTGGACAGATATTGCGCATCTTTGGCCTGCAGCTGCTCCAAAAGCTCGTGCACTTTTACCTTCTGCCCGGCGCTGGCTCGCTCGCCGCCGCTGATGATAAATTTCAGTCCGGAAAAATTCCTTCCTTGTTTGACCGCCTCTCGCAACAGATGGTACCCATATCCGGGGATAACTGTCAGTACACCGGCCTTTAACTTCTCGGTCGCATCGAGAATTTTTTGCGTCCCCATGATTTTGCCGCCGCCGGTATGCACAGAGGTCATGCCCAGCTTGGTCAGGGCGTTGTACGCCTGCCAGAACGCCAAATGGGGGGCATAAGGAAAGGCATTAATGGCTACCAAATCCCTGGTGATGCCAGCCGTGTCAAGCATGCGTTCGCCGGCCTCTTTCAACACCTCGACATCACTGCCAGAATAAACAAACGAAGTCGGCAAGGCGGTCCGGCCTGTGGTGAAATGGATATGGATCGGCTTATATAAAAATTCCAGTTTCCGTTTCACGTCCTGCTTAGTCATCTTGCCCCAGAGAACATTCACCAGAAACTTCTTTGACGCATATTTCTTTATCAAATGCTCATCGGGCTGGAGGATAAATTTCCGTGACTTTCCGGGATCGTCCGCAGTCGGTGCGACATCCGACTTGTCGGAAAAGGGCAATTTCTGCAGATCATCTACAGTTCTGATGTCGTCAAAACTAATCTTGTTTTTTTCAAACATGGCGCGATAAAAAGGGGAATACGGTAACTGGTGCCGCACAAATTTACGCAAGATGTCATTTTGCATCTCACGGATGTCGCTGGCCGGTAAATGGGAAAGTGTTTTCCATTCCATATATTTATTATGAAAATTATTAATTGGCCTACATTTATAAAAAAATTAAGAAATGACGTTTATTTTCGTCAGCTTCTCGATATTCATCATAATGGCGTTCGTAGCTTCGATCAGCATTTCGTGCGTCATGTCGCGTCCGTAATATTGACTGATTTCAAACGGCTGCCCAATATGGATTTCGAGGGAATGGGGATTGAGCAGAATATTCTTTAACACCTGCCGCTTACGGAACATCCGCGGCAAGTCCGTCCTGACACTGATATCATGGACGAGACCGACCGGCACGATCGGAATATGATGCCAAATAGCCAGCCGGGCGGCGCCGGTTTTGGCACGGCCACGCTGGCCATAATCCTGGATAATGCCTTCAGGGAAAATCCCGATGACTTTCCCCTGCCGTATGAGCTCGTTGGCGATTTCCAGGCTGGCTCCCGGATTGTCGCGGTAGTACGGGATGGAACCGGCCCAACGCTCGGCCACTAATTTTTCCCACACCCAGCCCCACTGGGCCACGTTGGTAAAATAATATAATTTCTGATTGATATAGGGCACAATTACCGCGCCGATAAAGACGCCGTCAAGCGGCCCCATATGTTTGCAGGCTATGAGGTATGGGCCCTTTTTGGGCAAGTTTTCAAGCCCTAAGGTTTTTTTTATAAAAAACCGGATGAGCGGGAAAAGCGTATAACGAGTGATGGGATATACTTTTTTTGTCATGTTCAGTAATTATACACTTTACCGCACAGGGCGCTAATCGCCAGCATGAGCTTCCGGTGTGCCGACTCCAATAAGGGCTTATCAATAGGCTGGCCGCGATATTCTGACAAATCCAAAGGCTGGCCGAAAACCATTTTCACGTACCGGTCATGCCTGAACAAACTGTACAGCCCAGTCCATATCTTATACCCCGTATTGCTGATCAACCCTACGGGGATCAGTGGCGCGCCGGACATGAGCGCCAGCCTCACCGCCCCGGTCTTACCCTTGTCCAATTGGTTTGGGTCGTCATTGCGGGAACCTTCGGGAAAAATTGCGACAATATTGTTCTGCCGTAACAAGTCATTGGCCTCATCGAGGACTGAAGCAGGATTTTCCGGCCTCACCGGCAGCATGCCCATCCAGCGACGGGCGATGCTTTGGCCGCCCCACGCTCTCACTATATGCATCACGGTAGGCGCATATAAAGGAAGGTTATATTTTTTCAGGACAAAAACCGTCAAAAAGGGAGCGTCAAAAAACCCGATATGGTTTGGCGATAAGATAAAAGGTGGCTTGCTTGGTAAATGTTCCTCGCCAACCACCTCACGTATCTTCTTTTGTACTAAAGGCACGAATACCTGACGTACACCTTCGTACATAAGCTGAAAATTAGATAATGAAACCGATAATCAACAGCGCGACAATGTTCAGGATTTTAATCATCGGATTAATTGCCGGCCCGGCCGTGTCCTTGTATGGATCTCCTACCGTATCGCCGGTGACCGCAGCCTGGTGCGCCGTCGATCCCTTGCCGCCAAATGCTCCGCTTTCAATATATTTTTTTGCATTATCCCAGGCCGCACCGCCCGTAGTCATGGAAATCGCCACAAAAATACCGGTAACGATACTGCCCACCAGCAAGCCGCCAAGGGCAACCGGGCCCATCAGCCATCCGACCGCAATCGGAACGACCACTGGCATCAGCGCTGGGACGATCATTTGTTTGATGGCACCTTTCGTAACGATATCCACTGTCTTGGCATAATCCGGTTTTGAAGTGCCTGCCATAATACCCTTGTTCTCGCGAAACTGACGCCGCACCTCTTCAACAACATATCCGGCTACTTTGCCTACTGCCTGCATGGCTTGCGCCCCGAATAGGTACGGCATAAGTCCGCCGATAAATAACCCGACAATAACTTTCGGGTCTTCCAGATTAAAAAGTAAATTCATGCCTCGATCGGCTAATTCCTGAGTATATGAAGCGAAAAGCACTAAAGCCGCCAACCCCGCTGAACCTATTGCGTATCCCTTGGTCACAGCCTTCGTCGTATTTCCAACAGCGTCCAGCGGATCGGTAATATCACGTACGGATTTTGGCAATTCTGCCATTTCGGCTATGCCTCCGGCATTGTCGGTGATCGGCCCGTACGCATCGATAGCCACAATAATCCCGGTCAATGAGAGCATGCTCATGACTGCAATGGCAATTCCATAAATATCCGCTAACGCATACGCCGCCAAAACTCCACCGCCGATAACCAGCACCGGCAGGGCAGTCGCTTTCATGGAAACTGCCAGACCGTTAATAATATTCGTCGCATGCCCGGTCTCGGACGCTTTCGCAATTCCGCGAACCGGACCGTATTTTGTCGATGTATAATATTCAGTAATGACGACCAGTAAGGCTGTCACAATCAGGCCGACCAATGAGGCAAGATAAATATTATTGACTGTATACCGGCCATTATCCTGCATGAGCCAACGGGTCAGCGGATAAAATGCGATGGCCGACAGGACGCCAGCGGCAATCATCCCTTTATAGAGCGCCCCCATGATATTTTGAGACTTGCCCAGGCGGATAAAAAATATTCCGATAATAGACGTGATAATTGACAGGCCGCCGATCACCAGCGGATAGAGGAGTGCATTTTCAAAACCGACAAACAACAGCGACCCGAGCAGCATCGACGCTACCGCAGTCACGGCGTAGGTCTCAAAAAGATCCGCTGCCATACCGGCGCAATCGCCAACATTATCTCCTACATTGTCGGCAATCACCGCCGGATTGCGGGGGTCATCCTCAGGGATGCCCGCCTCTACTTTACCGACTAGGTCAGCGCCGACATCAGCCGCTTTCGTATAGATGCCGCCGCCCAGCCGCGCAAAGATCGAAATCAAGCTTCCGCCAAAGCCCAAACCAATCAGGGCCTTAACATCTTTCGTGATGGCATAGTAACCGGCCACTCCGAGCAAACCGAGGCCCACAACCAGCAAACCGGTTACAGCTCCGCCTTTTGAAGAAACGGATAACGCCCGAGCTAAACCCTGTTTGGCCGCTTCTGCAGTACGTACATTCGCCCGTACGGAAACATTCATCCCGATGTAGCCGGCCAATGCCGATAATACCGCGCCGACTAGGAAGCCCAGAGCAGTCTTTAAATCAATAAGGAGCCATAAAACAATGAATACTACGATGGCAATCAGGCCAACCGTGCGATATTGGCGGTTCAAATACGCGCTCGCTCCTTCTTGGATTGCTTTGGCGATGGATTGCATTTTATCGTCGCCTTTTGGCTGACGAATAATCCAGCGGATCAATATGGCGCCATACACGATGGCCAGGGCAGCTGCCCCAAGTGCGAGAATGAGAGGCAATGACATAATCAGATGATTATTTATTAAATAATTATTCTTTTGTCTCTTCAGGCTTGGCCGGCTCCTCTGATGCCGGTGTGGCTGCTGAAACCTCGGACGGGGTTTCAGCAACTGTCGCCGGACTTACTTCCGGCTCTGCGCTGGCTTCCGGCGTAACCGCAGCTTCAGGCATTGGGTCAGTCGTTTCATTTTTTTTCACTTCCACGGCATCGGTATTTTTTTCCGTAACCTTTTCGCCGGTATCCGAAATGATGTCGATCTTCCAGCCGGTCAGTTTGGCGGATAAACGCACATTCTGGCCAGCTTTACCGATCGCTAAAGACAGCTGATCCTCTTTTACTTCTGCAAGAGCTGTTTTCTCCTCTTCGTTGATTTTTACGCTCAGGACCTTCGCCGGCGATAACGCATTGGAGATGAACCGAACCGGATTAGCGTCCCATTCGATGATGTCGATCTTCTCCCCGCCGATTTCTGAGATGATGGTCTGGACGCGTGAGCCGCGCTGGCCGACGCATGAGCCGACGGGATCAATATTCCGCTGGGTCGTCGATACAGCTACCTTAGTGCGGGATCCTGCTTCGCGGGCTAGCGCCTTTATTTCCACTGAACCGCTGGCAATTTCCGGCACTTCCAGCATGAATAGTTTCCTGACCATATCCGGATGCGCCCGGGATAAAATTATCTCCGGACCTTTGGAGGTGGTATTCACGCCGGCCACAAAAAACCGTAAGCGCTGGTTCGGCACGTACCGTTCGCGTGGTATCTGCTCGGGCGGCGGCAATAAGGCAATCGTCTGGCCCAGGTCAACCAGTACCATCCGGCCTTCCACCCGTTGAATCGTTCCATTGATCACGTCACCTTCCTTGCCCTTGTACTCTTTGTAGATATTTTCACGCTCGGCTTCGCGCAGCCGTTGGATAATCACCTGTTTGGCAGTCTGTGCCGCCATACGGCCGTACGCGGCCGGCGGGAACAATTCAGTCTTTATCACATCATCAACCTTTGAACTCTTTTTGATCTTCTTGGCTTCCGTCAAGGTTATTTCAGTCTTCGGATTAAACCGTTCAAATTTATCCTCTTCATTTTCGCCTGCCTCATTCTGGCCGGCAGTATCCCGCCCGGACATGTCCGGTTCTAGCGGCTTACCCTCAGCTGCCGCAGCCTCTTCCTGGGCTTTTTTCTCTTCCTTCAGTTTTTCGGTCAGTTCAAATTTTTCATCAGTCGTAACCGTCTTGACGTCAAACACCCTGGACTTGGCTTTGGCCAGTTCAAACTCAACCTTGATATTCTGGTTTTTCTCGCCAAAATCCTTGCGATAGGCCACCGCCAACGCTGCCTCGATAGTTTCAACGACTGACTCCATTGAAATATTTTTTTCTTCACAGATCTGCTTCACCGCCTGGATAATGTCATTTTCCTGTCCCATAATATTTTTTTATAATTGTAATGCCTACTAAAAAAGACCAGTTTATTCAAACTAGTCTCTATACAGAGTATAGGGGAAATAGGAAATTAATGCAAGCCCATTCAGTCAATCGAAACATTCGGCAGGTGCTGTATATCATGGCTCTGGCCGATCCTGACGAATACCGCATCCAACCGGTAGGGACCGCGATACCGATGCTCACTGACATACCGGTCGATAGCCAGGGCCAGCCGGTCGAGTTTTCGCCGGTCAATAGTCTCGTGTATCCGGCCGTATACCTCAGATGTGCGCGTTTTGACCTCTATAAACACCAAACATTTGCTTGCCGGATCGCATGCCACGAGATCGATTTCCCCGTAGCGGCCGTGCCAATGCCGGTCGATAATCCGGTATTTCCGAGATACTAAAAATTCCTCTGCCATCCTTTCCCCGCTTTCCCCGATATATTGCCTGTACTGCGACATAAAAAAATCCCACTATATATATTGTGGGAAGGTTTCGGCACGTACACTGTACCTGGGAACTACCGTTCGGTCAATTACGATTTGGTGAATACTAATCCAAAATGATACGCACCGATGGCAATTTCTTTTGCCCGACTCCACCCTTCGTGGGTAGCCAGGGCTTTTATTTGCTCAATGCTTAGACGCTTACTCTTTGGCGGACCGTACGTCAACCGGTCAGGGCGCCAGTCAACCACGACAATTTGTCCCTCCGGCTTGGTCATCCGTACCGCTTCACGGAATACTTCCTGGTGTTTGTGCGTCTGCGAGAATAATTGGATCAGCAGCATAACGTCAATTGAAGCGTTTTTAATCTTTCGGGCGGCGCCGTAAACTTCCGCGTCCGACCAGACAGTTTTAATGTTCGTCAATCCGTACGTGGCGGCCTTGCTGGCTACGGTAGAGAGGGCGGGCTTCTGGACGTCCACCGCATAGACTTTGCCGCTATCGCCGACCAATCGGCTAGCCTCTATGACGAAATATCCCGAACCGCAACCTAAATCCATGACCACCTGGCCATGAGAAACGCCCAGTGTCTTCAGAATCTCCTTGGCATTCAAGAATATTGTCGGTTCTTTTGCTTCTGCCATATATCAGTATTATAGCACAACTACGTATGTATGTTTTTTACTAACTTCTTAATTGGCAAATATGAACGTCGATGTAGTGCCAGTACGCCGTGCCGCTTTATGGCTTGATGATGCAATTCCGTACCGTATCCTTTATGCCTGTCAAAATGATACTGCGGGAATTTATTATGGAGACCGACCATGATGTGGTCCCGAGTAACCTTTGCGATGATGGAAGCGGCAGCGATTGTCATAACACGCGCATCGCCATGGATTATTCTTTTTGATAGGGTTGAATCGAAATCAATTTTGAAGCCGTCGACCAAAACGAAGTTAGGTTTCTTTTTTAAATGCTCAACGCATTGCCGCAACGCTTTCATATTTGCTCGACCGACACCACGCCTGTCGATTTCTTGGACGGAAATAATTGACACTTGCCAAGCAACTGACTGGGATTTGATAATCCCGAACAACCGTTCTCGCTGAATCGGAGAAAGTTTTTTCGAGTCATTCAATCCCGTCGCCTTGAAATTTTTCGGCAAGATGACAGCAGCGGCAACCAGCGGTCCGGCCCATGCGCCGCGCCCGGCCTCATCGGCACCAGCCACAAATTTGTAGCCGCTCTCCCAAAGATTGTTTTCCTCCCGCCAAGTCGGTTTTGTCATGCCATAAGTATACCAATCAAAATAGATCGTTGCGAGGTGTGGGTTATAAGGTCCCGCGCCGAGTAACACCGCTCTTTGCGGAATGCGTCGAAAACCACTTTCCCAAAGGGGTTTTCGAAACAAAAAAAAGGGGGCGGTATGACCGCCCCCAAATTAATATAATTACTTTTTGAGCGTCAACCACCCCGACGACTGTTATTCCTAGCTGACATCCGCCATTGCTGGCAGACACCAACATTTTGTGGATACAGTCGTTGAAGCTTTTGTGTTGGCTTTCAAAAAGCAATTATATTATCTACCACCTCGTGGTTATGTCTCTAGTCTTTTATGACTAAGGACGAACCTTTTTGTTTTGTTTGATTTTTTGATCATTGTGCCGCGCGTCGCAGCACAATCGGACTGCCAACTTTTTAGTCCTCGTGCAGTAGATAACAGACTGATTTGGAACCATGCGTCCAAAGCATTCTGATATCCGCTGCGAAAACTGTTGATAACTTATTAAAAAACTTAACAAAGCCAGTATATCACATAAAAACGCCTTTGTCAATAGCAACTAATGGCTAATATTACATTTTTTTCTCAATTTTCGTAAAAAAAGATTAAAATAATAAAAAATAATTATCCACAATATCGGATAATCAATCTTTTTGGCTTTTATTAGTTTTTTTTCAGGTGTTTCTTAACAAACGAATATACTGCCTGGTACTCCTGTGCCTGGTCTAGTGTAGTGGCGTCCAGGAACAGGTCGTAGTTCACGCGATCAAAAATATCAATGCCATAATATTTCTGGTACCTGATAGTTTCCTTGGAAATACGGTCACGGACAGACTCCAGTACGGCGGCCAGGGTGGTCAAATGTTTTTCTTCGCTCCGGTCGCTTGAATTTTTTTTCTGGAGAGCCCCCCATATCCGCTTGGCGCCTTCATCGTCGCTGACATCGATAAAAACTTTTATCGAGTGGGGAATGAAATGCCATGCTGTCCGACTTTCGATCACAAAATTATCTTCACGCTGTCCGAGCTCTTCGATGGACTTCTCAAACCCAATATCGATGGAAGAATCGCGGTTTGCCAAAGCCCCAAACTCAGTTATGTTCATCCCGCGCGCCCGGGCAGCTTCTCTCCACATGGCACCGACATAATACCGCTTATACCCCAAATCAGCGGCCAGCCGTTCGGCGACGGTACTTTTACCGGAACCAGGCTTGCCGCTGATGGTAACAATCATAATGAGTAGAAATAAATTATCTCGGGCCGTGTCTGAATGGGGGACGACCACCGCTCGGGCGTCCGCGGGATCCGCCTCGGTCAAAACCGCCTGACGTATCAAGAGCTGACGGCGGGATGACCAAATCACTGTCCGTCCCCAAAGCCTTGACCGACAGACTCGTCCGGCCCCGCTCCTTGTCCACGTCAACCACTTTGACTTTTATCTTTTGCCCCACATGTACGACATCAGAAACATTCCTGATACGTCCCTGAGAAAATTCCGAAATGTGCACCATGCCGTCCTTGCCTGGCGCTATTTCCACGACCGCGCCGATTTCACCGCCGCTGTTGCGGTCTTTCAGGATCTGCGTCACCGTTCCTTCATATATTTCTCCCGGCAATACTTCTTTAACGATATTCTGGATCCAATCTTCAGCCTTCTTCGCCATGTCAGCATGAGCCGAAGTGATGTATATCAGACCATCATCCTCAATATCAATCTTGATGACATCAGCTCCGCCGCATTCATCAATGATCTTATTGATCGTTTCGCCGCCCTTGCCGATCACTTCGCGGATCAGTTCCGGATTGATCTTCAGCATGGTGATGCGCGGCGCATATTTTGACAGCTCGGCCCGCGGAGCCGGGATGGCTTTTGTCATCACATCCAATATCTGCAAGCGGGCTTTCTTGGCGCCATCAAGTGCCTGTCTGGCCACTTCGAGCGAAATGCCGTCCAGTTTCACGTCCATCTGGATGGCCGTGATGCCATTCTTAGTACCGGCCACCTTGAAATCCATATCACCATTATGATCCTCAATGCCCTGGATATCTGTCAGCACCTTGAATCGTGACGGGTCTTTTTCGTCGGAAATCAAACCCATCGCAATACCGGCTACCGGATCGAGAATCGGCACGCCGGCATCCATCAGCGCCAATGACGAACCGCAGCACGATGCCTGCGAACTTGAGCCGTTTGATGACAGCACTTCCGATACGACACGAATCGTATAGGGGAACTTATCCTTGGCGGGCATCACTTGGGACAGGGCTTTTTCTACCAACGCGCCATGGCCAATTTCGCGGCGGCCTGGCGATCGGACAGGAGCCACCTCACCGGTGGAAAAGCCCGGAAAATTATAATGATGCATAAAACGCTTTTTACCAGACTCTTCCATTGAGTCCATCGTCTGTTCGTCACCTGGGGATCCGAGCGTAACTACTGATAATACCTGGGTTTCACCGCGGTTGAATAAACCGGAACCATGCGTGCGGGGGAGTAATGCCACATCAGCCGATAACGGACGGATTTCATCTACTGCCCGGCCATCAACGCGCCGGCCTTCTTCCAGTACCATGCGCCGGGACTCTACCTCATATATGCCATCCACCATTTTAAGCCCTTTGGCCCGCTCTTCTTTCGTAACTTCATTATCCGCTTTGAGTACTTCTTCCAGTTGGGTCCGGAGGGCATCCATCGCCTCGCCCTGGGCATGCCGGTCCTTATGTTCAAAAACTGACCCGATCTTGGCCTGACAGAAATTCTTTACTTTTTCCTTCAGTTTTTCCGACTTAGCTTTCTCCTCTTCCGTCGGTCCCGTAGAGGCAATAGACTCTTTCGGCCTGCCGATCTTCGTCTGGATGTCATTGATGAAAGAAATGAGTTTAGCGATATGCTTCTGCGCAAACTCCATACCGGCATACATGGTATCTTCGGACATCTGGAGCGCGCCGGCCTCGATCATGGTAATTTTATCAGCTTTCCCGATCACGGCCAGGTCCATGACGCTTTTTTCACGGGCCGCATAGGTCGGATTCAGCACCCACTCGCCGTTGATCTGGCCGATACGTACGCCGGCCACCGGGCCGCTCCAGGGAATATTGGAAATCGACAGCGCGCATGAGGCCGCCAGAAGTGAAATGATATCAGGATCATTCTCCTGGTCGACGGACAATACGGTCAGCACCACCTGCACGTCCTGCCGGCTTGACTGATTGAACAACGGGCGGATTGATCGGTCTACCAGACGGGAAGTCAGGATTGCTTCGTCAGTAGGCCGTCCTTCGCGTTTGATGAAACGCGAGCCTTTAATTTTCCCGGCGGCATACAGCCTCTCTTCGTAATCAACGAGGAGCGGGAAGTAATCGATGCCTTCGCGCGTATTTTTGCTCATGACAGCCGTAGCGAGTACGACCGTATCGCCATACTGCACGACACAGGCGGCATTGGCCTGGCCGGCGAATCGGCCGACTTCAAAAGTCAGCTCGCGGCCGGCGATTTCTGTAGAAAACTTTTCGATCTTAGACATACTTTTTTCCTTCTTGGCCTGCCCATCACGTTGCGGATCCGGCTCTAGCGCTACCACTTCATAAACCTTTATCCGGAGTGGACCGACAGTTCACTGGAGATAAAAGTCTACGAAAAGTAGTAAGCGTAATTCACGGTTCCTGGCAGATTGACGAACGGCCTATTAATTATTTGTAATTCCAAAGAGCATTGCCCAAATTAACGACGCCGGCCACGAATATCCGACGCAGGTAAAAGGTATTTTTTCTTATTTTCACTCAGATTAGTAAAAGCGTCAGCAGCGGCAGTCAGCTGGCTCGAAGCTGACTCGTCGAATGCCACCACTTCGACAAACTGGCCATGGTTCTTCATGTATTCGATCAACGGAACAAAATCCCCATCGCCAGTCACCAATACGACCACGTCCAGCTTGGTGGACAGGCGGATGACGTCCATAGCCAGCCCGATGTCCCAGTCACCTTTTTTGTGGCCGCCCCAGAAAACCTGTAAGTCCTTCATCTTCACTTCGAAACCCTGGTTTGACAGTGCATCAAAAAATTTCTGCTCGTCTGCGTTCTGGGCCTTGATCACATAGGCCATGGCCCGGATCAGCTTCCGGTCTGCAACGGCCGTTTTCAGGATTTCGCCAAAATTGACCTTTTGACCGTAAAGGTTCTTGGCTGAATAATACATGTTCTGCACGTCGACGAAAACGCCGACTCGCTGATCCTTATGCTTGATCATGAGCCTGCTTAGTTTTCAGTTTAAGTTTCTTGGTCAAGTTCTCGTAACTTTTCGGGTTGTCCTTTTCCAGATATTTCAACAGCCGGCGGCGCAATCCGACCTTGCGGAGCAATCCGCGGCGCGAGGAAAAATCTTTCTTGTGGTCCTGGAGGTGCCCGGTCAAACGGCTGATCTCCTCAGAGAGGATGGCAATCTGGACCTCCGGCGATCCGGTGTCCTGTGCGTGCGTCTTATACTTGTCAATAATCTTATCCTTTTCCGGTTTGGTTAACATGCTGTTTGTCCTTTCGCGGGAACCCAGTACAGGGGCGTTAACCGGCCCCAAACCGAGAAACCCGTACAGTTAATTAGTAACCGTTATTATAGGGATTATTGGCACATTGTCAAGTAGCCGATCCTTTGCTTTGTCGGCTGGCACGAAGTACAATATATACGAGTTGACTTGATCAAATATTACTGATACATTCAGCAGGATCATTATGCCCAAAACTTCGCCAAAAACTGTCGTTTGTCATGATGTGTTCTGGAACCTGCAACGGGTACCGGTAAAAAAACTAACATATCGGCCTTCTGTTTATGGTGTGTTGATTGAAAAAAACAAAGTATTACTATCTAGACAATGGGATGGCTATGATTTCCCCGGCGGGGGCGGACATAAGCACGAAACGGTGGGACAGACACTAAAGCGTGAATTCTGGGAAGAAACTGGCTTGAAAGTTAACGTCGGTTTGCCGGTCTGGTGCTCATCGTCATTCTTCACCTTTAGAAATCATAAAAAATCAGTCCATGCTATTTGCATCTACTTCCTCTGCAAACGAGTCAGCGGCGCGATAACAGACAAAAATCTGGTCGGTGAAGAGCTCGGCTACGTACAAAAGCCAGAATGGATAGATGTCCGGCGCATCAGCAGAATAAAATTCTACAACTCACTGAAAAAAGATAGTGCCACGATTATCAAGCGGGCATTGTCGCTAAAAAAATAAGTCCCCGTAGCTCAACCCCGACGTAATAGTCGGGGCTCCGGACCTCCGACGTTTTAGTCGGAGCGTCGGAGCGGATAGAGCGGCAACTTTAACAAGTCCCCGTAGCTCAATGGATAGAGCGCTAGCCTTCTAAGCTAGACATCTTGGTTCGATTCCAAGCGGGGATACCAAAATTAACTTACAAATCATATGGATCAACAAATCCAACCGCAACCCAACCAACAACAAGAAAAACCAAAGAAAAAAGCATATCAATCCTGGCAGTTTTGGGCAGTCATCAGTATGTGTATCCTGATGTTGATAGTATTCCTCAGCGCAATTTTTACTGAGTATTAATAATCCTAGGGGTAAATGGTGCCGGCCTGGAAATAATTTCACTTACTTGCTACACTATCCCCATCTTACGCGCCTATAGCTCAATGGTAGAGCAGAGGCCTCTTAAGCCTAAGGTTGCAGGTTCGAGTCCTGCTGGGCGCACTTCGAAAAGTATATAGACTTCAGTTTAGTACCACCAATTAAAATGGCACTGGACTCGAAGGGCAGGAGCGAAACAAACCCCGAAAATAATGAGGGGTTGTTGAGCGTCGACCCCGCACTGCGGGGGCGCTGCCCAGCACCCGAGTCCTGCTAGGCGCACCACAGTTGAACTATTCCATTTTTATAGCTTGTGCTATAATTGAACATATGGAAATACTTCTCATTTTAATCTGGCCAATCATCATTGTCGGTTTCTTTATCCTTCTTGGCCTGAGGATTATTGACCAATATGAACGCGGCGTCGTTTTGACGCTTGGGAAATTTACAGGCACCCGGATGCCGGGCTTGACCTGGATCTTTGTCGGTTTCCAACGAATGATGAAAGTTGATCTGCGCATAACCACCACTGACATTCCGCAGCAGGAAGTCATTACCAAAGACAATGTCCCGGTGGGCATAAATGCAGTTGTCTATTTCCAGGTAGAAAATGCCGAAAACGCAATTCTGAACATCAAGGACTATACGACGGCAGTTTCGCAATATGCGCAGGCTGCTCTTCGTGACGTCATCGGCGCCATCGAACTTGATCCTCTCCTTTCCGAACGCGAAAAGATTGCCGAAGAAGTACAAAAAATTGTCAGCGCAGCTACCCAATCCTGGGGGATTTTGGTTACGGATATAAAAATCCAAGACATCGAACTCCCCGCCGACATGAAACGCGTCATGGCCAAACAGGCCGAATCAGAACGTGAGCGTCGCGCCGTCATTATCAGGGCAGAAGGGGAATACCAGGCATCAGAACGGCTGGCTCAGGCGGCCCACGTGCTCAGTTCAGTCCCCGGTGGCCTCTCCATGAGAACATTACAAACAATAGAAAAAATAAACCCGGACCCGTCAAAGACCGTGATTTTTGCCCTGCCGGTTGAAGTGCTCGAGGGGATTAAAGCAATATCCCAAACGGTCAAGCAAAAATAAACAAAATTATTTTATCTCCCTCAAAAATGAGTCGGCCAACTGGGCTGTCTCTGCGCTTGGTTGATAAAAATTTTTCCAGACGACGACAATGTCCGCGTCGTTAAAAATTGCCCTCTGGACCTCCCGCGTCGTATCACCACCCGCTACCGCCACAAGAACATCATAATTTCCTTTGATCTGTTTTATCTGGTAGTAAGGGATCTGCTTTTCTTTTGAAAATTCGGTTTCGTCAACCCCCCGATGCAACATCACAACGGTGGGGCATTTTTTCAGTTTCTTCAAGACCGACAGTGCGTTGTCGACATTCATCATGTCAATCATCGAATCAATATTGTATTTTTGGCATTCCTCTATAAAACTATCAATCGTTTCGATTGGCGCGACTCCTAGACAGGTGGCGGCATTGGCGCCGGCATTGGCCATCATTTCTACTTCACGCGGCGCTAAATCTGTACATTTGTTATCCGCCACTATGTAGGCTCCGGGAGGAGCAATGGACTTAATCTGGGAAACGGCTTCTGCCCCGTATATTTTTATCATAGGAGTGCCCGCCTCAATTAATATCCTGTTCGAAGTCGGTAATTGAGAAATGATTTCTCTCGCTTCTTCGAGTGTGCTGTTAAGGGCGACATGGAGGTATTTCTTCCGTTTCTCCAGCTTCATG
>Ga0172379_10001151_pt1 | contig 55926 bp, 53 predicted proteins | sample GrowelOW334metaG_FD_119756 | JGI IMG/M metagenome (GOLD analysis project Ga0172379, IMG submission 119756) | Groundwater microbial communities from an aquifer near a municipal landfill in Southern Ontario, Canada - Groundwater well OW334 metaG | ecosystem: Environmental > Aquatic > Deep... | reverse complement strand
CTAACCTTTAAGAATAAGGGTAGAATCACAGGACGACCAATAGGTTCTGCAAACAAAAGGTTCTCACGATGTTACTATCTTCTCTAGAATTCAGCCAATTTGCCCCATACCTCTCTTCAGAACGATACTTCTAAGATATCTCAAAAACAGCCAAAAGTCAATTTGGCTAGGGGTAGGTGTGGATAACCCCCACACCTTTCGTTTTATACCTTCAGGTCATATAATGATTATTATGTATTATATATATGTTTTAAAAAGCCTAAAAGATGATAAATTATATATCGGTTCGACTAATGACCTGAAGCGAAGACTTTCGGAACACAACAATGGACTTAATCGTTCAACAAAAGATAGGCGACCATTTGAACTTCGATATTATGAAGCTTGTGCTAATGAACATGATGCTAGAACTAGAGAATATAATTTAAAAAAAGATGGAAAAGCGCTTGGACAGCTAAAAAGAAGGATTTCCGAAAGTCTTAAATAAAACAAAAGGTGTGGGGGATAACCCAACACACACCTAAATTTGGTATAAAAAATTAAAAACTATATAATACTAAAGACTATGGAAGGGAAAAAAACAGAAAACAAAATCACAGAAACAAAAACTTTTTCGACTGATTTTATAAAAGAAAAAATTAAATCTCTTCTCGGATCTGTAAAAGCCGTTAAGGAAATAAAAAATATTGAAATAAAAGGAAATGGTAATGAAATAAAATTAACCTTAGAAATAACGGGCAAAAAAAGCATAGTAACCGTAGATATTGATGCAAATATGGTTCTTGAAAACAAGGGAAATGGTATCGCTGTAAAAAATCATCAAATCAATGCGAGTAAATTTCAAGGGATTATAGAAGAAACCATAGCTCCAGAACTTAGTAAAATTCCAGAAAGAATAAAATCTTATATAGAAAAAGAACAAGGAAAGAAAGTAGATAAAATCGAAATTGTGAATGGAGAACTAAAAGTTACTTTTGGTGAAGCAATTGAGGCACCATCTGAGAAAGTCGAACCTTCACAAAGTAATAAGCCATCAATGAGAGTGAATTTAAGTCCAGATACTGATCTTAACCGGAAGATTGAAAAAGATATCGCAGAAGACAAAAAAATAGAAGAGGGGAAAGAAAAAGTTAAAAAGATAAAAGAATTGTTTGAAACAATAGAAAATTCCAAAAAAATAATTGAGGAAAATAAAATAAAGAGGGAAGCTTTGCTAAAAGAGTTGGCAGAATTAAATACAGAACCAGAAGAATCAAAAATAACTATCCCTAAAATTTCTCCTACCCCCGAAGGGAAACCCAAAAAAACAGAAAAAGATATTGAAAAAGAAATAGAAAATCTTGAAAGAGAAATAGACATAAAATTAAAAGAATTGAAGAAAATTAATCTTCTTAATCCCTTTAATAATCGAAAATTTAATAAATTAGATGAAGAAATTAATACATTGCGAAAATTAAGAAGTCAAAAATATGAACAAAAAAAAGAATTGTATGAGTTAGAAAATATAAAGAGGGAAAAAATACAAAAAGAATCAGAAGGGTTAGAGAAAGAAAAAGAAGAAAGAGAAGAACAGGAACGAATAAAAACAATAGAAGAAGATAAAAAAATAAATCCATTTAAGTATTTTATGATAAAAGAAATGAAAGATGACGCTTTTTTGTGTATATTTTTAAAGAAAAAAGAAGAAGTTTCATTGAAAGATATTGATTATATCCTTGGAGAAGACGGAAAAGAAATAGGATTTTTTGATCCAGAGTATGTCTTAGAAAACAGAGGTAACACAGTAGAATATTCGTCTAATGGATTTACTTTACAATTACAAAACAAAGAAGAAGTTCGTGGTGAAAATGGAATAAACTTCCAAGATCTTAAGGCAAGATATAAATTAGTTACTCCGGACTGGAAATATATCAGGGATGATTTAGGCTATGAAGAAGGAGTAAAATTATTAAAAGAAGAAGCGGAAAAATATCAAGCAGAAATAACCACCTTATTTAATAAACAAAACACAGCAAAATAATTTATAACTTTTATGGATAAACCACCAGTGAATGAAAATAAAAAAAGAAGGGCGGAAGAAATAAAAGCAGAACTTTTGGCAATAGAAGAGCGGGATCGACAAGCAAAAGAAGAATTAAAAAGAGCAACAGGGACTGTGGAAAAATTAAGCGGTGGTAAAATTCCAGAAACTCTAGAAGAAGTTGAAATTCAAAAAGAAATAGAAAATCTTTCACCTGAAGACAAAGAAAAAATCGGTTGGGGATTGAACACTATTGGTTTCAAAGCTGAAAAAGCAAAAAATGATATTTTTGCTTGGGTTTTTAATAAAGCATTGAAACTAAAAGATGTTGACCCAAAGGGAACTACTGGAAAATTTTGCAAAGAAGCGCTAGATGGTTTTGTACGTAATTCAAAAATTGCTACAAAAAAAGCAAATGATACATCAGCCTTTACTGATACCAAGCTAGGAGTATATATTAAAGGTCAAAAAAGAGGAATAGGGATAAGTGCTGGAAAACAAAAATTTGCATCAAACGTCGGAAATTTTTCTGGAAATGTTTTAAAATACGGCAGATTGATAGCTGACGCAACGGGGCTCACCGTAGGGGCTGCTCATCGTCTTGCCATGACGGCTGGAATGGGAACTGCTTGGTTGGCTGAAACTGGAAAAGAAACACATTTTAAAAATGAAAAGGTGATTTCGAAAACCAGAATTGGGAAAGATATAACCCGAGAATCTAGCGCAGAAGAAGCAATGCAATTTTTGAAAGATAATCCAAAAGATATTGAGAAAGCAGAAGAAGAAGCTTGGAAGATATATGAAAATGCAGGTGGAACATTTGAGAATGATAGAGAGGGAAATCGTATTTGGAAAGCAAATGATCTTTCAGCAGAAGCTCTTAAAAATGCATATTTAATGGAAATACCAAAAGATTTACAAAAGAGATTACAAAATCCAAGCTTAGCAAATAATTTTATTCTAAGATTTGCACAAAGAGCATTAAGAAGAGAACTTCTTGGATATAAGATAGAAGATCATTTAATTTTTGAAGGTTCTATATCAAGACTTAACAAAAAAATAGAGGAAAAAGAAAATAATAAAAAACTTACTCCTGAACAGAAAAAAATAGAAATAGAAAAACTAATAACAAAACAAAAGAAAAACCTAGAAGATTATGACCGCATGATTACTCAATCTGGTATTATAGATGGAGTAGCTATGGGATTACGTTATGCTCAAACAGCTGGAAAGGCTACCGTCGCAGTATTGCAAGTGGAAACATTAGCTTTATCTGTAAAAAAAATGTTTGAGGGAATATCTCATCTTTTGACATCACACGATATTCATCCAATAAAAACTGCTCCGCTCACCACTACGTTAACGTCAACAGAACAAATAGACCCATTTACAGCAGAACATACAGACGCAAAACCAGGACAAGTAGAAGAGCCTTCTAAACTAATCATTCCTAAATCTGTACCAGAAGCGCCAGCAGGACCAGCACCCACAGAAGCTCCAAACGTAACACCACAACCAACTGCATCAGCACCAATTATCCCAGAAACTCCACCCATAATTAGTAACTTCGCCAACGAAGGTATTAAATTTGAAAATGGTAAAGGTGGCATCCAGGGAATTTTGGATTTGAAACAACAAATTGCAGAACAATATCATGGGGATTATTCCAAAGCGCCGGATAGTGTTCAGGATTTTATGAAAACAGATGCAATAGAAGAAGCAAAAAAACTTGGTCTTTACGACCCGAACAATCCAAATGAAAGCGCGTTGATTCAAGAAGGTTCAACTTTAAAATTTGATGAAAAGGGAGGTTTAATTTTTCATGACGCAAAGACAGGAGAAAATTTTACACATTATGAAGGAAAAATGTTTGATTCAGATGGAAGTGCAAAAGTTTCAACAGTAGAACATGAAACAAAAATCCCTCCAGAATCTGAGGCTCCTAAAACCCTAGCACCAGAACAACCCGACCATACACCCGCAACAACTCCTACCTCCGAAACACCTCCAGTGGAACCAGCACCAACCCCAAAACCAACTCCTGAAGAATTAACAGAAAAAATAAAAACACAGATAGATGTTGAAACAGCAAAAACAAGCATTGCAGACTCAATAATAAATAAACCTGGTCCAGGTTATCAAACCGTACGTATGGGTACAACATATAAGACTGGAAATGTGATGTCTGTTGGCAATAAATTTAATATTGGCAATGTAATGCATATGGGGAACGAAATGCAAATGGGGAGAGGAATTTTGAACCAAGACCAATTTACAGATATTTCACATGAAAATAATATTCTCTTAAAACAAAATACAGCATTTGCAGAGAATCCTTACAACCTATCTGGAGGGAAATTAATGGAAGTTTATGAAACTATTAATAAAGACTTAGGTTATGTATTTGGAAAAGATCCATCATCATGGAGTAAGCTATCAAGCACTTTAAAAGAAAGAGCAGATGAAATTTTAATATACCAAGAACACCCAAGTGGTGATGGAGTGGCTGATAAATTATCAAGTTATTTGAATATACTTAAAAACCATGCAGATCTTAAACCAAAAGGAGGTTTTCTTGGAATGGGAGCTGAAAATAGTGAACATTTTATCGCTCGCTGTTTGCAAAAGTTATCAAAAACCGGAGAATTGGAAATCTTTGAAAAAAATCTAAGAAAACAATAAGTTTGTGCTATATTGGATACGTGAATACAGACGAAAAACACCTAAAAGGCCTAAACAATGAACAAAAAGAAGCGGCGCTTCATATGAAGGGACCGCTTTTGATTATTGCTGGAGCAGGCGCTGGAAAAACAAAAACAATTACACATCGAATTGTAAATCTTATAAAAAACGGAATATCTCCCGATAAAATTTTAGCAGTGACATTCACTAATAAAGCTGCTAAAGAAATGCGGGAGAGAATTATAAATGCGATATCATTATTTGATAGTAGGAATGGAGGACAAAGTGTTCTCGAGCGAACCCTTGGGAGGAATGGCGACGACGGACAGAGAAAATTTTTAGCAAAAAATTTTCGTGGTGAGTCCGAGAATATTTTGTCCGAAATTCCTTTTGTTTCTACTTTCCATTCTCTTGGAGTTTATATAATAAAAGAAAACGCCCGACTACTCGGACTAACGAAGTATTTTACTATTTTAGACGAGGGAGATGCGACCACTCTTATTAAAAATATTTTAAAAGAGCTCGGCATAGATCCAAAACAATATGATCCAAAAAAAATAAAAAATATAATCTCCCGAGAGAAGGGAAAATTTGTGCATTTGGCAGATTATGCGGAAAGGGAAGAGAGTGGGGGAAGTTCTTTAGGTAAAATTGTAGCTCAGGTTTGGAATTTGTATGAAAAACAAAAAATGAAAGAGAATTCTTTGGACTTTGATGATCTGCTCTTAAAAGCGGTAAAATTACTGCAAGAAAACAAGAAAATTAGAAAAATATATCAAGAAAAATGGGAATATATCCACGTAGATGAATATCAAGATACAAATGAAGTGCAATATTTGATGTCTAAATTGCTCTCCGAAAATAATAAAAATATTTGCGTGGTTGGAGACGCCGATCAAAATATATATTCTTGGCGTGGGGCAAATTTGAAAAATATTTTAAATTTTGAAAAAGATTACCCGAATACAAAAATAATTTTATTAGAACAAAATTACAGATCTACAAAAAATATTTTAGAAGCGGCAAATGAAGTAATTAAAAAAAATAAATATAGGCCAGATAAAAATTTATTTACAAAAAACATAGAAGGCGAAAAAATAGGTTTCTATGAAGCTCTAGACGAAACTGATGAAGCAGAATTCGTGGCTACAAAAATTTTAGAGATTTTAGATAATGGCTTCGCTTCTTCCGATTTTTCTTCGGCTCACCCTTCTCGGGGTACCGAGCGGGACCCTACCGATGAAAAAATCGGAAGAAGTTACGCCAACGAAGTGGCCATTTTATACCGCGCGAATTTCCAATCACGAGCGCTAGAGGAAGCAATGCTCCGGTACAATATTCCTTACCAAGTTTTAGGGGTTAAATTTTTTGAAAGAAAAGAGATAAAAGATACTCTCGCTTATTTGCGCGCAGCGTTAAATCCCGACAGTCTATCTGACATAAAAAGAATTATAAATTTTCCAGCGAGAGGCATTGGAAAAGTAACCTTGATGAAAATCTTTACCAACCAGAGGGAAACCTTGCCAATAAAAATGCAAATAAAAATTAATAATTTTTATAAAACACTAGAAGAGATAAAAGAAAAAATATCTGGATCCGCCTCTGGCGGGAAGAGCTCAAAAACATCAGATCTAATAAAATTTGTAATAAAAAAATCTGGAATTGAAACAGAACTTTCTTCTGGCACCGAAGAAGACATGGAAAGATTAGAAAACATCAAAGAACTCGCTACCCTCGCACTCAAATATGACAATCTAGCAGGTGAAACAGGCGTAGAAAAACTTTTAGAAGATGCATCCCTTGCTTCAGATCAAGATAGTTTAATGATAAATCAAGAAAAAAAAGAAATAAAAAATGCGATAAAATTAATGACAGTGCATGCTTCAAAAGGCCTTGAATTTGAATATGTTTTTATTACGGGATTAGAAGATGGACTTTTCCCCTCCTCCGCTAAAGCTTCGGCGGGCAGGCCACACGAAAAAGAAGATGCTGAAGAAGAACGGAGGCTTTTTTATGTGGCGCTTACCCGCGCGAGGAGGAAATTATTTTTATCATTTGCAAATTTTCGTACTATTTTTGGTTCTCGTAATATAAACGCTCCATCAGAGTTTATCGGGGATATTCCAGTAGATTTATTAGAAAAAGAAGGCGAAGCTAGCGGAATAAAAACAATTTACCTATAAATATATGATACACAAAGCAAAAAAATCATTAGGGCAAAATTTTCTAAAATCTGAAACGGCCTTGAGAAAAATCGTTGAAGCTGGAGAAATTAAAAAAAGTGATGTAATTTTAGAAATAGGTCCAGGAAAAGGCGCTCTCACAAAAAAACTTTTAGAAAAATCTGAAAATGTTATCGCAGTAGAGAAAGATCATGAACTTTTTGAATTTCTAAAAGAAAAATTTGCCAAAGAAATTTCAGAAAAAAAATTAATTTTAATCAATGATGATATTTTAAAATTTAGTATTAGCGAAGAGCTTCAAAAATTTTTCTCAGGTCCTCGGTTTTCCGGGTCCCTATCCCGGCCAGACCATTCAAAAAATTTAGAAGCTCTTCGTTATAAAATCATCGCCAATATTCCTTATAACATCACTGGTGCAATTTTGAAAAAGTTTTTAACAGCAAAAAAACAACCCGAGGGTATGATTCTGATGGTCCAGCATGAGGTAGCTAAACGCATAATGGCTCGTGATAGCAAGGAAAGCATCCTTTCAATTTCAGTCAAAGCTTATGGAGAACCAAAAATGATAATGAAGGTTGATAAAAGATATTTTTCACCAAGTCCCAAAGTTGATTCGGCTGTTATTGCTATAAAAAATATCTCTCGTGAAACTTTTATTAAAAACAAAATTAATGAGGAAAGATTCTGGGAAATAGTAAAGGCTGGTTTTGCACACAAAAGAAAAAAACTCTCAAATAATTTAAGCAAAATCTGCCAAAGCAAGGCTTTGGCAGATTTTGCAAACAAAAGGGCAGAAAATTTATCGCTTACAGATTGGGTATTACTTACTAAATCTCTAACTTAATAAAAAAATTGCTCGGGTTTCGCTTCAAGATAATATATTAAAGACAATAGAGCAAGACCAGTTGTGTGTGAATTTGAATAAGAATAAGAATTATTTATCCTCCATCCTGGATCATTAGTAAAATTATTTTTTACAATATCGATCCACTGTTTTTCAATATTTTTACCAAAACCCGCCCAATAAAGCACCACAATACGTTCAGCATATATATCGCTGAAAAACATATCATTTTTTTCAGCATAAATAATGCTAGTTGCTACCTCTTTAATTGATTTTTCAATCTCATTAGATCGATAACAAGCGTTACTCTTTAAAAAAAGCAATGCAATCAAAAAATGTGTATCCCAATAACTACCATCATGGTGATTGAGCATTTGAAGCATAGAAAAATCATCATCATGATATCCAGTTACGTCACAATATAAAGCTTTTAATAAAATACTATCCCACGGATCTACTAACGCAAATTTATATTTAGAATTTATAACATATAAATTTCCCGACCTTAAAAAATTAAGGGAGGTAAGGTATTTTTCTTTATTAAAAAGCCTAATAAAAGGATCATTTCCATAGGTGTTTTCCCAGAGAGATGAATTTGTAATTTTAAAATGTTTCTGTATTTCCCTATATAAAAGATAAGAATCTATTCGAAGATTTTTTATTTCACTCGCTGAATAAAACGATACGCCATTTAAAATAATAGAATTGAGATCTGGTTGTTTTTTTTGATTTTGAATATATTGTGGTATTTCTACACAACTCAAAACCACTAAAACAAAAATAATGGCGTATTTTCTTCTCATTTATAATTACAGTCTATTATATCATGTTTTATTGAGATCATCTGATTAAACCCTGAAAAGACTAGCACAAGACATTGTAAAAAATTTGATTACAAAGTATAATTATACTGTTATCAAAACATTTTTAATAAAATATAAAAGGATACTTCTAATCATCTTGGCGGTGGTATTTCTTGTTGTACTTTTTCTTCTAAAGAATACCTCTATATTAAAAAATACTAAAATATTTCAGAAGGCCATTCCAGAAAATGGCTTAACTTATGGTGATATGACCATAGAGGATTTGGTTAATAAAGATACCGATGGAGATGGAATACCAGATTGGCAAGAAGGATTATACGGACTTGACCCAACTAAAAAAGAAACTACTCCAGGGACACCCGACAGCTCAGCCTTAGAAAACTTAAGAGCTACGCAAGGAATCAACACAGAAACAACAAACGGGGGAAATTCCTCCACAGGGACAGAAAACTTGACCCAAACTGAAAAATTCTCTAGAGAACTTTTTGCGACAGTTGCCGCCACTAGTCAAAATGGAGCTATGGATCCAGCCACCATGGACGCGATAAGTGTTTCCTTGGCTGAAAAAATTAAAAATCCTATCGTTAGAAAAGTATTTACATCAGCTGATATAAAAGTAATAAATAACGACAGCTTGAATACTAGAATAAATTATAAAAACGCACTAGATCTTGTTCCATCAAAAAGCCAAACAAAATATACGACACTAGATATCTTGCAAAAATTCATAGGGGACGGGAATACTGCAAATGCAGATGCTTTGTCTTTACTCGACCCAAATATAGATGAAATAAAGAGAACAATAAACAAACTGTTAAAAATTACCGTGCCACAATCTATGGTAATTTTGCATTTAAATTTTGTAAATACACTTGAGAGATTACAGGAAAATTTAACCGATATAAAATCTTACGAAAACGACCCCATATTAGCTATAGGTGGAATAAGTGAGTATGAAAAGAATGTAATAATGGTTGAACCAGCATTAAAAAATCTTTATTCTGCTATTAATCAAAAATTAAAACAGCCCTAGTAATATAAAAGGGTTAACTATAAGGTAGATCTAAGATATAATATAAACAAAATGAGCTTGAAAAATAATATAAATCAAAAAATAATATCTGCTCTCTTAATTATTTCAATAATATTACCTTCTGTTGTCTTATTTTCTATACCAAAACAAGCAAATGCTCTTTTTGGAATTGAAGATACTGTGGAACCAGGACCAGTATGGACAGGATGGCTAATATCTCAAGGGGCATCTTTAAATACTACGGCTGTAGCTACAACTACTACGGCTACAGCAACAACTACAATGGCTCCATCAACTCTAACTAATACTGCAACTACTGTTAAAAACTGGCTACAACTTTTAGCAGAACAGGCACTTAGAGCAGTCGAAAGACAACTCTTAGCAAAAATGACTCAGGCTACCATCAATTGGATAAATTCTGATTTTCATGGGTCACCGCTTTTCTTAGAAAATCCTGAATCTTTCTTTGGAGATATAGCGAAATCAGAACTAAAAAATGTAGTAAACACATTTGGCTATGACCCTCGAACGTTTCCTTTCGGTAAACAATTTGTTTTAAATGCAATAAATGGTTATAAAAGTCAGCTCGCTGACAATATGGGATACACCTTGAGTAAAGTTATGACAGAAGCGGAAGCTGAGAACTACAGAAATAATTTCAATGCCGGCGGATGGAATGGATTTTTAATAAATACCCAATACCCCCAAAATAATTATCTGGGCTCCCAAATGCAAATGACTGATTATCTTGCCCAAAAACTTCAAGGCACCACCCAAAATGCTGCCCAAAAAGTACAATCCCTTCTTCAGCAAGGCATGGGTTTCCTCTCTCCTCAAATGTGTCCATCTTCTGTAAATCCTGATTACAATAATGGTATAAATGAATGGCAAAAACCAAGTTTCCAATTTAATGAAGAATATAATCCACCAGATGTAAATTGGACAACAGATGCTAGTGGAACTATGGTAATAGACCCAGCCCAAGAACAAGTATACAATGATTACCAAGCTAGTTATAATGCAAAAAAAGCAGCAGCCGAAGCTGAATGGGCAAAGAAAAATAACTGCATAGACCAAAAAACTGGAAAAAGTGCCCTAGTAAACACCACTCCAGGTTCCGTGGCAGCCAATCAAATATTTGAGGCGCTGAATGTTCCTATAAAAGAAAAAACACTCACTGCGGCAATAGGTAAAGATGTAATGGACAGCATGGGCGCTATTATTGACGCTCTCTTAGGCCACTTTATAGATAAAGGTTTAAATGCTCTCTCAGATGTTGTTAGTGGTACTCCTCCAGTAGACAATTGGAGTTATAATGGCATTACTCTGGAAACTGGAGAAGAAAGTAACACAGGAAACACAACTGGAACTTTAAATATCCCTCAAAACGTTTCAGTTACTGTCGGAAAAACAACCAGTACGATAATATCAGGTGGTTCAGGAATTTATAGTATCCAACCTCAATCAAGCACATCATTGGCAATAGCGGTTGCTACGATTGATATTTCTGGTTCTCTTCCAAAACTCACGATAACAGCAGGCACTACTCCGGGGACAACTACAATTGTTATTCAAGACTCATCTATTCCAACTCAAACTATCACCGTCACTATTACAGTAAGCGCTGTTGGAGCCATAGTGGTTATTCCAGCAAATATTTCAGCCACCACTGATGGAGATGAAGTCATCGCTGTCATTAGTGGTGGTGTAGAACCTTATTCCATCAAAACAAGCCCAAATAAAAAAATTGCAATAGCGATTCTTTCTGGCACAAATTTAATCGTATCTAGTCTCACGACAAGCGGCACTACTTTTGTTGATATAAAAGATTCTTCAAGCCCAACTAAAACCGTTCGCGTTAATATAATAGTTAGCCCTACTGTTTTGACTATCACTCCACCAGATATCTCAGTTAAAGTCGGCGAGGTAAATAGCAACTTATCCATCTCAAATGGCATAGCGCCTTATATCATCACATACCAACAAGATATAACAATAGTAAATGCGGAAATTCTTACCGCTACTCCTTCTAACCTTACCATCACCGGCCGAGCACTAGGAACAAGTACAGTAACAATCAAAGATTCATCCAATCCAGCGAAAACTGCTAGCGTAAATATCACGGTTGCCCCGTAAGAAATGGGAAAGAAAAGTTTAAATACCCCGTAGTAGAACTTGACATAGAGCCAGAGGCTCAAAAAATAATGCAAAAAGATTTAATAAAAGAAAATTCTGCTACTGAAAAATCTCTAGCTAGGACAGTCCTAGTTAGTGTGTTTATTTTATTTGTCTTGATCGGAATTTTTAGCCCGATGGCAAGAGTGAAAGCTGAAGATACAGCAACACCCGCAACAGGGGAAATACAAGATCCGCCAGCACCAGAAGCGCCAGACCCGAAAAAACCAAACGATCTTCTTTATCAAAATTTAGGGGACTGTAATATTATAACCAAATTTGACAACTGTCTTGTAGTAGGGTTATATTATATTTTTTATTCCATTCCAGCTATGCTAATGACCTTAGCTGGCAAACTATTAAATATAGTTTTGGTTATGGCATTAAACAGCACGATTTATTCCATGGATTTCGTTTCTAATGTATGGGGTATTGTCCGTGACCTTTCTAATATTTTCTTTATCCTTATCCTGCTTTATATAGCTATTAAATTAATTCTAGGAATAGGAGGATCTGAAGTAAAAAAAATGATAGCAAATGTTGTAATAATGGCATTGCTTATAAACTTTTCTATGTTTTTTACTAAAGTAGTTATAGATTCTTCCAATATTTTGGCATTGATATTTTACAACAAAGTTACAGTCGAAGTCTCTGTAAAAGGGACTGGGACAGAAGATTATGATAAATTAATGGACCCCAACGAACAAGATGTAAGTGGAGGAATGTACTCTAAATTTGATGCAACTAAAATGCTAAGTCAGGGTTTCTTTGATGCGTTAAAAACAGAAGGATTAACGGGGAGAATAGATAGAATGAACAAATTAGGATTTGCAGCTTATGTAGGTACTGGCGCCACGATAGGAGGAGTGGGAACCGCATGGTTAGGTCCTGGAGCACTAATTGGAGCAACTGTTGGTGGTACATTAGGTGGTCTTTCATATATTACAAAGAGTCTGTTTTCCAGTGGCGAGATTCCAGCTAGTATTATGGCAGGAGTAATTGTGTCCGCTGGGGCAATTTTAATATTTACCACATATGCTTTTTTTGTTGCAGCCTTATGTTTCATAGGAAGAATGTTGGAACTTTGGGTTTTAATTATTTTTTCTCCTTTTGCTTTTATGTCTTTTGCTCTACCAGAACTAAAAAAAGTTGATTACATAGGATGGGATGCTTGGTCTAAACGCCTACTCACAGCATCATTTATGGCGCCTATTTTTATGTTTTTCTTGTATTTTATATGTAAGGTTATAAATTCAAATATATGGGTTGGTCTCGCCAGGCCTGGTGACAAAAATCCGTTTGAAATTATGCTACTTATAATACTACCTGCACTTTTTATTTTAATATTGCTCTTACAAGCAGTCAAATTTGCCAAAAAAGGCTCAGGTGCGTTTGGCGAAATGATAATGAAATACTCAAAGATAGCTGGTGGATTGGCTTTGGGGGGCGCGTTAGGTGCAACAGCCTTCGCTGGACGAAATGCTATTGGTGGTGGAGGAGGATATCTTGCCAATAAAGCTGCTTCAGGAATGAATAAGTTTGGAGGTAAATTGGAAGATAAATTTGGAAGAAGCTTTGGGGTAAATAAGGTCGCTAGTGGATTAACAAGCGTTGGGGCCTTTGCACAGAAGAGTAGTTTTGATGTACGAGGAGTAAAAATTGCTGGCAAAGACCTGGCAGGAGCTACTGGCATGAAACTTGGTGAAGCACAAAAGGGTGGAATCGCACAGAAACGAAAAGAGAAAATAGAAAAAAGAGAAAAAAGAGCAGACATGCTCAAGGTTAGAGAAGATGAAGGGTTGAAACAAAACTTAAATAAACTTGAAATAGACAAACAAGAATTATTGAGGGATACCTCGCACGATATTGAGATTATTGATAATAAATTAAAACTCTGGAGAACAAGAGCAGCTGATTCTGCAAGAGCTTCATCAGCAGATAAAGAAGGAATAGATTTAAATACAGGTATGAGCAATGAGAAAACTAATAAGCTATATCAAAAATATATTCAGGAATTAAATAAACATAGGAATGCAATAAAGGATGGAAAAGATTATACATCCACTAGAGTATTAGATGAAAAAGGAAATGAAGACATAGAGCAAAGTAAGAAAGTTGCCCAAATTTCAGCAATAAATAAAAGTGACATAGATGAAAATGGTTATGTAAAAAATATGGAATATAGCAAAACAGCAACAAAAACCATAAAAATTGTTAACCATAAAACTGGAAAGGAAGAAATCAAAGAAGACGTATCAATAAATGAGCTAGAAGATTATCTCATTCCAGAAGCTAAACATGCGATACAAAAAGAAAGCAGAAGGAGAACAACTGCTTTTGCTAATAGAAAAGGCAGTTGGGGGAAATATAGTAGCACAGCTAATAAAGAAGCAAGGTATAAAATAATAATGGAATCAAAAATAGAAAGTAAGGCCTAATTTAATTAAAAATTATGACTGAAAAATCAAAAAAATTAATACAAGAGGAAATATTGAATCTGCCAAAAGAAGTGCAAGATGCTATTAATGTTTCAAATTGGGAAAAACTATCTGAAGAAATTGGAAAAAAATACTTGATTAATGAAGATGAAGTTTATACTTTTCAACTAGAGACAGCTTGTTTTTTGCTTGGCCTCGTTGATGAAGATCAATACCAAAAAAATATTGAAGATGATATCGGCACCAGTAAAGCTGAAGCGGAAAAAATAACTGATGAAGTTTTTCAAAAAATATTTAATCCAATAAATAATATCTTTATAGAAAAAATCAAGAAAAGTGATAATGTTAAAAACGCAAATGCTGAACAAAATCTTAATTTTATTCTCTCGGGTGGAGACTATTCAGCATTCTTGGATGTTCCTCCTCCTGTTGAAGAGGAGGGAAATGAAACAGTTTTACCAGTTTTTTTTATAAAAAAATAATCCCAGTAGTAGAATAAATTCACTACGGGACAAGAAAACAAAATTATGGAAAACATAGACAACTCAATAGATTTATTACAAATAAAAATTGACGAGGCGAAAGCACAGTTGCCAGAAGAAACCCGAAACGCCATCAACGCTGTTGATTTTAAGGCGGTTATCTTGGAAATGAGAAAAACAAAAGGTTATACTTTTGAACAATTAGGAGATCTAGAGACCGAAACAGAATTATTACTTTGCGGACTTGTTAGTCCAGAAAATTATTCAAAAGAACTAGAAAACAGAATGCATCTCTCAAAGATTGAGGTTAATGAACTAATAAAAGAAATGAATGACCATGTTTTTGCAAAAATAAAAGAAAACTTAGTAAAAGAGAATGAGGGAAAAATTAAAGAAAAAAATGATACCCAAATATTAAATTCTGCAGGCATTGAAATTATTCCAGAGAAATTAGAATTAACAACTCCCACTCCGATCTTAGCGCAAAAATTATCTGGCTCTTTCCAAGTCCCGATAGTCAAAACGGAACATTCTTTAGAAAATATTACCAAAATAAATATTCCAACTCCACCAGACATCAAAAAAGCAAACAAGCCAACCATAGATCCATATAGAGAAATACCGGAATAAATGCCAACAAAAAACATCGGAAACACTAGGTGCTAGAAAAAATCTATATTATAATTAGGCTGGGCTGGTGCCCACTTCATGCAATTCAAAGTTCCACAATTTTTAGACATTGAAGATAAAATATTTGGCCCTTTCACTTTTAGGGAATTTGTTTATTTAGCTGGCGGAGCGGGTTTTTGTTTTATCCTTTTTAAATTACTGGGTTTTATTTTAGGAATAATACCTATTTTGATAATAGCGGGATTTTCACTCGCTCTTACTTTTTACAAACCAAACAATAAACCATTTATTAATATAATAGAATCAGGTTTTAAATATTTTACCCAAAATAAACTTTACATTTGGAAAAAACATCCAAATAAAATTACGAATAATCAACCACAAACTACGAATGTAGATACAAACAAAATTCAAATGATGCATTCAGGCAATTCACCATTAAACGGAAGCAGGTTGCGAGACTTAGCTTGGAGTTTAGATGTATTAGATTTAAGTAAACAACAATCCCGTTAGAAGCCGCGGTCGCAGTTTAAAAAATATAAATATGTTAAATAGAAAAATAAAAATTAATAGAATAACTAAGCATAATCACGGTCTATTGACCGCGACCTGCTTCTAACGGGATGGCCTTAAACGCAAAAGCAACCCAAGAATTTGTCCCGATCAAGGAAATCCGTGATGGAATCATCGTGTTAAAAAACGACGAATTAAGAGCTATTGTTTTAGCTAATTCTGTAAATCTATCTCTAAAATCTTCTGACGAACAACAGGCAACAATAATGCAATTCCAAAATTTTCTTAATACTTTGGATTTTTCTGTGCAAATATCAATACAATCAAGAAGACTGGACATTAGGCCATATCTTTTGCTTTTAGAAAATAGAATCAAGGTGCAAAATGAACCCCTTTTAAAATTGCAAACCAAAGAATATATAGAATTTATTAAAAATTTTACTGATTCAGTGGCAATAATGACCAAAAACTTTTTTGTGGTAGTACCTTACACTCACACCACCCTAAAATCAGACTCTGGAATATTAGATAAAATATTTTCAAGAAAAAATAAAGAAGAAATAAAAGCTGCCAAACAAATAGCTTTTGAAGAAAAAAGGTCCCAATTGGAAGAAAGAGTGGCAGTCATTCAGCAAGGACTCTCTCGTTGTGGTATAAATTCAGCTCAGCTCGGTACTGAAGAAGTAGTGGAAGTATTTTATAAAGTTTTCAACCCAGGAGAGATAGAGGGGAAGATTAAAGTGGAGTAGGCGCTAGGCAACTAGGCATTAGGCATTAGCAAATTCAAAAGCTAGAGCCTAGAGCCTAAAAGCTAAAGCCTGAATTACAATGAGTATTTTAGAAGACATAAAAAAATTATTCAATAAAGGGGAAAAGGGTGGAAGCTCAGAAGCACGAGCTTCTGTTTTGGCTGTCTTGCCAGAAAAAATTTATGAGTCTGCTAATCTAGAACTCCAAGACGTCATTGCTCCATCAGCTTTAAAAATTGACCCAAAATCTATAAATCTAGGTAATAAAATAGCCCGTACTTTTTTTATAATATCTTATCCAAGGTTTTTAACAGATAATTGGTTTTCTCCAATAATTAATTTGGATAAAATTTTTGATATCTCAATATTCATTCACCCTATAGATACTTCTCTTATGCTACGACAATTTCAAAAAAAAGTAGCTGAAGTTCAAAGTCAAATAAGTGTCCGAGAATCAAAAGGCATGGTGCGTGATCCAATGCTGGATACTGCTTATGAAGACTTAGAAGGACTTCGTAATAATTTGATACAAGCGCAAGAAAAAATGTTTGATGTGGGAATTTACATTACGATTTACGCAGATAATGAATTAGAGTTGTATAAAATAGAAAATGAAATAAAATCAATGCTCGAATCAAAGCTTATATATATTAAGCCAGCGCTTTTTCAACAAGAAGAAGGTTTTAAAAGTGTTATTCCAATAGAAACAGACTTATTAAACATCCACCAAAAATTAAACTCTGAACCACTTTCCAGCGTTTTCCCATTTATCTCCTCTGATCTTACTTCCGATAAAGGAATACTTTATGGTATCAATAGGAACAATTCCAGCTTAGTTATTTTTGATAGATTCTCATTAGAAAATTATAACTCCGTAATATTTGCTAAATCAGGTTCTGGAAAATCTTATGCGGCAAAATTAGAAATTTTAAGGTCATTGATGTTTGATACTGATGTTATTGTAATAGATCCAGAAAGAGAGTACGAATTTTTAGCTGAAACTGTCGGTGGACGATATTTTAATATTTCGCTTTCTTCAGATCATCATCTAAATCCTTTTGACTTACCAGTATCTCGCGAAGATGAAACAGCTGAAGACGTTCTGCGTTCAAATATTATTAACTTGGTGGGGCTTTTTAGACTTATGTTAGGTGGGCTCACTCCGGAAGAAGATTCAATGGTGGACCGAGCTATTTCAGAAACTTATGCGATGAAAGATATAACCCCAGAATCAGATTTTTCAACTATCGAACCTCCTCTTCTTTCAGATTTTGAAATGGTGCTTTCTGGAATGGAAGGAAGTGATTCAGTCATTGCTAGATTAGCAAAATACACCCGAGGTTCTTGGGCAACCTTTTTAAACAGGCCGTCTAACGTAGATATTAATAAAAAATTTGTAGTCTTTTCTGTCCGTGATATGGAAGACGAATTAAAACCGGTAGCAATGTATATCATAATGCATTATATTTGGAATGCGATAAGGAAGAATCTTAAAAAAAGACTTCTAGTAGTGGATGAAGCCTGGTGGATGATGAAATCTGAAGATACAGCGTCATTCTTATATTCAATTGCCAAAAGAGGTAGAAAATATTATTTAGGTCTTTCCACTATTACCCAAGACGCAGCTGACTTTATGAAATCTCCATATGGTGTACCGATAATCACCAACTCTTCCATTCAGCTTCTATTGAAACAATCACCTACTACCATAGATATTTTACAAAAAACTTTTAATCTCACTGATGAGGAAAAGTATTTGCTTTTAGAATCTGGGTTAGGGGAGGGTATCTTTTTCGCAGGACTAAAACATGTTGCTATAAAAATAGTTTCTTCTTATACTGAAGACCAAATCATCACCTCTGATCCTTCGCAAATATTGTTAAATAAAAAAGCCAGAGAAGAACAAGAAGCAAAAGAGACAGCAGTAAAGTAGGTGTGTTATAATTAGTGTATGAAATTCTGGAAGATATCTTTATTTTTAATAATAACAATCATAATCTTTGAGGCTTTTTTACCATTAAAAGCAAGAGCTGTTTCGTCTGTTGATATTTTAGTTAATGTAGCGCCAGAAAATCCAGCTCCTGGTGAAAATGTAAATATTACTTTAAAAAGCTACGTTAATAATTTGGATGTTATTTTAATATCCTGGTCTGTAAATGGTAAAAAAGTTTCTTCTGGAATTGGTAAAAAATCTTTTTCTCTTAATGCTCCAAAAGCTGGAGGTGAAACAAGCGTCATAGCTACCACCTCGCTACCAGATGGGGAAATAGACACAAAAATAATAATAAGGCCTTCAGCAATGGTACTACTCGGAGAGGCAATAGATTCTTATGTACCTCCATTTTATAAAGGTAAAGCATTGCCTTCAGGAGACAGTATGGTAAAAGTTGTCGCCCTACCAGAGATAAAATCTGGCTCTAACTTAATAAATCCTAAAAAATTAACCTATATATGGGAAAAAGATTACACCAACAACCAAGATGGTTCAGGTTATGGAAAAAATACTTTTACTTATGTAAGCGACTATCTTGAAAATTCAAACAACATCGGAGTAACAGCAGGAACCATTGATCAAAAATTTTCATCAACCTCAAACATAGACATAAAAATGGAAAAACCAAAAATTATTTTTTATAAAAATGACGCCAAACTAGGAACAATTTGGGAACAAGCACTCGCTGATGGATATAAAATTCTCGGCAATGAAATTATTGAGGCAGCGCCATATTTCATCTCGCCAAAAGATATTAGAGTCCCTGCCCTTACTTGGGATTGGTTCATAAATAACCAAACAATAAATACACCAAGTTATAGGAAAAATATGATACCGCTCCAAGCGCAAGCAGGAGTTTCTGGAACATCTAAAATAAGATTAGAAATTAATAATACAGACAAAATTTTTGAAAGCGCGGTCAAAGAAATAAATGTAAGTTTTTAATACCAAATGCCAAGAAAAATTAAAAAAATAATACCGTATTTCCTGCTACTACTCCTATTTATAGTGGTTGGAATTTTTAGCCCGATAGTAAAAGTGCATGCGGCCACATTCTCAGATTGTATAATTATTCCAGGTAATACCCCTGGAGACTGTCGAGGCTTGGAAGGAGATCCAGCAATCACGACAAATTCAACATACAATCTTTTGGCTCCATTACCTGACCCAGGCAATAATGGAACACCAATGAATAGTTTTGACCCCACGAGTACTGGTAGTGATGCTTTAAGTAAATATTTAAATTTAATGATAAAGCTCTTTATCGGCATCTGCGCTGTCTTGGCAGTGATTATGATCGTAATGGGTGGTATTGAATATATGACAAGCGAATTGATTTCAAGCAAACAAGCAGGGAAGGACAGAATTTTGCATGCAATTTTTGGTCTCATTTTAGCTCTTGGTGCTTGGACGATCCTCAATACAATAAATCCTAAGTTGCTTAATACTGATTTAAAAAGTTTAGCAAATGTAACAGTAGAGGTAATGCTTGAAGAAGAAACACCGGCAACCGCGGTAACAGGAACAGATGTGCCCACATCAACACAACCCACAGCTTCGTGTGCACAAGGAATACAAAAAACTACGAGTGGTATGTATGCATGTGGAAGTGTTGCACAAAATCTTGATAAAATGGTTGCCGCCGCTAAAGCAGCTGGTTGTAACTTATCAGGAGGGGGGTATAGATCTCCAGAGGCACAAAAACAATTAAGGATATCTAATTGTAACGGGGATTACAAAAACCGAAGTGCTACTTGCCACCCCCCTACAGCACTTCCTGGTTTATCAAGACATAATAATGGTCTAGCTTTTGATTTAAAATCCAACGGAACATTAATTCAAAGCAAAGATAATTCCTGTTATAAATGGCTCTCAACTAACGCTGGAAATTATGGTTTAAAAAATTTACAATCCGAACCTTGGCATTGGTCAACTGATGGAAGATAAAATAATTATATGTCAAAAAGAAACTTTATACTTTTAATAATAATCGTCGTCATCACAATAATTACCTTATTTGGATATTTTTATTTCAACCAAGGAAATAATACACCAGGGGAAGATAACTCGGGCACAAATTTTATTTCACAATTTAATCCATTTGGGAAAAATACAACAAAACCTCCCACTGATACAACTCCTCCGATTGACATTTCTGGAGATCAGCCAAACCAAACGGGCACGATAGAAGTAAAGTTAAAAAAGGTTTCAAGTATGCCTATCGCGGGCTTCACTGTGTTTTCTAAAGAAAGATTGAAGGATGTGCCCATAGTGGTACCAGAAGTTGTTCCAGCAACAGATTCAACAATTCCACCAGCAACAACCACTAAAAAAACAACTAAACCAACTCCGCCCCAAACTGAATTTATGCCAGCTTTAAGATACGTAGAAAGAGCTACAGGAAATATTTACCAAACTTTTGCAGACAAAATAGAAGAGAAGCAATTTTCTACCACCATAATACCTAAAGTTTATGAAGCATTTTTTGGAAACAAAGGAAATTCTGTAATTATGAGATATCTTAAATCAGATGCTAAAACTATTATAACTTTTATTGGGACCCTGCCAAAAGAAGTTCTTGGAGGAGATACTACAGGAAGTAATGAAATTAAAGGAGTATTCCTTCCAGAAAATATAAAAGATCTAAGTTTATCAAGCGACTATAATAATATCTTTTACATGTTTTTGAGCGGAAATAATTTAGAAAATAGAGTGATCGGCACAACATTTAATTTACTAAATAATAAAAAGATTCAAGTTTTTGATTCACCTTTCACAGAATGGTTGTCCTCATTTCCAAATAATAAAATGATTACTTTTACCACTAAACCTTCGTCCCAAATACAGGGATATATGTATGCCCTGGATCCAACTAATAAAAATTACAATTTTCATAAAATATTGGGTGATATAAATGGACTCACCACCCTTATTAGTCCCAATGGGAAGTTGGTCCTTTATAGCAATGATAATTTATCGCTTTATATTTACCACACGGATACAAAAGTTTCCGATATATTAGGAGTAAAAACATTAGCGGAAAAATGTGTTTGGAATAAAACTAGTGATGTTGTTTATTGCGGAGTACCAAAATCTATTATAAATGGTCAATACCCAGATAGTTGGTATCAAGGAGAAGTTTCTTTTTCCGATCAAATTTGGAAAATAGATATTAAAACTAAAAATACAACATTGATTGCAGATCCAGTTGTTATAAACGGGGGAGAAGACATTGATAGTATTAAATTAGCACTAGATGATGGGGGAAATTATTTATTTTTTGTAAATAAAAAAGATTCTTTCCTTTGGGAACTAAACCTAAAATAAATTTTGTAGGGGTTTTGCGAGCGACGGCGAGCAAACTTCAAGATTTTTTAAGCTTCAAAAAATCTGTACCGAAAAAATTTGATTTTAGGTTTAGTTCCTTTATAAAGCCCCAATATATTTAATCACTACTCGGCGGTCACGTCCAAGACCCACGGATTCAGTTTTTAAATCACTTGATTCAGACAAAAATTCATGAATAATTCTGCGTTCAAAAGCGGACATTGGATCAACTTCTATATTAGACTTAAAATACCTTGCTCTTTCTGACATCATGTGAGCTACTGCCCGGATGTTCTCAACATGTTTTTTTTGAAAACCATTTATATCAACAATAACACCCAATCCTTGTTGAGGTAAAATATTTTCCTCGTGAGGAGTTTTAGCTTCTATAATTCTATGAATAAGATGATTTAATGCGTGTAGACCATCACCATCGCGCCCAATAAAAAAGTGTGGTTCATTGACTTCTGCTGAAACCCAGATGTTTTTAGGTCCATCCTCGGTAATTGAAATTCCATTTAATTTTACTGTAGTTTTTTCAATTAATTCTTTTATTAAATTTTTAATTTCTTCTTTTTTCATACTTTTAAAAAATTCTTTTTTATTTAATCACAATTTTGAAACTTTTTTCTTTTTGAACATAAATCTGCTGACCTACCATAAAAAGATTACTGGTAATCCAGTAAAGAGCAACTGCTCCAGAAATACTATAGGCAATAAAAGCAACGATGAATGGAAAAACATATTTCATTTGCATACTCATGTTTTTAGTAAAACTTTCAGTAAAAGAAGTACCAGTTCCTGAAGAAACAGCTGGTTTTGGCATAAAATATGCCTGCAAATATTGTGATACACCAGCTAAAATAGCTAAAACCAAACTTTTTTTAGTTATATCAATAAAACCAAGAAAAATCATATTTATATGTGAAGGAACTTTAACAAAAGAATAAAGCAGACCACCTTCAAAGTTTATGCCTTTAAAAAAGACATAATATAAGGCGAAAATAACTGGAATTTGGATTAAAACCAAAAGACACCCTGAAAAAGGATTAGTATTATGTTTTTTATATAGATCAAATGTTTGTTTTGCTTGTTCTTCTTTGGAAGCGCCACTCGCTTTTATTTTATTAATCTCGGGGGTCAAAATATTCATCTCTGCCTGACTTTCAATGGATTTTTGAGATAAAGGGAAAAGAATAATTTTAACAAGAATAGTAAGAACTATAACCGCAACACCAACGTCTCCACCAGGGATAATTGACACTAAAGCCGCCAAGGCGTTCAAAAGTGGTTGGTATAAAATAGTATTCCAGATATTTGTAAGCATTTAACCATTCTACCCTGTAGTGAAATTTTTAGCAAAATTTACTACAGGGCAGGTATGAAAATAAATTAGATTACTTTAAGGGGTCTAAATGATTTTTTTGCCAGGGGTGACAACGCAGAATACGTTTAATCCCTAAATAAATACCTTTGAGTACTCCATATTTTTCTATGGCTTGCTTAGTATATTCAGAACAAGAAGGATAAAAGACACAAGTATTTTTTTTAAGAAAAACAGAAATATATTTTTGATAAAAATTAATTAAGTTTTGCGAGAATTGTTTTAATTTCATTTTCTATAATAGAGACATTGTCTTGATATTTTTTAAAAACAAAGGCACCTATAATTCCGAGAGGGAATTGGTCTATGTATTTAGATAAAGCTACATATCCTCGACGTCGTAGTAAATTTCTCTTAACAGCGAGTTTGGCTATGCTTTTTGGAGCTATAAAAGAAATTTTTACTCCTTTATTAGGACTTTTGAAGTATTTAAAGGTAAGGCTTGGAGAAACGAGAAATTTTCCTTCTTTAAAGATTTTATCGACTTCTTTGGTACTTACTCTATTCTTTTTAGGCAACATAGCTAAGCTAACTTAAACACTGAGTTTTTTTCTACCTTTTTGGCGTCTTCTTTTTAAAACCTTTTTCCCGGTCTTAATTCTAGATCTAACTAAAAAACCATGGGCTCTGGCTCTTTTTCTTTTTTTAGGTTGATATGTAAATGACATTACTAGAGTCTATAACAAAAATTAGCTTCTAGCAAGCTAGGTGCTAGGTTCTAATACTAACAACTAAAAACTAATCACTAGAAACTAATTAAATTATCCACAGCTTATCAACATAGTTAATAAGCTTTTCAAGGTGTCTTCTATTTTATTAATAGTATAATATGAAACTATGAACACAAACCAATTGTGGAAAAATTGCTTGCTAAAAATTGAATCTGATCTATCTAAGGCAAATTTTAGTACTTGGTTTAAAAATACATCTATTGCAAAAGAAGAAAATGGGGTTGTTTATATAGGAGTACCAAATGAATTTGTTCGTGATTGGCTTATAAATAAATATCATAAACTTATAACCAAAACCGTAGCCGAAAATTATGAAAATATGCGTGCCGTAGAATACATAATTACAAAAATAGAAAATTCTAAACAGGAAACGATAATAAACGAAACTATAGAAAAAGAATTGCCTTTAAGAGATTTATATATAAATCCAGAGAATAATCTAAATCCTCGTTACCATTTTAATTCTTTTATTGTTGGAACTTTCAACGAGCTCGCATATGCAGCAGCCCAAGCAATAATAGAATCTCCGGGAACTAAATATAATCCATTTTTTATTTATGGTGGTACTGGTCTTGGAAAAACTCATTTAATTCAAGCTGTAGGAAATTCAATAAAAGACAAATATCCCAATAAAAAAGTACATTATATGACTCTAGAAAAGTTTGCGACAGATTTTATAAATTCTCTTCAGAGTAATAAAGCAAATTCATTTAAAGAAAAATATCGCAAGTATGATCTTTTAATCATAGACGATATTCAATTCATCGGTAAAATGGAAAAAATTCAGGAAGAACTTTTCCATACATTTAATACTTTTTATGAAAATAATAAACAAATTATTTTTTCTTCTGATAAACATCCTAATTATATTCCAGAATTAGCGGATCGTTTAAAATCACGTTTTGCTGCAGGAATGATCGTAGACGTCACTGAGCCGGAATATGAGTCTCGTCTCGCAATTATAAAAGTAAGGCTTCGTGAATTTAATATAGTTTTAGAAGAAGATGTAATTGAATATGTTGCGACATCTATCCAAGGGAATATCCGTGAACTTGAAGGAAGTTTAAATCTTATTGTTTGTCAATATCGCCTTAAAAATAAGGCTCCAACACTACAAGAAGTGAAAAATCTACTAAAGAATAATATGAAACCAAAAAAGAATATAGCGATAAAAGATGTTGTAAAAATTGTGGCTGAGTATTATAAATTAGAAGAAATGTCTATTTATGAAAAAACTAGAAAAAAAGAAATAGTAAAAACTAGGCAAGTTATAATGTATTTACTTCGAGAAGATTTTAGTGTCTCTTATCCATTAATAGGACAAAAATTAGGTGGAAAAGACCATACAACAGTGATGCATTCATGTGTAAAAATCAAAGAAGATTTAAAAAACGACCCACAATTAATACAAGAATTAGAACAAATAAGAATTATGTTTAAATAATTACAAATAGTTATTAGAAGGTTATTAGACCTAAATTAAAAAACAAATTTTTAAAAACAATAATAAAAAACAACATAAAATATATTTATACACTTATCAACACATTTAATATTATTAATAAATTAAATATAAAATATATAAACATATGAAACTAGAATGCTCTGTAGAAAAAATTAAAAATACTATCTCTCAAGTAGAAAGAATTACTGGTAAAAATTTAACACTACCAATCTTGAGTTCAATCTTATTGATTGCTTCTAATAATTCATTAAAACTTAGATCTACAAATCTAAACCTTGGAATTGAGATTGAGATTCCTGTAAAAATAGAGAAAGAAGGGACCCTCGCCATATCTGGTTCTATATTAAACGCTGTTTTTTCTAATGTTTCTCAAAATGAAAATGTATTTTTTGAAAATATAGATGGAAATTTATTAATTAAAACAAAAAAAAGCCAAATAAAACTAAAAAGCCAACCCCATGAAGATTTCCCAACAATCCCAAAAGTTACTGGGAATAGTTTTGAAATAGAATCAAGTAAATTAATTGATGGCATAAAAGCAGTGTATTATAGTTCTTCTGTTTCAGATATAAAACCTGAAATTTCAAGTGTTTTTATATATACCAATGAGGATAATTTAATTTTTGTTTCTACAGATTCTTTTAGATTGGCTGAAAAAAAAGTTAAAGTAAAAGGGCTTGAAGAAATTCCAGGAATTCTTTTGCCATATAAAAACATAGGAGAAATACTAAAAATTTTCGGAGAATTTAAAGGTATTATAAAAGTATGTTTTAATAAAAATCAAATTTCTTTTTCTTCCGATAATATTTATTTAACTTCACGAATTATTGATGGAATTTTTCCAGATTATAAGCAAATTATTCCAAAAGATTCTTTGACTAGCGCAGTAGTACTTAAGCAAGATTTATTAAATGCGTTAAAATTATCAAATGTTTTTTCAGATAAATTCAATCAAGTTAATTTAAAAATTTCACCAAAAGAAAAAGTTTTTGAACTTTCCTCCGCCAATAATGATATTGGAGAAAATAAAACATTTTTAGATGCTGTTTTGAGTGGAGAAATTATTGAATTAGGTTTTAATTATAAATATTTTTTAGATTGTTTCCAATCAATTAATTCTGACAGCGTTTCTATAAAACTATCTGGATCTTCTCGCCCAATAGTTATTTCTCCTGTTTCTGATCCATCTTTTACTTATCTTATAATGCCGATGAATAAATAGGACCTGTCCCGTAACGGCTTCGCCTAATTTTTGAGTAAAATAAATGACCACTATTAATAACAATTTAAAATTTTAGTACCGGGATGATTGAAATTAAGGATTTATTAGATAGGTTTAATAACATTCTTCTTTCTAAAGAAGGGAAAAAAGAAGTGATTAGAAAAACTATTTCTGAGATAATTAAAATAGAGATAAAATCAGAAGATATACAAATAAAAAATAATATAATTTATTTAAATATTAAACCAATTTATAAGAATGAAGTTTTTCTTAAACAAAATAAAATCTTTAAAAAACTTAAAGAATCTTTTGGTAAGAAAACTCCTACTGGTTTACTTTAAAGATTAAAATAGTTTCACTTTTATTAAAAACAGTATCATAAGAAATTATTTTTAATTCATTATCACTTTGTAGGGCTTCCAATTCTTTTGGTATAAAGGAAAAATTAAAAGGAGATTTTATTGTTTCTAAATATACCCCATTTATAAAAATATCTATCTTTTGTAAAGGATAATATCCAGAACTTAAAAATTTTAAGTTTATTTTTTGGTCAGCAGAGTAAGTTGTTGTGTTGTTTGGTTCAATGATTGATACTATTGGTTTTGATGAGGTAGTATGTATATTGTCTACTGCAGTTGGTTTTTCACTCCATGTTGTTACAGGATATCGTCCCTTGTTTTGTGCCCACCAATTTTGTACAGGTATCTCCCAATGATTAAATTGAGAGTTATTATCTCCTCCACCCAATGGAGCTTCCCCTAAAATATCACTCCGATCTACCCAATATAAAATTGAATGCACGTTTGTGATCACTTTTTCTTGCAAGGTTTCTTTTGGGGTGTTAGGGGTAGCTAAAAGGCCAGAGATTTTATCTATAAAAAAGTTTTCATTTCCTTGCCAAAATCCACGAAGAACTGGTTTTATTTTAGTGGGATCAATTTCAAGATCTGGTTTCTCAAAACTTTCAGCAGGAATTATTTTTAACGCTTCATTTATAAATTTATTCCAAATCGGACCCGCTACTGCTGCACCTCCTTTTTTCATTGGTTTATTATCATTATTTCCAGCCCAAACACCTACCACAATGGATGGAGAATACCCAATAGTCCAAGCATCTTTGTTATTATTTGTCGTTCCAGTTTTTACGGCTACATCTTTATTAGGAATATATAAAACAGAATGTACTCCAAAAGTTGGTTGGCGAGATTTTTCATCCGAAAGAATATCTGAAATAGTTAAAGCGGTGTTTTTGGGTAAAATTTCTTGTGTTTTGGGTTGGAATTCTTCTAAAATTTTTCCATGAGTATCTTCAACTTTTAAAATCCCAGTGTATGGATTTTTTATGCCGTTGTTTGCAAAGACCCCATAAGCTGATGTCATATCTAAAAGTGAAACTTCTCCACCTCCGATAACAAGAGTAAGACCATACTGATTTATGTCTTTTAAAGTACTAATACCCATATTTTCTGCTGTTTTTAGAGAATCAGAAAGTCCCGCTAAATAAAAAAGTTTTACCGCGATAATATTAATTGATTGGGCTAATGCATCCCGTAGACTTATTGGTCCACGAAATTTTCCATCATAATTGTCTGGTTTGTAGCAATCTTGTTGATTATGTCCTGGGAGAGCCTTACCATAAGCGTCGCAGGTTGATTGAAATTCTGTCGGCAGGTCAAACAATACCGTGTCTGGGGTAAAGCCCTTATTGAAGGCTGTGGCGTAAATAAAAGGCTTGAAAGATGACCCTGGTTGTCGAGTGGCTGTCGCTATATTAAAATTTCCATCTATAGTTTTATCAAAATAATCCCTGGAGCCCACCATTGTTAAAATTTGTCCTGTTTTTGGATCTATCGCTACCAACCCCGCATTACTTCCATTCCAATCTTTTTCGCTTTGTAATGCTCCATCTTTTACAATTTGTTCCGCTTTATCTTGCAAATCTGCGTCTAGGGTGGTGGTAACCTTCAGTCCTCCATTTTCCACTACATCAGTCCCATATTTTTGTTCCAGATAGTCTTTAACCCAGAAAACAAAATGTGGTGCCTTAATACCCAAAATTGCTTGTGGAGCAAAAATCACTACTTCGCTCTTGGCATTATCATATTCTTCTTTAGTAATGAATTTAAGTTCCAGCATTCTTGATAATACTAAATTTTTTCTAGCTTCTAACTTGTCTCTGTTTTTACCGTAAGGTGAAAGGGTGGTTGGGGATTGGGGAATAGATGCTAAATAGGCAGCTTCCGCTAATGTTAAATCAATCGCGCTTTTATTAAAATAGGTTTTACTTGCCGTTTCTATGCCATAAACAGTTCCCCCATAAGGAATTTCGTTTAAATAAGCTTCTAGAATTTTTTCTTTTGGCATAGAATTATCTATTTTGATTGCCAAAACCCATTCTTTTATTTTTCGGATATAACTTCTTTTTGTTGTTAAAAGAGTGTTTTTTACCAATTGCTGAGTTATGGTTGAACCACCACCGCCTATCCCAATGTGAAATATGTTCGAAAAAAGAGCTCGAATTGTGGAAGTTACCTTGACTCCGCCATGGGTGTAAAATTCAGCATCTTCAATGGCGATTGTCGCATTTTTTATATTTAAACCTATTTGTTCAAAAGGTATTTCTGTTCTTTTTATATCTTGATGGATATCATAAAGTAAAATTTCCCCTGTACGATCATAAATCTGAGTAGAATTCATAATTTTTCTTGCTTCAAAAGCATGAAAATCAGGGATTCTTAAAGAAGATAGTAAAATAACAAATATTCCAGATAAAAAAATAAAAAGACCGCCGCATAATAAAAGCAGATTTCTAAATTGTTTTTTGTTTTTATATAATTTTTTTAACCATTTCCACATTGGTCGAATTATAGCAGAAAATGTGTTAGAATCCAGAAATATGAAAATAATCATAGATGAGAAAAAAATCGATGAAGTTTTAAGTCGGGGAGTGGAAAATATTTATCCAAACAAAGAAACATTTAAAAAAGTTTTAATGTCTGGTAAAAAAATTAAACTTTATTATGGAATTGATCCTACGGGCAGTACATTACACCTTGGTCATCTGGTTCAGCTTCTTAAATTAAAAAAATTTCAAGATCTTGGCCATGAAGTGATTATTTTAATTGGTGATTTTACAGCGCAAATTGGAGATCCCACAGACAAACAAGCAGTCAGAAAACCTCTTACTCACAAGCAAGTCTTAGAAAATGCGAAGGGTTATAAAAAGCAGATTGGTAAAATTTTAGATTACAAAAAATCAAAAATTCGTTTTGTTTTTAATGAAAAATGGACCAACAAACTTACTCCAGGAGATATGTTGGAGTTAGCTTCCCATTTCACAGTTTCTAACCTCCTTACTAGAAATATGTTTCAAGAAAGAATAAAAGCAGGACGAGAAGTTCATGCTCATGAATTTCTTTATCCTATTTTCCAAGCATATGATGCAGTATCTTTAGATGTTGATTTACAAATTGGAGGTAATGATCAAATGTTTAACATGCTTGCTGGTCGTGATTTAATGAAAAGAAAAAAGAACAAAGAAATGTTTGTTTTAACTACTAAATTATTAGTGGATCCGACTGGTACAAAGATGGGAAAGACTGAGGGAAATATGGTTTCTTTAGACGATGGTGGAGATAATATGTTTGGAAAAATAATGAGTTGGCCAGACACTCTTATGCCTTTGGCTTTTGAAATATGTACTGGCTTGGATTTTAACGATGTTTTAAAAGAACAACCGCGTGATCAAAAAATGCGCCTCGCTTATGAAATTGTAAAAATTTATCATGGTGAGAAAAAAGCTAAAGAAGCGCAAGAGAATTTTGTGAATACTTTTACAAAGAAAGAAATTCCAGAAGAAATGGAAGAAATAAAATGCAAAATAGGAGAACTGTTGAGCGAGGTTCTAGTTGTAAATAAGATTTTATCTTCAAAAGGGGAATGGCGAAGGCTTGTAGAGGGGAATGCCATTCATGATTTAGCTAAGCATAGTAATATTACTGATCAAAACATAAAAATTTCAGAAAATTTAAAACTTAAAATTGGAAAGAAAAGGTTTGTAAAAATAATCCTAAAATAAAAAAACTGCTAGGTCTTGCCTAGCAGTTTTTTTATAATTTTTCTATCCATCCCTATCAGGGTCTTCTTCATCTAATCCAAAATCATTTATTTCGTCCAACATATCTAAAGGCTCATCTTCATCGACTCCCATTTTAAAACTATCTCTTATTTCTTCATCCTCTTCGTACATAAAAATTTATTTTCTTGTCCCGTAGTGAATTTATTCTACTACTAGGATTATTTAAAACCTACTAATGCCTACTTTGTATCAAAATATAAAAAGCTTGGCAATAGCAAATGTGGATAACCCCTACACCTTTCTTGATATCACTTTTTATTCTGTAAATTAAAATGTTAACTAAGATAGTTTTTTACAAGAAAATATTGATAATGCAATGTTTTTTATTGAAAAAGTTGAATAATATCAAGAAAGGTGTGGGGGATAACTAAACCCTAAGACAAGCAAAGGCTGTTAAGGCTATCGCAATAGCGTCTAATTCATCGTCAGATTTCTTGGAATTATCTATATCCACTAAAATTTTTACCATTTTTTTTATTTGTTCTTTATTGGCTTTTCCATAACCAGTAGTGGCTATTTTTATTTGGGGAGGAGAAGCTTCAAATATTTTTAATCCTGCACACGAGGCTTCATATATTACTACTCCGCGCGCTTCAGCGACTTTCATTACCGTTTTTTGATTAGTATTTAAAAATAAAGTTTCAATAGCTAAAACTTCTGGCTTATATTTGCCAATTACTTTATTGACCTCTGTGCCTATTAGATGTAAACGCTCACTAAATTCTAATTTAGCAGAAGTTTTAAAACATTCGGAAAAAATTACTTTTTCTTTCCCCTGAGGTCCCCGCCTGCCGGACGGGCAGGTTGCCTCAGTATTTCGTTCTAATACTGCGATTCCTAACCGCTCATATCCTGGATCTATTCCTAAAATTCTCATAGTAATGAAAGTTTAACATTTTTAGGGGGTTGTTGATAACCAGTTTGCTTTTTTCTAAATTTCCTATATTCTGAAGACAGATTGGGGGTTAGTACTTTTATTTTTATTTAGGGGTTTTAAAAGCCCCCAATACTCTAAGAAAGGAGAAATAAAGTTATGAGATGTTTCGTAATGTTCACAATGTTCACACTGGGCGCCGGTTAGAAAAGAAAGCGGAAAACTAAGTAGTGTTTCACCGTGGTTAAGGGGGTCCTGTGTGGCCCCTACCTAATTTATCTAGGTTTTCAAGACCTAATTATCAAAGTCGTAAAGATTTTTTTCAAAAACGAAAAAGAACACTGGCGGCTTTTTCTATTTGTATTAGATTAATTTATTTTGTTTTTCTTCTGGCAAATCAAAATCTAAATGTTTATATGCTTTCTTGGTAGCTATTCTTCCGCGAGCGGTGCGTTCTAGGAGACCGAGCTGGATTAAATATGGTTCAATGACTTCTTCTACAGTGGCTTCTTCCTCAGACATTGCAGCAGCAATAGTTTTCAACCCCACTGGTCCGCCATTAAATTTCTCAATTAATATTTCTAAAAATTTTCTATCAGAGGAATTTAAGCCAATATCATCAATCGCGAGCATGTTTAGCGCATCTCTAACTGTTTTCTGGTTTAAGAGTTTTTTATTGCTCTTTTCATACACCTGAGCAAAATCTCGACAGCGTTTCAAAAAATAATTTGCTGTGCGGGGAGTAAATCTACTTCTTTTAGCTATTTCTTTTAAAGCATCTTCATCTAAAACTATTTTTAAAAGATTGCTGGATCTTTTTACTATTTCTCCAATTTCTTCATTGGAGTAAAATTCTAGTCTAAAAACTCCACCAGAGAAACGAGAACGAAGCGGAGAGGAAACCATTGCGACTCTAGTGGTCGCTGCAATCAAGGTAAAGGGTGGCAAGTCGAGCTGGATGGTGCGTGCCGAAGGACCCTTGCCGATGATAATATCTAAAACTCCGGATTCCATAGCTGGGTAGAGTATTTCTTCAACCATTTTATTAAGCCGATGAATTTCATCAATAAAAAGAATATCACCAGCAGCTAAATTTGTCAGGATAGAAGCTAAATCACCGACTTTTTCAATCGCTGGTCCAGAAGTTATTTTCATTTGTCTTCCAGTTTCCTTTGCAATCAGATGCGCTAGGGTAGTTTTTCCTAATCCTGGAGGTCCGTAAAAAAGAATATGTTCGGGAATGTGTCCGCGTTCTTCGGCTGCCCGCAGTAAGATTTTAACGTTGTCTTTTATGTGTTTTTGACCAATGTATTCATTCCACTTTGTAGGGCGGAGAGTTTGATCTAAAAAAGAGTCATCAGCTATTTCTTTTTTTTTATCTTTGTTCATATGGGGTTTTTACGCCTGACTCGTAGTGAGATTTTTAAATCTCTACTACTGAGTTGACATTTATTTTATTATATGCTATATTGCAGATGTAGTACATTTATCAACAGGGTATCAACATAGCTATCAACATTATAGCATTTGCTTGATTAAGCATATAGTATAATTAGCACAGAGGGAGCTATTATTGATATTTAAATAAGGCATTAATCTCTAAGCAATCAGCCACCGGTTATATGAATTTGCATAGGACGTTTTGGGGCTTTTATTAGTTTCTGGGGCCATCCTATAATATTTTATTACTTTTGGAGCTTAGCTCTGAAAGGATTGTTTAGAGATTAATGCTTTTTTTGTTTCTATTTTTCTTTCCTATTTGCTTCCCTGTGCAATTCAGAAAATAAAGCGACAGTTTGGCTAAAATCTTTTTCGGCAATAATAAAAATTAATTCAGTAGGAGTTGAAACTAATTCTTCGATGTTAATACGAGCGCGAGCAGTGACGGAAAGAAGAGAGAAGAAAACATTTGGCATCCCAAAAACTTCTGGACCATATGAAACTCCAATAGCGGCTAGGTTGTGATTAATAATTTTTGGTTTGATTTTAAAATGTTTCAGAATTTTATTTTCTAAATTAGATGAACATATAATATCAACTTCAGCAGTGCCGATCGTGGTAGTGAAAAAATCTTCCTGAGATACAGATATATTTTTATAAAGCGATTCAAGTTCTTCCATAAGTTTTTTGGTGTTCTCATAGATTATTTCCGACAAGGGGAGTTTGGTGGTTATGTTTTTTATTGGCACATTCCAGATAAGCGGACGTTCTTTTTTTAATTCTTTTTTAATACGCGACAGAGAAACGACCAAGCTGGTAATAGTCACTTGTTTTTTAGTGAGGGCCTCAACCCTTGAACGTATGCGATGCGCATAGCTACTCATATTCATATAGCCATTAGAGAGAGCAATGGAAGCTTCTAATTCTCTCAGCACTATATCTCGCACAATTGGTTGTATTTTGATCACTTTAGAATTCTAACAGATTTTACAAAAAGTCCAAATCTTTAAGTGAATGTTAAAAAACTTAGTGTTTTTAAACAAAACTGTCATTATATTAATATAAATATATAGTATTTATGTACAAAAAAATAATCAAAAAAATAATTAAACTCGGAGATACCCTTCCAGCACTTTCTGGCAATATAGTTGATATAGGAAAAAGTAAACAATGGTTAACACAAAAAGACATAGAAATAGAAACTGAACTTGCAAATATGATAAAAACTTTTCCTGGAAAACATTCAGTCTATGCAGAAGAATTGCATGACAATTTTATTGAAGATGAAAATGTTTGGATTATTGATCCTATTAGTAATACAATAAACTTTATTCGTGGAATGCCGCATTATTCTGTAGTATTAAGTCACTTACACAAAGGTGAAATAAAATTTGCCGTAGTTTATGATCCAACCAATAAAGAATTGTTTACTGCCGAAAAAGGGAAAGGAACATTTTTAAATAATAAAAAAGTATATGTTTCTAATCGTGAAAAAGATCTTTTTTTTCTAATTGATGGAGGAAAACATTGCGGAGAAAAAGCTCTGAAAATCATTTCGACAATCTGGGAAAACGGCAATACTGTCAGAATCTTGGGTTCCTTGGGTGTGCATTATGCTCATGTTGCATGCGGAAGGATTGATGGTGCTATTTCCTTCAACTATGACACCTTTCCAGAATTTGCTGGTAAACTTTTAGTGGAAGAGGCTGGAGGGAAATTTACAGATTTTGACGGTGGTATTTTAAATCACAAAACTGTGGGAATTATAGCAAGCAATGGATTATTGCATGATCACATTAAAAAATTATTATAAATTAATTTAATATTATGAAAAATAAAATAAAAGTTGCCTTAATTGGTTTTGGAAAAATGGGAAAAGAAATTGATGCTTTATGCAAAGATTCTGATGTTTTCGAAGTAGTTTCAATTAGTTTTAAAAATATAGATGATGATTTGGATTTGGAGGGTATAGCTAAAGCAGATATAGCTATTGATTTTACATCGAAAGATGTAGTGATAAAAAATATTGAACAAGTCGCGAAGCTTGGTAAGAATTTAGTGATAGGCACTACTGGATGGTATAGTGACATCGAAACAGTTAAAAAAATAGTTGATAAATATCAAATAGGTTTGATTTACGGCGCAAATTTTTCAGTTGGGGCAAATATTTTTTTAAAAATGGTAGCTTCTGCCTCTTCTCTTTTTGCCAAATTTCCTGAATATGATGTATATGGATTTGAAATTCATCATAAAATGAAAGCAGATAGTCCTTCTGGCACTGCTTTGAAAATCGCTGGTAAAATTTTAGAAAATTTTCCAACAAAGAAATCAATTCAGGTGGAAAAATTAGACAGAGAAATTAACCCTAGTGAACTTCATTTTGCTTCAGTTCGCGGGGGTAGAAATCCTGGTTTCCATGAAGTTATGTTTGATAGTAATGCTGATGGGATAACTCTTTCTCATCAAGCTTATGGCAGAGTCGGTTTTGCTAAGGGAGCATTACTAGCAACAGAATTTATTAAAAACAAAAAAGGATTTTATTCTTTTGAAGATATATTATAAATATAATTTAATAAAAAAATATGAAAAATATAAAATTTTTTGGTTCTATGCCAGCAATAGTCACGCCATTTAAAAAAAATGGGGATTTGGATTTATTTGCTTTGGAAAAAATGGTTGCTTATCAATTAGCTGGTGGAGTGGATGCGATTGTGGTATGTGGAACAACGGGAGAGGCCTCAACTTTAAGCGAGGAGGAATATAGTATTGTAGTAAAAAAAGTTGTTAAAAAAGTTTCCACAGGAAAAATCAAGGTTCCAGTTATTGCAGGAGCAGGCAGTAATGATACTAAAAAAGCAATTAAGCTTTCTATTTTAGCGAAAGAAGCAGGGGCTGATGCCTTACTTCACGTAACTCCTTATTACAATAAGCCAACCCCAAATGGCCTTGTGCTTCATTTTAAAGAAATTGCCAAAGCTGTAAATTTACCCATTATTATTTATAATGTTCCAGGAAGAACTGGATCGAATGTTTCACCCGCAACCATAGTAAGAATCGCGAGAGAAGTACCAGAGGTAAAAGCAGTCAAAGAAGCATCAGGTTCTCTTGGTCAAATGATGGAAATTATTAATGAAATATCAAAAAATGGTCCAAAAGATTTTGTGGTGTTGTCGGGAGATGACTCTCTTGCTTTACCTTGTATTGCTTTAGGGGGGGGAGGTTGCATTTCTGTTGTTTGCAATGAAGTTCCTAAATTATTTTCTAGAATGATTCATTTGGCTCTTAAGGATAATTTAAAAGAAGCAAGGAAATTGCATTACACTTTATTAAAATTAATGAATATTAATTTTATTGAATCTAATCCAATTCCAGTTAAAACAGCCTTGGCTCTGATGGGAAAGATTGAAGAGAGTTTTAGGTTACCACTTACCCCGATTGAGGACAAAAATAGGGTTTTGATAGAGAAAACTTTGAAAGAATTAAAATTAATTTAAAATAATAATAACTAATGGCCACTATAAATAAAAATTTTGATAAATTACAGAGAGGATATTTGTTTGGAGAGATTGCAAGGCGCACGAAAGAGTTTGTTGAAAAAAATCCAGATATCGAAGTAATGCGTCTAGGAGTTGGTGATACAACAGAACCCTTATCTCCAGCAATTATTAAAGGATTAAAGAAAGGAGTCGAGAAACTTGCTAATGTTAAAACATACACAGGATATCAAGATGCGGAAGGCAAAGAGGGAAACCAAGAATTATTAAACGCCTTAGTAAATTTTTATAAAGAAAAAAATATTAGTTTTAGCAAACAAGAAATTTTTATTAATGATGGAGCCAAGCCAGACCTAGCCAATATTCAATCAATTTTTGGTTCGGATAATATTGTAGCGATTTCAGATCCTGTATATCCAGCATATTTAGATGCCACAGTTATTTCTGGTCGGACTGGTGAATATGTTGATGGAAAATATAAAGGTCTGGTGTATATGAAATGTAATGAACAAAATGGTTTTGTCCCTCATCCGCCAAAACAAAAAGTGGATATAATTTACCTTTGTAATCCCAATAATCCCACGGGTTCAGTCGCTACCAAAAAACAATTAAAAGCTTTTGTTGATTATGCTTTAAAAAATAAAGCAGTCATCATTTTTGATGCTGCATATGCAGAATATATTTCTGATAAATCTTTACCAAAAAGTATTTATGAAATAAAAGGAGCAAAAAAGTGCGCTATCGAAATTAATAGTTTTTCTAAGTGGTCAGGGTTTACTGGCGTTCGTCTTGGTTGGACTGTTGTGCCGATGGACTTAGTTATTGAGAATACCCCCAAAGGAAAAGTTAATGGTTTGTGGAGTAGGCGTCAAGGGACTATGTTTAACGGAGCTTCAAATATTGCTCAAGAAGGCGCCGTGGCGGCTTTATCTACTCTTGGCAAAAGAGAAAGTAAAAAAATGGTTGCGTATTATATGAACAATGCTTCAATAATAAAAAAGAATTTACTAAGGCTTGGTTTAAAAGTTTTTGGTGGCCAAAATGCTCCATATCTTTGGATAAAAAATCCGAAGAATTTAAGTTCTTGGGAATTTTTCGACAAGCTTTTAAATGAAGCGCATGTCGTTGGAACTCCTGGTGTTGGTTTTGGGATGGAAGGGGAAGGTTATTTGCGACTTAGTTCATATGGGCATACGAAGGACATAGAAAAGGCGGTAAAAAGCATTAGGGAAAATTTTAAATTATAAAAAACGCTTAATATACAAATGATTGAATTTTATAAATATCACGGCGCCGGAAATGATTTTATTATGATAGATAACCGTGATGGACATTTTGATGTTACTAATATAGAAAAAATAAAACATTTATGTCATCGCAGGTTTGGCATAGGAGCAGATGGATTGATACTTCTTGAATCATCCGACAAGGCTGACTGTTTTATGAATTATTACAATACGGATGGAAGTTTAGCAGAAATGTGTGGTAATGGAGTAAGATGTTTGGCTAAATTTTTTCTTGAACAGACGAATTCTAATTTAAAAGAGGTATTGGTAGACACAAGGGCTGGAATAAAAAAAGTAACATGTAATAAAGACGGAAGTTTTTCAGTAAATATGGGAATTCCAGTTTTTTCTCATAAAGATTTTCCCGCTAACCCACTTGTTTTAGAAAATATTAAATTTAATTTTGTTTCAATAGGCAATCCGCACGCTGTTGGTTTTGTAGAAAATATTTATGAGATTAATATATCTAAAATTGGCCCCAAAATAGAGCTGGATTCTCATTTCCCAAATAAAATAAATGCAGAGTTTGTAGAAAAAGTAAAAGATGATTATTTTAAAGTAAGAGTTTGGGAGCGTGGCTGTGGAGAGACTCTTGCTTGTGGGACAGGCGCTTGCGCGGTGTTTGCGTGCGTTAGGAAAGACCTAGCACAAAATAAAAATAAAAAAGAAATAACATTAGAATTTCTCGGCGGGAATCTTTTTTTATCAGAAAACCAAGAAGGAGAAATAATTCTTAGGGGAGAAGCCCAGTTTGTTTTTAAAGGAGAGATTAGAGAATAAGGTAGATCTTATTCCTCTTTTAGATCCACTACGCTTTGTACTTCTTCAAAAGAAGTAATCCCATTTATTATTTTTACTATGCCGTCTTGACGCATTGAAAGTATTCCTTGCGCGCTTGCTACTTTTTTAATTTCTCTTTCACTTGGATTTTCAGGCATTATTTTTTCAATAGCTTCATCCGTTTTTATTGCTTCAAATATACCTATTCGGTCTTTATAGCCAGTCATATTACACTTGTCGCAACCTACTGTCGAAAATAATTTTATTGGTGCATCAGGATTTATATTATAGTTTGAGAGATTTTTACCTTCACTTTTTATACTATCCATGACTAATTTTATAGTTTTTAATTCTTCTTCGGTGGGTACTTTTTCTTTTTTACAAAAAGTACACAATTTGCGAACTAACCGTTGAGCGATAGAAAGAGAAAGAGCTGAAACTAATATTTTAGGATTTACCCCTAGGTCGATTAAACGAGGAATAACACCAGCTGCGTTGTTTGTATGTAAAGTAGAGAAAACAATATGACCAGTAAGCGCTGATTGGACTGCTGTCTCGGCGGTTTCTTTATCACGAATTTCCCCAACCATGACTACATCTGGATCTTGGCGAAGTGCTGAACGTAAGCCCTCCACAAAAGTGTAACCCTTTTCGTCATTAGTTTGGGTTTGAGTTACACCTGTTAAATGGTATTCTACCGGGTCTTCTATAGTTATTATTTTTATTTCTGGAGAATAAATTTTTCGAAGAAATGCATAAAGAGTAGTAGTTTTTCCAGAACCAGTTGGTCCTGTAACTAAGATGAGTCCATTTGGTTTTATAATTTCTTCTTGGATTATGGAAAAAAGAAAAGGCTCTATTCCTAGTTCTTCGAGTTTTACTTGGATAGATTTCGGGTCCAAAATACGCATCACGATCGATTCACCATAGGCACCAGGAATAAGAGAAGCACGAATATTTATCTCATCTTTATCTTCAACAATACTAAAACGTCCATCTTGGGCTATTTTGGAAGTTAGTTTCATACCAGAGAGTAATTTAATACGAGAATTAAGTAGGCGATATACATCTAATCCAAAAAAGTTTGTATCTTGTAATATTCCATCTAGGCGCAATCTCAGTCTGCCCCTATCTTGTTCTGGTTCGATGTGAACATCAGAAGCTTTAATCGCTATCGCGCCAGCTAAAATTATTTCAAGTAGATGAGAAATTTTATGAATTTTGTTTCCTTCTAATGCTTCGGCAACCATTTTTTGAATATCTTGTATTTTTTCTATTTTTTTTGATGTTTCCCTTAAAACTTCTCCAGAAATATCTATCCCTCCGATTCTAGAGTTTTCTGCCATGGAAATTTCTTTATATCTTTCCCAAACTTTATTTATACTTGCTGTAGATGCCATGTAAAAAGTTGGCGCTAAGTTTTTTCTTTCCAGATCATCTTTCAATCTTTTTATAAGATCATCAGAAGGAGAATGTAATGCTACAAAAATATTTTTCCCAAAAAGCTTAAAAGGTGCCACATTCAGTTCCCTCGAATCTTTTTCAGATATTGCGCGAAGCGCTTCGTTGTCTATTCCTAGGCGAGAGAGATCAATATAAGGTAGGTTGTATTTTGATTCTGCCAAGGTTGCTACCAATTGCTCTTCTTCTTGTTTATGCAATTCATCTAATTGTTTATTTTGTTTTTCTTCATCAAATAAAGCCATTATATTAAAGTATATCCTAAATGGTATAATTTATACAATGCCAAAAAAGAAAATAGACAATAATAAAACATTGGTATTACTAGATGCGCATGCGATAATTCATCGCGCTTATCACGCTTTGCCGGAATTTTTGTCTTCCAAAGGCGAACCGACAGGGGCGCTTTATGGACTTTCCACAATGCTGATGAAAATAATTACTGAATTAAAACCGGATTATATTGTGGCTTGTTATGACTTGCCCCAAAAAACTTTTAGGCATGAAGCTCATGATGGATATAAGGCAGGCCGAGCGAAAACTGAAGATGCTTTAATAATGCAATTAAAAAATTCCCGTCAGATTTTTGATGCTTTTGATATACCTATTTATGATGCGCCTGGTTTTGAAGCGGATGATGTTTTGGGGACTATAGTTGAAAAATATAAAAAAGACAAGAATTTAAAAATTATTATTGCATCAGGAGATATGGACACTATGCAGTTGGTAGATGATAAAAAAGTGCAAGTTTATACTTTGAAAAAAGGCATCAATGATACTATTTTGTACGATGAAGATGCTGTCGTAAATCGATTTCATTTTAAACCTAAATTCCTTCCTGATTATAAAGGATTACGCGGCGATCCCTCTGATAATATTATCGGTATTAAAGGTATTGGTGAAAAAACAGCTGAAATTTTAATTTCAAAATTTGGAACCATTGAAGAAATTTATAAAAAAATAAAACAAGACGACGAAGTCTTTAAAAAAGCGGGTATTAGCCCTAGAATGATTGAATTACTTAAAAATAATGAAGAGGAAGCTTTATTTTCAAAAATTTTAGCGACGATTAGAACTGACACGCCAATAGATTTTGCCTTACCTGAAAAGACTTTTTGGGAAAAGGTAGATTTTAAAAAAATTGAACAAGTTTTTTCAACTTTTGAATTTAGGAGTTTATTAACGCGCTTAAAAAACTTTTTTGGAGGGAAACTGGAGAAAGAAAGTTTTAGAGCTGGTCTGGCTGGGGTAGGGGACCCAGAGAACCGAGGACCCGATAAAACTTTGCTTTCTCCAGTTTCCCCTATCAAACTTCAAGAAGCTAGCATAGCTCTTTGGCTTATTAATTCTGATATACCAAATCCAAACTTAGAAGATATCTTGTTTTTTACCCATACGAGTTCTTTTGAAAAAGCTTATGAATACATTTTTGAAAAAATTTCCGCCGAAGGCGGATCCGCCTCTGGCGGAAAAAGACCCAGCCTTTTGCAAGTTTTTGAAGAAATAGAAAAACCCATTATTCCCATAGTGAAAGAAATGGAAGATTATGGAATTTTAATAGATAAAGAATATTTTGAAAAATTGTCTATTGAATATCATAAAGAATTAGATATTTTAACTAAAAAAATATATGCGGAAGCTGGTGTAGAATTTAATATTAATTCACCCAAGCAATTAGGAGAAGTACTTTTTGTTAAAATGGGCATAAAATCACTAGGAAAGAATAAAACAAAGAAAAATGCAAATGGCGGATTTTCTACTAAGGTTTCAGTATTAGAAGAACTAGAAGAAGAAAATCCAATTATAAAAGAAATATTATTTTATCGAGAATTGCAGAAATTACTTTCTACTTATATTGATGTTATTCCTAAAATGGTGGATGCTGGTGGTCGTTTGCATGCTAAATTTTTACAAAATGGCACCACGACAGGAAGATTCTCCTCCCAAGATCCTAATTTGCAAAATTTACCAATTAAAACAGAACTCGGCAGAAGAATTCGAGGCGGTTTTATCGCGCCTCAGGGTTATAAGCTAGTTGCTTTTGACTATAGTCAGATCGAATTACGCGTGGCAGCAATGCTTTCGGAAGACAAAAAAATGACTCAAGTTTTCCGCGATAAAAAAGATATTCATGCGGGAGTTGCTTCATTTGTTTTTGGGGTGCCAATAGAAAAAGTAGACAGTGAAATGCGCAGAAAAGCAAAAGTAATAAATTTTGGAATTATTTATGGTATGGGAGTTTCTGCCCTGCGGAAGAATCTTGGTGGAACCCGCGAGGAAGCGCAAAAATTTTATGATAATTATTTCAATCAATTTTCTGGTGTGCGGGATTATCTAGAAAAAGTAAAAAAGTTTGTGCTAAATAATTCTTACACTGAGACTTTATTTGGTAGACGTAGGAATTTTCCAAACATAAACTCTAGAATTCCATTTTTGAAAAATATGGCAGAGCGTACCGCGACTAATGCCCCATTTCAGGGGACTGCGGCTGATATTATCAAATTGGCGATAAGATATGCGGAAGAAGACTTGAAAAAGGATGGGTTATTAGGTAGTGTTCATCTAATACTTCAAATTCATGATGAATTGGTTTACGAAGTGGAAGAAAGTGTATTATTAAAAGCTGAAAAAATAATAAAAGGGGCTATGGAAGGAGTGCTCCAAAGATCATTTTTACATTATAAAACAGATATTCCGCTAGAAGCACACTTTGGTTTTGGAGATAATCTTAGGGAAGTAAAATAATGTAATTGTGTTACAATATAAACATGGAAAGTAAAAATAAGGGCAATGTTCAAAATCAAAAGATACATAAGATTTTAGCCCATTCGCACGCTATGCAGTTTATCTTGTTTTTATTTGGTTTTTGTCTTGATTTGATATTTGGGGTTAAATTTTTTACTGGCCCTGCTTTTTTGTGGACAGGAATGCTATTTTTAATTCTTGGTACTATTTTGATATTTTGGGCGCAATATACTTCGCATCATTTTAATAAAGAAAATATAAATAAAGAATCTTTTAGCAAAGGACCTTATCGTTATATTAAAAATCCTACAAATTGGGGAATATTTTTTATGATATTAGGATTTGGGATTATCACTAATTCTTTTTTTGTTATTTTGTTTGGAATAATTTCTTCTCTCATTGCGAAGCTTGTTTTTTTAGATAAAGAAAAGGAAATTTTAACTGAAAAATACGGTGATCCTTATTTAGAGTACAGAAAATCTGTTAAGTTTTGATTAATTTTTAAAAAATATTTATGCTTTATCTTTTTTCTGGAGATGACTCTAAAAATAAAATTTTAAATTATGAAAAATTCATAAAATCCCTGCCTGCACAAACAGGGGTACTTCCCTCGGAGATTTTTTTTATAAATAGAAATGATTTCAATCCTATTCAAATTGAAAGTTTTTATTCTGGAGCTAGCCTTTTTAAAGCGATGTCGGTGATAGTTTTTCAGAATATTTTTGAGTATGAAGAAACAAGGGATTTTGTTTTAGATAAATTAAAACAGATGGGGGAGTCGGATAATGTTTTTATATTTCTAGAGGGAAAATTAAATAAGCCGATCCTCGATGCTTTTAAAAAAATAGGGGAAAAAAGAGCCCAGATAAATGTTTTTGAATTACCAAAGCAAAAACTGGAGAAATTCGATAACTTTTTAGTGGCTAATGCCTTTGCTAATAAAGATAAATTAAACACTTGGATTTATTTCAGGCAGGCGATGGATGCAGGGGTAATAATGGAAGAAATTGTCGGTGTTCTTTTTTGGAAAATTAAAGATATGCTTTTGAAAAATAATTTTAGTAAATTTTCTCCCGAACAGCTTAAAACTTTTGCTTCTCGCATTTCATACCTTCTACCCGAAGCTCGCAAAACGGGACGCGATGCCGAGTCTGCTTTTGAGCAGTTTTTGTTGGAAGTTTTTTAGAACTTGACAAAAGCAATGTTTTTATGTATGATATAAATAGATGTGCAGGATTTCCCTGTAATGTTTCTGGCACACCAGAATATATTCGTTAATAACGGATGAAAAATGTTTTTTAAAAAATAAGGAGAGTTATCATGCAACGCTTTCAAATTTTTTTATTAGCAGTTTTTATAGTTATTTTCTGTGCTCTTTTCGTTTATAAGGCCCGTATAGTACCAGCTCCAGCAAATAAGGCTGCAGCTGTTGAGCAGCCTGCAACGGTACCGACAATTACACCTGACGTTGCTTTGGGTCACTGGCGACACTTTGGTGTTGTTGGTTCAATTTTCCGGAATAAAATAAAACCGGGAACAATGTATAGTTTAGAGGGAGGGCTAATGGTTTTTAAAACCCTCAATGGTCAAGTTTGGTTCGCCGACTTCGAGCCAAACGACAATCGTACCCTGCTCGACAAACGCAAGATGTATCTTGTTCGCATTAGTGGCGAACTTACGAAAGGGTGTGGTTATGCGATGGAAGAATTCACCGTCGCACCTCCGCAATGTATCATGGAGGAAAAAATCTTGAGTTGGAGGGAAGCTAAAAACTTCCTCGAACCCAAGGTTAACCCCAATCCAAAAGATTGGGCTGAAATAGAGAAGTTTTTACGGGAGCCTTAGCAATCTCCCTATCTTATTAACCCCGTTTAGACAAAGCTTCGTGCACGTCTAGGCGGGGTTTTGTTTTTTTATAAAAAATTTTACTTTAAAGTTCAGAATGCTGTGGTCAGGAATAATTTTGTTTTCGTCAAAACAAAATTTTCACGACCCTGCCTCGGTTGTTTTATTTGCTAACAAAACATACCTCCGGTTCGCACAGCTAAAAAATCTGCAGCAGTACAGATTTTTTTAACGCTGTGCGCCCGCTCGGGATCGAACCGAGGACCTTATCCTTAAAAGGGATCTGCTCTACCAGCTGAGCTACGGGCGCATCTTCTGATAGTATAAGAAATATGCATAAAAATCAAGAAAAATGTTAAAGTATGGATATGCGTGACCTTCGAATGACATTGGTATATTTTCTCATTTTTACAATAATCAGTTCTGCTTTAGCTTATAAAATTGTTGTAACAGCATATGATCTAGAAGACAGGGATTATGCTTATTTGAATTATTAATAGTTTTTAATAATTTATGGTATAAGGTATTTAAATATATGCAGAATAAGAATTTTCTTGATTTAGCTCATAAAAAGCATAGTATGTAAATATGAATTCCGAAACGAGGATCTGCCAAAATTGCAAAAAAGATTTTACTATAGAACCAGAAGATTTTTCTTTTTATGAGAAACTAAAAGTGCCAGCTCCTACATTTTGCCCAGATTGTCGATTACAAAGACGTTTAGCATGGATAAATGAACGTAGTTTATATTTTCGTAACTGTAGTTTGTGTAATAAACGAATAATGTCAATGTATGCGAAAAACTCTCCTTATGAGGTATATTGTTCTTCTTGTTACCATGGTGATAAATGGGAAGGAACAGAATATGGAATTTCTTTTAATTTTAACAAAACTTTTTTTGAACAATTCAACGAATTGCAGGCGATAACTCCAAAGGTTAATCTTGAACAGAGTCAGAATTATAAAGTAGAAAGTGAGTATGCCAATCATGTCTTTAGTCGCTCAAAAAATATTTATCTTTCTTTTATTATAGTTCGTTGTGAAGATTGTATGTATTCAAAAATGGGAGCTAATGGAAATAAGGGGTGCTTGGATTGCTTTAATTTTAATGGAAATGAACGTTGTTATGAATTATCTTTTTCAGGAGAAAATTATGAATCGGTTTTTCTTATAGATTCGCATTCTTGTGTGCATTCTTTATTTCTTTATGATTGTAAAAATTGTACTAATTGTTTTATGTCTACTCATTTACGCAATAAATCTTACATTTTTAGAAATAAGCAGTTGTCTCGTGAGGATTATTTAAGAGAGATATCTAAAATTAAAACAGAAAATTGGTCAGTTTTTGAAAATCTTAAAAAAGAATTTAAAGAAATTTCATTAAATACTTTTAAACGCTACGCGACTATTGTAAATAGCCTAAATTCTACTGGTGACCTAATTTTTGACAGTAAAAATATTAAAAATTCTTTTTCAGTGGTTGATTCTGAAAACGTAAAATATACAATTTTTAATGCAGGCGGTGCAATAGATGTATATGATATGATTTATTCCGGAAAAAACGAGCAAGGCTATGAATTATTAGTTTCTGGAGCAAGAAATTTTAATGCATCTTTTTCTTTTCAAGTCACGAAAAGCAAAGATGTATTTTATTCTTTTTGGTGCAACAACTGTAGTAATATTTTTGGTTGTATTGGTCTAAAAAACAAACAATATTGTATCCTTAACAAACAATATACAAAAGAAGAATATGAAAGACTTTTGCAAAAAATTATTGAAAACATGAATACTCAGCCATATGTTGATAAAAAAGGTAGGGTTTATAAATATGGAGAATTTTTTCCAATAGAACTTTCGTCTTTTGCCTATAATGAATCTTTAGCTTATGAAGAATTTCCAATGAAAAAACAAGAAGCTATTGAACAGGGATATATTTGGCGTGACAATGAAGAAAAATACTACAAAGCTAGCATAGAAAGTAGAGAACTTACTGATAGTCTTAACGACATTTCAGATAATATTCTTTCAGAAACAATTGCCTGTCCAAACAAAGGACAAATTGAAACAAAGTGTACTTTTGCATATAAGATTATGCCTGAGGAACTACTATTTTATAGATTAATGCATATTCCACTACCACATTATTGTCCGAATTGTCGATATTATGAGCGTAGGAAATGGAAAAATTCATGGAAACTTTGGCACCGAACTTGTATGTGTGATAAAGAAAATCATCAACATCAAGGCAAGTGTGAGGTTGAATTTGAAACTTCCTATGCTCCCGATCGTTCAGAAATTATTTATTGCGAGAGGTGTTATCAGCAAGAAGTTTATTAGATATGAAAAAAGAAAATATTTTAATATTACACAATATCCGAAGCGTAGAAAATGTCGGGGCGATGTTTCGTACGGCTGATGCTTCGGGAATAAGTAAAATTTTTTTGACGGGATACACACCGACACCTCTCGACCGTTTTGGCAGAAAAAGGAGGGATTTAGCTAAATCTGCGCTCGGAGCAGAAGAGTCTGTGCTTTGGGAGCAGAAGAAAAATATTTTCCCATTGCTTGCGAAATTTAAAAAAGAGAAATATTTTATTATTGGTATTGAACAAGATAAAAAATCGGTTGATTATAAAAAAGTAAAATTACAAAACAAAAATGTTTTTATAGTAGGCGCGGAAGAGACAGGGATACCAAAAAATATTTTAAAAAAGTGTGATGTTATCGCAGAAATTCCAATGCGAGGGAAAAAAGAGTCCTTGAATGTTTCCGTGGCCTTAGGAATAGCGCTTTTTGGGATTCTTAAATTGTAGAATCAAAATTTTTGCCGGTACGGATTTTTTGAAGCTTTAAAAATCCTGAAATTTACTCGCCGTCGCTCGCAAAACCCCTTAAAAATTTTATTCTATAATTTTAGAATCCAGAAATAAAATAAATATAAAATTTAGAAAGCCTTGCGCAGGCTGACGAGCCGAGCAGTTCGCTGGCGTAGCAACGCCAGATAGATTGCTTTATAAGTTTTAATATTTATTTTATTTCTGATGCGTAGAGCAAAAATGCGCACTGCGGCTGTTTATTATTTTTCTCTCTATTATTCCTTTACAATTTTTTTTCCTGCATTTTTCTCCAGTGCGTCTGTAGGCTTCATGATGCAGTTGAAATTTCCCAGGCAAGCCATATATATTTCTATAGTCTGACATTGAGTCTCCGCCGAAATTTATACCTTTCGTGAGTGTTTCTTTTATTGCCTTGAATATTAATTTGATTTCCGGCTTTTTGAGCGTAGAAACTTTTCTCTCTGGATGTACTCCGGCACACCAAAGTATTTCATCTGAATAAATATTGCCAATACCGGCAATGATTCTTTGATCTATTAAAGCTGTTTTGATTTTTTTATTTTTAATCAAGTTTAATCTCTGTATTAAATTTTCCAATTTGAAATTTTTACCAAGCGGTTCTGGTCCAAGATGAGCAAGGTAACTACTTTTTGTACCTGCCCCGTAGGAAGTACTCTTTCCTTCGGGGTCCAGTAAGGTAATTTTCCCGAATTTGCGCATATCAGAAAAAACCAGATAATATTTATTTGAAAGAGAAAAAATCACGTGAGCAAATTTTATTTTTGGATTTTTCCCGTAAAATAAATAACCGGTCATCTTCATGTGAATCAAGATAGTTTTGCCTCTGGATAAGTTTATCAGGATATTTTTTGCACGTCTTTCTACTGATAAAATCTTTTTATTAAAAACTTCTTTTTTAAAATTTCTGAAAAATTTAGGATTAGCCAAGCTGTCTGTCTTGCGCTTGTCTTTTGTCGCTAAATCAGTCCAAACATCTTTAAGAGTTAGGTTTATTATTGTTTTTCGCAGACCCCGAACTGTGGTTTCTACTTCTGGTAATTCAGGCATATTTTTTTATTTTTTTACCTGCCTTTGGCATGGCCTCCCAAAATTTTAAGCGCTTCGCGTATTTTAGTATTAGTGTTTCCACTAGGGGAGACTTTTTTTAATGCTTCACGTGCTTCGTTTTGAGAATAACCGAGAGATTTAAGTGCTTCTAATGCGTCTAGCTCTCCTTGTAAGGAACTTCCGCTTTTCTCTTCGCCTATTTTGTCTCGTAGTTCAATCACAATTCTTTCTGCAGTTTTTTTGCCGATTCCAGATATTTTTGTAAGATATGAAGTGTCGCTTGTGCCGATGGCTTTTTTTAATGTTTCAATTGAGGCGATTCCCAAAATTGCTAAAGCGGACCTCGGTCCTATTCCAGACACATTTATCAACATTTCAAAAAATTCTAATTCTTCTCGATTAAAAAATCCATATAAATCTAGTGCGTCTTCCCTTACATGAGTATGTGTCCAAAGCATTATCTCATCTCCCAATTTTTTTGCTTTGGACAGTATGTCCGGTGAGACATTTATTTTATAGCCCACTCCGCCCGTTTCCACGATTAAAAATTTTTCTGTTTTTAATATAATTTTTCCTTTAATACTTCCGATCATTCTTTTATCATACAATAGAAAAGACATTTTAAGTTGATTGACAGATAGATAAATCAGATGTAGAATAAAAAGTGGAAAAAGTGCCTTAAAAACAGGTCCGTTTTGGGTCCCGGCATAGGGTCGGAGCTTAAGATGAGCCACAAAAAAGGAGGAGTCATGATTAAGAGAGTAACAATGAGGCAGACTGACCAAGTCTGCAAGATGGCGAACGAGAAGGGGATCGAGAGAGAGGTTTTTCAAAATGAACTTCTCGACAATGGAATGATGTCCCGCATCCTCGATGCTGTAAAGGAGGATATGCTGATTACTATTGGCATTCCTTTCGGCCCACCTCCCTGTGGGCGTCTTCATATACTCAGGGTCAAAGTTAAACTTGACCAGGAGTGGCAGGCATCGGTGAATGCTGTCGGTCCTGATACTCCGAATAATTACAACGTCCGGAAAGTGGATGATTTGTACCTGCCAACTGGAACTGGGATAGTAGAGGAGGAACTCATTCTTCTCAATTATCCTAAGGGTGGCGGGAGCTGGGACAAGGCGCTTGCTTGGGCTAAGCAGTTTCAGCTTAAGCGTACCGATCCTCGTTGTGTCTTTGCCATTGGCAAAGACTATCCTAACTTCAATAATAAGGTTGGAGTTAATCCGACGTATGTGGTCGCCACCGAGGAGTGCACGTTCAATAACGTTCAGCAGGCGTGTAGTGTGTGGTGGTGTGACTCGAAGCGCGAGGCTTACTTGGGCTGGGTCAGACGCTATGGTGATGCCCGTGCTTGGTTCGCGTTCCGCAGGTAGGTTCTCGGGCTTTGGCTACTGTGGTCTCCTAGATCCTCTAGCCTTAGCCCTGTATCTGTATTCATTTTTGTTTTACAATCTTCATATTGGCCTCACATACAACGTGAGGTCTTTCTCTTTTTAATTTAATTTTGATATATTAAATATGCAATTTGGAAATGCTAACTCACGGAAATACACATAAATTAGAAGAAATAATTAAAAGTTGATTTTTTTATTTTTTTTTGCTATATTATCTATATGCCAATAACACAATCAGCTAAAAAAGCAATTCGTGGTTCTCTTCGAAAGAAGGCTTTCAATGACCAACGCAAGAAGGCAATGAAGGAAATAATTAAGAAAATCGAAAAAATTGTAAAAACAAACAAGGAAACTGGTAAGGCTGAAGCTAGAAAAATGCTCTCACTTGCTTTTCAAGCGATAGACAAGTCCGCGCAAAAAGGGGTGATCAAAAAGAACAACGCAGCTCGCAAGAAATCTCGTTTATCAAAATTAGTAAAGTAGGCAATGAATCCCGTTAGAAGCCGCGGTCGCAATTATCAAAGAATAACTTTAAGTGGTTACGGTATGACCGCGACCTGCTTCTAAACGGGATGAATCACTTATTAGAATTTTATGGAACTGAATGCCCGCACTGTGTGAATATGCACGAGTTAGTGGAGCGCTTGGAAAAAGAAGAGGGGATAAAAGTAGAAAGTTTAGAAATTTGGCATAATAAAGAAAATGAAAAACGTTTATTAGAAATTGATAATGGAGAACTGTGCGGGGGAGTTCCCTTTTTCTACAATACGCAAACAAGAAAATTTATTTGTGGAGATGAAAGTTATGATACACTTAAAAAATGGGCAAAGGGGGAAGAATTTACTCAATAAAAAATACAAATAAAAAAAACCACCCAAAAGGGTGGTTTTTTTTATTGAGAGAATATTACACGCGTTGTACGTTTGTAGCATTCAATCCTTTTGGAGATTCCTCTGTTTCAAAAGAAACAGCATCACCTTCTTTGAGTTCATCAAAAGTAACGCCAACAAGAGAATTACTATGGAAGAATAAATCCTTCTGTAGCCCTTCTGCTGTTATAAAGCCGAAACCTTTTTCACTAACCATCTTTTTTATTGTACCGGTCATTGATTTTTAGTTAAAATTATTAAATACAAAGATATACCTAAGAAATCGACTCTTTAAACTCTTCTCGCACCTACTTTGTTCCTCTAGTATGTCACAAAACAGCCTAATTTGTCAACCCTGTAGTGAAATTTTTAAAAAAATTCTACTACAGGGTCAAGCCTAACGAATTTAGAAAAATAGCCAACTCTTCACCCTTTATTTCTCTTAAGGCTTTTGGTTTTAGATTATCTAATTTAATATTCATTATTCTTTCACGTTTCAAGTCAGCTACTTCTTGAAAAAGATTTGAGCACATTCGTCTTATTTGGTGTTTTTTCCCTTCAGTTAAGATTATTTTAAAAGTATTTTCACTCATGATTTTTACCTTGCATGGTTTTGTTTTATAACCTTCAATATCTACCCCTGCTTCCATTTTTTGTTTGAAGTTAGAGCGGAGTTTTTCTTTTGTGCGAACAACATATTCTTTTTCGTGAAAATATTTTGGGTTTAGAAGTTGATCAGTAATGCGTCCATCATTGGTTAATATTAAAAGTCCATGAGAATTTTTATCTAATCTTCCTAAAGGGAAGAGGTCATTTCTTGGAGAATCTGTTTCATTTCCAATTGGTTTATTGTAAGCAAAATATTTGTATGCTGTGAGTTTTGCGCCTTTTATCTCCACTACATCAGTTTCGTTTACTCGGCTGCCGAGGACTGCTAATTTTTTATTTATAAATACCTTTTTTTCTTTTACTAGAAGATCAGCTCCTCGTCTGGTAGAGATTTTTTTTAAAGCAAGATACTTATTTATCCGTACACCAACTTTAGTATTGCTTTTTTTGTTCTGCCCTAAGTTTATTGACTGATTATCGTTTTTCATAAAATAATATATTTAGTAATTAAAAATATTGAAAAAGCAGAACAATACTAAAGTTGGTGTTGGGATTTATTCTCATTGGGTATGGTTCAATTGTTTTATTTGACATATATTTTTTTGTAAAATTTTAGAAAAATAAATAAAAATGACTTTTCTTCGGTACGGATTTTTTGAAGCTTAAAAAATCCTGAAGTTCTCGGCTCGACAGCCTCGAAACCCCGCGAAAAGTCTTTTTATTCTTTTTCTATTATATCACAACGCCTATTTGCAGATAATAAATTATTGAGCTAGAGTGAATATATGCGTTTAGTAATTAAAATAGGCACTCAAACAATTTCAGATAAAAATGGATTAATAAAGGGAAGAATTAAGCAAATCATTAAAGAAGTTGCTGAGCTTTTGAGACTCGGGCATGAAGTTGTGCTGGTGACTTCCGGCGCCATAGGCACAGGGTTGCCATTTATAAATTTTACAAGCCCACTCCGCAAAAAAGTCGCTGCATCTGTCGGTCAGCCTATTCTTATGATCAATTATATTAATGAAGCTAAAAAATATAAAATTATTGTTGGTCAAATTCTTATGCTAAGTGATGATTTTACAAATAAAAAGAATTTTAAAAACTTTGTTTCAAATATAGAAGCGATGCTTTCACATAAAGTTTTGCCAATTATAAATGAGAATGATTTTATGAAAAGGGAAGATTTAAGAGTGAATGATAATGATATGTTGAGCGCCATGGTTGCTAAGGGATTAAAAGCAGATAAACTTTTACTTTTAACTAATCAAAATGGAGTTTTTACAGATAATCCTGACCACAATAAAGATGTAAAATTAATAAAAAATGTAAATAAAGTTGATGCTAAAATAAAAGCCATGTGCTTAGCTGGGAAGTCTGACCTTGGGGTCGGAGGAATGTGTGCAAAAATTTCGTCTGCTGATTATGCAACCAAAAGAGGAGTAGAAACACTTATAGGTAACGGGGAAAAAACAGGAACGATAATAAAAGCTATTGGTAAAAATTTTACAGGTACAAGATTTTTAGCCAAGAAAGTAAATAAAAAATTATAATAATATGCGAACACAAGTTGTAATCATCGGTTTTGGCACAATGGGCAAAGCTATTGCAAAAGCAATTCTTAAAAAAGATAAAAAAATCGCTGTTTTTGGCATAGATAAAGATAAATCTGAAATAAATAATTTTATCCAAAAAGTAGAAAAAGCTGATTTTGTAATTCTAGCTGTAAAGCCACAAGATGCAGAAAATGCCATTGGGGAAATTAAAAGTTATTTAAACAAAAAAACAATATTAATATCAATCATGGCTGGTATGTCAATTAAGAAACTTATAAATCTTTCTGACCACAAAAAGATTATAAGAATGATGCCTAATTTAGGGCTTTCTGTGGGCTGTGGCATGGCTGTTTGGAAAGGGGTAGGGATATTTGGATCAGAGAAAAAGAGAGTTAAAAATTTTATAAATAAAATCACAGAAAATTTTGAAGTTAAAAATGAGGATATAATAAATAAAGTAACAGCCATTTCAGGCAGTGGTCCAGCATATTTTTTTCTTTTAGCAGATTGTCTAATAAAATCTTGTGATAGCCTTGGATTTAGTAAAAAAGAAAGTAAGCAACTAGTAGAAAAAACGTTTTTAGCTTCTGCTATTTTAAGTAAGGAGGGGGATTTTTCTTCTCTTATTAAAAAAGTTGCTTCAAAAGGGGGGACAACAGAGTCTGCACTGAAGATTTTTCAAAAAGAAAATTTTAACGAAATTATATTAAAAGCTGTTCGGGCGGCATATAAAAGAGCAAAAGAATTAAACAATGAATAAGATTATATTAAAACAATTTAATAAAGCCAAAGAAGCCTCTAAAGAATTTAGCCTTTTATCTCATGCTAAAAGAATTTTAATTCTTAAAAACTTAGCAAAAGAATTACGTAATAATAAAAAATTAATTATTAGGGCAAACTTGAAAGATTTTAAAAAACTTCCACTCAATGATCCTATGCGTGACCGTCTTTTATTGAATGATGCACGCATTGAAAGTATGGCAAAAGAAATAGAGAGTTTGATAAAAATGCCAGATCCAATTGGTGAAGTTTTTAATTGTCGAAATAGTAAAGAAAATAAAGAACTCAAAATTTGTAAAAAAAGAGTGCCCATAGGAGTGATCGGTGTTATTTATGAATCTAGACCAAATGTAACCACTGATGTTGCTGCTATATGTATTAAATCTGGCAATGTGGTTATCCTTAAGGGAGGGAAGGAGGCGAGGGAAAGTTATATTGTTCTTCATAAAATTATAAAAAAAGCTTTAGTTTCATCTGGAGTTATCCCTGAAGTGGTTCAGTTTATAGATCCAAAACTAAAAGATGCTGTCTTGAATATTATAAGAGCTAATGGCTTAGTTGACGTGGTTATTCCAAGAGGAAGTGCTAATTTGATAAATTTTGTGCGAGAGAATGCTACAGTGCCAGTAATCGAAACAGGAGCTGGAGTTTGCCATACTTTCGTGGATGTTTCTGCCAAGCTTAATTCTTCTGCAAAAATTATTTTCAATGCTAAAACTGGGCGTCCAAGTGTTTGCAACGCTTTAGATACTTTGTTGGTGCATCAAAAAATTGCGCAAAAATTTCTTCCCATTGTTGCTCGATTGTTAATTAAAAAAGAAGTAGAAATTTTTGCCGATTTAAAAAGTTTTAAAATTCTAAAAAAATACTATTCAGCTAATCTTCTTCAAAAGGCTACAGTAAAAGATTTTGGAAGGGAATTCTTAAGTCAAAAAATGTCTGTGAAAATTGTCTCAAATATTAATGAAGCGATAAAGCATATCAACAAATTCTCCTCAAAACATTCTGAGGCTATTCTTTCAGAAAATAAACAAAATTGTCAGAAGTTCTTGGATGAAATTGATGCGGCTGTGGTTTATGTGAATGCTTCGACCCGATTTTCTGATGGCGCAATATTTGGACTTGGTTCAGAGATTGGTATTTCTACTTCTAAACTCCACGCTCGTGGGCCAATGGGCGCGAAAGAAATGACCACCTATAAATGGATAGCTATTGGCAATTATTCTGTCAGAAAATAATTCTTTGTTTATAAGTTTTGGGTAGTGAGCTTCTTGTCCTGTAGTCAGCTTTGCTGTACCACTAGAACGCTCTACTACTCTGTGGACAACTTTATTTGTCAAAAATATACTGGGAGGAGTATAATTTAATGTATGAAAAAATATACACTTGTTTTATTTGTTTTTGCTTTATTTATCACTTTATTAAGTTTTAATACTAAACCTGTGAGTGCGTCTAATTGTGCACCCGGTGATTTATTTAATGCGGCCACTGGTCAACCTTGTGCTGACACTAACTCAACTTCATTTGTTTCACTCCCAACTGGATTTAATCGACAGCTTGCGGTGGGTTCAAAAGGAGAAGATGTTAAAGCCGTCCAACAGATTTTAAAAGATATTGGTTTTCTTTCAGGGAAAGTTGATGGTTCTTATGGTCCTGTGACTAAAAGTGCAGTAATGAAATACCAAGTAGCAAACAGTATTTCTTCAACAGGGATAGTGGATTCTAATACTTTAGTTAAAATAAAACTTATCTTATGGTATAAGATGTGTCCTTTGATTAATAGTACTTATGGGGTTTCTTATCCTTGTCCTTCTTCTTTGGTTGCTCCATATGTTCCAATATCACCAATTTTAACTCCTGTGAACGGAGTGTGCGGTACGACTCTAAATGTCTGTACGGCCGGCACACTCAATAACATAGCTGACTCAAGTACGAATTATCTCTGGAATTGTGCAGGATTAAATGGTGGCTCGACAATTGCTTGTTCGGCGAACATACAGGCAGTTTCTGTAAACGGAGTGTGTGGTACGACCATGAATGTCT